>Ga0131853_10009999_pt1 | contig 17365 bp, 15 predicted proteins | sample TergutLab28metaG_FD_92764 | JGI IMG/M metagenome (GOLD analysis project Ga0131853, IMG submission 92764) | Labiotermes labralis P1 segment gut microbial communities from Petit-Saut dam, French Guiana - Lab288 P1 (version 2) (version 2) | ecosystem: Host-associated > Arthropoda: Insects >... | reverse complement strand
CGATAGTGGGATTGGAACCAACATAGTTTGTTTCCGAAAGCTACTGCTGGCACACGTTCAAAAGCCTGGGCTATGTCTGCTCACAGTAAGAACGGAACGGTCTGTTCGACTCATCCATCCTTACCGTAGCCTCGCGCCTGGGAAATTTAATGTAGTTTAATTAATATTTTGATTTTAAATTAAGAAAATATATTGTTTTCATTTAATGTAAACACGGTGTGATTGATTGTGATGAAAGGAAGATACAGAAACCCCACGAATGTGCAAATATAAAGAAAGACAAACGACTCAAATAATGATGGCAAATTTATATCACATGACTTGCAGTTCCGGACTTAGAAAATTTCAGGCCAATGAATTTTTGTTCGACTGAGTGTACCTTCTTCTTGGTGTAGGCGTTGAATTATCTCAGGCCAAGCCGAGCCAAGCCAAAGTGTTAACTGGGAGGGGCGAAAACTTGCCCGAAGCGCAATTCAACGTCCCCCTCTCTGTTAGCCATTCCTGCGCTTGACCGCACTTCCGGACGCATTAAGAGACTCATGAACCCTAGCTGGGTAATATGCTAACGCTAACGGACTGCAGACGCACTCACTGAATGATCTCAGGCTAGCCAAGCCAAAGTGCTAACTGGGGTCGCGCAATTCGACTTCCCCCTCTCTGTTAGCCATTCATACGTTTGACTGCATTGCTGGGCTCAGTAACAGATTCCTAAACTCCAACAGGATAATATGCTAACGCTAACGAGTTTGAAGTCAGGCTGGTTGTCCTCAGCTTGCCTGATCATGGCAAAGACTAGGGCCCAAATTGCTCTGGACTAAGTATGGGAGGGATTAATTTTGTTTGGTTGGTTGTCTGGGTTCCGAGCCCAGACTGGCTCTGTCGCATACTGGAGGAATGCCACGTTTGTCAGGCGCTTAGATGAAGCCGGCGCACCTGGGTGAGGGAGTGCGGGCCGTGCCCCGACTTTGCATCGAATACCCTGGAATTTGCATTACACTTAGGAAAATCACGGAAAACACCAGTCAGGGTAACCGAATGGCGCTCGGCTGTTCAGCGCCGAACGCGATTCATTTTGTCGACTTGGCCATCGCGGGCAATGGCTTCGGCTGGCTTGCTGTCCCCTGCCGCCCTTGTCTTTCGTGTCAGGCGACGGTGTCAACCCTCGGTCAGCTTAAGTAACTGCCGTGTTGCCTTGTTAAGGGGTTCCCCACATCAGCTAACGTTAAGTCAAAGCTCTCGGTCAGGACACTGATATGTGATCGGCAAAAAGCGGAACGCCCAGATCCTCGTGTATCTGCCTATTACTTACGTGCCAAAGGGCACCAGTAGCGAGGCGAAGACACTTGGATTGTTACACCTGTAACCTCCGGACATAGGAGCGGGCAGCGGACTTCTACGCGGAGCACTCATAGTCCATCATGGGGCGGATGAGCTGTTTATATAGGACTCCGTTTCTGACGGATAGAACATTCGTCCTATTCAGGAGGGGACAGAAGCATCCCTAGAGCCATAGCCCACATTATTAAAAAGGATCGGCTTTCGACTTTTTACCAAGGTATTTCATCAGGGTGGAAGCCGCCGTTCAGCTTGGTATCACGGTCCCTCCGTTGCACTCCCTACGCCTCGGCCCGTGCGGGGGTCCGTGCAAGACTGTCGTAAGTATTGCCAGGTGGGCAAGAAGGTCCTAAGTACAGTCCATTGCCTACTCTTTCTTTAGCTACTATAGCCAACATTATTGAAAATGATCGGCTTTCGACTTTTTTCCAAGGTATTTTATCAATGTGGAAGCCGCCGTGCAGATTGGTATCGCGGTCCCTCCGTTGCGCTTCGTACGCACCGGCCCGTCCGAGGGCCTCGTGCAAGAAGGTCGTAAGTCCTGCCGGGTGGATAATGTAAGAAGATCCAAAGTACAGTCCAGGCAATACTCTTTCTTTAGCTATGCTCCGTGCGGTTGGGGTTTAGGCCCCCGTATAGTCTGGTATAGCGCCCCCCATAGCCACCCCTACGCCAGGCGCGTGACCTTCGTCAGGGCCCAAGTTCCCGAAATACGTAATGTAGCCTGAGGCTCCGTCCATCTGAATATGAAAGTGTGTGTGAGGGGAAGAACGCGTGCCGTAGGGATTGGCAAAGATATCCTCCATAGCCCACCCTACGCCCCGATGACGTATGGGAACGTGTACAGAATGGCTACGCCAGTAACCGTGACATGCCTGAACTTAGGTTTATTTGCCGCCTTGTGGATTGGTACAGTGCCGCCGCAGAGATGATGACCGTGACGTACCGCAACGTATGTGGTGAGAAGAAGCCCCGCATGCTTCTAATGCGTGATGGAAGGAAAAAGGTTATTGTGACATTGTCAGAATTGGTAGTAAAATTCGATTAAACCAAATCTGAATGCATGATAAGTTTGAATGCTGACGTGATAGACCGTACGAAAACACAAAAGTTAAGTTTTCCCCAAAAAGTGACATGTCATATATTCGCGAGATTTCCCTAGTATATGTACGCCAACACGTTGCGCGGGCGGAAGGAAGGTGTGTTGCTCACCCCTTGTGCTCGGCCCCGTGAGTAGTGTAACGCATCGTTGGTCGGGAGAACTGTCGCCAGCGCATGATAACCCGTCTCTCGAATGTGCAATATATCACGTGCTAGAGCGTGATGTTAGAAGAGTCGTTGAAAACGTGAAAGAACGTGATGTTTTTCTCGGCACCTATCTAAGTGTAATTGAACACGCGCAAGAGGATGATGTTTCCTGCCATAGCAGCAGCAAGTCACCTGTCGAGCAACAGCAGCAGCATCAGCAGTCATCATCATCGGTGGTGGGAGGGAGACGGTGCTGAAGGTACGTAAGTGATATCACAAGCTGACGCAGACATCTTTAATCGATTGAATGCAACATAGACATATCAGGGTCTCGCATGTATGGATATGTTAATTGGGGTAAGAAAGTTGGAAGGAACAGACGTCTAGGTGTGTTTAAGACGTAGACATATAGGACCCATTCTCATAGCATTGTTGTCGGCGCGCAATTGCTGCATCGTGAAGAAGAAGAAAGGAAGCTGCTACTGTGAAGATAGCAGGTGTGTGAGAAGCTGTGAAGAAGACGAAGTGTGTTGAAGGCAGGTGAAGTTTGAACACGAAACCTCTTGGCAATGAGTTGAATTAAAGTCCGCGCACATGTTCCAGCATGATAATCACGAATGCACTAGCGCAAAGTCGCCTACGTTCACATACACTACTGTAGTATATGAGATGCTTCTTCTTGTAGCTGCCGAATGCTAGAGGGCAGAGGAAAATGGAGTAGTTCACGCATTAATAATAACGATCCGAATTATAAGGCTATCGGCCAGGCCTGAAGATACGTCACGATCGTTATTATTAACGCGTGTGCCAAGCAATTTTCTTCTGCCCACTTGGATTCGACGGCCATAAGAAGAGGTCTGAAAGTGAAATAAGCGATGTAGCGCATTTGCATTCCTGAGAACATCATCCTGGAACATGTGCGTAACCCTTTGAGAGAATTCATGTAAGGCTTCACCTAGGTTGTTGTTGCTGCTACATCCGTGCCGGTGGATGCTGCTGCTGCTGCTCCTTTGTGAAGAGGCGTTCCTCAGGGCTGTGTCGAGAAGAAGAAGAAAACAGGTAGATGTAGTGAATGTTTTTATTAACATATACAGTGATCCGTGTTCGCGAAAGAAAACAAAACAACATTCAGTTAAATTAGGCGTTTATTCAGATAATCTGTAGTGTTACACGTCTATACAGCTGTCAAGATTTCCTCAAACAGATGACAATAGTCTATGTGGTCACTGGCGTTAGGCACAGGTTCGACAAACGTCACTGACAATTAGGACGATGCCACATAAGACAGTACGCCCGGCAAAGCAAATGTGTAATTGCGTAATTGTTGCTGTACGATGTGAAACATTCGGGCAAGATATTGCAGGTCCAGTATCTTTAGGCTTCTGTATTATGTGCCGAAATACAGTCTTGTCGATCCATAGATCTTCGGCAGTGATAGGCGAAAGAAACCGCTCTTGCACCATACCGCCGCTGCATCGGTCCCTCCATTGCAGATTGAAACGAGCATCTTCGATAGACAGTCCGTCAGCGTGTCGATACGTTCTTCTGTGAAAAGGATGGATTTCGACCCGCCCCTCCGTATGACGCCGAATTCCACCAGCAGCTTATAGTCACGTGCGGGGTAGAAACTGACAGACACGTACTTGGTCCTGTCCGAGTAGATAAAAAATAGACGTATCAGAAAAACTCTCTGGGGATCGAATGATGGACTGGCAGGCCAGTAGGGCCAGATGCCGGACGAGGCGTCGAGCACCAGTTGCCTCAAGGCCCGATTATTCTTCGCAGGTTGTCGAATTATAGCCATTGCAGCAGGAAGCAGAATGATGTGGGACGTGCTCGAACGGGTTTTTATAGAGCTGCAACAATTTCGGTAATATAACGTGTCATATCAACTGGACATTGAACAAAATCTTTCTTCTCCAGATAGTATATTACCCAATCGTAGAGGGAATGAATGGTTTTGGTTGCCCAAGCAAATTTGGGAAACTTGTGACATGGCAATGTACACCAGCCTTTGTGATTGAAAGAGACGGGTGGGGGCACTCGAGATCCTCTAGGTTATGGATCGGGCGTCCCTTCAGTACGGCGAGGAATGTATATTTAGAGACCGCGTAGGCTTATAGGCGCGCGAAACCGGCCTCGGCTTCTGTAATAACTGTGTGGAATTCTGTATATTCGATATGTCCGTCAGCCCAAATTAGGCCGTTTTCTAACGAGCAATCTTCCGATATCTTGTACGGGCTTTTGAAACGGAACGTCCCTGACGCGGCGGCGCTGGCCACGCACAGCTCCTTGACGACTGTCTCATTCTGCTGCCCCCGCAAGAACTCGTAATCAATCACGACCTTCCTACTTCCTCCAGCCATGTTATAGTAGGATTGATAAGAATCGGTTTAAAAAACGTACCTTTTATAGGCACCTGCAGCAGCATTGACCCGAGCCGCAACGCATTATCTGGGCCCAGAATTCGGTAATGTACAATCGCTCCACCTGCCGATCTGCGTTCTTGCAAGCATCGAAGAGCGAGATGAATTGTTTCGTTGTGTAGCCCCGATCCATATAGACGGCGAATACACAGCAGTACTTGCCGCAGACGTCACTCGTCACACTTTGAAGCTGTCGCCTGTTATAGTCCCAGGTCGTGCAGTTGCGATTAATGAACTCCTGGATGGCCGGTACGAGCGGTATGATGCCATACGAATCGAAGTATTGTGCTTTCGAAGATTTGGGTCAGATGTGCTCGGCTAGCCAGTGTGAGCGTCTCTCTGTGTGGGGATCTGCATTGATGATGACGGTGGAGGTTCGCGTGATCGAATGTGGTAGGAGATCGGTGGGGAAAACGTCGAGCAATGAGCCTACGTCATGCAGTGTACAAAGTATTTGCACATTGTCCATTTCTGTTAGACGTCTGTCGTAATGGTACGCGCAAAATCTATGAGGATTGAATTGTGGAATTCTAGGTACAACAGACACGTGATCGCCTCGGGTAATGGCTTATTGAATTTCAATTAGATTTTGATATTGCCTTTCTCGGGGTGCGACATATGACCCTCCGGCGCGCCCCTATCAGGTGTCAGGTCAAAGAGTAACATGAAATAGAAGTTTATAAACGTTGTGTGTTATCTGCAATCCCGAGTTCGAGTGATGTATGCCGGACGATTCTAAAAGCCTCCTGTAGGCCATGACGCAAGTCATTTCAAGTTCCATGCCCAGACTTAGGCCCTGTTTCCCATTCACAAAAGGCGAAAAATCGCTGATGATGTAATGTTGAAATTTCTACGGGTTGCTGTCCAGTGAATCGATGAAATCAGAATTTTTAACCATGGTGAACAACATACGTTTCGGGATGGGACCTAGGACGGCGTTGTCGATAGAAAATGATTTTCATCCGGCGGAGAATATGAATGTCTTGAGTTCGACCCTCGTCAGGTTAGAGGGCGCGAGACTTCCAGTGTGCAGCGTCGAATAGTGATCCAGCAAAATATTGGGATTTGGCCTGACGGGGCTGACCAGTAATTGAGCGTCCAAAAATTTGAAAATGGTTTTCTAATCGACACTCTTATTCATCAGATAGAAGCTTGGTCGGGCTTTCGTCAATGTGATCTGCAACCTCTAACCTTGCACTAAGTAAAGGGGTACGTTACATGTGTCACTATGTAATCGACCAAAGAGCTGGACTTCCCTATTCGCGCTAAGTCGGTTCCAGCGAGTAATGAAATCTCGGTTCGTCGTGGCGGTCAGATTCTCGGCCGACGATTTGCTAGGTTGCATGTCGCCGTGTCGAGATACCAGTACGCGTTTGAGAGATGCGTGGCTGCCGAATCTGTGCCATACTTCATGAAAGTCTCGAGATAGGACCGACAACGATAGTGCCCGCTCGCCTACGTGATGGTGACGTCATTGACAGTGACATTACATTGACTGAACAGAGAGTGGAGGAAATTACTGGTCACGCCCGTGAGGTCCGTAATTCCACATCCTTTCCCGAGGCCGAAATCAATTTACCCCGGACGTAGAGTTTGATATCTACATCAATGTACTAATCGTTATCGGCAGGTATAAAAAATTCCATATCGTTTTGATCGACGAGGGCAATGGGTTTGTACGCGGTCTATATCTTCCCGAGCACAGACGTCTGTATAGGTCTGTGCGCGAAGATGTCAAGCTAAATACTAACGGACGCTATCTCTGCCGCCGCGGCAGACATGATGCTGATGGCCTGACGAAGATTGACTGAAGGAAACTAGGAAAAGTTGTGCCTCTTTATTTTTCTCGTGGCACGCTTAGTATTTTTTGTTTCCAGACTTTTCCCTCTTAGCTCTCACTGCCTGACTGAGGGCGCGTTTGCGTCCCTGGCCTCGCAATTTGCTAATGAAATTTTGGGCGGTTTTCGTCAAGTGTTTAGACACTCTATCAACAGCACTCACGTTGATAGACGACTTGCGTGATTCGATATCGGTCAGGATCTTGCCACCGGGACGCAACGTCTCGCGGCCCACTGCCTTGGCCTCACTCCTGTGGAGTGAGGGGATCCAGCGGAAGAGACTGCAGAAAAAATTGCTGATCCCGTGTCCTCGCTGAAGGTAGAGCGGGGCGGAGTAGACGGTTCCGATTCCCGGAGTAGTAAGCTCGCGACCCGCCTGATTTAGGTAGTACACTTCAAATGGATGAATCGTTATAAATGTCCTATCAGAGATGGCGACGGCCCGTTATATACATTACCCCTTGTAATTCTTGCGAAAATAAAGAACCACTTTTGTGGGCGTCGTGCTGTCCTCGAAGGGTATGTGCAGCTCCTCGGTTGTCAGGAACTCGATTCGGACTCCTGAAATCTCAGTTGCTCGACGGGAATATATTACAAGGCTCGAAACTGACGCTGACATGTTGATGACGATGATTTTGGGAAGACGAACGTCCCAATGCTGCGGACGGTGCTGTCGCCTACAAATTGCATTGATACCAAGTTACAGTATATTTGGGCGGTGGTGTCTTCCCACATGTGCGGCGAGGAGAAAAACGATATTTCACACAGCCCCACTTCCCAATTCGAGGTCGAAGCCATGTGTACGGCTTGCGTCAGTTCCACCGTGAAATCGGTGTGCGTATTCTGTTCGTAGATGACTCGCGAGGCGTTTCTGAACAGAGTGAGGAAAAAATGGCTAGTCGTCGCCATACATTCAAATATTCTTCACGCTAGTTCCAGGCACACAAGAGTAGAATTCGTGACTGTAACCTCGCCAGCGGACGAGATATTAACGAAAACCTCGATTCAACCCCTTGTCCAGTGTTTAATCTTTCTTGTAAACGGTCCGGTCCATTATTCGTACGGAGGTAAGTTCTTCCCGGTAAACCTGTCCGTCTATAGGCGTGCCGTTTAAATCTTCGTGTTCGTAGACGACTCGCGGCCCCTCTCGATTACTTTTGCGACCTTGAAAATCTAGGTGCTGAAATTCTTCTCGGCAGCCTTGGCAAACCGCATTTTCTACTTGCCGATTCACACGTGCTGCCCCACACTAAACGTGGCCGCTTTCGCGACGCGAACGCGCCCTCGGGCCGCCTCCATCCTCTTCCATATTGCGAGCACGTCCGAATTAGTGACTCGCGAGGGCGCCATGCCACTCATCGAGTGAACCGTGTCATTGTAGGCCTGGAAAAAATTAGGCAGAACATCGATAAATCTGTAGGTGTTCTTATATTGAAATATTTATATTGTGTCTCGCGAATCGTGCGATGAAAACGTTCCACGACCGTAATTTCAAGTCACGGTTCCGACACTCCTGCAACTGGATGACCCTCGTCCCGCAAAATGTCCTGAAAATGTTCATTTAGATAAATCCTTGTCCTTATCAGTGCCTACCCATATGGGACGTTGTCGTCGGCGTTTCGAATATTTCGGGTCATCGAATATGGTCCAAAACGCCGAGGCAAGGGAAGGCCCGCTCTTTGTCTTCATGGGGACCTAATGTATAAATTTCGAGAATTCATCTATAACCGACAGAATGTATCAGTGATTATCGTATTTTGCGTAGGCCAGTACATCTAGCAGATCACATTCCCACTCGTCCATCACGTTAGTCACTGCGTAGGGATTACGTGCGAAACGATTCCTAATAGGTCTGTTAAGCGTATATGCATCCTGTTTCCTTATCTGGCTCTGACGGCGTCGACAGATTTTTCGTCGGTTTACCTTTCTTCTTCTCCTTCGGCGCCGACGTCGCGAACAGCAACTTCCGTGGGGTCGAGAAAGCCGACGGTCTGGCGAGGTAATAATATAATCTGCTAATAGTAGCCGCAGCCATTCTTAATACCTTATCCACTTACGAAGTGACGACGATTCGCACCCCCTCCCTTCGGTATCCCAAAGAGGGGTGCAGTGACATCGCGAAATTTCTTTCCTCGCGTTATATTAATGTTATCGACAGGCTGATATCTGTTCAAATAAGCTTTAGTTTATCAATAAATTTTATACGTCCCTAGGTCAGCTTTGTTGATAATTTCCGTATTCACGTTCTTACGCGTCAATGATTCCCATAACCCCCGTCCCTGTAAACGCGGTCCCCTTAATTGTGAAATTATCATCGGTATGTATAAACACCGGAGAATCACCTATCATTAATAGTTCGCCATCCTGGCGGATACCGTATTTTGTGTCGAGAAAACGCCTCCCTATGTAGGGGGACTAGCTACGGGTCCGATATTTTCTTCTTCATCTTCTTTACCATACGTCTCCTCCTCTTGGACACAATCATCATCATCATCTTCGATTCCGGGAATAAATCCTTTTTTAGGGGTCTCGTACACGATCTATCTAGATGTCGAAGTAATTGGCGAAGGAGTTGTCCTACGACGCGTTTTGGGCGTTTTCGCCGCCTCAACTTTACAGACAATCAAATGTTTTGCTAGCCCGGGCTCAGGGGAAGCGAAGGATGTCGCCCTGTTAGAAGCTGACGTCGTGTCAGGCATTACTTGCCTTAAAAAATCCGAGTTCGCTTTCGTCAGCGTCTTCCTTCTGATAGCGGCCTCGGGCATCTTGAGACCCAAATTAACCCACTCTTCATACGGGTTGTGTTGGCTGCCTCTACTACTATGTTTCCGCTTGCCAGGCGAAGAGGGGGAGGCGTCGTCGTTTGTCCCTACTACTATGGTAATGGTCGGCCGGGACGACGTACATCTCACGTTACATGTTTATTGCAGGGAGATGAGGCTGGTGATCGTTCGCAGAATGGCGCCCAGTAGGGGCAACAGAAATACCCCGCGCTGAACTATGAGTGTCTTCTTGCCCGAGAGAGACACGTGCCTATCAGCGACCTTGTGAAACGCGGCCTTGTATTTTTGCATCTTGCACGTGTTACAACATCACAATGTCAACGCTTCATCGCCTATATCAGAGTAGACGAACGGAGGGTATCCTGTCGAGAACATGTTGGTTCGAAACCGCAGCCCGTCATTCGTATCTTGTGTCAGAACCAAGATGAGGTAATCGTGGGGTGGTTTTTTCGCATCCAGGTAGGCGTTATACAACCCTATACTATCTTCGGGGTACACTTGTTGGGCGAAGTACATGAACTGCATCTTATCTCTGACGTTTCGAACGCGACCTGTAATGGGCATTAAGCGAAATATCTCTACAGTAGCGTCCGTGTTGAAAGAGATTTTGCGTAATCAAAATCACGCTGATATTTCTGTGATAACTGCTTCTCGTAAACACGTCACACACTTGTTTAGAATAAACGTCGCTTAACACATCGTCTGGGATCACTAGGCACGGTTTGCCGCTGCCGCCGCCGCCACCACAACCACCACCGCCAACACCAAAGTTCGCCGGTACGTCCTCGTGATATGTGTTGCTTTTGCAAGGCAACTGCCTACGTCACGGAACAGGTGTCTTCTCGCTGTAACGCCAGATTATGCCACCGCCGAAATCGTTTTCGGTGCAGAGGGCGTCAAGGTTCTGTCGCAGTCTTATGCGAAATGATACTTTGCCCGAACTGCTAGGTCCGCTCACTATTCACGATAACGGATGCTTGTTTTTAAGATCATCACTCCTGGATGGTCAGGCTATGACATGATCTCACTCACCCTGACCTATCTGTACCCAAATGGAACGGACTATTTTCACCTAATCGTCGTATCTAGAAAAATGAAATACTGTATATCTTATATGCGGGTTCGGTGACTTTAGATATGATTCTTCCCTTCCTCTTGCGTTTAATCTTCTCCTCGGTATGCACATTCACAGGGGTGGGTTCTCCCCTGTCTCTCACATAATCATTTCCCGGATGACTTCAAAATTCACCATTCGGGAGGTATTGGAATTCAGGGTTATGACCCTTATTTACAGACGGTTAGACCGTCCCCGGTCACAGTATCGAGCACCCTGTACGCGTAGTTCTTTGGTCCACCACTCACAAATCCCGAAATGGTTTGAGAGGGGCGCAATTCGTAGGTCATGTCTCCCAATTTGTCCCCCGTTTCAAACAGCTCTGGTCCATCCCTCGGCTGAATGTATATCAGCGAATCTGTATTGCAATATTTCACGTTCTCTCGCAGCCGGTCGATATAGCGATACAGATGGAGCCTTGCCCCCGCGGTGACGTAAGTTCCTATTACGTCGTTCGTATATCGCAAACTAGGCACGTCTTCCTCGGCCCTGTACTTCCACGAAATCCAGACGACGTATTCGTTGGCGACTACGAAGTGCAACACATCGATGCCTGGCGTGCTCAGGAAACCGTACAGTTCTTTAGATTCGGAAATCACTCCAGTCTGCGTCTCATCGCCCCCTCCGTCAAATTCCCCCACATGGAGTTGAGAGGGGTTTGGCCAGACCCCGTTTCGCCGCGTTGAACCTGATTGCTTCTTTCTCCAGCTATATTCCTTCACTCTGCCAAAACGCTTCCACATACCGCTCCTCGTCTTCGGCACTGTGGATCCAGCCGGGATAACCGCTAGCTTCCGCTTACAGTTTCAAAAACGTATTTATGCAGTGGACGAAAAATCCCCCCTCGCCTGTTTCGGAGTTGGATTGGGTCACCTGATACTTATAGACCTCACGATCTCGAGTGTCCTGTAATCCTTTCCCATAGCCAACATGACCTCCTCCATTACACATGTACCATTGAGGGTCCGCTCCTCATCCTTGTATGCCTAAATTCTTCACCAGAGGAGGTGTGGACGCATGTTCTACACATGCAGAACATGAGTTTGTTATTGTATCTGTATGGAAGGACAGGATGATACAACCTCTCGGGTGGAAAAATCAAACATTTAATTAGGCCGTCCATACGCTTGCATGCTTCTTTGTCCTTACACGCGTCTCCCACATGAATGACCGAATGACCTACAGGGAACTTGAAATACTTCCATATGTACGGGTAGAGGCTCATGACGTTGACATATTGTATAGTTTCATTTTCGCTTGCCATGTAGTGTAGACGCATGGGCTCAGTTCGACCACCGTACAGGGCATTGCGTGTACACAGCGAACTCTGTTGTACTGTGGGATGCGCAAGAATTTCAGGTTTCACTACACCTGCTTCGTCAATCTCACATTCCCATTGGACCTTGACCGAGTATCCTGCTCGAGTTTTCTGCTCAAGGCGCGACATTGTTCGTTCTTAACGTTCCGCTATTGTATCACCTCTCAAGGTGCTGAAGTCACGCAAAGGTTGAAACGTATGCCGGCGATATTAAAAACCAAAGAATTCGTAATTGTACACTTCTAGCGGCAATAACCATCTACACTAAAGCAGGGAAAATCGGGCAGCTTGTACTTACAACCGGTGCGGCCGAGCTTTAGTTTCACTCCTTCCGTCTGTTGCATAAGCAGCAGTCACATCATGGCCTTCTTCCTATAACTCTTATTGCGTGTGTACCCTCCAGTAGGTATCAGTCCAATATGTCGGGATGCAAGAATCGTTTACGCAAGAGCTTATTGCATGCCGACGCGATCGTTATTGACTCGAGAAATATTTCTATATAACGTATGTGCACGATTTCGCGCCTAAAGACTCGGCACGCCTGCTTAGGACTGTGGCCTTACCTTGACAATATTTTTCAAGCACGCGCCTTTTGTCGAAAGGCTCCAATTTCCAGCTCTCGTACCACGCGAGAAACTCTCTCCTCTCTTCCTCGCCCATCTCATTCGCACCGTAATACGAGACGCCGGGGATGGACCTATGTAGTCTAGGATTTCCTCAGTATTGAATTCGTGGGGGTAACACGATTTCGAGGCCGTCAGACCGAAGGTCTCGGGCAGTTTACACAAAGGACACGGGAGGAAGGACACGCTATCCAGAAATACCAGGTGCTCGATCTTCATGCACATGATTTTCTAACCGTTCATGACCAGTTCCGGTTTCCATTTTCGTAGGATCGCCCTATTCACAATGAAATGAAGGTGAAACACATCGGCGTTGTGCGCTATAGCGACGATTATATTGGCCTAGGATCGTGGTTCGGTTAGATATGAAAGCAGTTCCCCGAAAGGATAATCCCAGAACGAGTGCTTTCTCTTACCGCATCGCACCCTGTCTCCATCTAGCACGGCCTGGCGCCGAGAACAGAACTGTTGCACGTAGACACGTTTAGGCACGTGTAACGTAGCTTCGTCCGTGTATCTGGTATTTTGGATTGATTCGAAATCATAGAATGCGTATAGTACCTTATCACATGCGAAGGGCAACGCGTCCTTCAGCGGTGTCATGTAAAATAGGCGATCCACGTCTCTGTTCTGTTTATAGTTATCGTACACACGCTTGTTAATTTCGCGCTTTTCGTGGGTCACGAGCCATCACACGTCGCGCAACACCACTTACGCTCACATACGAATTTTTTAGTTGCGGCGGTCAGCTTATGATTAGCGAAAAACGTACGGCTTCTAAAATGCCTGTTGCATTCGGCGCAGGGTAATCGAACGTCGGAGAACGCGCACGGAGGGCTAACCATGAAGTCCCTACACGTCTTGTTGCAGAAGTGTGTGACGTCACTTGTGTAAACCTTGTTTTACACACGTACCTTCTAGCCTTGGCACCAGTAACTGGTATGATCGCGTGATAATGTCGTTCGACATCATCGTAAAATATATTAAGTCTTTTAACGGAGTCTACCCGCCCTTCAAAATGCTGTTATCGCAGTTCAGACCGTGGTAGACAACTATTTTATATTCCCGAAAGTGTTCCTGGAAACGGACGATTTCGGGGATCCCCGCCCCGTTAGACAGATCTTTACCGGTCATCTCGAGTAGCGTTTGGACCGTGTGACGTATCTTCCGACCTTTTCGATAAGCCTTATAATTCGGGTCTTTATCTACCTTTGCATTTTCTATTATTAGAGCATATGCTAAGCAGTTTTCCTCTGCCTTCACCTCCACGATACTCCTCTTGAAGTGTGCCATTACAGAGAGCGGTCTGCCCCTACTCTTAATTGCAAATCTACCGAACCCTAAGGGCATCTTAACCGAATGCACGGTTAGGACTAATATGTCCAGAGCATTGAATCTAGAATTCGACTGCGACACTCTCCCAAACACGCTGCATATGACGTCTCCGAATAACTGATGTTTCCGTCTGAAACTGGTTCCGATCGGTTTGTCATTTTGATTCACCTGTTTTTTAATTGTTATTCCCACCATATCACTATCGTCTACATCGCGTAACGCGTGCTCAAAGAGAACGTACACACTGGCTTGGAAATGTGCTACGGGATTCGTATTATCCGTAGGATGTATTAAACGCACAGTAAGCTGCCTTCCTACAGCATTGTACCGCGTGTACTGTCTCGCATTCGTGTCCATTATCTCGAAACTTCGAGCCATTATTTGTTTTTTTCTCTGTCTCTAGAACCAACATTCACACCTATTTAATTTTGACACATACAAACACTTATATCATTTACCGCAACTGTAGTCAGAATATTACTTACGATTCCCAGCCTATGGAGTCCACCACACTGTTGCTGTCACGTACAAGCGAGTTCCTATTTATTGCTGATTGATACTGACGTCATGTTCTTTGTTTGATTCAGACGCTGTTTACCGAACCGGTCACGCGCGCGAGCAACCTGGGCAGGAAATGTGGGAGGAGTACAACATTTTTAACAACGACGAAGTTCGCCTCTTCAGGGCACCCCACGAACATCTTCTTGACTTCTTACGGCAGGATCGGTACGATTGTATCTGCGTCGGGAAATACGACTTCAACCACCCTTCTCCAGAGCCGGACGTGGAGGAGAAGGAGGAGGAGGAGGAGACAATGCGAATGTATTGGAAACAGACACTTCAGTTATTGACGAGATGGGATCCGTTAGTCCGTTATTCGGCATAGTTACGCCAATTGGAATTGGCTATGAACGACACCGCGACAGCTAATTAATGCTAGCCATGCGGCGACCCGATCGCAACATTTTGAAGGACCTGAGGCAAATATTGCTTGCAGTGGACATGGACATACCGAGCACACATGTTCAAACAACCAAACAACGTTAAAATACGTTCTGTCATCAACTGGGTACAATTAGGGATGTCCTACCCCATGCTAGCAGTGCTTAACGTGGTAGAACTTCTAAAATACTGGGTCATGACGTACGACGCCGATAGTTCGCATGCCTCAGGATCATCATTCTCCCAGACAGAAACGAACGCAGGGAGCTGAAGAGGACACACGGCATCTTACCTTTAGACGGCAACCATACCGTTGCCCCTCCTCTTCCTCCTCCGACGTTCGGACGACCGAAATGTCTGCAACAGACTATTTATGATGTTCTATGTACGCATTAGTGCATTAAAGGCCAGTTGATGTGTATTTTTTACTTCTAGGAACATAGGAAGTCCTGCTAGGCGTGGGACTCGCATCCATAACCCTCGATTCGCAAATAATAATGCACAGTTTTTTGTTCTTTAACCTTACGCCTGTTTTGATCTCGCCTTGGGTCCCTTTTCCTATACTGATACACTGGTAAAACGTCCGTGCCACATCGGAACAAATCCTCGGCTATCATATAGGTACACTACGTCACGGTCTACATGAATAACCAGGTCACGGGTCACTGTCTGTACGGCGGCAGATAACCCAACGTTTATGCCTCTCTTGCTTCCTACGTTCAGGTAGGTCACGGTTACTGCCGTAGCCATTTAGTACACGTTCCCATACGTCATCGGGTGTAGGGCGTGCTATGGAGGATGCCTTTACTAATTCCTACGGCGCCCGTTTTCCCCCACAAAAACACACCTTCAGATTCAAACGGACGTTGCCTCAGGCTACATTACGTATTAGGGGAACATGGGCCCCGTCTTAGGTCACGCGCTTAGCGTAGGGGTGGCTATGGAGGAACCGTTATACCAGACAATACGGGGGCCGAAAACCTAATCGCACGGGGCGTAGCTAAAGAAAGAGAAGCGCCTGGACTATACTTTGGACCTTTTTAAACTTACGATTTTCTTGCACGAGGTCCTCGGTCGGGCTGGGGCGTAGGGATGGCAACGGAGAGACCGCGATACCAATTTGCACGGCGGCTTCTACCCTGATAAAATACCTTGGAAAGAATTCGAAAGGCGATCTTTTCAATAATGTGGGTTATAGTAGCTAAAGAAAGAGTAGTGCATGGACTATACTTAGGACTTCCTTGCCCACCTGGCAATACTTACGACCGTCTTGCACGGACCCCAGCACGGGCCGGGGCGTAGGGAGTGCAACGGAGGGACCGAGATACAAAACTGCACGGCGGCTTCCACCCTGGTAAAGTACCTTGGAAAAAGATCTTTTCAAAAGATTTACCAACCGTGTCCAAGAGACTAATGGGCCGATAGGTGGACGCAGTTCTGGATCCTTCCCCAGTTTAAGGATAGAAATCCCTCTTGCTGTTGGAGCTGACTGGTCCTTAATTTAGTACCTTCTTTTTGGTGTAAGCGTTGAATGATCTCAGGCTGGAAACGTGCCCCTCTTTTATACAGACTTCTCGCTGTTCGACCTGCCCTACCATTGGTTAGTGGGCATTTTGTCGGCGCGGCTAGTAGAATGAATAATCTTGTTGACGTGCCGTGATGGGAATCTGTGCTTGGTTTGGCGCTTTGAGCGGAGACTGCGGTTACAGAGAGACAGAAGGACAGGTGAGAGAGAGAAAGCGTGTAGATATGTCTGGTGGAGAACCCGGATGGAGAGTGGAGAGCTACAATGTGTGTATCCCCACAGAAGTCTAATATCACTTCTATTAACAACCAACAACTGCACTTACATAAAAAACATTAAAAACACTTGAAATCATTCCGACATCTTTCGATCTTTTTTAGATCGTTATCAGGGAGCTATATTTCTCCTTGCTTAAGTTATATTACAACATTCACAATTGAATTCCATTCTGTAGGCTAGATGACGTCTCAAGCACGAATGAACTGAACAAAGAAGGCTATGACGTTACACAACTCGTGATGATTGCGTCATGCAACGCGGTCACGAGTTGTGCAATCACTTGCAAGAAAGAAAATTCAAATGTAAAAATTCTGCCCTTAGCGTAACATACTGCCACCCCCTGAAACAATGACACTATAGTTCATTATTCACACGCGATAAAGAGCAAATATTTATAATGGGACGTTTAAATACTCCCTTAGGGGTCCTAATTGTGACCACTCGGACGATGCCATTCTTCCCTGGATGTATTTCGGTTATTACAGCTGTCGGCCAATGGAGAGGTGCCGTGTTGTCCTCCCTCAGCAGGACGAGATCGCCTGGTTGTAGGTTAGGGGATGTCCTCTGCCAGCGTTGACGCTGTTGCAGACTCTGGGGGT
>Ga0131853_10009995_pt1 | contig 17377 bp, 12 predicted proteins | sample TergutLab28metaG_FD_92764 | JGI IMG/M metagenome (GOLD analysis project Ga0131853, IMG submission 92764) | Labiotermes labralis P1 segment gut microbial communities from Petit-Saut dam, French Guiana - Lab288 P1 (version 2) (version 2) | ecosystem: Host-associated > Arthropoda: Insects >... | reverse complement strand
GCGGAGGACACCCTTGTCTTGAGCTATGTCTTTCCCACTACCAGGGCAGACTCGGGACTTTCACCCGTTAGATTGCGCACATGCTGGGCGCACACAAAAAACCAGTCGGTCAGAGATTCTGGCCAACTGGTTTTTATTTTCAAAACTTTACAACCACGACAGTTATGGTACAATGAAAATATTAATTTAACGGCAATCCCCATTCAAAACAAAGGAGCATTATCATGGACATTTTAAAAGATTACTTATCGGCCATGCCTGCAGGCGAACTAAACGCCGAAATGCTAACATTCACCGCCAATGTAGATTTAGTTGCAAAAAGCTACCCACTTGTGGCACGCGGCATAGTTAAAGAACTTATCGACCAAAGAAGCCACCTGAAACTTATTGCCAGCGAAAATTTCTGTTCCCCGGCCGTGCAAAGTGCTATGGGCAACTTGCTTACAGACAAATATGCTGAAGGCTATGTAGGCAATCGTTTTTATGCTGGTTGCGACAATGTAGATGACATCGAAGGCTTGGCCTGTAAAGAGGCTTGCGACCTATTTGGCGCAGAACATGCCTATGTCCAGCCGCATTCCGGTGCAGATGCAAACTTGGTTGCATACTGGGCAATTTTGCGCAAACACGTACAAGCTCCGATCATGGAAAAGCTGGGCGAAAAAAATATTTTAACCATCACAAAAGAAGAATGGGACTCTATACGCAACGAAATGGGCAACCAAAAGCTTTTGGGCATGGACTTGTACTCCGGCGGACACTTAACTCACGGCTACAGGCACAATGTTTCTGCGCAAATGTTTGACGTCTACAACTACTGCGTAGAAGAAAAAACAGGCATTTTAGACTACGAAAACATCCGCAAAATGCTTCACGACATCAAACCGCTGATACTACTAGTCGGCTTTAGCGCGTATACAAGAAATATCGACTATTCAATTTTGAGCGAATACGCAAAAGAAGTTGGCGCAGTTCTGATGGTAGACATGGCTCACTTTGCAGGGTTGGTTGCAGGCGGCGCGTTAAGCGGTAAATTCAACCCCGTACCTTATGCCGACGTCGTTACAACCACAACACACAAAACCCTACGCGGCCCGCGCGGCGGCATGGTTCTTTGCAAACAAGCGTATGCAGAATATGTAGACAAAGGCTGCCCGCACGTTTTGGGCGGGCCACTTCCGCATGTAATGGCAGCAAAAGCAATCGCATTTAAAGAAGCCGCTTCGCCGGAATTTAAAACATACGCAAATAAAATTATCGAAAACTCCCAAGCCTTGGCAGGCGGTCTTGTTAAAAGAGGAATCTCTGTACAAACAGGCGGCACAGAAAACCACATAGTTCTGGTTAATGTCGAAAAACTTGGCCTAACAGGCCGACAAGCCGAAAACGCCCTGCGTGAATGCGGTCTAACCCTAAACCGTAACACCTTGCCCAACGATAAAAACGGCCCATGGTACACAAGCGGCTTAAGGTTTGGCACACCCGCCACCACTACGCTTGGAATGGGTACCGCAGAAATGGACGAAATAGCCGATATCATTGCCACCGTTTTACTTAACGTAAAACCTACGCATGATAAAAAAGGGGTTGCCAGTAAAGCGAAGTATATCCTTTGCGACGAGGTCAAAAACACATCAATTCAAAGAGTCAAGGCACTTTTAGACCAGTTTACATTATATCCTCAAATAGATGCAGAATTTTTGCGTAAATATTTCAACGACCTGTAAAATACAGGTCACCTTTTAAATATGAAGATATTATGAAGCTGACACCACTTGAATTATGGTGTCAGCTTCATTCATTCTTAATGTTGCGGCGGGGGCTTTCTAAACTGCCCTGTTACTTATGGTGCTTGGCATTCGCCGTCATCTTCTGCACAAGGTTCTTCATAACAAATCTCTGCCCCAAAGGCAACCGGCAATTCGACTCTGATTCGTTGGGTGAGCGTGTAGTCAAAGTCGCGCCGTGGGCTTGGACAAGGTATGTGTCCCTCGTTCAATGTCATTTCACCAAAGCAGATAATATCGGGGGCCTCTTTCCTTGCGAATGGTTTAACCGTAAACGGTAAGGAAATTGAGTATATTTTACATATCGCTCTATCACAGGAATCTTCATCACATCCGCAATCCTTGATTGCAACCGGAACGGGATTTGAACTTTCTTTTACGTTATCAACCGGCTGGTCATCTTGTGATATGGTTCTAAACCTAATGCTCGCAACGTTTATTGCAGGGTTATCTGATGGCACATGGGTTGCCTCAGCAGTAAATCTAATTTCAACAATATCTCCGGGCATGATGTCGGGCAATGGGAAGCCTTGGCTTGGGTTTGCATTTCCATGGGGTATCCCATTAATTTCTACACTACCCTGTTCAAAACCAAGCCCTTGAGGAATCATATCCGTAAACACGATATCCATTAGTGGATGTGTATTAATATTTTCGATTGTCATCGTATAAGTTACGTCAGTTCCTAGACAGGCTTCTGGTACGCTGGCATGTTTTTCAAACCTTGCATATATTCCAGGCATATTTTTTTCACTCCATTCTAATTTAGTTGTACTCTATCATTCGTCACTACATCTGTTTCTTTCTTCCGAACAGTAATCTTCGTAGCAAATTTTCGCGCCAAACTCTATTGGGATTTCAACATTAATAATTTGGCTTACAGTAAATTCATGGCTTTTTCTTCTGTTGTCACACTGCCTATGGCCATGTCTGACACTGGCTCCGCCCCCACAACATACGCCAGGTTCGCTGGGTAAAGCGTATGGTGTTATGGTAATTGGCAAAGAAACCTCAAACGATCTGCGAACATTTCTATCGCAAGCCTTGATATCGTAGCAGTCGCTATCTTCACACTCGTGATGCCTGTGTTTATGCGGCAAAACAATCTCTCCTTTATTGGTTACCGTACTGCGCTTGTTCCAAGTTTCGGCATTTCTTCGCTCACGCCAGGAGGCTATTTCACTGTCCCAATCCCAAACAAACGACATTTTCTTCCCTCCTTGATTTAGCTTTCATGCTACTCCATTGTATGTATCATATTAAATTTTGTGACAAGCCCTAAATTAAAGAGAGCGGCACACTTTTCAACAGTCCCATGAATTTATTCTACTAAAATCCCCTACCCTTACATATAGTTGTCTATAAGGAGTGATTACCATGGGCGATATCGCTACAATTTTGCCTGCCGTTTTTGGGATAATGGATACCCGCGCCGTAAAAGAGCGAGGATATTTTTTGTGTAAAACCGAAACCGGGCCAGCAAAAATACATAAAACACACGAGCACCACCAATCCATTCGTTTGCGGCATGCACTTTTAGAGAAGCTGGATGCAGCGGGCTTCCCATGGACGGATAAAATTTCGTTAAGCACATATGGCATACCATATGTGCAGCTTGGGCGTGACACATATGTAATGTCACGGCATATACGTGGGCACGACTTAAATTTGGACTGCCCCAAAGATGTTATACCAGCGGTAGAAAGCATTGCGCATTTTCATGCAGCGGCAACGGGTATGACGTTTTGCGACAGTGTTTCGCCAGATGTTTCACCATCGGTTGAAGAAGTTTTTGCAAAAAATGCTGCCTTTTTAGTAAAAACCGTGCGGCAAGTAAACAAACATTCGCGCTTGTCGGACTTTGATGTCATGTTTATCAAAAACATTCCCCGGTATGAAAGCTATGTATCGCAATCTACTCAAATATTAGCGCAAACAGATTACGCCGCGCTTTACGCCACTGCAACAGCAGAAAAACATATCTGCCATAATGCACTAAAAGAAGAAAACCTCCCGATATTGGAAGGCCGCTGCTACATAACAAATTTTACCGAAACTTCGGTAGATGCGCAAATTACAGATTTGGCAAGCTTTTTGCACCGCTATGCAAGGCGCAGTCAACGGGCAATCCCCTTAAACACGCTAATAGAGGCGTACGACCGTATCTTGCCGCTACCGCAGTCTGCTGCTGCTATCATTTACGCCCAGCTTATACACCCCTGGCAATTTATAAAAATCGCCCAGCAATATTACAGCAAAAAAAGAGGCTGGACACCCGCGGCAATAATGAGCAGAATGTCCAACCTATTGCATGAACAAGAAGGTTATGATACGTACATAAACAGTTTTAGACTGCTTACGCAAAAGTCTTTTATATAAGCGCGGCCTTAACTTCTTCCGGCAAATCGTCCGTGTTGCAGTGCAGTGTTATTATAAATTCTACATTTTCTTTTTTTGCCAATTCGTTCAGGCGTTTTTGAAGTTTAACAATTTCTTCACTTTGCGGATTCATATCACAAATGCTGCAAATTATGTTATTTAAGCCATCCACGTAAATATGTGTGATGTCGTTATTTTGGGACAAAATACCCAATACAAAACCAACAAACTCGCGATAGTTTGCTAAAAGTCCTTTTTCCGACTCTACAAACCTAATGTCACGGTGTAAATCGTGGATATGACGTTTATCATCGTCGATAAAAACTAAATGTCCGTCGGTGATTTTTACATTCTCGTTCGCCATTTGAATAAGCTTGCGGGTTTTGCCTTCACCTTTAAGGCCTGCTAAAAATTTTACCATAAAACCGCCTCCTCAAGAATTTTCCTTACAGAGCATGTTGATTAAAATTCTCAACACACTCTTGCGTTATTGTCTCTATTATAGCATAATCTAGAGGTAATACTAGCCATAGACTAATATTTGAGGAAATTTTATGTATCTTAGACGTTTGGAATTAACCGGATTCAAATCTTTTGCAGAACGCACATACCTTGACCTGTCCAAAGGGCTTAATGCCGTGGTAGGGCCTAATGGCAGCGGCAAGTCAAATATTGCAGATGCGCTTCGCTGGGTTTTGGGCGAACAAAGTGCAAAACAGCTGCGCGGCGGTAAAATGGAAGATGTAATTTTTGCAGGCACCGCACACAGGCGGCCTTTGGGTTACGCAGAAATTATTATGCGTATAGACAATTCCGAAAGCAAACTGCCGCTCGAATTTAAAGAAATATCTGTGGCAAGGCGTGTGTACCGCTCGGGTGAAAGCGAGTATTCTATAAACGGCGAGACTTGCCGCCTTAAAGATATTCAGATGCTTTTCATGGATACAGGCGTGGGGCGCGACGGCTATTCGATAATTGGGCAAGGGCGGATAGACGAAATTTTAAGCCTGCGTTCCGAAGACCGGCGCATGGTTTTTGAAGAAGCCGCTGGTATTGGCAAATATAAAACCAGGCGCAACGAAACTTTAACAAAATTGGAACGAGAACGTCAAAGCCGCGAACGTGTAGATGATATCATAATAGATTTAGAAGAGCAGATAACGCCCCTTAAAACCCAAGCGGAAGAGGCCAGGCGGTATCTTTCTTTGCGTGATAGGTACAAAACTATTCACGTAAATATATTTTTGGAAGAGATAAGCAAAATTGATGCGGAACTGGCCCAGATGGGTGAAACATTGCAATACAGCACGGCCCAATTTGGAGACAGTAAACGCCTGCTTGCAGAAGCCCGCCTGGCCGGTGAAGGGCTCAAGAGTAGTACCGCAAAAGCGGACCTCGAATACCGCAGGGCAAACGAATCTTTGCTGGAAATTACAACAGCAATAGAAAAAACCGAGGGCGATATTAAGCTACTGGAAAGTAAAATGGAGCAAATGGAAGCAGAGCATACACGTCTGACCGGCGAAGTTAAAAAGCGTGAGGAATTGCTTGCCTCCAAGTCAACCGAACGGAAGCAAGAGGAAGATAGTAAAGATAAAGTCCAAGCCGAACTGGACGATTTAACCAACCAACTTGACGAGCATATAAAGCTTTCTGCCCAATTGGAAGGCGAACTGAAGGAAAGTGCCGCCATATTAGATGCGCACAACCAAGCGATAGGTGACGCGTTAACCAATAGCGCGAACAGCCGCGCAGGCATCATGGAAGCAGAAAGCGCATACAACCGCCTGGAAGATGAAAAGGAAAAACTCGACAGCGAAATCATGCACCACGATACCATGCTGGAAGCGCAGGGCAATGTTGTAAGTGAATCAAAGGCGGCTTTGGATTTGTGCCAAAGCGAACTTAACCGCGCAAAAAACAGCGTAGCGGCTTATTTATCAGCATATAATCAGCTATCGGAAGAAAGCCATACCATGGAACAAGCCTTGCGCAAGGTTCAAGAGTCGTTAACCGTCGCCCGTGGCAGACACCGCGCAATCTCGGAGCTGGAGACCCAACAAGAAGGTTTTTACAATAGCGTAAAAGTGGTGCTTCGCAAAAAAGCATCAGACCCACAATTTGCCGGTATACATGGCGCGGTAAGCGAGCTTATAGGTGTAAGGCATGAGCATGAAATTGCGATAGAAACAGCCCTTGGCAGTGCGGCGCAAAACATCGTAACCGAAAGCGAAAACGATGCAAAGCTGGCCATTAATATGCTAAAAGCGACAAAGAGCGGGCGCGCAACATTCCTGCCGCTTACCGCCGTAAAGGGCAGAAATATTAACGTTTCCGGCCTGGAAAAGGAACCCGGGTTTATTGGGGTAGCATCCGCCTTGGTCACTTATGACCAGAAATATACTCAAGTGATGTCCCAGCTTTTAGGCGATGTCATTGTAATAGATAACATGGATAACGCAACGGCATTTAACAAAAAGTTCAAATATTCGCACAAGATTGTGACACTAGACGGCGAACGCTTTAGCCCTGGAGGGGCAATTACCGGGGGAAACACAAGCCGCCAAACTACAGGAATTATAGGGCGCGGGCGACAATTAGAAGAACTTTCCCAAAAAGTAGCCGTCCTTCAACAAGAATTTACAGAATTATCGGAGCAAAGCCAAAACCTTGGCACAAAACGTCAATCTACCGAAGAACTGCTTAACAAAGCCCGGGAAAAAGAGCAAACCTTAACGCTGGAATCCGAACGTCTAAAAGACAAATTATCCCATGCAAATGAGACCTTGCTAAACTTGAACAAACTCGCATCTTCGTATGATGAAGAAAACGACAAAATAATGCTGCTTTTAGTGGAAACAAACCAGGCAATACGTGCCGCCAAAGAAAATTTTAGGGAGCAAGAGGCAAATGTACAAAAGGCCCGTGATGCTTTAGAAAGCTATCAGCAGCAAATGGAGCAAAACCGCCTGGAACAAACAGAAGAAACAGGCATGCTAACAGACCTGAAAATAGAAATTAGCCGCCGTACAGAGTGGATTGGCGAAGCCAACAGAAATATCGAACGTTTGCAACGTGAAGAAACGGTGCTTACCGAAGAAAAACGCATTCTTTTACAAGAAATATCCACTGGCGGGAAAGCGGCAGAAGATGCGATAATAAACCGAGAAAAAATCCAGGATGATTCGTCTAAATTAAAAGTTCGTATGACGGAAACACGTAAAGAACTTACAGATGCCGAAGCGGAAAAAGCAAAACTGGAAATCGCAACCAGCAAAGCCGAAGAAGACGAACGGGCCTATGCAGATTCTGCCACGCTTATAGAAAAAGAATTAACACGCCTGGAAGTGCGCAAAGAACAATTGGATGCCACCAGCCACCGCCTGCATAACGAGATATGGGAAGAATACAGCCTGACTCACCAACAGGCGCTGGCCTATAAAAGCGTGGAAATGAGCGAAGCGACCCTTCGCCGTACCGCGCAGGAATTAAAGGCAGAACTTGCTACATTAACGAATGTAAACGTGGGCGCAATTGAGGCATACACGCAATTAAAAACGCGTTACGACTTCCTTACCACCCAGCGTGAAGATATTATGCGGGCCGAAGCAACCCTAGCTGAGCTTATCCAGACTTTAACCCAGCAAATGGAAGAGCAGTTTTCTACCCAGTTTAAGCTGATTGCGCAACACTTCGAGGAAGTTTTTAAACAAATGTTTAGCGGCGGCAAGGCTTCTCTTAGGCTGATGGACACAAATAATGTGCTGGAATCCGGCATAGAAATAATAGCACAGCCGCCGGGTAAATCTCTGCAAAACCTGATGCTGCTGTCTGGCGGGGAGCGAGCGTTAACTGCAATTGCGCTATTGTTCTCTATCCTTAGGTTAAAGCCGTCGCCGTTTTGTGTGCTGGACGAAATAGAATCGGCATTGGACGATGCCAATGTTGCGCGCTTCGCAAAATATTTGAAAGAATATGCAGTAGGAACGCAGTTTATTATAATTACCCATCGCAAAGGCACAATGGAAGCGGCAGACCATTTGTACGGGGTGACTATGGAAGAACAGGGGATTTCCAAATTGGTTAGCGTGCGGTTTGAGGAAGAGTAGACTAACCTATCCTTGCTTTACCGCGTCCAATGTGGTATAAAGTGGTAAATCAAATTTTAACGGAGGCAAATGCATGAACCTTGAAGCATTACTTAGCGGCATACCGCACGAGATTATTCAAACCGGCAGGTATACAGAAATATCTTCTATAACATTTGATTCGCGGCAGGTTAAACCGGGGACATTATTCCTTTGCCTGCGGGGCTTAACCGTAGACAGGCATCAGTTTATAAATGCCGCTGCGGAAGCGAGTGCCGCGGCAATTTTAATCGAAACATTATCGGACACATACCCGCAAAACCTAACTGTCATTCGTGTGACCAACATACGGCAAGCCATGGCGTATATTGCCGCAAACTACTATGGCAACCCTGCAAAAAAATTGCGTTTAATAGGCGTAACCGGCACCAATGGCAAGACTACGGTTACCAATTTTATAGAAGAAACTTTGCGTAAACTGGGCCGCAAAACCGGAATAATAGGCACCGTTGGCGTAAGAGCAGACGATAATCCACTAGACATACCCTTTGCAACCGCCACTACGCCCGACCCATTAGAGCTTCACGCTATTTTCGCCAAAATGGTAGAACTTGGTGTGCAAGACGTTGTTATGGAAGTCTCATCCCATGCATTGGAGTTTTACAAAATGGAAGGCCTAATTTTTGATGTGGGGATATTTACTAATCTGACCCAAGACCATCTGGACATTCACGGCACAATGATCAATTACGCACTTGCTAAGGCAAAATTATTCGAGCAAAGCAAGTTTGCAGTGGTTAACAGCGATGACGAATACACTCCGCTCATGCTAAAAATTCATGGGCAAGGCCCGTATCTGACATATGGCATTGATACCCAAGCCGATTTACAGGCAGTAAATGTAGAGTGCATGGCGCATGGCTCGGACTTTGAGCTTTGGAGCGAAAAGTACCATCTGCCGGTAATTGCAAAATATAACGTATACAACATATTGGCGACAATTGGCGTGGCAACAGCATTAGGGTGCAGTCTGGACAATATTCGCCAAATCGTGGCGAATATTTCCGACGTACAGGGGCGTGTTCAGTCTGTGCCAAATGATATTGGGGCGCAAGTTTTTGTAGATTATGCACATTCCCCGGATAGTTTGGAAAAAACAATCATTTCTGTGCGAGAAATCACAAGCGGGCGGGTCATAACACTCTTTGGCTGCGGCGGCGACCGCGATACAACAAAACGCCCAATAATGGGTAAAATCGCAGGTGACCTATCTGACCACTGCATCCTAACATCCGACAACCCGCGTACAGAGAATCCACTGACAATCCTTGCCCAAGCGGAGGCCGGCGTAAAGGAAACCGCCACCCCATACCTTGTTTGCGAAAACCGGAGAGATGCCATTTTTGCAGGCGTGAAAATGTTAAAACCTGGTGATTCATTCATAATCGCAGGCAAAGGCCATGAAGATTACCAGGAAATTCACGGTGTCAAACATCCATTCAGTGACTACGAGACAGCCGCCGAAGCCATAGGGGCAACCACGTGTGCCCCAGCACAAACCGCAAAAGGCATGAGCCTAACCATGCAAGAAATTGCAGAAGCCTGTAATGGACAGATATTGCACAATGCAAGCATTCCTGCAATAACTGCCATATCAACTGATTCACGAAAATTCACACCTGGCGCACTATTTGTGCCCATTGTTGGCGATACTTTTGATGGGCACGATTTTATCTCAACTGCCGCCGCAAACGGCGCCATATGCGCGTTAACCGAACGGGCCGATATCCCCACCGATATTCCGCTAATTTTAGTAAAATCCACGCGCCGCGCGCTTATGGAACTTGCGGGCTACTACCGCCGCATTCATAATATAAAAGTGGTTGCAATCACCGGCAGTGCAGGCAAAACGACGACCAAAGACATGATCTATCACATACTGGCACGCAAGTATCAAACCAAAAAGACACTGGGCAATTTTAATAATGACATTGGCTTGCCGCAGTCCATTTTCCAGCTTGTGCCAAGCGACGAAGTGCTGGTTTTGGAAATGGGCATGAATCACGCCATGGAAATACATGAACTCAGTTTAGTGGGCCAGCCGGACATAGCCGTCATTACGCATATCGGCGATGCGCATATCGAAAACTTTGAAAACAGGGAGGGCATTCTTCACGCAAAACTGGAAATTGTAGACGGGCTAAAGCCCAACGGTACGGTTATTTTAAACGGCGACGACCCACTATTAACCGGGCCAATCGCCACCGATAAAACAAAGCAATTTACGGTAAAATTCCCGGGTTCGCAAAACATTGTGAGCGCCAAACCGGTGGACGGCGCAGGGTTGCTTGCAGGCTCGGTATGCCACTTTAACTGGCAAGGCCGGGATATTAACCTCACCGTGCCGATACCCGGCTCACACATGGTAATGAACGCACTGCTGGCGGCGGCGGTAGGAGTTGAAATGGATGTTCCCCCGGAAGAAATAGCCCGCGGTTTTGACGATTTTGTCCCGCCGGGCGGGCGGCTAACAGTAGAAACTGCCTGTGACATGATCATCATAAACGACGCATACAATGCCAACCCGGCATCTATGCAAGAATCTATCAAAATATTGCACAGCCAGCCTGCACGCAAAGTGGCAATACTTGGCGACATGAACGAACTTGGACATGTATCAGAAGTACGACATCTGGAAATTGGTGCTTTTGCGGCAGAAATGGGCATAGACTTAATTATAGCCATTGGGCCGCAGGCACGTTTCATATATGACGGATGCCGTGCCCAGAACAAGTTATACTTTCCCACCGTAGATGAATTTTTGCCAGAGTGGCGCAATTTGCTTCGCCCCGGCGATGTGGTGCTTATAAAAGCATCCCGTGGGATGGCGTTTGAACGCATAACAGAAGCGATTCTTAAATCAAATAGCTGAAATTACACAGAATAAAAAGCGGCTCCGCCGCTTCCCGGAGCGAGTGCCAAAGGCATGAGTGAGGAAGTGTAGGTGGGATTCATTCCCAGGATCGGTTGCAGGGCAACCTGCATTCCGAAACGGCGGGGTATACACCGACGAAGTCGGCGATGCGAAGCATCGGGCCACCTGGCCAGTAAGCGTAGCTTACGAGAGGGATTGGGGTTTGACCCCTGCGAAGCAGGCGTGCGTAAGCACGGGCCACCCGGCCAGCAAGCAAGGCTTGCGAGAGGGCAGAGCCCCATTAAAATGGAGGATTACTTGTGAATTACTCAATGAATACTGCTGTATATGCGGTACTAATCGCCTTTTTGGCAAATGTGGTGCTTTGCCCAATGCTTATACCTGCATTGCGCAAACTTAAGTTTGGCCAGCAAATCCGCGGGGACGGGCCGCAATCCCATTTAAGGAAGGCAGGTACCCCAACCATGGGCGGCATCATGATTGTAATAAGCTTTTTGCTTGCCGCTGCAGTGTTTATGCGCAACAACCCACATGCCATTGCCGTAATTTTGGCAACCGTAGGCTTTGGTGTCATCGGGTTTTTAGACGATATAATCAAAATCACCCGAAAGCGTTCGCTCGGGCTGCGGGCATGGCAAAAACTTTTGGGTCAGCTCATTGTTTCCGGCGGGTTTATAATGCACTGGCGCAACTTGCCGGGGTATACGACAGAAATTTTGATCCCATTTTTCCCGCATCTGACATTTGATGTTGGCTTTTTATTCCCCGTGTTTGCAGTTTTAGTTTTTTTAAGCTGCAGTAACGGCGCAAACCTTACAGATGGCCTGGACGGCATGGCGGCCGGAGTTACTGCGCTTATTACGGTGTTTTTCATGTTTGCGGCTTGGATGATGGGTTCGCCTATTTTACCTGTTGCAGGCGCGGCGGTGGGTAGCCTTATGGGCTTTTTATTGTTTAATTCGCACCCAGCACGCGTATTTATGGGGGACACCGGCTCACTTGCTTTAGGCGGTTTTGTTGCCGCTATTGCGTTAATGCTTCAAATGCCGCTATTTTTGGTCATTGTAGCCATCATATATGTGATACAAAGCGCATCTGTAATGATTCAAGTGACATATTTCAAGCTTACGCGCGGCAAGCGGTTTTTCAAAATGGCACCATTTCATCACTCTTTAGAACTCAGCAACTGGACGGAAACAAAAGTGGTCGCGTTTTACTATATAGTTACAGCCATGGCTTGCCTAGTTGGATATCTTGCGATACAGGGGTTGTAAATTATGTATAAAGGTAAAAAAATCCTAGTTTGCGGCATGGCTAAAAGCGGCCAGTCTGTCGCAAGGCTTTTAGTAGAAATGGGCGCGGCGGTAACGGTACAAGACAGGAAGGAAATTCTCGACTGGACATACCCCCCTGCAGGTTTTGCGTTCCATCTTGGGCAAGACCCGGACGATATCGTGGGCAACTTCGACCTGATTATAATAAGCCCGGGGATATCTGTATATGCCCCATTTGTTAAAAAGGCGGAAACGCTTGGCATCTCCGTGTGGGGCGAGGCAGAATTTGCATTCCGTTTATGTCCATGCCCAATGGTGGCAATAACGGGCACAAACGGCAAAACCACCGTCACTACCTTGGTTGGCGAAATTCTAAAACGTCACAATGCGGGCACAGTTGTAGGCGGTAACATAGGCACCCCCCTCACCGAACTTGTAACCACGCTTTCCCCAGAAAATATCGTCGTTGCGGAAATTTCCAGTTTTCAGCTTGAAACCATAGAAGCCTTTAAACCCGCAATATCCGCCGTTCTAAATATGACGGAAGACCATTTGGACCGCCACCACACAATGGAAAACTACATTGCCATGAAGTCCAGAATATTTGAGAACCAATCGCCAACGGACATTTGCGTGCTCAATTACGATAATCCCATCACACGAGCAATGAAACCGCCGGGTGAAGTCATATATTTTTCGGCAAAGGAGCAGCTTGAACAGGGCGTGTTCCTGCGGGACGGCTTCATAGTCGCAAAGTGGAAGTCGGCAGAACAAATAATTACAAATATATCCGACCTTAAAATGATGGCAGAAAATGCATTGGCGGCTACTGCGCTATCCATGTGCGCGGGGGCTTCCGCAGAGCTGATTGCCCAAGGCTTAAAGGCATTCCAAGGCGTGCCGCACCGCATAGAATATATAACCACAATAAACCGCGCAGAATATTACAACGACTCGAAAGCCACAAACACCGACTCCGCCATTAAAGCCATAGAAACCTTGCGCGAAAAAATTATTCTTATCGGCGGCGGGGTTGATAAAAATACAAATTTCACCCCTTGGGTAGAGGCATTTGACGGGAAAGTAGACCATTTGATTGTTATTGGCGAAACAACGCGAAAAATTATTGACACCTGCGATTATTTAGGCTTTACTAACTATACCCGCGCAAAAACCTTACAGGAAGCGGTGTCTATAGCAAAAAAAATGGCCTTACCCGGCTATAAGGTACTTTTTTCGCCGGCCTGTGCCAGTTTCGATATGTTTAAAAATTTCGAGCACCGCGGAGATTTGTTTAAAGCGTATGTAGTTGAGGAGGGGAACTAATGGCAGAAAGTAGATTTCGTTCACGAGAAGCAACGTTTCAACGTGGCAGTGCCCACCCTGCACCGGCAGAAACAGCACCCAGGCGGCTAAAGCGCACGAAACAGCGCAACGTACGTGAAGTAGCACCGGAAGTGCGTGTCGTAGCCTCTGTGGATTATGCCTTACTTTTTATTGTAACTGTACTTGTACTTATTGGCGTAGTTATGGTGTTCTCTGCCAGTTATTTGTGGGCGACAACACGCTTCGACAGCCCGTTCCACTTTTTGCGGCCCCACATTTTTTTTGCTGCCGGTGGTTTTTTGGCAATGCTCCTATTTTCCAATATTAACTACGAGCTTCTACGTCCGCTAACCACGCTTTTATATGCCGTTTCTATTGGCTTGCTGGTTCTGGTTATTTTTATTGGAAGTGATGGCGGCGGTGCTACACGCTGGCTTAATATTTTGGGTTTCCAATTCCAACCTTCCGAAATAGCTAGGGCAGCAGTTATATTTATGATGGCATATATGATAGAACGGCATCCAAGCTTACCTAGAAGCATCCCAGGGCTTGCCATATTAGTGGGCATTGTAGGTGTCGTCCCGTTTTTGATAGCTTGGCCCGGCGGTATGACGGTTGCGATTATAACAGCATCTATTGGCCTTGGCATGATTGCCGTTGCCAGCCCATTTTTTTGGCGGCTTGCCGCACTTGGCGGCGTTGGTGCCGCCGGTATTGCCGGATATTTATGGTGGGAATTTACCAGGGGGGATGGCTTCCGCGGCGGGCGCATTGGCGCATGGCTAGACCCATTTTCTGACCCGCTCCGCTTTGGCTTCCAGCCTATAAACGCATTGTATGCAATTGCAAGCGGCGGCTGGTTTGGGGAAGGCATAGGAAACAGCCGGCAAGCGACATTCATCCCCGAACCGCACAACGATATGATTTTTGCGATAATCGTTGAGGAACTTGGCTTTATCGGAGCGGTAGTAATAATCATTTTATTTGCTATGTTTATTTGGCGCGGCATTATTACATCCATGCGCGCACCGGATACATTCAGCTCTATGATTGCTTTAGGCATTGTATTTGCAATTGGGCTTCCCGCAATTATCAACATTGGCGTTGTTACAAATACCATCCCCAATACGGGCGTAAATTTGCCTTTTATTAGCTATGGCGGTACTTCCCTGCTTGTGAGTATGGCATTGGTTGGGGTATTGCTTAATATTTCGCGGTATAGCGTGCAAAAGAGATAGGTATAGGCAATGAAATTACAATTTAACGATATCACGCGTTATCTTGAAACGAGCGGCATTATTGATTTTGGATGCCGGGTTTCGTGCGAGATTACAGATTTAGCCCTTAAAATCAAGGATTATTCCCAAGATGAGACAGGCTATATCAAAAATGCTTTTGAATATGTGAGGGACAACATATCACATTCGGCAGATATTCAAGGAAACAAAGTCACTTGCAAAGCCTCGGAGGTATTGCGAGAGAAAGAAGGCATCTGTTATGCAAAATCCCATTTGCTGGCGGCATTGTTGCGATGCAACCAGATTCCTGCTGGCTTTTGTTATCAAAGGCTTATTTTAGACAGTGAAACAGCCCCATACCTTATACTGCACGGCCTGAATGCCGTTTATATTAAAGCTTTAGACAAATGGGTTCGGCTAGATGCCAGAGGCAATAAGCCTGATGTAAATGCTCAATTTTCGCTAGCACAAGAACAACTGGCATTTCCGGTGCGGATTAAGCTGGGCGAAGAAGATATTCCAACGATATTTGCAGTCCCTGATGAAAATGTTATAAACGCGCTTACAAAAAACAAAAGTTTAGAAGCATTATGGGCCAACCTGCCCACCAAACTCTATTTTAACTAAAGGAAGAGGAATTACAAATGAATGCCATACCCATGACCCCCAAAGAAAGAGCCATCGCCGCCCTTACCTTACAGATACCCGACCAGGTACCCACTTTTGAACTAGGCTTCACACTCGCACCGGAAATGTTTGGGCTCAACTTATACCCAGCAGACCTTCAGCGCGACGTAATCGGAAACCTTTCGGCCGCTGATAAAGACCGCCGACTCAACGAAGTTGCCGAGGTTATAGCCAAAGTATTTGAAAAATTAGATTATTGTATCATACCCGGCCATTTTGGCGCAGGTTATGTAGACGGCACATTTATTTCGCCGGAACGTAAATTCTTATTTAAGAAAGTGCGCGAACTAACCGGCGGGCGCAGGTTGCTTGGTTATACCGCCGACGGCACATTTACCATTTCCCCCAGAGGCGGGACACAAGCCTTTGCCTATCGTATCGCCAATGACCCGGAAGGGCTACACGCAGAAGCCAAGCAACGCATGGAAATTGCCATCGAACGCAACAAATATTTGGCCGAAGCCGGTGTGGATGTTGCCTTGCTTTGTTCTGATTATTGCGACAATTCCGGCCCGTTCTTATCACCGGATATGTTCACGGAATTTATTCAACCATATTTGGCTCAAATTATCGAGGAATGCAAAAAATCCGGCATGTATACCATCAAACATTCCGACGGGAATATTATGCCTATTTTAGACCAATTGGTAGCGTGTAAGCCTCATGCTTTGCACTCTTTAGACCCTGCCGCTGGCGTAGATATCAAGGAAGTTAAGGCACTGGTAGGCCACAAAGTAGCGCTCTGCGGTAATGTGAATTGTACCGCTTTGCAAACCGGCACCGACGAAGAAGTTATCGCCAGTGCAGAGTATTGCCTCACCCATGCCAAACCCGGCGGCGGTTATATTTTTAGCACCAGCAACCTCCCGTTTAGAGGTATCCCGCCCCACCGCTACCATATGATTTTGGATGTTTGGAAGCGCATGCGGGATTATACGCAGGATGAGGTCAAAGCGTGAAAGGAACGGAATCAGGAATGCGAGACGAAATAAGACAAGCATTGCAAAACTATAAAAACCTTTTTGGGGAGGAAATCTTCGACAATCCCGCAGCGTTTAGTTCAAAACTACCAGGCGCCCCGGCCCACCCCATACAAATCTTGATTATTAGCGCAATAGGCGGGATGGATGCATATTCGCGTTTAAAAAACTCGACATCCAGAAATATGTATACGGACGTGACTAACCTGTCCAAGGAAATGCGCAAGAAATATTTTATTGAAGAAAACGCGGCCAAAATAGTGATTGAAAGCATTGCGGAATTGCTGGGTTATACGCCACCCACCGATATTGAACACGCAGAAGTAGCGATTCCATCGCTTTCTGTCGGCAACACTATAGCCTTTGGGGACTACAACTGGCTTGTGCTTGACGTACAGGGTGACAAGGCGTTACTTATAACCGAAAACATAACCGAACTAAGAGCATTTCATCCATGTTATGCCGGTGTTACATGGGAGCATAGCAGCTTGCGGCAGCACCTAAACGGCGCTTTTTTGGGCTTTTTTAGCAAAGCCGACAAGGCCAAGATAGTAACAACAAGTATAGAGAACCCCAACAACCTATGGTATGGCACAAATGGCGGCAACGATACTTGCGACAAAATATTTGTGCTAAGTCTTGAAGAAGTTGACCGATACTTTGGCAATAGCGGAGATTATTTG
>Ga0131853_10009994_pt1 | contig 17378 bp, 14 predicted proteins | sample TergutLab28metaG_FD_92764 | JGI IMG/M metagenome (GOLD analysis project Ga0131853, IMG submission 92764) | Labiotermes labralis P1 segment gut microbial communities from Petit-Saut dam, French Guiana - Lab288 P1 (version 2) (version 2) | ecosystem: Host-associated > Arthropoda: Insects >... | reverse complement strand
GGACTTCCCGGCGCCGGTCGGGCTGGCCGCCGGATTCGACAAGGACGCCACCGGTGTGGACACGTGGGGGCCGCTGGGCTTCGGATTCGCCGAGGTCGGCACCGTCACCGCGCAGGCGCAGCCGGGCAACCCGGCGCCGCGACTGTTCCGGCTCCCCGACGACCGCGCGCTGATCAACCGCATGGGCTTCAACAACCACGGTGCAGGGAACGCGGCGAACTACCTGCGCCACCGGCGCGGCGACGTGCCGATCGGAGCCAACATCGGCAAGACCAAGATCGTCCCCGCGGAGGAGGCGCCCGAGGACTACACCGCGAGCGCCCGCCTGCTGGGACCGCTGGCCGACTTCCTCGTCGTCAACGTCAGCTCCCCCAACACCCCCGGTCTGCGCGACCTGCAGGCCGTCGAGTCGCTGCGCCCACTGCTGCAGGCGGTCCTGGACACCGTCACGGACACACCGGTGCTGGTCAAGATCGCCCCGGACCTGTCGGACGAGGACGTCGACGCCGTCGCTGATCTCGCGGTCGAGCTGGGACTGGCCGGCATCGTCGCAACCAACACCACGATCGGGCGCACCGGCCTGAACACGCCACAGTCGCGTATCGACGAGATCGGTGCCGGCGGCCTGTCCGGCGCGCCGGTCGCGGCCCGCTCGCTCGAGGTGCTGCGGCGCCTGCACGCCCGCGTCGGCGGCAAGCTGGTGCTGATCTCGGTGGGTGGCATCGAGACCGTCGACCAGGCCTGGGAACGCATCCTCGCGGGCGCGACCCTGGTGCAGGGCTACACCGGTTTCATCTACGGCGGCCCGTTCTACGCCAAGAAGCTGCACAAGGGCCTGGCCCGCAAGGTCCGCGAGGCGGGCTTCCGGTCGATCGCCGACGCCGTCGGCGCGGGTGCTCGCACGTAGTCACGAGCACACCCCGCTCACCGCATCGGACATTGCGGACGAATAACAGCGACCCGCCCGGCAGCGATGTATCTGCCGGGCGGGAGCAGCCGCCCCTTCATACAAGGGGGAATCGACCGATGGGGTGTCCACAAGTCGGCGCCGAGATCCGCGCCCGGACAGCGAAGGCTGCGAGTGCAGGACTACTGATTGCGGTCTTCGCTGCAGGGTGCGGGAGTGCGGAAACCGAGCAGCCGGAATCGACCGAGATCATCGCCTTCGCCGACGGTGACGGGTCTATATACACGATCGAACCGGACGGCAGTGGCCTTCGCCAGCTGACCGCCACGATCACCGACGATCACACCGCCTACGCCTCGTATCCGGACGTCTCGCCCGACGGAACCCGTATCGCGTTCACGAGGGGATCCACCATCGCGGTGATGAACGTCGACGGCACCGATCAGAAGGTAATCGCTGAGCGCGGCGGCCAGCCGGCTTTCTCCCCTGACGGCTCCGAGATCGTCTTCGGTTGCGTCGGCGGAATCTGCATCGTCAACGCCGACGGAAGCAACCGCAGACAACTTTCACCTGAGAACGACGGCAGCGGTGCGATCTCGAGGTCGGACCCGACCTTCACACCCGACGGCACGAAGATCGTGTTCAACGAAAGCGGATACATCGCCGGATTCGACACCGACGGCAACGGGTGGTTCCAGATCCTGCGGGACCAGTACTGGAACTCCGACCCCGCTTACTCCCCCGACGGGTCGACGATCGTGTTCTCGAGCAATCGCGGGCCTACGGACAACTCCGAGACCTACACAATGACCGCGGACGGGCAGGACATTCGTCCGCTGACTACCGAATTCGCGGTCCATGCCACGTTCTCGCCCGACGGGTCGAAGATCGTCTACACCCGCGGAATCACCGGGCCCCGCAGCGGAGCGCAGATCTGGGTGATGAACGCTGACGGCAGCGAGCCCCGGCAGCTGACGTCGTCCTCGCTCATGGCCCAATCGCCGAGCTGGGGCGGTCACAGCTGACGCGGTGCAGCGATCCGGCGGACGCGTCGGCAGGCACGGTTCCACGATCAGCGATGCGTACTCGTCCAGAGGCCTGATCGATGCACTACGGCCCGCCACCCGGAGGTGGCGGGCCGTCGTGGTTCGGGTCCTACTTCTGTTCGTAGGTTCCGGTGATCACCGCGCGCGCGATGGCGTGCGAGAACAGGTTGAAGCCGAGGAACGCCGGCTTCGAGTCCGGGGTGATGTCGAGGTGGTCGACGTCGACCGCGTGCACCGCGAACATGTAGCGGTGCGGCCCGTGCCCCTTCGGCGGGCACGCACCCAGGTACCGGGCGAGGTCGCCGTCGTTGTCGAGCGTGACGGCGCCCTCGGGCAGGCCCGAGCCGTTCTCGTCGCCGGCATTCGCGGCCAGCGAAGTGGTGGTGACCGGGATGTTGGCGACCGCCCAGTGCCAGAAGCCCGACGCCGTCGGCGCGTCCGGGTCGAACATCGTGACGGCGAAGCTCTTCGTCTCGGGCGGGAAGCCGGACCACGACAACTGTGGGGAGATGTCGTGACCGCCGGCACCGAAGATTCCGCTGACCTGATCGTTCTTCAGCGGCGCACCGTCGGTGACGTCCTCTGACGTCAGCGTGAAGGACGGCAGGTCGGGCAATCCGTCGTAAGGGTCGTGAGCCATGAGATTCCTCTCTCGCGATCAGCTGTGTAGCAAGAAGTGTTCCATCACTCGGGTCCCGAAGTGCAACGCATCCACCGGCACTCGCTCGTCGACGCCGTGGAAGAGCGCCGCGAAGTCCAGTTCCGGCGGCAGCCGCAGCGGGGCGAACCCGAAGCAGCGAATCCCCAACCGCGCGAAGGCCTTCGCGTCGGTCCCGGCCGACAGCATGTAGGGCACGGTGCGGCCGTTCGGGTCGTGCGCGAGTATCGCGTCGTTCATCGCGTCGACGAGGTCCCCGTCGAACGTCGTCTCGTACGAGTCCAGCTTGGTTATCCATTCGCGCGTCACGTTCGGACCGATGAGGGCGTCGACCTCACGCTCGAACGCGGCCTGGCGCCCGGGCAGCACACGGCAGTCGAACACCGCCTCGGCGGTTTGCGGGATGACGTTCGCCTTGTAGCCCGCCTTGAGCATCGTCGGGTTCGCGGTATCGCGGAGCGTGGCGCCGATGATGCGCGCGATGCTGCCCAGCTTCGCGAGCGTGCCGTCGATGTCCGGGGAATTCGGATCGAACTCGACACCGGTCTCCTCCGCCAGCACGGTGAGGAACTCGGCGACCGAATCCGACATCACGAGCGGGAACGTGTGATTGCCGAGCCGGGACACCGCGTCGGCCAGGATCGTCACCGCGTTGTCCTCGTGCAGGAACGACCCGTGGCCCGCGGTGGCCTTCGCGGTCAGCCGCATCCACCCGAGGCCCTTTTCGGCCGTCTCGACGAGATACAGGCGTTTTTCCGTCCCGTCCGCGCGCGGGATGGTCAACGAGAAGCCACCGACCTCGCCCACCGCCTCGGTGACGCCCTCGAACAGGTCCGGCCGATGGTCGACCAGCCACTGGCACCCGTACTTGCCGCCGGCCTCCTCGTCCGCGACGAACGCGAACAAGATGTCGCGTGGAGGCACGGTGCCCTCCGCCTTGAACTGGCGGGCGAGCGCCAGCATCATCCCGCACATGTCCTTCATGTCGACGGCGCCGCGGCCCCACACGTAGCCGTCCTCGACGGCGCCGGAGAACGGATGCACACTCCAGTCGGCGGGTTCGGCGGGCACGACGTCGAGGTGACCGTGGATCATCAGCGTCCCGCGCCGAGGATCCGCACCCCGCAGGCGCGCGAACACGTTGCCGCGACCCGGTGCGCCCGATTCGACGTACTCGGTCTCGTATCCGACTTCCTCGAGCCTCTCCTTCACCCAGAGCGCGCAGTCGCGCTCGCCCTTGGTGGTCTCGAGCTCACCGGTGTTGGAGGTGTCGAACCGGATCAGCGCGCTGACGAGGTCGACGACCTCCGATTCCGCGCGGCCGACCGGCCCCCGCGAGGACACTGCTTCGTCAATTGATGCCACCCCACTTTCCTACCACCGTCCGACGCGGCGCATGCGAGCCGACAAGTACGCAGATATGGCTCAAAAACACCGCCTGACCAGCCGATTTTGGACCTGGCGCAATATCGGATAATCTTTCCAGGCACCCGGAGAACGGGGGCAAACGAAAAACAACTGAATGCCTCGCAGAGATGCGAGCAACGAATGAGTCCGAGTGGCGGAATGGCAGACGCGCTAGCTTGAGGTGCTAGTGTCCTATTAACGGACGTGGGGGTTCAAGTCCCCCCTCGGACACTCTGAGTTGAGACAGACGAGAAGACCCCTGGTTCCGTGGAACCGGGGGTCTTCTCGTTCTCGCCTCTCATCCATACGTAACGTCGGCGCGCTCGTCAGTGCCGCATCGCCTCCGCCCGCAGTCCCGCGCGGTCCGCCTTCGTCAGCTCCCGCACCGCCAGGTCCTTCGCACACACCAGCAGCGAACCCATCGCGCTCACGCGCGGGAAGGTCAGCTCGGTGTGGTTGACGTTGTCGTTGTCGTCGGCACCGTCGTAGACCACCGTCGACCCGCGCATCAGCCACCGCTTGACGTCGACCACGCCCGGCAGGTGCCCCATCGTCCGCAGGTAGAACGACTGCAGCAGCGCCACCACACCGAGCACCACCGGCGTCGCCTGGCTGGCCCCGTACTGGATCGACTCGCCGGTGTCGTTGAGGATGCCCGACGACGTGATCGGCGCACCCGGCGCGAACGTGTCGGTCGCGCACGGCCCACCCACGGTGCGGGGCGGACGCTGTGTGAACGGCGTGAGCCGGTCGGAGTCCGACGTGAACGCCTTCGCGCCGTCGCGGTACCGGAAGCTGCCCTCGTCCGCGTCGTACACGGCGCCGACACTGATCGACTGCCGGAAGATCGCCGGGTAGCACATGCCCTGGATGCCGCCGTGCGCGTAGTAGTCGTTTCCGGCCGCGAGGCAACAGCACACGCCCTCGTCGGCGAGCTCCTGCAACAGCGCTCCGATCGCGTCACCGGGCATGTCGGTGTCCGTGGTGCGGTTGTCGGCCGCGCCGGTCGCCAGGCACAGCGCCGAGATCCCCAGCGATTCCCGCCGATCGAGCACCCAGTCCAGCGCGTCCCGGATATCGGCGAAGCGGCCGGTGCCGTCGTTCGCGAGCACCTTCAGCGGCACGATCCGCGCATTCGGCGCGACACCGGTGTGGATCCGGCCCGCGGACGCGATCCCCGTGACGCTCGTGCCGTGGCCGTGCCCGTCCATCACCTCGGCGGGATCGCCGCCGTAGTCGGCAGTGAAATTGCGACCGGGCAGCGCACGGCCCGCGAAATCGACGTGCGTGGACCGCAGCCCGGTGTCGAGCACCGCCACGGTCACACCGGACCCCGACACGTTGAAGTCGCGACGCGCCTGGGGCGCCCGGACCAACAGATCGACCTCTGTCAGTTCGGGAAGGAACGGGCCTTCCTTCTGCAGCGGCGGCTCGACCGGCACCACCGACTCCGCGTGCAACATCTCGAAACCGCCGATGGCGCTGCCCTTCAGAGCACTGCCGGTGCCGACCAAGCCGGGTTGGCCGGACGACCCTTTCGACTCGTTCATTGTTCTCACCCTCCTCGAGTGTCAACTCTCGAGCGGGGAACTGCCCCCGGGGGCACTCCCCCTGGTATCTCAAATGCTCCTCCGGCCCACGCCCGGTGTCACCAGTGCGGCGCCCGAAAGTCCCGGTTCTGCCAGTCGGTAGACTCGGGCGTCGGCCCACCAGCGTCGGGCCGGGTATCCGCACGAGATCAGGACAGAATTTCGAACCGATGGCACAACCGATGACGGGTATCGACCCCGCCGAACTCGACGTCTGCCTGCGGGTGCTGTCAGAGGCATCCGCGCTCGACGCCGACCACCCCGACTCCGTCACGCTGCAGCGTGCCGTCGGGAACCTGTTCAAGAAGCTCAAGCGGAAGCGCCGGAACGAGACGCGGGACGCGGTGTCCGAGGCCGATCGTGCGGTGGTTGCGGCCACCGCGACGGGATCGCCCGACCGGATCGACGACGAGACAGCGGGCATCCTCCTGACGTCGAACACCGTCGGCGCCACCGCGGGCACGCTCATCCGTCCCCGCCCGTGCTACATCTGCAAGCAGCGGTACACCCAGGTGGATGCCTTCTACCACCAGTTGTGCCCCGACTGCGCGGCGAGCAGCCACGCGAAGCGGGACCAGAGCACGGACCTCACCGGACGCCGGGCCCTGCTCACCGGTGGCCGCGCCAAGATCGGCATGTACATCGCGCTGCGGCTGCTGCGCGACGGCGCGCACCTGACGATCACCACCCGCTTCCCGAACGACGCGATCCGCCGGTTCAAGGCCATGGAGGACAGCGCCGACTGGATCCACCGGCTCCGCGTGGTCGGCATCGACCTGCGCGATCCCGCGCAGGTGGTCGCGCTCGCCGATTCGGTTGCGGCGCAAGGCCCGCTCGACATCCTCATCAACAACGCCGCGCAGACCGTCCGCCGCTCCCCCGGCGCGTACAGCGCGCTGGCGGACGCCGAGTCGGGGGCGCTGCCGGCCGGCGAGCTGCCCGACGTGGTGACGTTCGGCAAGACCAGCGAGGCGCACCCCGCGGCGCTCGCCGGATCGCTGTCGACGGCGGCGCTCGCGGCGTCGGCGAACCTGTCCGCCGACGAGGTCAGCTCGCTGGCTCTGGTCGCGGGATCGGCGACGCCGGCGCGCATCGAGCAGGGTGTCGCGATCGACGCGGGCGGCCTGCTGCCCGACCTGGCCCACACCAACAGCTGGGTGCAGACGGTCGAGGAGGTCGACCCGATCGAGCTGCTCGAGGTGCAACTGTGCAACTCGGTGGCCCCGTTCATCCTCGTCTCGCGCCTGCGGCCGGCGATGGCCGCGGCGGCGGCGCGGCGCAAGTACGTGGTGAACGTCTCGGCGATGGAGGGGCAGTTCAGCCGCGCCTACAAGGGTGCGGGGCATCCGCACACCAACATGGCCAAGGCGGCACTGAACATGCTCACCCGCACCAGCGCCAAGGAGATGCTCGAGGACGGCATCCTCATGACGGCGGTGGACACCGGCTGGATCACCGACGAGCGACCGCACTACACGAAGCTGCGGCTGGCCGACGAGGGCTTCCACGCCCCGCTCGACCTGGTCGACGGCGCGGCCCGCGTCTACGACCCGATCGTGCAGGGCGAGGCCGGCGTCGACCTGTACGGCTGCTTCCTCAAGGACTACCAACCGTCCCCCTGGTAGAACCGGGGATACTGGACGAGCGCACCGACATCGTCCGACACCGGGAGGCGTCATGGCCATCGCCGTTGCATTCAGCGACAGCCCGGAGGGCCGCAACGCGCTGGTGTACGCCGCTCAGGAGGCGGTGCAGCACCGTGAGCAACTGCTGGTGCTGGACATCGTCGACGACGCGACGTCGTCGGCCGAGTCGGAGGCGGCCCGTGGGGCCGTCGAGGCGGTGCTGAAGGAGGGCGGCGTCGGCGGGTCGTCGTGGGAGCTGCGCACCGCCGAGCACAGCGGCGACCGCGTCGGCGCGCTGATCGATCTGATCGGCGACTGCGGGGCCGGGCTGCTCGTGGCCGGCGTCCGTCGCACGACCCCGGTAGGCAAGTTCCTCCTCGACCGGACGCTGCAGCGCCTGCTGCTCGAGGTCGACGTCCCGGTGCTGGTAGTCAAGCAACCGCAGTAGCCTGAAAACGGAAGTGCTCACATCCCCGCAGCGGGAGGTGTCGCGGTGCTGTATCGGACGTTGGCGGACGCCACCATGGTCGTTCACCTGGTCTTCATCGGCTATGTCGTGTTCGGTGGGTTCCTGGCGTGGCGCTGGCGCCGCACGATCTGGTTGCACCTCGTCGCGGCCGGCTGGGGGCTGGGAAGTGTGCTGATCGGCTTCGACTGCCCGCTGACGTACGTCGAGAACTGGGCCCGCGAACGCGGAGGCGAGGCGGAACTGCCGTCGTCGGGATTCATTGCGCACTATCTGACGGGCGTGGTGTACCCCGAGCACGCGTTGAACCTGGTCCGGGCCCTCGCCGCGATCTGTGTCGTGGTGTCCTGGGTGGGTTACGCGCTCCTTCGCCGACGGGACCGTCAGCACGCCGCAGTGTGACATCCGTCGCACTCTTCCTTACCGGCTAGTAGGGTCGGGTGCATGACCTCACGGACTCGCGATCTCGACATCGTCGTCTACGGCGCCACGGGCTTCGTCGGCAAACTCGTGGCCGAGTACCTCGCGCGGCACGCGCCCGACGGGACCCGGATCGGGCTCGCCGGGCGGTCCGTCGAGAAACTCCAGCAGGTACGCGCCGGACTCGGCTCGGCCGCCGCCGACTGGCCTCTGCTACGAGCGGAGGCCACCGACGACGCCTCGCTACGCGAACTCGCGGACGCCACACACGTCGTCGCGACGACCGTCGGGCCCTATGCCAAGTACGGTCTGCCGCTGGTCCGCGCGTGCGCCGAGGCAGGCACCGACTACATCGACCTCACCGGCGAGACGCCGTTCGCGCGCGAGAGCATCGACCTCTTCCACGACACCGCGGTGGCGAGCGGCGCCCGCATCGTGCACTCGTGCGGGTTCGACTCCATCCCCTCCGATCTCGGGGTCCATGTGCTGCATCGGCAGGTCCAGGCGGACGGCGCCGGTGAGCTGACCGATACGACGCTGGTGGTCACGTCGCTGCGTGGCGGTGCCAGCGGCGGCACGATCGACTCGCTGCGCACGCAACTCGACGTCGTCAAGCACGATGCGGCGCTGCGCAAGGTGACCGCGTCGCCGTACTCACTCAGCCCGGATCGCGCCGCCGAACCAGATCTCGGTCGCCAGTCGGACATGGAACTCGTCCGCGGCTCGGACATCGCGCCCGGGCTGTCCGGCTGGAAGGCGCCGTTCTTCATGGGACCGTCGAACACACGCGTGGTTCGCCGCAGCAACGCCCTGACCGGCTACGCCTACGGCAAGCGGTTCCGGTACCGGGAGGTGATGAACGTCGGATCGTCGTTCGCGTCGCCGGTGATCGCCGCCGGGGTGGCCGCCGGCATGGGCGGGCTCGTGGCCGGACTGCTGTTCCCGCCGACGAGGTGGCTGCTCGACCGGGTGCTGCCGAAGCCCGGGCAGGGACCGAGCGAGAAGACCCGGCGCAACGGGCATTTCACGATCGACCTGTACTCCGAGACGTCGACAGGCGCCCGGTACACCGCGCGGGTAGCCGCGAAGGGCGACCCCGGCTACGCCGCGACAGCGGTGATGTTCGGGGAGTCCGCGCTGGCGCTCGCACTCCAGCGGGATGCGCTGCCGTCGGTCCCGGGCGGCGTCCTCACGCCGGCCACTGCGCTCGGTGACGTGCTGGTCCAGCGTCTCCGCGACGCCGGAGTCGAGATCCACGCGCGGCGGCAGTAACCGCGTCAGCGCTTACTCGGCGCCTGCGAGGCGGCCGCGCGGTCGTTGAGGTCGTCGAGCGTGAGGCGGTGCTGCGGCGGGCGGTCCAGGATCATCTTCCGCGCCACCTCCAGCTTCGGGCCGACGTGCAGGAGTTCACCCGGGCACAGCGATTCCCAGCCCGGATCCTCGTCCATCTGTTCGGAGGCGACGACGACGGCGGGCAGCGACGCCAGCGGACCCGAGCGAGCCCGGATCGTCCCGGCGCGGCCGGCGTGGTCGAGGTGCCGACGGCCGCTCGCCCCGCCGGCCCGGCGGAGCAGGACCTGCAGATCGTCCGCGTCGGGATACCGGAACGCCCACATCTCGTCGGCGCTCACCATCACGAAGTTGAGTGAGAGCATCCGCAAGTTGTCGGCGACCCATCCGACGGCCGACGCGATTCCGGCGCCGACGTCACCGTCGTGCTCGTCGGTGCGCTTGGTGATCAGGGTGAACAAGCGTTCGGAGTCGGTGTCGCCGTGGACCAGGTCGCGGTAGGGGCCGAGTTCGGCCTCGAGCGCCGGGAGGTCCTCGACCACCCCGTTGTGCGCAAACAACCTCCCCTTCTGCTCGAAGGGATGGGTGTTGGTGGGAACGGCCTCGCCGGTGGTCGCGTACCGGACGTGCGCGACGAACGTTCCAGACTCGCGTTTCTTCGCTTCACGCGAGAACTGCTGATCCTGATACGCCGCGAGAGGCTGCTTCTCGACCCGCGGCGTCCCGTCCACCTCGAAGGTTCCCAGCCCGGTGCCGTCCGGCATTCGCCGGCTCTGCTCCGCAAGGCTGTCTTCCGCGTCCAGCAACCAGAATGTGGCATGCACGCGGTGCGGCACCGCGGACAGTCCGAACAGTCGACACATGGCCGTCCCTCCTCGCTTCGAGGCCGGTTGTCGACCAGTATGACGGCACACCCGGGGCCTGCGGGAACGTTCGCGGGATCAGAACTCCATGCCGGCGTCGGCACCCATCTGCATCGTCGTGTTCGCACCGTCCAGCGACTCGCGGATGATGTCGGCGTGACCCGAATGGTGCGCGGTCTCGCGCAGAATGTGCAACAGCACCCGGCGCGCCGGCCACCACTGCCGTTCGGGCGCCCACGGAGCCGTCGGGAGCGGCACGAGCATGTCGAGGTCGTCGAGCGAGGCGACCGCAGCCTCCGTCGCGCGCGCGATCTCGTCGTACTCCTCGAGCAACTGTGCCACCGTCTGGCCGTCGCTCATCCGGTACTGCTCCATCGCCGACTCCATGTCGAAGGAGGCGGTCTCGTCGCGTTCGAGGATCGTCGTCACCCAGTGCTGCTCGGTCTGCGCGACGTGCTTGAGCAGGCCCCCGAGCGTCAACTCGCTGACGGTCGTGCGCGCGCGGGCCTGCTCGTCGTCGATGTCGCGCATCGTGATGAGGAAGTTGTGTCGCTGATCCGCGAGCAGTGCCAGGATGTCGGCGCGCTCGCCGGTGGTGGTGGTGTTCTCGGTCATCTCATCGTCCTTCGGTCGGATTCGGTGTGCCTCGACGAGAACGACGCTACGGATGATTGCGGACATCTTCGGTCCTCATTTATCGGTGGTGAAGATTCGGGGTGTCGAGAGGTACCCACAGACCGACGGATTTAGCCTCGACGTCGTGAGCACCGTCCCCCACGACTTCCTGGCGGCTCGCCTGCCGGTGTACGACCTCGCCGCCCATTCCGTCGCGGCCGTCGAGGCGGCGGCAGATACCGTGCGCGAAGGGCTCGGCGTCGCGCCGCACGGTGCGGCGCTACGTCCGGAACGGATCGCCGCATCCTTCTCGGGCGACAAGGTGTTTCGCGTCGACGGCAGGCCGGTGTCGGCGTTCGCGGAACTGTCGGGATTCTTCGCGACGTCGGACGGATGGGTCCGCACCCACGCGAACTACCCGCATCACCGAGCCCGCCTGCTCGACGCCCTCGGACTCGACAAGACTTGCGACGGCGACCGGTTCCGGCGACATGTCGAGACACTGGCGGCCGCCGACATCGAGGACCGGGCCGCCGCCGCGGGTGCGATTGCGGTCCGGGTCCGCACCCACGAGGACTGGGCGGCCTCGGAACCGGGCGTCGCCGCGGCGTCCGGCGAGCTCGTGACCGTCCGCGAGCGCGCCGACCGTGGGCGTGTCCGCGTGTCCGGCACGGGCTCGGCACCGCTGGACGGCGTGCGCGTGCTCGACCTGACCCGCGTGATCGCCGGACCCGTCGCCTCCCGCGCGCTCGCACTGCTCGGAGCGGATGTCCTGCGCATCGACCCGCCACAGCTGCCGGAGATCGAGTGGCAGCACCGCGAGACCGGGCAGGGCAAGCGATCGGCACTGCTCGATCTCCGTGATCCCCTGGCCCGGAACCGGTTTCGGGAGCTGCTCGCCGACGCCGACGTGCTCCTCACGGGCTATCGGCCCGGCGCGCTCGAGGCGCTGATCGGGGAACCGTCGGCGGTACGGCCGGGCCTGGTCCACGGCCGCGTCTGCGCGTGGGGGCGCACCGGCCCGTGGGCCGGCCGGCGCGGATTCGACAGCATCGTCCAGGCCGCGTCGGGCATCTCGCTGATCGAAGGCGACGGCGAACGTCCCGGCGCGCTGCCGGCGCAGGTGCTCGACCACGCCTCCGGCTACCTGTCGGCCGCCGGTGTCGTCGACGCCCTCGTCGCAGGCCGGGGTGACGGCGTCGGACGAGACGTCGACGTCGCCCTGGCGCGGACCGCCGCGTGGCTGCTGGACCGGCCGGACCGTCGGCAGTCGCCGCCGTCGGCGCGGGTGCCGGGGCCCGACACCGTCGTCACGCACGGCGAGATCACCACGGCCCGACCGGCCCTCGCGGAATACGACGACTATCCGTTCCCAGCCCACGCCTGGGGAGCCGACGCGCCACGCTGGTGACCCGCCGCGATCTCACAACCGCTCGATGATGGTTGCGTTCGCCAGTCCGCCGGCCTCGCACATCACCTGCAGCCCGTACCGGCCGTCGCGCTGTTCGAGCACGTTGACCAGGCTGGTCGCCAGACGCGCACCGGAGGCTCCGAGCGGGTGACCGATCGCGATCGCGCCACCGTTGACGTTGACCTTGTTCAGGTCGGCGCCGGTCTCGGCCTGCCACGCGAGCACCACCGACGCGAACGCCTCGTTCACCTCGAAGGCGTCGATGTCGGCGAGGGTGAGGCCCGCACGGTCGAGGACCTTGCGCGTCGCCGGGATGATGCCGGTCAGCATCAGGACGGGGTCGTCGCCGACCACCGCGAACGAGTGCATCCGCGCCCGCGGCCGCAGCCCCAGCCGGGCGGCCGCCTCCTCACTGGTGACCAGCACCGCGGCGGAGCCGTCGTTGACCGGAGAACTGTTGCCCGCGGTGACCTTCCAATCCACGTCCGGGTACCTCGCGGCCCACTCCTCGCTGTAGAAGGCGGGCCGCAGCCCGGCGAGCACGTCGGTCGTGGTGCCCGGCCGGATCGTCTCGTCGATGCTCAGGTCGTTCACGTACGTGACCTGGCTGTCGAGCAGGCCGTCCTTCCACGCCCGCACGGCGCGTTCGTGCGACAGCGCCGAGAACTCGTCGAGCTGAGTGCGGGAGAGGTTCCACTTCTGCGCGATCAGTTCGGCGCTGATGCCCTGCGGCACCAGCCCGTCGCCGTACCGGGCCTTCACCTGGGGCCCGAGGAAGTCCTTGCCGACGAACTGGCTGCCGATCGGGATCCGGCTCATCGACTCGACTCCCGACGCAACTGCCACGTCGTACGCCCCGGCGATCACACCCTGGGCGGCGAAGTGCAATGCCTGCTGACTACTGCCGCACTGCCGGTCCACCGTCACCCCCGGCACCGTCTCCGGGTAGCCGGCGGCCAGGAGCGCCCACCGGGCGGTGTTGCCGGACTGCTCGCCGATCTGCCCCACGGCGCCACTGATGACGTCGTCGATGCGAGCGGGGTCGATCCCGGTGCGGTCGACGATCGCGCGGAGCGTCGCCGAGTGCAGGTCCACCGGATGGATCTCGGCGTACGCGCCGCCGGGCTTGCCCTTGGCGACCGGGGTGCGAACGGCATCCACGATGACTGCAGTGTTCATGACGGTTCTCCCTTTCGGTTGTCCCGGATTTTCAGTCGGCCCTGATGGCGCCGGTGGTGAGGGTCGACAGGCTCGATCGCACCCGCCGGGTGACCTCGTCGGCGTAGGCCTCGTCGGAGCCCGCGGCCAGGGCGTCGAGAATCTGCGTGACGATGAGGACCGGGTCCGACTTGGGCACGTCGAGGTCGGCGGTCATCGGGGTGTCGGTGTAGCCCAGGTGGGCGCCGAGCACCTGGGTGCCCTGATCGGCGAGTTCGAGCCGCAACGAGTTGGTCAAGCCCCAGAGCGCCGCCTTCGACGGGCTGTACGCGCCCGGGCTGGCCAGCCAACTCAGCACCGAATGCACGTCGACGATCGCCCCACCACCCGCCGCCGCCAACATCGGCGCGAACGCGCGGATCATCTGCAGTGGGCCGAACACGTTGGTCTCGAACGTGTCCCGGATCTCGGTGATCGGCGCGGTCAGCAGCGACCGGGGACCGACGACGCCGGCGTTGTTCACGAGCACCGTGACGTCCGGGGCCGCCGCGGCGGCCGCGGAAATCGAGCCCGGGTCTGTGACGTCGAGGCGCAGCGGCTGGACACGGTCGTCGGCCCAGTCCAGTTCCCGCCGGGCAGCGGCGTACGCCTTGGCCGCTCCGCGTTCCAGGAACTGCCGGACGAACTCCTGCCCCAACCCGCCGCCTGCGCCGGTGATCAGCACCACGCTTCCTTCGATCTGCATCGGATACCACCTCTGGATCGGATTGTTGAAGCTAGCTCCACGCTACGCCCTGACTACAGTGCCGCGAAGTCAGCTTACTGTGAGGTGCGCCATATACGACTGGCATACTCGGAACGGTGGCCGCACGTTCACTGCGGATGGGAGAGGGATGGCACAGCCCGCGATTCTCAGCGTCGACGACGACGCGAGCGTCTCCCGCGCCATCGTCAGGGACCTGCGCCGACGCTACGGGGACCGGTACCGGATCATCCGCGCCCAGTCCGGCGACGAGGCGCTGGCGGCACTGCGGGAGATGAAGCTGCGAGGCGACGCCGTCGCGGTGCTGCTCGCCGACTACCGCATGCCGGGGATGAGTGGCATCGAACTCCTGGAGCAGGCGATGGACCTGTATCCGGCCGCCCGGCGGGTGCTTCTCACCGCCTACGCCGACACCGACGCCGCGATCGACGCGATCAACATCGTCGACCTCGACCACTACCTGCTCAAGCCGTGGGATCCACCCGAGGAGAAGCTCTATCCGGTGGTCGACGCCTTGCTCGACGCCTGGGTGACCGACGAGCACAGGCCGGTCACCGAGATCCGGGTCGTCGGGCACCGATGGTCGGCGCGCTCGTCGGACGTGCGCGAGTTCCTGGCTCGCAACCAACTCCCCTATCGGTGGTACATGGCCGATGAGCCGGAGGGCCAGCGGCTGCTCGAGGCCGCCGGCGCCGACGAGATGCGGCTGCCCGTGGTGATCACGAGCGACGGCGAGGCGCTGGTGGAGCCGACCGACTCGGAACTGGCATCCCGCGTCGGTCTGGCCACCACTCCGTTGTCGGACTTCTACGACCTCGTCGTCATCGGCGGCGGGCCGGCCGGACTCGGTGCCGCGGTGTACGGCGCGTCGGAGGGTCTGCGCACGGTGCTGGTCGAGCGCACCGCCACGGGCGGGCAGGCGGGTCAGAGTTCCCGGATCGAGAACTATCTCGGTTTCCCGGACGGTCTGTCCGGCGCCCAGCTCGCCGACCGGGCACGCCGGCAGGCCGCCAAGTTCGGCGCCGAGGTGATCACCACCCGCGACGTCGTCGCCCTGGAGATGAACGGGTCCGCGCGCACCGTCCGGTTCGCCGACGGGGCCACGCTCGACGCCCACACCGTCATCCTTGCGACGGGGGTGTCGTACCGGCAGCTGCCGGCTCCCGGGCTGAACCAGCTCACCGGCCGCGGTGTGCATTACGGCTCGGCGGTGACGGAGGCCGCGCGATGCACCGACCAGGACGTGTACGTCGTGGGCGGGGCCAACTCCGCGGGACAGGCGGCGGTCTATCTGGCCAGGGGCGCCCGGTCGGTGACCCTCGTGGTGCGGGCCGGATCGCTGGACGATTCCATGTCGCACTATCTGATTCAGCAGATTCGGCAGAACCCGAGGATCACGGTCCGGACATGCACGGAGGTGATCGACGTGGACGGTGACGACCATCTGGAGCGGATCACTTTGCGCGACAACACGACTGGCCGCACTGAGTCCGTCCCCGCGCAGTGGCTCTTCCTGTTCATCGGAGCGGCGCCCCGCACCGAGTGGCTCGACGGCGTGGTGGTCCGCGACGAGAAGGGTTACGTAGTTTCCGGGCCGGATCTGATCGTCGACGGCAAACGGCCGCCCGGCTGGGACCTCGAGCGCCCGCCGCACCAGTTGGAGACCAGCGTGCCCGGCGTCTTCGCGGCCGGGGACGTGCGCGCCGACTCCGCGAAGCGCGTGGCCTCCGCGGTCGGCGAGGGAGCGATGGCAGTGATGCTCGTGCACCGATACCTGGCGAAGCCATGAGCACCGCGCCGATCTGCACGCCGGACGAACTGCGGACCCTGTTCCTGTTCGAGAAGCTCGACGACGACCAACTGGAGCAACTGTGCCGGGCCGGGCAGATCGAGGTTGTCGAGCCGGGCCCGGTGTTCCGCGAGGGCGACCCCGCGACGTGCTTCTACGTCCTCGTCGAGGGGTCGGTGGTGCTCACCAAGCTCTCGGGTGGACAGGACGTAGAGATGGTGCGCACCTCGCACCGCGGCGCGTACGCGGGCGCCTGGACTTCCTACATGGGCGATCGTGTTCCACAGATCTACAGCAGCTCGATGACGGTGCCCGAGCGCTCCACGTTCTTCGTGCTGGACGCGGCCGACTTCGCCCGGTTCATCGCGGAGTGGTTCCCGATGGCGATCCATCTGCTCGAGGGGCTGTTCTTCGGCAACCAGAGCGCCCGCGAGATCATCGACCAACGCGAGCGACTGCTGGCCCTCGGCTCCCTGTCGGCCGGGCTGACACACGAGCTGAACAACCCGGCGGCGGCCGCGGTCAGGGCGACGTCCTCGCTGCGGGACCGCATCGCCGGCATGCGGCACAAACTCGGGATGATCGCCTCGGGCGCCTACGAACCCGCGACCCTCCAGGCACTGATCCGGATCCAGGAGGAGGCCGTGGAGCTGATCCCGAAGGCTCCCCCGCTGAGTGCGCTGGAAGCATCGGACCGGGAGGACACCCTCGGCGAGTGGCTCGAGGACCACGACATTGCGGACGGGTGGAGTATCGCGCCGAACTTCGTGCAGGCCGGGCTCGACGTCGCGTGGCTCGAGCGGGTAGCGGCGACGGTGGAGCCGCCGATCCTCGCCGGTGCCGTCGCCTGGCTCAACTACACCATCGAGACCGAACTGCTGATGAACGAGATCGCCGACTCCACCAACCGGATCACGGCGCTGGTGGGCGCGGCCAAGCAGTACTCGCAGATGGACCGAGCGCCATTCCAGGTCGAGGACGTCCACGATCTGCTCGACAGCACGCTGGTGATACTCGGCGGGAAGATCGGCGCCGGCATCGACGTCGTGAAGGATTACGACCGCGGCCTGCCGCGCGTCCCGGCACATGCCGCCGAACTCAACCAGGTCTGGACCAACCTCATCGACAACGCGGTGGGCGCCATGGACGGCCACGGCACCCTCACCGTTCGCACCTACCGCGACGGGAACTGTCTCGCCGTGGCGATCGCGGACACGGGCAGCGGGATCCCCGAGGCGATCCGCGACCGAATCTTCGAACCGTTCTTCACCACCAAGCCCGTCGGCGAAGGCACCGGACTCGGCCTCGACATCTCGTGGCGGATCGTCAACAGGCACGGGGGCGACATTCGCGTGACGTCGCAGCCGGGGC
>Ga0131853_10009992_pt1 | contig 17379 bp, 9 predicted proteins | sample TergutLab28metaG_FD_92764 | JGI IMG/M metagenome (GOLD analysis project Ga0131853, IMG submission 92764) | Labiotermes labralis P1 segment gut microbial communities from Petit-Saut dam, French Guiana - Lab288 P1 (version 2) (version 2) | ecosystem: Host-associated > Arthropoda: Insects >... | reverse complement strand
TCACCAATGCTTTTTAACTTTGCTTTAGAGTACGCCATTAGGAGGGTTCAGGTAAACCAGGATGGCTTGAAACTAAATGGTACACATCAGCTTCTGGCTTATGCCGATGATATTAATATACTGGGAGGAAGCATACATACTCTAAAGGAAAATGCAGAAACTCTAGTAGCTGCTACTAGGGAGATTGGACTAGAAGTAAGTGCTGATAAAACTAAGTACATGGTCGTGTCTTGAGAACAGAATGCGGGCCGAATTCACAGTGTGAGGATTGATAATACAGGGTGGGGCAAAATAACCACCCTAAATTTTAAGGTGAATAACAGAAAAACTATTCGAGATACAAAAATTCTATTTTTGGATTCTGAAACTACAGCATGGGAAGTTTTAAATCACATAGTCTTAAAAAGAATATCTTGCAAGTGGTGGCCGTTGTTTGCGTGCAGAGTGTCTGGGAGACTGCAAAACGGACCTTCTGACAGCCTTGATGTTCTCTGGTGTTTGAGAGGTCCGTGGTCATCCTCATCTTTTTTCAGACACACTTCCCGTTTCCCTAAAGTTCTCAACCCACAACAGAATGGATTTTCGGTCCAGTACTCGGTCCCGAGGGGGGATTTGGTAGCGAGTATGGAACGCATGCTGCACCGCTACGATAGTGACTTTGCGAAAAGTAGGTTTCGATGGCAAATCCGCGCTGCTCGTTGGACCACACCATCTTTACAACTGCGGAGTGTTGTAACGGGAACTTCCCAACTACCTGCACCTTTTAAGCCCAACCCCACCCTTCTACGACCTCCCCTCCCTTCACAATGCCCTACTGAAAGTAGGGAGGGTATTTTGCCCCACCCTGTAGTTCATTCGAGAGGGTGTAAGGGTTTAAATATTTGGGAACAACTTTAACAAATAAAAAATCTATTGCAGAAGAAATTAAGAGCAGATTGAGGTCAGGAAATGCTTGCTATCATTCGGTGCAGAATCTTTTGTCTTCCAGGTTGCTATCAAAAAATTTAAAGATTTAACTATAATTTTGCCTCTTGTATTATATGGGTGTGAAACTTGGTTGCTGACATTGCAGGAGGAAAGGAAGCTGAAGGTGTTTGAGAACATGGTGTTGAGGAGAATATTTGGACCTAGGAGGGACGAGGTAACAGGGGAATGGAGGAGATTGCATAACGAGGAGCTAAACGATTTGTACCCCTCACCCAATATTGTGCGGGTGATAAAATCGAGAAGAATGAGATGGGCTGGGCGTATGGCATGTATGGGTGAGGAGAGGGAGGTGTATAAGGTCTTGGTGGGGAAACCGGAGGGAAAGAGACCACTGGGGAGACCTAGGCATAGATGGGTGGATAATATTAGGACGGATCTCCAGGAGGTGGGATGTGGGTATATGGACTGGAGTGGGCTGGCCCAGGATGGAGACAGGTGGCGGACGCTTGTGCATGCAGTAATGAACCTTCGGGTTCCGTGAAATGCGGGGAATTTCTTGACTAGCTGCAAACCAGTTAGCTTCTCAAGAAGGACTCTGCACCATATAGTAAGTAAGTAAGTAAGTAAGTAAGTTAATGTTTTATGGTTGAGCCTTGGAAAGGAACATTGAGCATAGTGTATCATTATGTACTCAGTACGCAGATTCATTTGTATGAGAAGGTATTCTTTTCTTTTCCTAGATGAGAAATGCTGAGATTTTGGTTTAATGGTACTTATGCTACCTGCCGATTGTGAGCAGTTTGGGAAGCAAAGTTGCATGTAAAGTCATTACTAAATGTTGTGGCTGTTAAGGTATATCATTTACATTGATGAATGTACTGGAGAAGTCATTTAAGATTTCTTTATACCAGTAACTTGAGGAATTGATAGTGTTGGTGATATTTGTTGCATTAATGAAGTTCTCATGAGACTTGTTGTGTTGTGGATTTACTGTACATTTAGTATGGCATTTTCCATTGCTGTATTTGTGGGATGATTATATAGGTGTGCACCTGAGTGTATAAGTTACCTGCGCTTTACGTCAGCATCAGACATCTGGGCATATGGGGTGACACTGTGGGAGATGTTTAGTTACGGATTCCAGCCATGGGCTGCGCTTACTGGACATCAGATTTTAGAAGCTATTGATGAACCTAACTTCCAGGTAATTTCAAAATTATTGTTTTTGTACTATTGAAATTCTCTGGGTCTTCAAATTGTGTTCCAGGAATGATTAATAGAAGTATAATTTTAGTCTAACACAACTTTATTATATAAACAATTTAAGAGAAGCTACATGTTTCAGCTTACAGTGCACCATCATCAGGCTTTGACTTAAAAGAATTAAATATATAATTAACAATGCTTTAATGATGTGATCTAATTGATATTCAAAAGTTAATACAATATATTAAGATATAAAATATAAAATAAAATAAAAGAGACTTGTAAAATACAATTTAGACATTATTGATGGGGTTGTAGAAATTTGTATATTCTGGGCAGCTTTATAGAAATCATGAATATATCTCACTGTTTTGTTGCGATTTGTAAAAAATATAGTTTTATGTGAGTTATGTATGATATATGGTACGATGTAGTTATTATGTTACTTGTGTTTTTTGAGATATGGTTTGTTGTATGATAAGATAACACTGAATGAAGATGGAAATGGGAAAATAACAAACTGTACATTTGGAAATCCTTCTTCCTATACATTGTACTCATCCCTTCTTTCTGTTATCCCAGTAAAGACCAAAGATAAAATGATTGTGATGGTAGAACTAATGTTACTTTGCTATGACCACCAACATAGTCCCCCTCTTGTAAATTATTATGCTGTCATTCGTTGTTATAAGAGCCTGAATGGTTGAAATGAGAAATTCATAACAAATTTGAGTTGCAGTACCTTTGGGGAAGAGACCACATAAGAGACCTAATTATAGAGAACACATTAATACACAAACCACCAAAGTTTTCCGATATGATTAACATACATATTACCCTTTTAATATGTGTCCTATGTAAGAAAATTTCCCAGCAAAGAATAAGAAAAGTTCATGACAAAATGAACTTGTCACTCATATAATATGTTTTCAGTATCAAAATCTTAAACAACTTCTCTGAGTTTCTGTGTATTCAGTTTGTTAGCAACATTCAGCATACACTGTCAGTTGGATGGTCAGATATGGGTGAGACTGTATTCAGACTTCCACTTGGATACAGCTGCTGCAAATTGCAGTGTTTGACTTGAAATGTACATTTGTCTCAGCTTGGACTCGAAAACACCAAAGAATATACGCGTTTATTACGCCGCCTCTTATAAATTCAAAAAAATTATTTTTTGTAATAAATTGTTCACTTACTTTTTTATCACAACATTTCACAATTAAATAAGAAATTAAATAAAATTTATGCTTTGTAATTACAATACCCTATACACTTACTACTTTCTCAGCTAATTTATCAGAACTCTGTAACAAAACAAATGTGGTGTCTCACTGTTTATTTAATAATTTAAGTACATTCAGATCCATAATAAACAGTTATGTAATTAAATACTTGAAATTAATTTATTAAAATTTGTATGTAATAAGTTGTCAAAGATGCAGAAATGGAATTGTTATTCCTACACTAAATAAGTCTAATTTTTTTTAATTTTTCCAAAAATGTACTAAGTGATTTCTACTTTTATGAAAATGGATCTTAGAAGCACAGGGCATGAAGGTGTGAACCTGAGTAAAGTGGTACACTGATGGACTTAGAATTCCATAAGGGTAATTTTGTGAGTAGCTCAGTAACTATTGGTTCTTCAAATTGAACCCTTTTTACCTTTAATTTGTACTTGGGTTTGGGTACAGAGATGCTGACTGTTCCAGTAATGTATATAAAGTTAAAGTTTTCACTGTGTTAAAGTGTAGGTCTGGAAGGATATAAAGTCCCATATGTTCTTGAATATTAGTGGTTAGCTGCCTTGTCCAGATACCTGTTTCACTCTCTAGAAAGTACATTTAAATTTGAAGCAGTGATTGATTACAGTTTAATGATACTTTTAAGTGATGATGTATATAGTATCCCATTGATCAATGTGTGTGTTGAAGAACTCCATAAACAGAAACTCTAGTCTTGATTTTATACTCTGTTTGATTTATTGTGCATTTCAGAGGTTAGAACAACCAGAATGCTGTCCGAAAGATTATTTTAGTGTCATGCTGAAATGTTGGCAACATGATCCTAATAAGCGTCCAAAATTTGCAGAGCTTATTAACATACTACCAGAGGTAAGCTGCTTACATCATTTGGAATTATGGGGTGAATTAACCCATAATTTCTCCAGTATCCTTGTATTATGTCTGCAGTGTCTTAGTATTATGTCATGTGAACATGTTCCAGGTTTTACATTTTTGGCCTTGATTGAAAAAGTCTAGTTACACATTTTACAGAGAAAAAACAGCTTTGGTAGAATGCGGATGTCATTTTTTTAGGGGCTGAGATTTAATCCTCCTGAACAGAGTACGAGGTGCTACCCAAAATTTCCAAGAATTTTAATATACTGCACAAACCATTAGCACTACGAACTTGTGCCGCTAGGTGCCTCTTGCTGTATCTTTCAACCATTAGTCAGCCAACTTGCATCTTTATAAGTGCACGTGTTTCCAAGTTTTGGCTATTTTCTTGACACTGTTTTCATATTTGTCCGCTTATATCAAAATGGCGGACATTAAGGAGCAAAGAATTTGCATTAATTTTTGCTTCAAGCTCAACAAAACTGCAGCTGAAACCCACCGATTGCTAAAGGAGGCCTTTGATGAGCAAGCTTTAAGCCAAGCATGAACATTAGAATGGTTTAAGTATTTCAAATGGCCGGGAATCTGTGGAAGATCATAAACATTCTGGTTGACCTACCACATGCACAGCTCCAGAAATGATTGCGGAAGTGCGTGAAGTTATCCTAGAAGACAGAAGACAGACTATCCATGATGTTTGTAATGGCATTGGACTGTCATACAGGTCATGTCAATGCATTCTAGTGGATGAACTGAACATGAGATGAGTTGCAGCAAAGTTTGTTCCTCATCTCTTGAAAAGTGACCAGCGAGACCATTGGGTTCAGGTGTGCACCAAGCTACAAAAAGCAGTTAGACATAATCCTAACATCCTGTCCAGGGTCATAACTGGTGATGAATCATGGCTGTACAATTATGATCCGGAAACAAAGCAGCAGTCTACGCAATAGGAGACTCTGTCCTCTCCATGATCGAAAAAACTGCGCCAAGTTCGCAGCAACATCAAGTCAGTGCTAATTTTTTTTTGACATTGGAGGAATTGTGCATAAGGAGTTTGTTCCACCTGGTCAGACTGTCGATGGGAATTTTTACTGTGAGGTTTTGAGACGACTGAGGGAAAATGTGGGGCACAAATGGCCTGAGATGTGGAAGATTGGTTGTTGCACCTGCACACACCTCGCTCGTGAGGGAATTCTTGACAAAAAATAACATGACCACTGTTCCCCACCCAGCCTGCTCACCTGACCTGGCCCCATGCGATTTCTATGTGTTCCCTAAAATGAAACACTGGTTGAAAGGGTGGCGTTTCGTATCCATTGAAGAGATCCAAGCAGAATCGCAACAGGTAATAAACACTTTAATGCCGGCAGACTTCAGTGAGTGCTTCCAAAAATGGCCAAATCGCTGGGATCATTGTATACAAGTCCAAGGTGACTGCTTTGAAGGTGATGGTAGAAATTAGGACTTAAAGTAAGTATTCATGTTATTACAAGCAAATTCTCAGAAATTTTGGATAGCCCCTCATAGGACACCTAGGAATTAATTGTGGAGGTATATGGGCAAATCAGTTAAGAAAAATGATAATTCAGTAGGTGTGTTCAAAAACAGTTGATTGTGTACGAAGTTTTGTTTTGTTTTATTCATACCATAAAATGTGCTTTATACATGAATGTTAATGGTGTATATCAAGCACAACTACTACATACTTCATTTAAGAAACTGAGCTGCATGTTTTGGCTGTATATGTAAGCAAGCCATCGTCAGGTTGTGTAGTAACTAAAGAGGCAATTTACAATATGTATAAAACAAGATAAAATCAAGGTAACGCTAAAGTAGTAACATTTTGTTAGCCACGTACATTAAGGCTATATACTGTTGCCTCTCAAAAAACCAGCCGCCAGTGTCCCTGTCATGAAGGGGTAATGTGTATAGGCAGCTATCAGGGGCAATGTTCCACGGAAGTGAGGGTGTGATGCATTGTGCCGAGAGTTGCATTGCATTGGGGTGGTGATAGCACCCATTGTATTTATGCCTTTCACCCATCAGGGGCTCAGTGAATGGTGACTGTTATTTCCTCATTACTCATGGGATGGTTAAGCAGAAAATGAAATAAAAACCTATCAAAAGCAGGGACTGTAGTACAGAGTACCTGCCTAGCTTTGCTCAGCAGGGGGCCAGCCATGGTGAAACACCTCAGGGACCTGGTACTCCCAGCATACCTAGCAATGCTGAGAATTTAACAAAGGTCAAGGACAAACAGGCACAAGATATCCCAAAAATGTAAATTTATTCAAAATTCTATAGGGGAGACAGATGTAGCACTTATTTAGGAACCTTGGGTTTATGAAGACTCAATAAGGGGATTATGCAATATAAGGAGACACCATTGTCTGCTTGACCTGCTATTGTTTTGGGATCCTGCATTTTGTAAGGAACGCAGGCCACACCTTTCTCCCCTTTAGAGCTCTGCTATGGGAATGTGGTGATTGTGAGGATGGACAAGAGTGAACTGATTGTTACAGCAGCGTACCTTCTCTACGATCCAAGCCTACCACCCCCCCCCCCCCCTCAAAGGGGTTAAGGGAAGTCATTGAATACTGCAGCAGGAATGAAATTACAACTCAGGAAAATTGTGTGTTGCAATATTAGTGGTACTGGCAACGCTGCTGTACATGCCTTAGCAACATGTCTTGCTGCCCCAGACATTTGTCTCAGAACGCACGCCACTGCTTAGGCCACCCATGATTCACCATGCAAGAAGATGTGCTGCTCAGTGCTACAAACATGTAGCATTCTTGCTCGTGATGTCCACAGCCACAAGGGCTATTATTCCTATTATGAAGTGAAGCTACATGGCACTACTGTATTATAGCCTACCACAGTGAATCCAATGTGCGATGATGGAGCAGATGACAGTTGTGGGCCATCGTCGGGTGTGCCTGTGCCAACTAACTTCAAATTAAGGTGAACCAGCCAGTCGAGACGGACTGTTGTTACCGTGTAAACCATCTGTTGCAATAAGTGTTTCCCTTCGCAATGGAACCAACCAATGAAGATGGACATCGTTTACCATTTAGACTAGCTGTCATTGTCTGTGCTTACCTTCAAAGTAAGGTGATGTTTGAAATGTATGTTGTACACCAACCAGTGGACAACAGTAAAATATGCTTTGTCATATATTATTAAAGCCTATGGGTTTCGGTCGCTATTGCGACCATCATCAGAATACAAAGTGAACTAATTTTGCTTGTTGGGTATTGATAAACTTTGTATGTTCTGTTTCCATGCATTAAAGATATATTTCAGTTTATGTAGTACATGAACAAATGCACACCAGTCAGATATACTTTATCGTACATTATTAATAACTACGTGTTTCGTTCACTATTGTGACCATCATCAGGTTGCACATAGGTATTAGGAATATTAGAAATACATGATAAAGCATACTTTAGTGTGGTGCATTTTACGGTGTACTTCAACAGTTTCAATATTCCTTTAATGCATGGATATGGAACATGTTACAGCACTCTCCTTACACCCCTCCCATCCTTTGTAGTCATGTGTGTCATGCTTCTTCTTGACAAATACTCCACGTGCAACAATCAGTATGTGCTCTGTTTCAGCGGTCTCTATGTCCGCTAATGTCACTGAAACTCTTCAATCTATCAGGGGCGTGCACTTTGCCTCACACCAATAAGATAGACGCTGTATGGAAGCACGTCATATTTCACATCAGTGCTTACAACTGAAAGGTGCATCATGTACTGTACCTGACAGACTACATGTTTGGGGTGTACGTGTCACACCAGGTCCATCCTTTCATTATGTTCATGTGCATTGTGAGATGTGTTAAGTGATCAGAGCAAGCTCTGTACTGTCACGCCGGCACTCATCCACCCATCACACCTGTGAAGAAACCTACAGCCGCTGGCTGCACCCACCACTGCCACATGTAAGGCGCCTTCCCTCATTGCTATAGAAAATTTTCTGACAATGGTTGGCCTGTACTGCAGTGGAGCCAGTTATTTTTAGTAGGAAGTGAGTTAATACAGTTTACATTTTAATACACTGTAGTGATGTGTAATTATCAAGTCAGACTGGAACATTATGTTTTCTGCTATCATATATTGTACTTGTTGTGTGACTATGTTCAGTGTGAGGTGCAAGAAGGTCGTGTTTGTGAACAGTTACATGTCTAATAACTGTTGTGTATGATAGATGTAGTTCATGGCTGCAAAGTTGCACCTGTCAGATTTGTAATTGAACTAGCCCACATATTAGTTAGGTAAAAATTGGCATAGGATCAGTTGCAACTAAATCAGTGTATTGCCTCTGCAATTCACCAGTGCACAAACACACATCCCTTATGTGTGGGAGCGCAGACATCAATCCACAAGGAGAATGCCTAGTGGCATATTTGGTTAGCTTGGATCTTAATATTCTTAAGGCAAGTAATGAGCCTACTTTTTTAATGAGTAATAGGCAGGAGGTAATAGCTGTGACACTAGGGACTGCCAAGGTAGGGGACTGATTAACTAGTTGGCATGTATCTGATCAGTTCTGTTTGTCAGACCACAGATACATATTATTTCAAGTGGGTAACCTAGAAGTTACAAGGCTTACAATTTGCAACTCCAAGAGAACCTATTGGCAATCCTATCAGAAAGACTTGAAAGGCAAATCTGGGGGTTGTACCAAGAGTTGCACATTCAGTTCAGGATGTAGGGCTGGCTGTTGACATTGTGCAAGAGGCCATCTTCTCCTTTTTTCACCGACATTGTCCAACAATGGTGGCTCTCTCACCAAGGATGGTTCATTGATGGAACAAAGAGGTGATCCAATGTAAAGCTGCAACAAGATGGCTGTTTAATCAAGCTAAAAGTATGGGTGACTGGGAATCATACACGACAGCCCTCGCTTCTTAGAATAAGGCTGTCAGAAAGGCCAAACAGTCCTCTTGAAGGGACTACTGTTGGTGGATCAAGGATGTACTTGACAGGGCCAGACTTAAGAGAATCATGCCAAGTCATTCGGCCATGGGGGTGGGATCTATTAAACTATGTGATGGCCTCCAGTACACACAGTCGTGAAAAGAGAGCATGAGGGAACAACACAGATTTCTTTCTGCAGGGCCTGCTGAAGTTTAAGTGACGTTGGAAGGACAGGAGCAACCAAATCTATGAGCATTTGCTGCTCACATGGAGGTCTGGGAACTATCTAAAAATGTCACTAGGAAATCAAAAAATAAGATGGCAATAGAGACATTCAAATCGGTTAAATTGACAGGGACGAATGGAATTGTACCTGCACTCTTTGCAGCAAGGAGTCGATTATTTAACATCCTATCTGTGCCATATTTTTAGAACCTGCCGAGTGAGAGGGTATATACCCAAAACTTGGAGCCAGATTGGGGTGACGTTTATCTCTAAACCTAAGAAGGCCATCTACAGAAAGGCTAAGGAGTGTTTTCCTATACATCTATCATCCTGCATACTGAAAATGGTGGAAAAATTACACAGGCACATCAGGGGTGGGATTTTGGGCTTACATCCCCTACATCAATACTAATTTGCCTTCCAGCCAAAGAAGTCCACTGAAACAACAATGCACCATGTGATTACACATACAGAGGAAGCATTGGAAAACGGGATGTTACACTTGGAGCTTTCCAAGATAATGAGGGAGCTTTTGACAGCACTTCTTTGACATCATAAGAAAGGCTTGGTGACACAATCTATCAATCAAATTGCTCCATGCTGGGTGGCAGAAAAAACAGCCACAGTCGCAGGAGAAAATCTAGAGGGGTCTGAGGCTAGGGGCTGTCTGCAGGGGTGCATTATATTGCCTCTGCTGTGGAGCCTGGTTGTGGATGAACTCGTAGGAGGTGCTATTATGCACTGGGGTAGGCAGATGACATTGCTATCATTGTCAGTGGAAAATTACCAACACCATCTCAGAGCTTCAACAGGGAGGCTTTCAATACAGTTCATCAGTGGTGTTATAGGACTCAGCTGTCTATTGATCTACAGATGTTGATAGTATCATTAACCAGGAAGAGAGATTTAAGGGGCTTAAAGGAACCAACCCTTTCCAGACGCACATAACAATTGACTACCAAGGTCATATACCTTGGACTTATTCTGGATGAGCAGTTGACGTGGAAGGCAGAGCTGAAAGATGTGATGAATAAGACCCGCGGGCTTTATGAACCTGTAAGGGCACATTTGGTAAAACCTGGGACCTAATACCCAGGGTGGTGCACTGGATGTACACCACGGTGATCAGACCCATATTTACCTCCAGCTCCACGGTTTGGTGGTTGAGCATCTGATATGATGTCAGCAGGATGGAGCTTAGTAAAGTATGGTGATTAACCTGTCTGGCTATAACTTGGGTGATGGAGACAGCCTCAACGGCTGCAGTGGAAGTCCTCCTGGGACTACTACTCTTCGGGTGGTCATAGGGGCAGAGGCCCAGGCAGGGATCTGCAGACTAGTGTGTACCCAGCTGTGGTGACCTAAATCCACTACCTTACATCACACCAAAAAGTCTCGGGATGTGGAACACAAACCCATCTTGCAGATGGGATCTTACAGGATGTTACAAAGGGAAGCATACCACAGGCCATTCATGGTCAAGTTCCCTGACAAGTGTGTGCAGCAGAACAGGTTCAACCCAGACAATGAAGTGGGCCTGACCTTATATACGGGTGAGTCCAAGACCAGCAAAGGCACTGGTTCTGGAGTGTAGAGATGGGACTGAAGAAGGGAACACATCTTTACTCTTGGGCTTCACACCACAGTATTCCAGACTGCTTTATATATGTCATTAAGGCTTTTGTAATGGAGAATATGGAAAAGGGCTACAGGCTTAGGAACATCTACATTCTGTCTGACAGCTTTCAAGGTCCCTTGACATTTTCCAGGCAAATCCCAAATTAGTCTGAGACTGCCATCAATCCCTGGTGAAAATGACAAAACATAAAAGAATCCAACTGATATGAGTGCCAGAACACATGTGGATTGATGGAAATGAAACAGCTGATCAGTAAGCCAGAAAAGGTTCCTCACATCCAATTATACAACCTGAGCCTCCACCCAGAATATCTGCAAAGGTTGCCAGGGAGGTGATCGGAGACTGAACAAGCAGGAAATTTGAGGAGCATTACCAGTCCATAGGTGGGCAAAGGCACGTTAAGGGCTTTCTTAAAAAACCTGAAAAAGCTGGGGAATTGTTTAGTTTGAACAGAAACCAGCTAAGAATAGTGACAGGGTTCCTAACAGGAAACTGGCATTCAAAAGGGCTTTTATTTAAACTGGGGCTTGTAAACAGTCCTGAGTGTGATAGATGCAAGCTGGCAACTGAAACAGCCTCACATATTCTTTGTGACTGAGGCTAGGACCATGCTAAGATTCAGGTGACTGGGTCATTATTTTATGAAACCTGGTGATTTTGAGGACATATTTGTTGGCAGGATACTGCACCTTGTTCAAGGTGCCTGGCTGTGGATGCATGAGCTAAAGGGCTGCACAAAAGAACGATCAAGGTTGAAGTTCAGGGGGTCACTGCTGTGTCTGCCCTTCTGTATGCTGTTCTGTTCTAAGGTTTTGTTGTCTGTGCTGTCAATGAAATGTTGGCTTAAAATGTAGCTGTACATCTTACCATTTAAAATATTATCAAAGTAGTTTAATTTAGTTTTATCCGTTTAATTCACTTAGTCACACATATGAAATAGAACATTTGCAATGTGTATATCATGTTAAAATCATTTACAAGGTATGTATCACAAAGACCCAACTCATAATATATCAACATTGAAACAGTAAAAAAAATTTAATGTAAAAGTTCAATTCTAATTAAAACAATAAAATACAAATAATATAATATAACATGTCAGTACTATTTACAACATATGTATAGTAGGCCGAGGGTTTTGAGAACAGGGTACTGACAAGAATATTTGGGCCTCAGAGGACGAGGTAATGGGAGTGGAGGATGCTACATATTGAGGAATTTAATGATATGTGCTCCTCACTCAATATTGTTCAGGTGATCAAATCGAGAAGAATGAGGCATGGGGCAAGTAGCTTATATGGGGGAGAGGAGAAGTGTGTACAGGGGTTTGGTGGTGGAACCTGAGAGAAGGAGACCACTTGGAAGACCCAGGCTTAGATAGGAGGATAATATTAAGATGGATCATCAGGAAGTGGGATGTGGGGACATAGACAGGATTGATGTGGCTCAGGATAGGAACAGGTGGCAGGCACTTGTGAATGCGTTAATGAACCTTTGGGTTCCATAAAATGTTTGAGCTGAGAACCGGTTAGCTTCTCAAGAGGGACTTTGCCCTGTGGAGTAAGTAAGTATGTATATGTGATAACTTATCAAAGTCAAGTACTTATAAAATCCATATGCAATCATTATGATGGAAATGCATCCACTGAATAAAATACATGTTGTTAACAGAAAGGATTTCAGCTCTCCTGTAAATGTTTGATCTTGTCCAATTTTTTTAATGAGATCTGGCATCATACTGTAGAGTCTGATTCCTGTATTCGTCACACTTTTCCTGAAGAGGAGTGTGTTGCAAAATGGAATGTGTGTATCCAGTTTACTTTGAATATTGCACCTATGAATTTCCATATTACGCTGCAGTGAATCTTGTACTTTTTAGTGTGAAATACTAAATACATATGTAAAAGTCACTGTGAGTGTATTGTAATCCTAAAATATCTCCGTGATGAGCATTTACTAGCACCATTCATTACTCCAGTAACCCTTTTTGTGGTTTATACATGGTATTACTTCTTTATCCCCACCCCAAAAAATTATACCATTTCTCAGAAGTATTTGCCTAATAAATACTTCTTATATAATGGCTCATTACCTCCTTTAATTATTTGGTAATATAATTTACTCAGTTTGGGGCTTAATAATCGTACATGGGTATTCCATTGCAAGCTCTTTGTGATATAAATGCTTAAGAATCTTGATTCAAACTTACAGGTATTATCTATATTTTTAAATTAGTTGAAATAAATGAGTCACCTACGTGGTGGCAATGATGCCACAGGATTGAGAATTCATGCTGCTACCATGCAGCTCATTTATTTTAGTCTTAAACTAATTTCATAACTTTTAACCCCTAAAATATGTTAAGCCATCATTTCAATCAAAATATGTACAATATTATCATAATGTATGAGGGCTATGAAATATGTAACTGGTGAAGCTTGTACCTGATTTTGTATTTTATGCATGTTGTATATGCCTTGTTAGTTACCATACAGCCTGATATAGGCTTACACATATAGCCAAAAGATGTAAGTTGGTTTTTTATTAGAGCATATTAGTTGTGCTTGACTGACATTGTTACTGTTCATATACAAATGTTTGTCTCATTTCATCACCAAACCATTATCTAAAAAAAGATTGTGAAACATTTTCCATGTAGTTTCTAACACATTTTTAAGATGGGTTTTATTTTATAAGTCTCTTCCATGGCCATTTAGAAATCAGCAGGTCACTAGTGTCCTTGACATGCACATGTGTGAAAATTCTTTACATTACATTTAATGTCTGACTCAAAGTGTCATGTGTTGTACTGAAGAAATGAGAGCGTTGCTTATGATATGATGTCTGAAATTAGGAATCATGTTTGAACGTGATGTGTATGAAAGTGTATTTGGATATGGTGGGAAATGATTGTGATTTCTTAGTTCACTGTAATGACAAACATTGATGCTATTTTTACAAATTTACTGGTAACGTTATGGTTCCATTTTTGTTTACAAAGAGTATTAATGAGTGGAAATATTTTTTTCTGTAGTGCAAACCAGAGCAAGTGCAAGCAGTACAGGAATATGGAGATGATCCACTGAAAGTTAAGCAACATGAGCACCTAATTTACAGAGTTGGAGATGTGATCACTGTGCTGGACAAAGGGTAAGCATTTGCTTGTTCATGTTTGTGATCATTGGGTTTTGCTGTATAAGTAATAATGCTGTAGACAGGTAGGTGCCAGGTTCACATCTCAGCTGGTCTTTTGAATGACTCCCAGAACTAATGTTTCTGAAGTTGTCCGTGTTCTTTTCTGGTGAATTCTTAAGTTGGAACTGTGATTATGCCATAATAGATTTCTTCCAAGTTCTTACTTTTATGGTCATCTACCTGCCTTATTTAATACTGTAATTTGTACAGAAAATACATTATTATTGATTTTAAAATTATTAGCATACTGCCTTTCTGTTTAAAAAAAAATGTGATCACCTATTTCCACCTTTGAACCAGTTGTTCAATTTTCACAAAACTTTGAACATTATGCCACTGTATTCTACCACAATGTTGTACTCTTTAATCTCTTACAACCAGTAATGTAAAATTGCACAGATGCACGAACTGTTGTGAAGTGGGACGCATCTATGTGAACTTCATGTATTTTGCTCAGGGTAAACCAAAGTGCCCTTGTAAGTTATAGTCACTTCTTGTCCCACACAGACACAACATGCTGAGATCTAGTGCTGTTTCTATGGTATGCAGAAAGCGTGAACTGTCGGATGTAGATTTTTCTTCTCATGTTGTTATTTTTTACAAAAGTATCCACAGTGGGATCGGCTCTGGATTAGCATGCGGTTACTTTGTATCATATGTTGCACACAGTGGCAAGTACAAACATTGTGACTGTGTTGCAGTAAATGGGACATACAAAGAATGTGACAAAGTAACAGAGATGAGTTAGAAACTAGTCATCGTGAAAGTCTGTATATTAGGAAGGTAGAGACACTGCAGGACCCTATTCTGAGAAAGTTGAATCCAGTCCATTCTCTGACACCCTATTTCTTTAAGATTCATCTTAATATTGTCTTTCCATACATTCCTGTGTTGCCCAACTAGGCTTATCCTTTCAGATATTGTGGCTAATATTTATGTGCATTTCCCTTCTCCATGTGTGCTATTGATTTAATAATTTAATAGTTTAATTTGTGGAGCAGTAAAGACAGCACCAGACACAGCCCCCCAAATATACACAGACAATCTGCCAGTTAGTCTGGAAATACAAACACAAGTGGCAGCCTCCTTCATTAAATTACAAACTTCTTCCTGGGCAAGCTGGATAAACCAACATACCCCACATCAAACTCTCAAAACCCAGCCTACACCAATAAATGTCACAACTTCTTAAATCTAATGAACATTACACTCAGCCGAAATCAAAACAGATAAATGACATAAAACAGACCCTCATACATCACCAGGCTTGCACGAAAATAGTCCTATTGTGTCACAAATAGTTTGAAAATAAATTTCAGACAACAGGAGAGAAGTATAGATAAATTAATGGGTGATCAAGAATATGTGTGTACTCCTGACTTCCTCCTTCTTGCATACTGTTACGCTCCACACACTTAATTAGCATGATCGCCAGCAATGAGAAATACTTCCTTGATACAGTGTTCCTTAATACCACACAACAATACGTATAATGTGAGCTTCCAGTATGTTACGATTTGTTATTAATTACAGAGTATTGACAGTATCACTGAAGGTATTTGTTAGAAATATTGCAGTTTTAAACACAAAATCTTATTTTTACCTGTAATTTCAGAAGAATTCGCAGTGCTGTTGTATGTAAGAACCGTAAGGTCTGCCCATCTGTGCAAAATGACAATAACTTTTGTCTCCTGCTTAGTACTTACAGCTGCCTAAAAGGGCACTGAATATTCTTAGATAACTGCATACTCTTACCCGACCTTACTCTAATGGTTGTAAACCCTTTTATACATTCATTCATTCATTCATTCAGTAGTCTGTCTTATGACAGGTCCAAAACCTCTTCCAAAGCGAGCTCTCCACATGGTGCGATCTAGAGCTTCCTCCTTCAAATGAGAGTACTCTTTCCTTTCCTTAAGGTCATCCAATAGCTTCCTACGTCTTCTTCCTCGTCTTCCTGTCACTTCAGTCCCCTCTTTTATCTTTCCTTCAATAACCGGCTGTAGAAGGCAGTTTCTACATAAAATGTGACCAATCCAGTTAGCCTTCCGTTTACTTGTTTCACGCAGGATATTCCTCTGCTCCTTGACTCTAAGAAATACTTCTTCATTTCTCACATGCTCGGTCCAACTGATCTCCTCCATCCTTCTCCAGCACCACATTTCAAAACTTTCCAGCTGTTTCTGATCTACTGCCTGAAGCATCCAAGTTTCAGCACCATACAAAGCTATGCTCCAAATGTAGCACTTCAGTAGCTTCTTCCTCAATTCCAAGTCCAATGTGCTAGTGAACAGAGCCCTTTCCTTGTTGAATGGAGCTCCAGCCATAACAATCCTACATTTAATTTCACAAGTACATCTTCCATCATTTGTTAAACTGCTACTCAAATATTTAAAAGATTCCACATTCTCTAGTTGTTTTTGATGTATCATAATTTTTACTGGGAATAGTTGTCTTGAAATTCTTATTACTTTTGTTTTTTCCACTTTCATTTCCATTCCATAGCATCCTCAAATTTCTGTTAGTTTATCAATCGTGTCCTGTAGCACCTTTTCTTCCTTAGCCAGTAACATGAGGTCATCTGCATATTTCACAGTGTGAATGATTTGCCCACCTATTTTGAAGTCTCCATACCCTTCCAGAGCTTCCTTGGTGAGGCTTTCGCTGTAAAAGTTGAACAGAATTGGTGACAAACAGCATCCTGGTTTAACTCCTCATCCACTCTTCACACTTCTTGTCTCCCCACAGTTCAGTTGTACTTTAACACTCTGAGCCATATACAAGTTGTTAATCCATCTTCTTTCACACCAGTCAATACCAGTTCCCTTTAGGATCTGCATTAATTTGGCCCAGTTGACTTGGTCAAATGCCTTCTCCCGGTCTATGAATCAAACACATAGTTCCTTATCTGTCTCCAGGGTTCGTTCTGATATTATTCTCAGCATCCAAATTGCATCCGTAGTTCCTTTTCCTCTTCTAAATCCAAAGTGATCTTCTCTGAGTACATCCTCAATTTTCTTTTCAATTCTTCTTCTAAGTATCTTTGCTACTGTCTTTGCTTTATGTGTGATAAGGCTGATTGTGCGATGGTCGCTACATTTTGTAGCTTCTTTAAGGCAATCGTTGTAACTTC
>Ga0131853_10009991_pt1 | contig 17380 bp, 7 predicted proteins | sample TergutLab28metaG_FD_92764 | JGI IMG/M metagenome (GOLD analysis project Ga0131853, IMG submission 92764) | Labiotermes labralis P1 segment gut microbial communities from Petit-Saut dam, French Guiana - Lab288 P1 (version 2) (version 2) | ecosystem: Host-associated > Arthropoda: Insects >... | reverse complement strand
GACCTAGTCGGTACATGGATTTTTTAAGAAATATGTATGTTGGGGGGGGGGGGGGGTTGGGGAGGGGGGGGGGGGTTTTCCCGACTGTGTTACGGGAAGGGGGGGGGCCTTGGAGGAAAACCCCCAAAGCCCCCCCGTTCCCCCGACACCAGCGGGAAAAAACACCCCCCGACTCCCAAACCCCCCCCCCCCCCCAACATACATATTTCTTAAAAAATCCATGTACCGACTAGGTCTTCAAATTTCATCACCAAAATCCCATAATGCATTTCTCTTCTGTTACTTCATGCCCTGCCTATCTCACACTCCTTTATAGCATGACCCAAATATTTCGTGAGGACCGAGAATCATAAAGCTTCTCATTATGGAACTTAACAAGGCTTCTGTTACTTTTTCCCTCTTGGGCCCAATACCTTCCCAGCATCCTGTTCTGTAACTCCCTTAGCCACAGTTTTCGCCTTAATGATGGCGACCAAATTGTACACCAATAAGAAATAGAATGCGAAATTACAGTTCTCAATATTTTAAGCTTTGTGTTTTGAGGTAGCAATAGGAAAGACAAAAGATTGTGGACTGAAAGATAGCAGGAACTCCCTGCATTTAACCCATATCCTGCTAACATGGAAAATATAGTGAGTTCCTAATGTCAGCAGATGGGATTTAACTCAGTGTTTAAAGGGGTTAATCTGCTCTTAAATTCTGGGAGTGCTTGCTACCATTCATTCCTTAAAAGCTAGAGTCCTTATATGATCAGCAGTACTACAGTCAAAGTATTCCATTCATGTAAGCAACAAAACACATTTTTGTCATTGTTTTCCATTCAAACATGCTTTGAGCACCTACATGTAATAAATGAGCTTCTTTTCTTATCAGTTGTAATTCCTCTTACTTTATATTGTGGTCAATTATCTGGTACCCTTTTGTTCATGATCACCTTCAGCACCTCAGTAATATACAATATAATCAACAAATCAGATTACAAGTTGTGCTACTGAGAATAATTTTTTCTTTGCCAAGTGCAGGAAATGGACATTAAGACTATGTCATGTCTCAAGCAGTTTTTTGCCTGCCTCTCACTGCAGAAATCTGGATTTGATCCATGTGGACAAAGTGACAGTGTCCTCCAAGTACTGTGGCTTTTCCCTGTATCATTCCACCTAGCTCCATGATCATTTATTTATTTATTTACCACTCACACAACAATATCTTCATAAATGACAGTGTTGTTAAATAACACACTTAAAAAAAAAAGATATATTAGTGTTGATGAACATGAAACTCCTCTAATTCCCATTTATATTAGCCTGGTTGAATGTATCCGATCAAAATACAACAAATATGGTGACGTTACAAAAAATATAACACTAGTTAATTCACAATGTCAGGAAAGGGGACAGTATACCACGGAGGATTTCTGCTCACTCCTCTGCATGCTCCAACCACGGCCCAGACCACTGCCAATGGCCCGCTACTGGCATTACCTTTTAATCTTTCCTTAGTGTAATACTGGGCCCTTTTCCACACAGCTTATTCTTCTTGAAACATGCCCAAGATATCCCAAAAGACAACAATCTTCATCAGTACCACTGTGATAACCCCAAATGTTACAAAGTTGTGTGGGAGTGTGGGCTACAGTAAAGAAGACAGGCAATTTCATTCAGCTACCTGAGAAGGAAAATAATGCATACTAGGACAGTACAAGATACGATAACAAAACACAACAACGGTTTTGCATAAAAGTCGATTTGTACATATATTAACAACACAGTTGAAACAAGGGACGAGACAAGGAAGGCTTACATACACAACAGACTATGAAAATGACATTCCTGAGAAGCAGGAGTGGAATAACCACAAGGGAGGTAGGGGGGACAGAGAGAAAAAGAGAGAAAGAACATTAAAGTCTTCTGTGATGTGATGTGATGTCATGGGTCCGCAGTTCCTGACGTTTCAAAGGACTGTAGTGCCTTCACTTCAGAGGCAAGTAGTCCTGTTTTTGCACTGCAACAAAGCATCACATCCCAGAAGACGTGAAGAGTTAGGTTCTAAACTTAACTCAGCATGTTATGTAATTAGACTTTTGAAAACCATTATCTCTACAAAAAACTTAAGGACAACATATTTTGCTTATGTGCATTCCATTATAACATATGGTATTGTCTTTTGAGTAAGCTCACCTTACAGTAAGAACATTTTTAAATTGCAAAAGAGAGTAATAAGAATTATTATGAAGGTAAACAATAGTGTGTCATGTCGTGAGTTGTTTAAAAAGCTAAATATCCTTCCGCTGTACTCGCAGTACATATTGTCAATACTGTTGTTTGTAGTTAATAATATAGATGAATTTACAATAAACTCCAATGTTCATTCAATTAGAACTTGACATAGGTCTGACCTACATCCTCCGTTAACAAGATTGACGAAATATAAAGAAGTAATTTATTATTCAGGAATAAAAATATTCAATTACCTTCCTCAAAATATTAAGAATTTATCTCGGAATGTGAAAAAATTTAAGCTAACTCACAAAAGGTTTCTTTCAGTGGGTTCATTTTATACACTTGAAGAATATTTTGACTGGACCTCTAGGAGTGATCTTGGTTGTTATGTTTAAATGATCTTGTAATTATGTCTAAATAACTATAGACTCTTTGAATCATGTTATGTATCAGTTTAGTACGCACTTTGTGTAGTAGTTGTTATACCTGTGTTGTTTCCTATTCCTAGAATAACGACAAGTTCTATATCCACAATAGTGGATCATTCAAATTATACATATAAATAAATAAAAAATAAACTCCTCTGCAACATCACAGTGAGAACCTCAAAACTTGCAAAATAAAGAGATGCTTTAGGATGTGCCAGTTTCAATAAAACTCCATGGGATATAATGGAGAAATGAAGCCATGTGCAGTGAAATCAGAGAAAGGAAGAAACAATTAAACTTAAGATTAATGATACAGCAGGAACGCCTATCATCCAGTGATTCTCAAACAATGTGGTACTACGGACCCCTTACAAAGTGTCACTAATTTTGCACATTCCCTCCCACAAAATTACCTCATGTTGCAGACTCTTAAGGCACAACTCGCATAACATCTGAAATTAAAAAAATACAAACAATGAACATAATTAAATGCTAAAAACCATACTAAGTCAATGCAAAAAAAAACTCATAACAAAACCATTTTTTTTAAAGTAGCAATGACAAGAAAATTACCATTAAGCCAATCTTTTAAGTTCTAATGAACAGACTCTACTCAACTTCAGGAGGACCCCTCATGCACTTCTCACTGACTGATGGTGGAGCAGCACTGTGTCATACCATTACTGCAGATATAAAACATTAACATTCAGTGCAGTACCTTCAACTTCTAACAGGCACATGCAATTTTGTGTATCCCATGACCAGGCACTGTGTGGACCATGGACCACACTCTAAAAACCACCACTATGAAGCGATAACACCAACTTAGAAAACATCATCATCCTTCTTCCCACAGTATGCCCATTGTTCACTTACTGAAAATTTCCAACATTCTACTTACTCACTGTCTTATAATCTTCCTCTACATCTATATGTCATAATCTTGCAGATCCTATTAGAACTGATTCTTTAAAAATATTGCTTCCTTCTTCTGTAACCTGCACAAAATATGGTAAAATCTCGAATTATGATATGACTGCTTGTGTGTTCAGATGCTGTTTAGATTCTCAGGTTACATAGCAAAGCTATGATACTGGTGGTGGTGGTGATGGTGATGATGACATGAGAACAGAGTAAAATTATTTTTGAAAACTGACAGTATCTCAGATATACAATTATGAATACTCCACATTTTTCTTTAGGTGTTTCAGTGTTGCTTTGCTGTCTGCTAACAGTTATGATAGGAGGGGCTTGGTATAGAATTGGTGGATGGTCCTGCTTATAACTGGTCCAATAACATGGTTCAGGGAGCCGTAGCGGATGTTGGCAAGTAGTTTCTCTCCAGCTGAGCCCTCAGCCTGATATGCTGCCATAAGGTCTCTAGGTGTGTGATAGTGCTCGACTATTGCTTGTGCCTTCTGAACTGACAGGCCATGTAGCTGAACAAGTTGCTTTATGAAGAGATCCCGCACACTGAGGGCCTGCAGCAACCAACAAGTTAATTAGCAGATATACAGCAAAGAAGCAGCTGAAATGAATATGGGGAGGAGGTACAGGAGGAACATGTAGGAGGGACAAACTGAATTAGGTCTCTGAATATGAGGCTTTTAATCATCATATTCAGAGACCTAATACCAAACGGTTCCGTTCAGATAAAAAAATTTTTAACTGAATCATAGCAAGCACCCTGTAAAGCTGACATGCTCTTAACTGCACTCTGAATATCATGTGGTCTCAGAAATTAATGACTGAGTAACTAGACACAATCATCCTTTGGGTTCTTACATTGTGCAGCAATTGTATGTTCTGACAATTTGGAGGGCAGTATTGCCCTGTCAGCAGGGTAACTGAACTGGTTCAGGTGGATGCTGAACCAATCCAGTCAGTACAAAAAGGTAAAGTTGTCCCTGTCCATGCCATGAAGGAATACAAACAGTGGAAAAGAGGTAAAGTTCCACACTTGCTTAACCCCAGCACTAGATGGAATGGAGTAGTCAGCTTTGCCCCTACAAACAGAACACCCAGTACCAATTTGATAGGGGCTGAGTTGGCCTCAGAGCCAGTCTGGACATTTTAGACAAGTATAATCTCTTTTCCTTCCTAAGATTCAAACCCAAGACCGTTCAGCTCGCAGCCTGGTTGTTATCTCGACCACACTCTACCTGCCCCTATTTTCAGCCAGTACTTTCCCCAAAACTGTCAGAACATTTAACTACTATAAGGTGCAAACACCAAAAGATGCCTCTCATTTGAACAGCTGCCATAAAACCTGGATACTTATATAAGGTGTACCTTGGTTTTGCTTGAAGCATTGTTGAATTCTGAGAATGTCATGAGAGATACAATATCATCCCTGATGTGGCAGTCTGGCAGACTGTCACGATGGCAACCAATGATCGTCTTGTTACAGTATGCAGCAGTTAGCAAGCGTGTCATGATGGACAGGTAATGCATGGAGTCACGGTGGCTTGAAGTTGTCTTGACTGTGAATTTGTCCACCACTTGTGTGTTGATGGTTGCCTGGTTCAGTGTCTCCAAGGGCAAGGATGTATGTGTGTTGTCTCCATGACTTTCTACAAGGTATATCAGGTTCTGCACACCGCTCTGCTTCATGCGGAACTGCACATGATACAAGACGTTATTCCTCAGGAAACTTGCTCAGACAGGTTGGCATTGCCTGTATTGTTCCAACACATAATATCAGCAGAAACTAATATCATATTAGTGTCTTAATACAGCAACCATATGCTTCACCTTTTGTTCATGGTATCTTCCATCTCGAATGCTCTTGGCAAGGTCATCCATTCTTTTCCGTTCCACAATGTATGGCAGCACCAGCTCCTGGCCTGTCGCTCGCTCACGGCATACCCATGTGAAATCACTCACTTTGAGGTGCCTGAGCTCAAACAATGTACCCAGAGCTGACAGGTCTGCTATGGTTGCATCCTCAAGCAGACGTTCTGATTTAGACACTCTGTGAACAGGAAAGACAATACTGCTACAAACCTGTCACTGGCATCAGAAAAACGGAGGATAAGTTTTATCCCACAGTTCAAAAAGTGGTCATACTGATTTTGACTGCAAAATATATACTATAGAGTCTCAAAAATAATGACTCTTGACTGTAGGACTTTGACATTTCATGGTCAGTGATTTCAATGCAGTGACTCTTACTGACAAACTGGGATGAGAACTTGTGATATATGCAACAGAAGGACAGAGGGGAAAGTTGAATCACCAACCATGTGGTCTCATCTGAATTCATTCAAACCAGTCTCAAAAATGTCAAAACAGTGGTACTGCAATGGGTGACTACAAAAGGTTGAAACCCCAAATACTGAGGTTCATGGACATTGTGACGCTACTGTAGATGTATTTAACCACCCTATCATAATGTTGTGGTGACAAGATGGAACATATTTTCTGCAGGTGCCTGTACTCACCCAGTTGTTTCCTGTTTGTCTACAAGAAGGATCACATCAAATGAGCCAGGAACTAGGATGACTGTATGATCTGCAGTTACCTGCGGTAGTGGTGGTACCTTACAGTGCTTTTTTGTGTGAGAAATCTCCACTGGTCGTACCTGAAACATATCAAAACAACTGGGCTGAGCAGAGTCAGAGGTGTGCAGCAGTTTGAAAACTGTCACACTTGAGGTTGAAATTCAACATTAGAAACAAAGTTACAGTGCTGTTTGTATAAAAGTTGTTCAGTAAGTAAGGTTCCTTATGCCATAAAAATTAAATATGAAGCCATTACAGTGTTAAATGTAGCTGATCCCGTTCATACCACTGACAGTCTGACTCTTGTGCCATGCATTAATTACCTGGTACCAAAAAATAAAGTGCTTTGTGTGATTTCAGGCTTCCACAGCAAAGTAGATGAGATCTGCACTCTTTTGGGTTACCATTACTTGCTGTATAATAACCCAGAAAAGGGTAGTTCTCAATATAATGCTTGGCTAACACACAAGTTACAGACTAGGAAACTTAGTTACTCAATCTGCCTCACATGTTGTGTCCCTCTGATAACACTCAAATGTATCTGCCAATTTTTATTCAATCCACTAGAAAAGTCATGTCACTTCAGATGAATGAGGTGAAATCTTTACATTCAATATTCCAACTTGGTTGAATAATTCTTTGGTTGTGTAACAATACTGTAAGCAAGAATACGGTAGGTCAGAGTTATTTACAGATTAATTAACCAGCTGTCTAGGAACAAGTGCTGCTGTCCACAGCTTACATTATACAGCATCAAACATACAGTGGCCAACACTTATATATATGGGAACCATACTGACAAATCAAAATTGCATGCATCAAAAAATGAAGAGCAGATTTAATTCAGTGAAAGCCTGCTACCATTCAGTCTAAAATCTTATGTCTTCTTGTTTGCTGTCTAACTATATAAAGATTAAAATATATATACTTATAATTCTTTTCGGATGTGGAACTTGGTCGACAACATTAATGGGAAAAATACATGCTGAGGGTGTTCTGGAATATGGTGCTGAGGAAGATGTCTGAGTCTAACAGGGCAAAAATAATAGAAGAACAGAGAAAACTGCAAGATGAACTTCATTATTTGTATTGCTCACCAACCATTATTCAGATGATTAAATCAAGGAGGACAGAATGGGCAGGACATGTGGCATGCATGGGGAAGAAGAGAAGTGTACACAGGGTTTGGTGTTGAAACCTGTAGACAAGAGACCACTTGGAAGATCTACGTGTTGATGTGACAGCAGAGACTAGATTAATCAGGCCCAGCATGGGAATAAGCAGTAGGCTCTTGTGAACACGGTAATGAACCTTAGGTTCCACATAATGAAAAAAATTTCTCAAAAGAAAACAATTTGTTTCAAGATATCTTATTGTGTAATGCAAAACGCACACACGTATATGCCTAGCCTCCAATGGTTACTACCTTGGCACACACAAATTACAGTTTACACCCATGTGAATAAGATATCCACTGACATAAAAACAACACAGTACAGAAACTAAGAATACTACATTTACCAGCCGTCAATCAGGTTATACAAAGAAAAGTCACAACCCAAGCTTTACATAATGTGTAAAAACTTGTGATTCCAAATAACAAACTGTACACGTACATTAAATATTACCAACTCAATAAAGGAAAGCTTTTCAGTGTATAATATCTAGCTAATTTTGTTCCAGCTTCCAACAATTGCATAGCATTACACAAAACTCTGATATATCACAGGCTAAAAACCAGTCATTTTACAATATTTTAATACAGTTTGTATATTTTATGGGATCCCATACCACATGAATGCTATTTGCACTACATACACCTTACTCTAAATTTTGTAAAGATGACTTGATTACAGTCAACTGACCAAAACATGTTAAGGTAAAATAAAATAAAAACATATACTGTTGTGTTTGACTGAAACCGTGCTTTATGTAGTTGGTTAGTTCAGTTAGTTACTCAGACAGCTGATGGAAGGAAGTGGTCACAGCCATATCTGAGGTACTATCTCTGCACTAGGTTGGAGAATCTGAGGAAAACCATAAAAGGTTCCAAGCAAAAGAAGTGGTCTCTGGGCTGAGATCTGAAACCTTGACTCCCTGAAGGTAAAGCAGCAGTGCCAACCACTTGACTTGGGTGGTAAATGAACATGAACTGTCATAATCTTTGTACCATAGTGTGAGAGTTTTTGTGGTCCCTATTCTTGACAGCAGTGTTCTTCCTCTTCACAGACGTGGCAGCACTGAAGGTATCATACTCCTTTGGATCAGACATGAGTGTGGCCGACTCTTCTCCGTGGCCAGCAGCAGTGCTGTCCGGAGATGCCAAATTTGAACATGTGGCATCACCCTCGTCTCGCAGCTGTTGAGCAACAGCAGTGCCTGCACCTGATAAACTGAATCTGCAACATCGAACTGTTTGTTCCGCATTCACAACTAACTGACTCCTCAAAGAGAAATATTTTTTTTGAGAAAAGCTACTAGTCTCACAACTAGTGAAGAAATTCTACACATTCAATGCAACATCCAAAACGACTACCGGCTTCGTAACAGCCGAGCACTGGACCATACCCTGAAACAAATTCAGTCCATTTCTTAATGTTGCATTTTAACCCTACAATGATTTCAGGGTTTACATTCATACTACTGCCCATGATGGACAATTTTTAAATCTGAATTACCCTAATATACACTCAAAACCACACGGTACATACAGGCCAGCTGAATGTGAGGCAGTATTGGTCAGAACAGTGCACCAAGGCTGGCATAGAATGGTTAATATATTGTTTGTCTATTCTGTCCCCATCACTGCATGTTGCTGTTGTATTTGATGTGGCCATACACTGTATTTATACCGAGAAGTACTCTCTCTCAGCCCAGTGGGCCATGTCATGACAGTCCATGTTGTCTAACATGGACATTCTAGGATGCTGTTTGTGGCTCTTATTTGCAGTGCTTTTTGATGGCTCTTGTTGAAGCAGCCTGGTGACTGGTAATCATGAATAGCTTGAGCTAAATCCTTATGTTGATTAACACTGCTCAAATGCAGCCGGGTCTGAACGGTCTCCTTCACTAAGTGGTCCATGTAGCCTGAAGTTCCAGCTGGCAACTTTAATGACACCCAAAGGTGTTGGAATGTGGGTAGCAGGTCAGAGTGCAGTGCAAGTAGAAACACAGAGTGCAGCAACGCTGCTTGGCATATCGACCCCTCCGTACAGACAGAGTCTCTGGAACTTCAAGTCTTCTGTTATGTGAAGCTCTGTCATTTGGTACTTCCTAAAGTTTCTTTCTGAAATATTAGCAAGTACCAGATCACACAGTACCACACCCTCCAAGACTTGCATCCTCAGCAACATTGCTGTGAGAACATCAATCTCAAACATTCTCTAAAACACTGGACATGAATGCATTCAGATGGCTCATTAGCTGAGAACACTTCACTGCATACTATTGCTGTCAAAGCTTCAAATTATACACTGCATAGTACCTGTTAGAAATCCAAAGTTCATTACTATGTCAGTATACACAAATATATGGACTTTCCATCCAGCACAACTATTCACTGTTATTGCAACACAGCTACATATTTTGATCCACCTACAGGACCATCATTGGGCTGAGGGGGAGGGGGGGGGGGAAGTTTTAGAAAGGGCAAACATGCACGCAAAGTATAAACTTGATTTGTTTTGGGGACATTTTAAAAATGACAAAAAAAATTGTATGTTTCCTTATTGTGCCAATTAATAATTATTATTTATGTAAAAGCATTTTTAAAATGATATGTATAAAACTTTTTGCATTCGTTAATTTATTTATTTATTAAAAATATATCCTAATGTTGAAATCTACTTTTTCTTTCTTGAGTCTTCTAATTTCTGTTTCAAAGCCGTGTGACAAATGCTGAAATCACACAGAGTATACAATCTCTTACTACCGATTTTCTGTATTTCATATTGTCTTCTATTTTCCTCAGAATATTTTTCAGATTTTAGCATTTAGTAATTGAACATATTAATGAAGCAGACTCCCACTTCACCATAACTTGTACTTTCACAACACAAAATGATCTCAAACAACAAAAGTAAACAGTTGTGCTGGATGGAAAGTCTGTGTATTTATCTATGTTGATATTTTAACACAATGGAATTTCAGCCATCAAAATTCTTCATTAAGTTCCCAAAAGCTGCTATTGGACGAAACAGTTATCTTACCTAAACTTTTTCATGGTCTTCCTCAGTAACTGAAAGTGTTGCTAAGTACACGAAGAATGAATGAATAAATAAACAAACAAACAAGCAACAGGGACATACGCAGACCATCCGAGAAACTACAAGATGCTCAAGGAGGACCGACGCCATGTGCGTAATAATGTTACCAATTGGCAGTTTGAATGTGTACACTTACTTGGCAGGACAACCATTTCGCAGTACAAGACCTCGTTTGATCAGTCCTGACATGGATGACCAGGCAGTGTAGAATGAACCTGGGTCTGGCTTTGAGAATGACTTGTCACAATGAGGCTGTGCCAACACCTGCAGCTGTGACTTTGTCATGTATCCTGCACAAACATATCAGAGGTGTGAAGTATGAAACAAATACAGCGTTCTTATTCTATACCTGTCACTTCTGCCCGCCACTATGGTGGGGCAAATGTGGGTGGTCAGCTGAGTGGACTATATTAATCTGATAAACAAGCCAAAAGGAAATGGCAACCAATAGTTGTTAGATGTTATTGTCAGAAAATAATTCTGATTTATGCTGCATTACACAGTTAACAGTCAACATTTATTGTTCATATGCATTTCATTATATAAATTTCTGTACTTATTACAAATTCTTTGTGCTCAGAAATGAAGCAAAAACATACCAGATGTTACAACTGTAAAACTTGGGTTTACATTCTTCTGGTAAGTTACACATGCAGTATGGCAGATAGGTGTGACAGTTTTGGAGGAACCTGCATCATCTTCTTCAGGGGTTGTCTTTAAGATGGACGCAGCAGGCTCCTCTGACATGACACAATGGTACCTTTCTACCATACTGCATGGAATCACAGGGAGTCTCAGACTTATGGTGTCGTTGGGTTCCTGGACTCCATTCATAAGATAGAACAGAGTAAATTCTGTAAGTTGGGTTAGGTTAAAACACAACTACAGAGTACTCTTGATTATCTGGGGTAATGGTGGTGGTGGGGGGGGAGCAGGGTGCACAGATAATCCAAAACATATACTTTATCGAGCCATGAACAAAAATGAAAACTGTAATTTATACATATATATATATAAATAATACATACGGAGCTTGTGCTTGTTGTTTACTTCAATAGTCTGTGATTTTTGTTGGCCTTTGACATTCCTTAATAAATCACATTGTTTTCCACCTTTGTAATTAGCCATTGCATGGGTAAAATGCACACTGGGCAATCCATACATGGATAATCAAGAGTGCACTGTATGCCTTTACAAAAGAACAAAAATAATGTCCCATACGCAATAAATCATGCAAACACCTATAAATACTGCACATTAAAAACTGTTAAACAATACATAATAAATAATTTGGGATCATGAGATATTATTCACAAGTGCCGGTGTTTGTTGAGTGACTCTATACATTACAAACATCATGAAAATTTCTCGTCTGCGATAGCCATGGGAAACTTAAATGTCACAAACTTTATAAAAATTACCACAAACATCAGCACATGACAGAGAATTTGCATGTCATTCAAAATTACGTGGAATGCCTTTCAATATGGTCCATTCAATGGACCAGGAGAAAACAATGCCTTGCATTCAGTCATTTACAGCAAAGTGACAACTACACATACCATATGCTTTAGCATTCAACATCTCAAAATTTTACAGTTATTTCTGTAAATGGCCTTAACTTATCTTGGTAACAAAGGAGCACTGTGAGACAGAATCTGACTATTTCTATGCTGCATTAGCTTCAGGCTTCAGATGATCATCTTCCTTCATTTTATGAACTTTCACAAACAACCAAAATTCACCCTCCACCAGTTGTTGGTGATACAGAAAAACACATCAGGATATATGAGAATAAAATTATTAACTTTCTCTCTGCATTAAAAGAACATGCAGATTTTTATCACAAAGAAGGATATGCAATTATTTTCACGTGAATACTGTGCATTTTCATTGTTATTATTTGTACCAACAAATGCATATAGTTGCTGTTGCTTTGTGTGTTGTTGCCGCTGACCGTGATCCGGATATATTTGGGCATTAATTGTTTGGTTCTACACATTCTGTTGGTCCCTATGGCGGCGTTTGTTTTTAATAACTTTGGCTTTAAATTTTTCTAAATGTTGTATATTTTTGCTTGTTGAGTCTCTATTATTTATATGTGCATATTGCTCATTTTTATTGTTTAGTATCGGTACCATCAATGCACATATCTGCAAATTAAGTAAAGTGTTCCCGTTACAGGCCTGGTGCGGCCCAGAGGGTGGGCAGAGGTATGACTGTGGCATTAGAAGGGGGTGAATGGTCAGCAGCACGCCCCAGACGCACTTTACCCCCGGCAAAGACCTGGTACCCATTTTACAGGGGGCTGGGTGGGCCCCAGGGCTGGTCTGGATGGGCGGAAAATCTCGTCCCCACCAGGATTCGAACCCAGACCGTCCAGCCTGTAGTCAGTCCCTATACCGACTGAGCTACCTGGCCCACACATATTTGCAATTGCTGGTACAAATAATAAATAATAAAGGATTTGGAAATTTGTTCTCCTGTACAGACATGATCATTACCTGGATAATTTGGCTTCTGTAACTCTTTGTGAAGTGCCAGAAGAATAGCGTATGGACCAGACCTCCATGATGGAAGATAAGGCTTGTTCTTTCTGACACCTGTAACCTTGTGCAGAAATAAAAGTGACATCACTATGTGAAAAATCAACCTGTAAATGGGATAAATAAGCTGATTGCTACAGAGGAGCCATCTGCAGATTCACATCTTCTGGGATATGATGCTGTATCAAATGACAAAACGTTACTGACATTTGGGAGATGCCCCCTTAACAATCTTCAAATTATTTGGACTGGGCTCACTCCTACCATGGATGTAGATAAAGATCATTAACCTTTACGGACAAATGGGATGTCTCATTAAATGTATGCACTTTTCATCCAAAAGGGAAAAACACTCTCCCACAGTGGGCATGTAAGTGACTGGAGCTCTAGCTGGCAACAGAAACCTGGCATTTAGAAGAGAGTATGCAAAAGACTGACTATAAGATAGGAGGGTCTGTCAGTACTGTTGTTGAAGATTCTAGTCTTCTGGTATGTAATGTTGTGTCACTGGCTGCCGAGTTTCCAATGCTTCAAAAGAACGAAGTGTCTTCACCAACAGGTCCCCACGTTACTAGCCTTCTAAAGGTTGGGAAGTACCCACCTAGCGACAAACTGTCACATCCCAGACGGTCTGTATAATCATTTTAACTTCTTTCCAACTAACACAATATCTATGTGGTCTGTCCCAAAAGTAATGAGAATGATTTTTTTGCGCAGCGCATAAGGGCCAGGAAAGGAAAGTGGGGGTCAAGGCAGGTGGAGAGGGAACCCGGGTATAAAGTTTGACCTTCCTCAGTTGAGTACGCGCCTTTGTAGCAGTCGGTACATTATCAAAATGCATAGTAGTTTTTGTGTCTTGTCACAGGCAAAAATGCAGAGGAGTCTGGAGCAGCATTACGCGATTAAGTTCTGTGCGAAACCCGGAAAATCTGGTTCCGAAACGTTGCAGTTGTTGAGGACAGCTTATGGGGATGTTGTTTTGTCTTCATCCCAAGTCTTCAGGTGGCACAAGGCGTTCAAGGACGGAATGGAGAGCAATGAGGACAAACAGTGCGCAGGGCATCCTTCAACTTCAAGAAATGAGAACAATGTGGCTCGTGTGAAGGCTGTTCTGGATAGGGACCAACGTTTGAATGTGCAGTTAATTGCAGAGGACGTAGGACTACCAAAAACAGGTGTCCACCGAATCATTACGGAAGATCTGCACATGAGAAAAATTTGTGCGAAACTGGTCCCGAAGAATTTGTCTGATGTGTAGGAATTTTTGACTCAAAATAATATCATAACACTTCCCCACCCACCGTACAGCCCTGACTTGGATCCGAGCGATTTCTTTTTATTCCCCAAGCTCAAAACCCACTCAAAGGACATCATTCTGGGACAGTTGAAAATGTCCAGGCAGCTGCGACGAGGGCTTTGAACATCATCTCAAGTGAAGACTTCCTCCACTACCATGAAGAGTGGCAGCAAAGGTGGAATCACTGTATTCGATCACAAGGAGCCTATTTTGAAGGAAATAAGCTGTAATTGCATGTATGTTGAATAAAAAAAATTTTTTTTAATCATCCTCATTACTTTTGGGACAGACCTCGTATATCCCCAAAACTTTATCAAGTGTGCTGTTAGAACCTGAAATCTTATATGGACCATCTATTCTGGGAATTTGTGATGTTTAACATTCATTACGAAAATATACTTTTCTCAAAATTTAATAGCCTATATTTCACATGCTTCACCACTTAGAATTACATCTAAGTTACTCAATATGCATAAGAACAGGAGGTTACAGATTTTGAGCATGCAGTGATTCTGCATAGGACTGGTTAACCTTAGAATTATTTTTAATTGAGACAATCTATCTCTTACAAGCCAAGCTTCAGCTTCACACTTTGTTGAGGGTTTTCAATACAAAAAACAATTTCCTTTAAAAAAAAAGCATATGAAAGCATAGTTCAGAAAACTGCAGCACATACATAATGTGAGAAGTGATGAATTTCCACAGACTAACAGAAATGAAAGAAATTTTCCCACCCATTGGCATAATATGGTTGTAGCATACCTCAACATTTGAACTGCTATTCTTCTTCTTCTTTGGTTTAATCTGACTGTCAGTGGAAGCTATGGGGCTGGAAGTATCAGGTATACCAATGTCACCACACAAGTCTTCTGCTCCTGGAAGCACAAGATATTTGTCGCATATAAGATTCCACTGTCTGCTATGAACTGTAACTCTCACCTACAGATTAGCTCTGTTTTGTCATCCAGACAAGACACATACCCTTTACACTAAACAAATGCATTAACCATGACAAGTTACCACAACAGACAAATAGCAGATAGAGCAAGGTAACCAACCTTCTGGATGAGTTTTCCTGTATTCTGCAAGTTTGCGGTCCAACATGATGCATAATCTGTTTCCAAAATAATCTAGAACTCCACAGTCTCTGCCATTCTTCAGTGGAAGTGGGTACTTTCTTAACGAGGACAACGCCTTTCCAAAACAATACTGCACATCTGAGCCTTTACTAGCGGCTTCGTTCTTCCACTCTTCAAGCCACCTTTCAAATAATGGATTTGGAGGTTTGTTGGGTTTTACGGTTATTCGTTTCCTTCTACGCTTTGGTACTTCCGAAGCCATTATCAGCACAGAATACGTTCTGCGGTTCTAACATAACCAACAAATCACTGCTAAACGCACATTTGATTTACAATGAAAATATATAAGCAACACAAAACCACAATATGAAATTCTGTGAGGTTCGTAAACGAAATAAACACGAAAACATTATTTACCAAGTACTTCAAGTAACAATACGAAAGTGATAAATTCGCAGATTTCCTAAACCACGTGCAGCCAAAAGAGCTTTTCCAGTACGAAAGGTGTTTGTTGAGGACATGACAAACTTAGCGTATAGCGAAAACCTGCAGACTATGGAACAATAAGCGAAAATGTTGCCAATTTATCATGTGATGTAGACCAACAAGCCTACGTCCACACACTTTACAACAAAGTTGGCGCTTTTAGTATGTTCATGAATGAACGCGCCTGAAAGTACGAATCGGTGAGCGGTCAAGGGGAAAAATGACCACGGATTACTGCTTGCGCGTATAACAGCCTTGTTCGTTGATGATCTGTGTTCCGGAAAGTAGTGTATCTTTCATAGCTTATGGCATGGGCCATCAATTACGTGATGTTTCCACTTCGTGAAATTTTATATGCGTTTATTTGCAGCACATTCCGAATTCTTCCCATTACTCACATGAGGCACTACGTAGATGTACGAATTTATCTTAACATTTTTCATGTTTCTTGGAAACGGCTAGGAAACAAAACCAGAACAATCGTTATAAAGTTTTAACGGTTGAGTGTTGTGTAACTGGTGGTCGTCTTTTTAGATTTTTTCCTCATGTAGTATACAGTATATGGTATGTTCTCCCGAAATGTAGGAACAAAACCGACTACATTACGCAGTGTCAACGGCCAAAAGCCTGCCACAATCAGAACAAATCGTATTAATTCGCTACAATATGACATAGCGAAGTCACTTGTTTTGTTATGTTCTGTTGACAATTCGATTTTCACCAGTATTGCCAAATAAAGATTTTTTTTCAGGCATAAAGATAGGGTTTAGAAATAGAGTTTGTAGTACAAGTACACTAGACACAGTAAGTGTAAGCTTTAATGACACATTATGTATAGCTCTACCCACCTGTGGTTTACGGTACTTTGATCTGCACCGGTCTCGTCCACGTATTTTGTATAATAATGACCGTATTGCATATACTGCATTCGCCAAATACTTGAGAAAAAATGGGAATACAATGAAGAAGATCGTCAGCTCTTTATAGACTTCAAGAAAGCTTATGATTCAGTTAGGAGGGAGGTCTTATATAAGATTCTCATTGAGTTTGGTACCCCTAGGAAACTTGTAAGGTTAATAAAGATGAGTTTGACTGAAACATATAGCAGAGTCCGGGTAGGCAAGAATGTGTCTGACAGGTTCCTTATTAGGAATGGTTTGAAACAAGGAGACGCTCTATCACAAATGATTTTTAACTTTGCTTTAGAGTGTGCCATTAGGAGGGTTCAGGTAAACCAGGATGGCTTGAAACTAAATGGTACACATCAGCTTCTGGCTTATGCCGATGATGTTAATATACTGGGAGGAGGTATACATACTCTCAAGGAAAATGCAGAAGCTTTAGAGGCTGCTACTAGGGAGATTGGACTGGAAGTAAGCGCTGATAAAACTAAGTACATGGTCATGTCTTGAGATCAGAATGCAGGACAAATTCACAGTGGGAGGATTGATAATAGTACCTTCAAGAGGGTGGAAGAGTTTAAATATTTGGGAACAACTTTAACAAATCAAAATTCTATTGCGGAAGAAATTAAGAGCAGATTGAGGTCAGGAAATG
>Ga0131853_10009989_pt1 | contig 17381 bp, 9 predicted proteins | sample TergutLab28metaG_FD_92764 | JGI IMG/M metagenome (GOLD analysis project Ga0131853, IMG submission 92764) | Labiotermes labralis P1 segment gut microbial communities from Petit-Saut dam, French Guiana - Lab288 P1 (version 2) (version 2) | ecosystem: Host-associated > Arthropoda: Insects >... | reverse complement strand
CAAACATATTGGGATCCCAATATACACACAGCACCTATGACTCGTCTGCCGCAGGCCTGAGGATGACCTAATGTTGGGTCGAAACATGTGGCCTATGTTTTAATAAATAAGTAGTGCTGACGTGTATGATTGTATTCATTATAATGCTGATTTCTTTTAGCTGAATAGGCTTACTGAAATAGTTTATTATGAGTTTTGTACGATAAGTTGAGTCATATATAGAAACCATGCTAAAGTATATCACGCATTGACCATGCTATTTATCTTAACCAACCTTTTAATTCTAGTAATATTAAAGACCAAAAGATCAACACAGCTAATGACAGTGCCGGCAATCGGAGACGATTCTGAGTCAGTTTCGTCCACGTCCCAATTTTATCTAGGTCTTCCAAGTGGTCACTTTCCAAGAAGCCACCCTACCGTAGAGTCTTGCATATTTCGTTTATTGCTACCCGAGCCACTTGTCAAGCCCATCGTAACCTCAGAATGGAGACAAGTACTGTGAATGCAAAGAGAAAAATCGGATACGATTTATGTTGTATCAAGAAAAAAAAACGATCGGCAAGTAGCCAGCTGTTAGCCTGTCGTTAAAATGAAATTGTTACCATGCACGCTGGGAAGACATGTGAGGGAGTGGAGGCGAGTGTTGTCAAGCACCGGCCGCTTTGGCCGCGGTATCGACTGATAGTAGTTTGGGTGAGCCTCAGAGCTGGTCTGGATACATTGGAGAAGAGAAAAATCGCTTGAAGATTCGAAATTATCGGGGATGTTACGCCGTGTCGGCCTGTAAATATTACTGCTGTTTCGTAGGAATGTAGTACCTCCATCTTCAGGGTAAGTGCAGTAGGACGGCCTGGTCCTGAAAGTGCAAACATTTTGCTCCTCCACAGACGGTAACTGTTCACCAGTCGACACAACGTAACATTCCAGAACGCAAGACTTTGAAAACGTTATTTCTCACAAAAATGTCTTGTTCCTACCGGTAATCGAACCACAGTTCTTCGGTCGTTCGTCACGTGAGTGGGTCACTATACGAACTGAAGTATCTTGCCTCCTAGCCTGTCGGTATGTTGCGGTTATTTCCTTGAGTGCCGAAACGTTGTATATTGTCACATATTAATAGCACCCGCTGCTCTATGGAGCAGTAAACTTCACAAGATCCACAGAATACTATTACAAGGACTTTAATTCCTGGGTTTAGAAGAAATAAGAAACCGTGTTTCCCCCCTTTGCCTTACCTGTTGTAAGTGTAGATTTACGACTGTTGTTATATTTCTTGGATGGGGGAGGGTAGGTGCGGGTGGTGATGGTGGTGGTGTCAGGCTCTTGAAGAACTTATTGCGCCCCTCCAGTTCTATTTTCTATGGCAGTAAAATCCTAGAATGGAACGTCTGCTCGACTGGACTGCCTAGTTTTAATTCTGGCATTTTGCGTTAAATTTGTATCAGTGCTGTTTCGTTAGACGTAGCCATTTAGACAAACTGTATACTTGTTGGTTATGTAGAGACGTGATTGGTACTCTCATAAAACAACGAACTACGCATTGGACGCGTGCGTTTCTGTTCCCGGCTGGGGCAATCCAGTTTTTGCCTACATCTTAGCGTTCCTTATAGGCCTGTATTGTTCTCTGTTTTATATTTGTAAACTGACAAATTATCTGCCTTCTCTTAACTCTTTATGCCATTTCAGGCTTTCGATACCGGGAATAATCATGAAAATGAATATAGGCAAGGCCTCTTGTAAATGAAGGTTGTTTAACGTTACTGCTGTGTGTGAAGTTTGAGGTCGCCACGGGTGTGATTGTAAAATTACTGTATTCTTGGATGTAACGCCGTAATGCCAGTGTTTCGGAGAAAACTATCTTCACGATAGGTGGAGGGAGAAAGTTCCTATGAGAAGTTGGTCTCGTTTACCAAACTTTCACGGCCTCGCACCACAGGAGACAGTAAATATGCTTTACTTATATTATAAGAAGTGCGCGGGATGAAGGGATTTGTTACCAGAATTCGCATCTGACTCCACAGAACATCGTTTATGGAGGATTTAATGGTCACTCGGTCAGTCAGGCACTGGCCTGTGTCCGCAAACGTCACGCTCTGTTCCATAAAGATGGAGTGTGATATTAGAGATCTCGCAAGTTGTTCCTGCCCCTGGAATGTACGACTACCGATAATTTTGTGTGCATTCCACGTCTTGTTTAAGTATATGTTCACTGAACATGCTTGTTTCATCGTGGTGTTAAATGAAGCGATGACGTCTACATGCCTATCCGTAGATGTGTAATCTGTTGCATTCACGGTATAAACCTGAATACCCTTGTGATTGATTTGATCTGCTTTTAAAAATTTGTTACCAGAATATGTTTGTAAGAACGCCTCAGTGTGAAGGTATGTAGTTCTTTGTTGGAAAATGGTGTGCGGTGGGGTGGGGGTGGGGGGGCTACATGCTGTTCGTGTTCCTGTCAGAACATTTGTTTTATGCCATTATCAATTACGTAAACTAATTTTGCATTAGGAAGCCAGCATCATTCCGGTTTTCGTTTACATGCCAGCCAACACAAATAGGTTTGTAATATCATGTTTATGAAAAAGAATTACTACCGTACACACTAGAAATCAGTAAACGTGCAAAGTATTTAATATCTGGCGAATTATATTAAAACTTAACGGGCCTACAGGACAAAGTTACTTGTGGTTCAGATTGTGACATTGTGACGCTGCTTGGTCTTATGCTCTGAATTTTGGCTTTTCGGAGGAACGTTCTATCTTCGTATTCAGGATCAAAGGTAAGTAGGATACGAATGGTAGGTTACGTAAGCTGGTTGCAAGAATGATCATGGGAGGGGACGAGGAAATAGAACCCCGGTCTGCCGAATAACGGACGCGAAACGCGAGTATTCAAAGCGGCGTATTCCTAGAAACGTTGGTACCCAGCTAGCAGAACGCACGTTGTCACAACGCAAATACATACCGTGTGAAGACTTGCTTCATACTCTTTCAGGTACCAAGTATTTTCTGCTGCGTTTACGCTGATATGGCAGGAGGTGACGCTGTACAAGGTTGTGCCGTGTTCGAGTGGTACCGATTAGAATCCAAGCTAGCGCCGCGGGCGTCTTCCTGAACGATAGCTTGCGTGCGGTTTGCTTGTATTTACCGGAGATGTTATGGTGGCACCTGTAATAGGCCACGACATATCCCGACAGCATGTCTCATTATCACAAGATAAACAGTAACCAACAATGTGTCGAGTTTTCTATGTGTTTTAATATGTGGATATGACCGACTTGCTTTGGGGTTGTACTGAGTTCGAAACCCGCTCAAAGTTCTGCTCTTCTGACAGTAGTTCTTAAGGCGTCCATACAGACTGCGGTGTTCCCCTCCTCCTGCATTCTCATGTTTAGTAGGTTCTCGGGGTTCTTGTCTCCGGATAAAGCGACCGGGTCCTGAAGCTGACCACTTCCCCCATCTAGTGCCTGTGTTAATGTGTGGACCTATACCTCCACCTCCATAAATGTTGTTATTGTGTGCGTAGGGACAACTTTATTCTTTATTTTATTTTGTTTTATGTATTTTTTTAACTTTACCTCTAAGGGAATTGTGTAATTTCACCTAGAGGTCTTTCCATTGCTAAGGTAGTTAGTTCCTGGCCTAATCACGGAGGCCCAGGTTGGATTCTAGACCAGTTCATGTGGAATTTGTGGTGGAGAATGTAGCAGTGGGAGAATTCTTTCTCCGAGCAGTTCCTTGTTCCCTGCCAGTTGCATTCCACCAGTGCTGACCAACGCCGTAAAATTCTAGCAAATGGGCACATTCGTTAAGCGACACACATGAAGAACACTTCACATTACAGTAATCTCTGTCGTTGCCTGTCGCTTCCGTCACGATTCATCTTTCACAGCCATGCTATCGTTTCGCATTCGACGCTATGATACAACACTTTGCAACCCGCTACAAGCCAACTGCTGTTCTTTTAGTTGCACCTTAATTAGGCAGTGTTGGGGTACGTGTTGTCGTGGTACGGGGGTTGGCGTTGATCCCCCGCTGCGGGCGGGAGTCTCAACAAATTTCAGCGGATGAGAGTCGCGCTTATTTCTGATCCCGCTGCGACTGGAATTTTTTCGGTCTCGTCCGTCCGTCCGTCCGTCCTGTCTTCTTCTTTCCCTGTCTTGTGTGTTCTCTTTTGCCGCTTCTCCAGTCTATTATCCCAAACACCGCACGATCTCCCGTCTGTCCCTTTTATGTTTATTGTTTTTATTAAACTGAGTCAATACAAAATATGTTAGTAATGTGCTGATGTAAAAGCTTTGCTAGTGACCCTTCTTCATGCCTTATACACTTCAAAGGCGTCTTATAGCACGGGGTTCTGAGTTACAGAAGTGACTAGCTGCTTGATTGTTGTGTAATTGCGGAGAAATATAGTGGCATTGCTTGTTTGTGTCGCTGTTCTGTACCGTACACACACAAAAATCAGTTGTGTATTTTATAGTACTCGTATAGTATAATATAGTATAGTGTAGTATAGTATTGCATAGTATAGTATAGTACAGTACAGTATAATATAGTGTAGTGTAGTATAGTATAGTGTAGTACTTGTATAGTGTAGTAGTATAATTGCCTGTGATAGACTCTACTACAAGCTGCCATTGTTCAGAAAATAGTTTTTTTGGTGTTGACGAATCAGCTACGAAGAATATTTAGCATGGAACAATGATGACCATGTAGCGGGCCATATGCGGCGTGCCGAAGGTAGGCCTATGTCTTCGGCCTGCCAGAGTTCTCGAACACATGTAACATGCACTCCACCGTCACAATGAGGGCCAGCTTGCTTGGTGATTTGGTGAACTTCGCTCACATAGTTAACTTCGGTAAACGGTATTCAAATTTTAAGAGATACATACATGTTCCGTGCGCAAACATTGTATGTTGGAAACTTATAGTGGGAGGAGTGCGAAAAATACGGATTGGTAAGCTCCGCCCTCCGTTATTGTTTGAGTTTTAGGTAATTTCTGGTAATAACTGATGCATATGCATTTCATTTGTAATCTAAGAATGAAGTACCGTGCATTTCTTTAAATGACGTTGACAAAGAAACTGACAAGTTTCTTGTTGATATTTTATTCTTTAAATATACTCAGTGTCCTGAACATGAAATTATAATTAATATCTTAATTTAATTGCAATAATAGTAAAAATTAATTACTAGTAATTTTAGTCCTATAATCGTTTATTATGAAATCAATTGTCTTAGAAAAAGTAAGGCTTTTACCGCTAAACACTGGTCTGCGGCCCGCGTTAGGTTTCGTGATTTCCACATGGCCTTTGTCCAGTAAAAGTTCGCTTTACCCTGCACTGGCATGTAATGAAAAGCGGCTGATGACGGTGCGTTAATGCGCCGCGTCTATGCTATATACACTTCATTGCCTGAGATGGGCCTACGTATTGGTGGTTCGTATCTCGGTCGGTATCCTGAATGAGCTTATTCGTGACTTTCCGTAGCCCCTCCAGGCTTATCCCGGAAAACTGCCTTAAATTAGGCAGGAATAGCATTCTTTCTTATCAATTACAATTAATTACTATTGTCGGATCGTCGGTAAAAAAAAATCCTGAGTTGCACAGCATTGTTAAAATGAACTACAAATTTAGGTGATTTGTTGCCAATATACTGACGTATTTTGTGTATGCCTACACTCACAAACCTAAAATTCTACGAAAATTTTGTATGGACCTGAACTTGGTCCCCCTGTCGTAGGAAATAATATAGATTGAGGGTACAGGAGCACTCCTCTTATCCGGATTAACTGGGACTGCGTGCCATCCGGGTATGCAGAAAATCCGGATAATTGGATTTTTCTTTGGAAATAGGCTACAACGGCAGTGTGATGTTCGGCTGTAACTATTTACTGTATGTACTGTACCTGCGTCTAAACATTTCGACCACTCCTGATTTGTCTTTGTATAAGCCATAACACTGTACTGTGCTTGATCCGATAACCGGTAATTTCATGGCAAGTTAGTTCTGTAGAATTCTTGACGAATGTACCCGAAGGGCCATGCCGATCCGGATAACCAGCGTCCGGATAAGTGGAGTTGTACTGTATTTGAAAACAAAATGCTAAGGAGAAAATTTGTTTATAAGCGAAAAAAGTGCGAGGAATATTGAGAAAACTGCATAATGCGAAGCGATGTGGTTTGTGCTGTCCGCCACGTATTAATGCGCTGGTACAATTAAGGAGAATGCGGTGAAATTTAGTCGGACTTCTTGAGAAACGCAGCGTGGATGGGAGAATAATATTAAGATGGATTTCAAAGGAATTATTGGATTCAGCTGGCTGATTATGGTGTGTACTGAGGGGCCGTTTTTGAGTATATAGTGAACCAGCGTTTTCCGTAATGCGCTGGAAATTTCTTGACAAGCTGAGCGACTGTAAACTTCTCAAGGAGCAGATTTTTTTCATTTTTTAAATGATAACGCAGTGTGGAAAGGACGTTGAAAATTTTAAACCGCAGTGCTGATAGTTGTGTGAAACTTTCTGCTCCTCATGTACTAGCGCTACATACTCGCAAGTTCCCAACAAATATGTGCCATTTCCATTTATAAAATATTTTTCCCATAGACCCTTTTCCTTAAATCTTCCCTCTGTGTCAGTTTGACGTCAGTTGTTCGATACGGTGGGTAGATTGCCTAATTATGTCTCTGAGAGGAGGTTCAGTAACAAATATGAAATTCACAGTGTTAATATTTGTACAGTTTCCAGTGGCGGGGCGTCATACAAAGCACACCTGGGATACGCGGGGCTGTCCATAAAACACGTAACGAGGGAAACTGTCGTATGAAAGGGAGGGCGCATTGTTTGTGAACAATACCGTGTGCACCTTCCATTTGGCTTGGTGTCTGGTCCTGATACTTAAATTAGACAAATGACACTCGCGAGCGTGACAGCTAAGACATAACCACTGAACATTTCTGACAATAATATGAAGTACTATCTGGTAAATAAACATGGTTTTGTGTTTCCAGGAACGCAGAAATACGCTGAATTTACCCACACTGTTAAGTACCAAACAGTGAAAGGGCACGTTTTGGTTTATATTAATGTGCTAAAAATAAATGAAAACTTTATATTTTAATTGGAGCCATCCCGATGTGTTTTCACTAAATATTCTAAGATTTGGTTCGGTCAAAACACAACTAATTTTTTATAGTCAATCGTAAATGTGGTGACATGTTTCGACTAGTCATCATCAGGCCAACTCGTGAACCATATTTAAGGTACATTGAGTAAAAATGCACATTCTTGGGATCCAAAAATGTTTACAACTGTGAGAGAACGTGGATGCAAATGCAAATGCATCCACGTTCTCTCACAGTTGTAAACATTTTTGGATCCCAAGAATGTGCATTTTTACTCAATGTACCGTAAATATGGTTCACGAGTTGGCCTGGTGATGACTGAGTGAATCGAAACATGTCGCCACATTTACGATTGACAAAAAAATTAGTTGCTTTTTGACTGAACCAAATCTTAGAACACCTTATATATTAGTAAACTAATTAATTAATTGAGACAGGAAAAAACAAGCAAATGAACAAACGGTATTCCGATCTAACCTCTTCGGTACTGGGTTTTGTTTATTAATAACGAACCTTTATTCCTCTGATAGATCAGGGAACCCGAAATCAAATATTATATAACGCTATATTGGCGTTGGGTTTGGCTGTTTAAATAAAAAATTTCGTGAAATGTATCATTTAGATAGGGTCAGTGTTTTAAAGCAGATTCTAGTGGCCGCGCGGTCTAAGGCATGGTTCTACGGCCTTTCACTCACTGCGATTGCGGGTTCGAACGCCGCCGGCGTCATAGATGTGTTACTCCTGCGAGTGTTGTGTGTTGTTAAGTAGAGGTCTCTGCGACAGGCCGATCATTCGTCCACTAGGGTTGTCGAGCCTTGAGGGGAAAAAAGTTCTAAAAAGTTAAAAGCTCTATATCAAGAAAAATGAGATGGGCAGGTCTCAAAATACGCGCAAGGTAAGAAGAAAGGTAAAGAGCTTTGTGGTTCGAAAACACGGCAATATAGGCATCGGTAGACGGTGACTTGGACTGGTCTAAGCTGGCTGACGGCATGATATACTCGTAATGACGATATTTGTGACAACGGTTATGGATCTTAAGTGTTCAAGCCACATGCAGCTGACCGCCTGTCAACAAGTAGCGACGCCTTGTCTCTTTCGTAAAGGTAGATAGGTCAATTTCACCCTATAACATGCCATGAAGGCACATATATGTAGCTGTAATCTTTCTTTAACCCCGGCGCTAGATGGGGTTGGGTGATTAACGTCACTTACCGGTCGCTTTACCCCCTGGAATGTCCCGGGAGCCATTGTATAGGAGGCTGGCCGTTCTGGACGGCCGCGGAAAAATCTCACCCGCACCGGAATTGGATCCCCGGCCTTCCGGCCCGTAGCAAGTCGCTATACCGACTGAGCTATCCGTGCTTGTCTGCTGCGTACCGAAACGTCTCCTCAGACTACAGTGACTACACGTGAGTTTGACCTCTCGCTTGGTTGTATTGATTAAGCCGGGAATATGTTTACTGTATCTGCACCGCCACAATACACCTTCGTGGCGTTCTGACTAGGTGGAACGAAATCGTCACTTATGACCGTGAAGTTAACTGCAGGGGCTTCGACACCATAACGTTAACCATCTGTAATACTGAAATCATGTTTCATATTGCAGTGTTAGGGTGACCTGATGAAGGAAGATAAAATGCACGGGTCATGTGGCACGCATTGAGGGAAGATAAATGTACGGGGTTTCGCTGGGGGAACGTAAAGGACAGGAACCATTTGGAAGACATGGTCGTGGATAGGAGGATAATGTTACAATTGGTCTTCAGTAAACAAGGTGGGTGGACGTGGACTGGATTGCTCTGGCTTAGGCTAGGGACAAGTGGCTGGATGTTGTGAAGATGGTAATGTACCCTTGGGGTCCCGTAAAATGACCAGCTGAAGTGGGTTGCATAGACTAAGGGGAGTTTTTGACCAGACGAGGAACTGTTAGCTACTCAAGAAGGACTCTTCTGAGTGTTGTTACTTCATAGTGCTTAGCTATGTTTTTAAGTTAGGTTATAGTGAAATTGTATCGTGGCCCCCTCACCCTACCAAGAGTTATTGCTACCCCCAGATTTCTAATAGCTGACTTTGTTACAAAATTTTAAAAGTCCTTTTTTTTTTTTTGCGCAAAGATTCGGGACAATCGGTCTTCCATTCTACAAGAACAGTTTGCAAATGTCTGTCACGTAATGTTATTTTGTGTCACTTTGGAAGCGATGGGAATAAATCGGCGGAAAGATGGGATGTGCTGATAATAACAGGTGGACCACCCCTGCTGCCAGCAGATGTGTGCTATGGAATGACTCTCTTATATCATCACTATTTAAAACTTTCGCAGTTTATACAGATAGGCTAATGCCATGTGCATCCAGACACTGGAATTCTAGTATAAGCCATTAAATAGCCATAAGAACAAAGATGTGAAGGCAGCGGTCACTTATAAATCAGAACTAGATGGAATGTTTGTTGCTTGATTTAACTTTGCGCGCTGTGCTTATTTGGAGTAAATTAATGAATAATGTTGGCGAAAATTTGCCAGCGGCTGTTGTCTACATAATTACAGTCCAGTTTGATTAATATTGATATTGATCGATACATTTGTTAACTGTAGTTGTGTTGACAACCGGTGGCAGTAGTACAGTGCACATTTACACAAACAATACATAGAAACACACAATTAACAACTTTGGTTGGAAGGCTTTCTGAGATTCGAACCCAGAGTAGTCATACTAAGATTAACGATGAACTAACTGCGTAAAAATTATCGTCTAATGGGAAGAGTGCGGGCCGTGCCGCGTCTTTGCGAATTATACCCTGGCATTTGCCTTACAACTGAGGAAAAAGCAAGGAAAAACCTCAGTCAGCGTAGCCGAAGAGTGCCAGTAGCTCGTTTGTACATTATGCGTTATTGAATCCTGTACAATTTGACGTTCAGGTGACCGTGCATCGTGATAAATTCTTATAATAAAACCAACTAGTTGGACTAATTTCTCAAATTTATTTTTTGAATAAAACTTTACCTGTTTCGGACAGTTCCTCTGTCCATCATCGGGAGTTTTTTTACTGTAAACAAAGCAATGGTATATGTCATACAGCATCTTGCGAGCAGGATCAGGACGGAACCAGTTCCGTCCTGATCCTGCTCGCAAGCTGTCAGCAAACCTGTTTGACATATACCATTGCTTTTTTACGGAAAAAACTCCTGATGATGGACAGAGGAACTGTCCGAATCATGTAGAGTTTTTTCCAAAAATGAATTTGAGAAATTAGTGCATCTAGTAGGTTTTATTATAAGAATGAATCTTGTGCAGTCTGTTGGTGGTCTAAGTAAAAGCCTAAACATGTAGCTGGTTTTAGTTTCTCTGTTTTAAGTATATGTTGTGTTTGACGCATGCTTATTGGTCGTTTTTATATTTGTCACAATTGGATGAGTTATGGTAAGTTAATAACGTTTCGGAATGTAATTTCTATGGACCGATATACTAAATAAGGGACAAAACGAATTAATATTTCCAAATTGTTCTAGATTAGAGTGGACGTATTTCCGATATTGTTGATGTAACAGTAGCGCTGTGTTTGAAAGGTCCATGCTTCTAATCTTGTGCGGGTTACCGGCTGCTTGAAAATGGTAGGTTTCGTAGCCTTTTTGTACTTACGACCCGTAACCTTCGTCATGGCTGTTTCTATTCAAATTCTCAATTGGCAGCATTCGCGATTTCCTTTCCATTTCATTCGTCAGTGCATATTCTACTCTGTGCCGGCTATGCAACACGCCCAGCGTCGATCCATTGGGCGTCAGGAGGTCTGTCCGCGGGGGTAGTACGACTGGAGCGTGAAGCTTTCAACTCATATACGTGAAGAGCCGGTATTATGAATGCGTGGAGTCAACTATCATGGTCGAGTGGTTGGCATTTCGTATTTTGGAGGCCCCTGGTTCAAATCTCGGTCCGGAGACGGTTTTTCAGGCTTTGGTGGTTTTGTACAATTTTTACAGTCAAATGGTGGGGTGATGTCATCTAAGATTCGAAACGTTCATTTCCTTCCACATCCTTCCTAATTCATTAGTCACTGGTCATAGTGTCATTTGATGCTGTGTAGTCTTTGGTACTGACAGCGCCGTTAAACAGTCAGTAAATTAATAAGTAAAATATTCATGTAAGTGGAGTAATATTTCCATTCCCTCCATACATCGTGGCGTTGTGCTTAATTTATCACAGGTACATGTAAGCTATTCCCCTTTACATGGCAGTGAATTGAAATGATATCGAATATCGCATGAGACATTCTCAGTTTTTGATAAGTGGCTATAAAATACCAAAGATTTCAAGCTTGATTTCCGAGTTACCAGCCAGGCCTTTGCCTGGAAAGATTTAGGTATCCCTGACAATTCTCAGGATAGCTAGCTTGAGCCGGGAACCTAGCCTGTACACAGGCGGCATTGGCGGCACTCATGACAAGTTACCGTATATGTACGTGGTCATGTTCAGACTGTGTGTTTAGTTTCAGTATGCAACTGGTTGTAAAGTCTTCACATTTTGCCACTTGGTATATCCGTTCTGGGGGTTTGTCTGTACGTTCGTCGTTTGTGTGTTTGACACAAGACGAATGTGATCCAGTTGTTAGTAGTTGTTTTGCGGTTTTTCCACCAGGTACAGATTGCTTCTTCATTCGTTACATGAACGTGCTACATGATACCATCATAAAGTCTCGCTTTAATGTCTTTTGTGTGTATATTTTGCAGGACTTGACAGAGACGCCTGGCTATTCATGTGTGGTTCTGTCTTTCCATATATGGCTTATAGCAAGGAAAAGTAAACTTGATGCTCATACATATATATATAAACACAGTGTATATGTACCAAATAGTTGCAACAAACGCTGCGTCCCTTTGTTGTCACGTACGTCCTTGACAACAGATGAAATAACAGGGGAATGGAGAAAATGACGCACTGGGGAAATTCGTAATTTGTGATCTCGTATGGAGAGTAAATAAACCGAAGAATCGCTACGTTGGCGGGGCGTCTGGAGAATACATGAATACATTTTGAGCCGGGGGGGGGGGCACAGATGACGATATGGTACATGTGCATTGCGTGCTGGATACCTGAGGCTACAAATGCACACTTGGAATGTGTAATACTTACGGCTTTTCCTCTGCAGCAGTGGTGGCACGGACTCACCTCAGTTACATAAGACGTGTATTGCCTGTATTGTTATAACTTAACTTTTATAACTTAATTGTTACATATACTGACAAAGGAAGAAAGTAGTTTTAATTAATGTTGATACGTAGCACCAAAACATCAATACCTTCCTCGCGGACAGCCACTTTTTCCTCCTACCAACAGGCCCAACCAACATTTACCGAAAACAGGTTTAAGAAACTCTCCAACGAAACAACATCCTAATGAACACGCAGAATTAAATACCTCTCGCAAATCCCCTCCCCCCCAATAACTCAAAATTCATAATTCATAAAGAAGACATCCCCATTCGACCTCATGTAAACAGTATTAGTTATGGCGTCACGTGTTGTCTTGCGTGAATACCGCTAATTATCAGCTTGCTTTATAAGGTGGAGTGTTTCTTGACCAGGCCGGGATTTATTGGAAGGATAATAGTAAGCTAACTGGTTTTGAAAAAAAACAGTGCGAGGGAGTCTGGTGGATTCGGCTGATTCAGGATGGGGTCAGGTGGTGAGCATATTTGAACGTGATAATGGACTTGCGGGCTTCACAGAAGGTTTGCAACTTGTTGGCGAGCTGAAGCCTTCGACTGATGGATGTTAACGAAGTAGTGCGTGTATGTGTGCGTTGGGATTGAATTCTCCTGGCTCAGGAAGGGACCGGCGTCGGGCTCTTGCGAACGAGGCAGAATACGTTCGGGTTCCATGAAATGTGGCGTGACCAACCGTAGACGTGGACTGAAGTAGGCCTTCAAGAAATCGTATTGTGTGAGAATATGTATTGGATTTAACTGACACGGAATAGACATCTGTGACCGGCTTTTGTAACACGGTATTCAGGTGACGGAGTTATCTGACCGGCCGTGGATTTACGGGGATTGAATGATCTTAAAGAAACAGTGTGTGAACTGGTTTTATCTGACCGATAATGGAGTTCTCTGGCGAGTTAGCGAATTACCTTTACTGTTTGTGACGAGTGGGGAATGGGCAGATAAGCGACTGAAGACATCTTAAGGACACCTGTCTATGGAAGTCTGAGGCTTTATTAATTAAGCGTGCGTTTTAGTACTTGTATTGCTAAATTCGCGAGATAGCGTAGTCGGTATAACGACTCGCTACGGGTAGGACGGCCCGGGGATCGAATCCCGGTGGGGGGGCTAGCTTTTCCGCACCAGTCCAAGCCGTCCCTGTGGCCTACCCAGCTTCCAGTATTGTGTGTACTGAGTCTCTTTCCCGGGGGTAAAGCGGCCGAGGGCGTCGAATTAACCACCCAACCCATCTAGCACCGAATTTAAACAAAGATTAGAACTCTTTACCTCTGCTCCCTTGCGAGGCCTTTATGGCCTCTTCAAGGGTGAACTTCGCCTTTTTTTTTCCTGCTGAATTCGAATTTTAACGAATTAGTTTCGTCTCAGATGTATAGTAAAGTTAGAAACATTCCACACTGAACAAGATTTGAACACGTACACGAAGGTGTGATTTTAATTCTTATCGTTGATGATCTGTAAACAAATATTCAGCAGCGCCCGGTTTCTTGATGCAGTGTTGATGATTTTCTTGGTACGCAGTAAGCTGTGTGTTTCTTCGAACACGACTGAATCTTCTGTGGTGACAGCGGCTGCCTGGCGCCACATTGTACGAGGAGCCTCCTCCCACACTCGGACGTTGTATCCAATTTTTGTAATAAATTGCAGTCTCATTTATTACTTCAACTATAACAACACCTTGAAGTTACAGCATGACTCTGGTATGTGCTGATGACATCGCTGTGCGGATGCGTGGGTTGTCTTGTCTCTCGCGATGTTAAAGTTTAGCGCAACGAACGGTGTCGTTTTGAGTGGCTGATAGTTACTCAGCTGGTTAAGAAGTTCCCCTCCTCTTGCGGAGTCCGAAAGTACAGTATACTGTGTTCACGAAAGTTCTGAAACATTATTTTGAGCCAGTCAAATACAGTGCCGTATACTCCCATACTAATTCTCTAAGATAACTTGTAGTAGTAGTAGTAGTAGTAATATTCACTTGTCTGTCCGTAGGTTTTTTAAGTGGTCTCTTTCCTCGAAGTTTACACATACAAAATGTTGTGATTTCTCGTCTTTCGCTTGCATGCTACATTTCTCTCACTTCCGGTGCTCTTTTGTTTTCATCTCCCTATAGTATTTGGTTGCCGGTCCCAGTGGCCGCGCGGTCTAAGGCGTAGGTCTTCGGCCACTCGCCTGCTGAGATCGTGGGTTCGAATCCCACCGGGGGCATGGATGTTTGTCTGTTGTGAATGTTGTGTGTTGTCAGGTAGAGGTCTCTGCGGCGAGCTGATCACTCGTACAGAGGAGTCCTTCCGACTGTAGTGCGTCGTTATGTGTGATCTAGAAACTTCGTGAATGAGGAGGCCCTGGCCCACTGGGGGGCTGTCGCGCCAATCAAACAAACAAACATAGTATTTGGTTAACAGTGAGCATCATGAATCTGCTTATTGTGTAATTTTCTTCGGCATTCGGTAACTTCCTGTCTCGCTGGATCCAGACGTTAATTGTCCTCAGCCATCGAAGAATTTTAAGGAATGTGTATACAGGCCCGCGTTCCTGGTTTTCTAGAGATGCTGCCGAAGGGGAACGGCTGGCATATGTAACGCCCCATGGTCATGAGAGGGCTTCGCAGAATTATTCAGTCACATGTGTAGGTGTTCTCATAAAAGTGTGATTACTGTAATAAACACTGCTCACTTTTCACGCATCTGTCGACATGCGAGATTCTTTTAGGTCCGTGTTACGCAGCCTGGGGACGCGTCCCAGACATGGGATTTGACGGTCAGTAGGGTTGGACTGGACGTGCCGGAAACAAGGACGTTCGTTAATGCTTAATACGATGCCAAAACATGCGTAATTTTTAACGAGACAGGCAATGTACGTATAACGTAACACTGAGGCGCGTTCGTGCACCATTTGTGCAGTGGAAAAGAAATAACTTACATATTCTCAGTTTGTGTTTGTAGCCTTAGGTATCGAACATGTAATTCACATGCGCCGTATTATATTCCCATCTGTGACTTCCCGGCTGTACAGCATTTTTCCGCATTATCTCAAAACAGTACGATTTTCGGGAAAAAAGGGTATTAAACATAAAATGTATGTTTTGATTTGCTATACAATTTTGCCTGCAATATTTCTCGTGATAAAAACAATTGATCGAGATATGATCATAAATGCATCTTTGTCTTCATGTAAAGTACCCGTTATTCTTGCCAGATTTTAATGAAATTAGAATTTTCTCGATTTTAAAACAACACTCAAATATAAAATTTCATGAAAATCCGTCCTGTGGGAGCCGAGTTCCATGTGGACGGGCGGACGGACACGCACGATGAAGCTAATAATCGTTTTTCGCAATTTTGCGAACTCGCCTAAAAATAAATACTTTTTTTTTTAAGAAGAGAGGGTTCTTTGGTACCGTGTAGGGACTGAAATTTTTTACAAAATGATCGGTTGGACGTAGCATGCAAAAGGCTGGGAAACACTGCTGTAGGCCGTGTAGACATCGACGCTACTTTTATAATCTTCAAGCTCGCATGACTGACTGGGATTGAGAAATTGCAACAATCACGATCGTCAGTGGCACTGTCTTCACACTGAGTTCCCCAAAAAAATGTGCAACACAAAATTCGAGTTTTCTTCAACTAAATATTAACAGGCATATGTTACGTTTAGAATTACGAGTAGTTGCCTTCTAAGCCTTAATAAATGCCTGGTTTTCAAGACTGCCGTGTACAAGCTTACGGCACGTAAATAGGGGATGTTTATAGGAATTTAAGGGCCGTATTTAAAGAACACGCAAAGCTAAGACGCGAAGGTCGGCTGTAAGCCTGCAAGCCTGTAACAACTGCAGAGCAGTTTACAGTGTCTTCACTCCTGTAGTGAGAGACATTGAATGTAAGTCATGCTTGTCAATATCCAACGATGCCGTGTGGGGAAGACTACTGACGATCTGGGTGGTCTGATAATGTATTTTAACAGTAATGTGGAGGAGGTCAGACAAAACTTGAAGCGTTTTGACTGCCTGCTTGACTGCTTGTCGTAAATATCCCAACGGAACAGATATTAGCGCGACAAATTAATGAAGGGGTAACGTATATGGATGTATAGATTAGGATCTCGTTCGATGAACATCCAATGTCGATTAAGATAAAAATCATTTGGTCGTTAAGGTAAAATGAAGCGCCTGCCTAGAAGCGAAGAGTGGCTTCACTACACACTCTTTAATAGAAATACTTCCAGAATTAATTACTACGCTAATGAGGAATATATTTCCCAACATAAAATGATTATTATTCCAGAGAGGGACTGATTATTCACTTGTATGCCCTAATAACAAATTTAAGTAAGCGGGAAGAGATGTCAGCACTGGGAAAGGAAGCTAAACCGTCCAGGCTTTACAAACATGCAAAAAGAAATTTATCGAATTTGTCTCGCCCGTCACCCTTTAATTGTAATCTCTTGACGTTTGGTGATGTAAGAGAAGTTGGAGATAAGTGTGGCGAAATTAAACGGGCTTTGAAATTACGACATAACGGAATGATGAAGAAAACTGTCTAATGAGAAGCGTCGTAGTGTGTTCTGTTTGTCTGTGTTATACTTCATGGGTTGGACCTCTTCATGCTGGGTTTCCTTACGTTTCTTCTTCCACTTGATTTGTAGCGTCACGTCTCTTCTGGCAAATGTTAATCCTGTCAAATTGATCCTTCCATTGTTGTTTGTAATACAATATTTTAGTTTGTTAATTTAGATAAAGCGATCCGTCGGTATTTTCTTGTGTCAGTGCGTACGCTTTGATCGTGTGTGGATCGCCCATCTACTGACCGTGGGAAATGCGTTTCTCGTTTTTTTTAACTGCTACAACTCATTGCCAATATTTGAGTCATGCAACAGCACAGGGATAGACGTCGTGTTGTGGAATTCGCATTCTCGTTGGAATTTGGTTAGTTTCCCTCTACAGGTCCGTTTTAAGGTGATAGCAGTCTGCGTTGCTGTGTGGGTTCCCAAAGTTGCAGTGCAGATTTTATGTCAAAAACAAATTTTGCCTACACTTTTTCCTT
>Ga0131853_10009987_pt1 | contig 17381 bp, 5 predicted proteins | sample TergutLab28metaG_FD_92764 | JGI IMG/M metagenome (GOLD analysis project Ga0131853, IMG submission 92764) | Labiotermes labralis P1 segment gut microbial communities from Petit-Saut dam, French Guiana - Lab288 P1 (version 2) (version 2) | ecosystem: Host-associated > Arthropoda: Insects >... | reverse complement strand
GAGGCTGTGTAATGCAATTTTGACCTCCTGATGATGAGCACATGTGCTCGAAACATGTAGAGGCATGAAATAAATTTATTGTAAAACAAAAATTTTGTGCATCAAGTTGGTTAATTACTGAGAATAATATACAGTTGTGTTATTGACTACATACCCACTTATTAGTTTTCAATTGAACTGCAGTTTTCTGTATAATTAGTTTCCAATTGCACTGCAGTTGTCTATATGTATAGTATACGGTGAATTCTCTTACTGCACGAACTAAGGATAAATCTGAGCATTTCCTTGAGCATATTTTTATCAACCGTATTTACAGTCCATTAAAATTAAACAAAAAAAGAGACTAAAAATATAAAGTTGGTTGACAGAAGACATATCAAAGACTAAACGCGTCACACGTGTATTTAAGTCCACGTACACACCATTTGCCATGCAATAGACAGTTTCATGCGATTCCCTCTGGTTGTCATTTACGACACCGTGAATTAAAGTCACATGTTTTTGCCACGTGCGCTGGACGATGACAGAAACGTCATAAATGTGGAAAATTGTTCGGTGGAACTCAATGTCATATCTCGGGGCTTGTGACGAATAATAGTGACACGTGTGACGTACAGCTGCAGAGACGAACAACAGATATTGCGAGAGAGCAATATTGACAGTTTTTTCGGTACATATATATAATAATAATAAAACCAAACTAGATGCACTTATTACTCAAATTTATTTTTGGAATAAAACTCTACACGTTTCGGACAGTCCCTCTGTCCATCATCAGGAATTTTTCACTGTACACACAGCAATGGTATATGTCTTCAGACTGGTTTGGTGCGTGTACAGTGAAGAATTCGTGATGATGGACAGAGGAACTTGTGTGTGTCAAGGCGTTGCAAGATTGCAGTGGTGTAATTCAGACTACTAATTTGAAATTATTTTATTCATCAATAAACCTTTGTTCTAAAGAATAATTATGTGCAAAATTGATAATAATATTCTCATAATAAAACCATCTAGATGCACTAATTTCTCAAATTTATATTTGGATAAAAGTCTACATGTTTCGGACAGTTTTTCCGTCCATCATCAGGAGTTTTTCACTGTACACACAGCAGCTCCGTTCCAATGCTGCTCGCAAGGTGTCAGCAAACCTGTATGCTATATACCATTGCTGTGTGTGCAGTGAAAAACTCCTGATGATGTACAAAGGAACTCTCCGAAACACGTAGAGTTTTATTCCAAAAATAAATTTGAGAAATTAGTGCATCTAGTTTGTTTTATTATAAGAATTTATCACGATGCACAATCACCAGAACGTCAAATACAAATATGTTGTTCGCTTCCAGTTCATAAATCAACAGTTTTTACGTACCCATAATATTGGCTAAGCAAAAGTTATAATGGCCCTAGGATCGATTCAGCTTCTGAACATAAATTAGTAGCAGGAATATTTCCTCGGTAGTAGAGGTGTGCTGGCCTAAAAGTAAATGTACACAAAACAAAATATCTAAAATGTTCCAGGAGACAAGACCAATTAAAAGCGATAAATATTGAAAACAAAGAAATTGAACAAGTTAGATCACTTAAATATCTTGGGTCAACAGTACATGCAGACAATAAAATAGAAGAGGAAATAAATGAAAGAATTGCTCTAGGAAATAAATCCTTCTTTGCAAATAAAAAGATATTTCAAAGCAAGCTCATATCTAAAAATGCAAAACTCAAATTATACTTCTCAGTAATTAGACCAGTAGTCACACATGCATGTGAAACATGGATATTAAATGAAACCATAACCAAAAGACTAATGGTTTTTGAAGGGAATATACTGAGGAAAATATTTGACCCAACCTACGTAAATGGATCCTGGCGAACAATAACTAACGAGGAATTGGATAAACTAATAAAACATGAGAACATAATAAACTTCGCCAGAGCGCAAAGGCTAGGATGGTATGGTCATATTGAAAGAATGCAAGATACAAGAATGGTCAAATCAATACACACCTGGAAACCCATTTCAAAGAGGCCAAAGGGAAGACCAAAGATACGCTGGGAGGAAGATGTTAAAAAAGATATACAGAGGTTAAAAGTGCCAAATTGGAAGACCCTTGTCTAGGATAGAGGAAGACGGAAGGAAGTGGTTGGGAAGGCCAAAACTCTGCACTAAGAGTTGTAGAGCCGTACTAAGAAGAAGAAGGTAGAAGTGTGCGGTGCTTGGGGCTGGCAACATTACCAACTTCATGTGCCAAATGTCTCGAAATGTGGGAGCTTCATACTCCTGGAACCCTCTACGGGAATTGTTGTAGCTTTTGCGTAGATGTTGCATATCAATATAAAGCGTAGGTGATATTAGTAAGGAGCTTGCTGTATTAATAGTTACAGTCGAACACAACTATATTTGCCACTAGTGTTACAGGAGGATTATAACAACGACATGTTTCGGCCCTATATGTGGGCCGAAACATGTCATTGTTATAATCCTCCTGAAGATGGCCCACATATAGGGCTGAAACATGTCGTTGTTATAATCCTCCTGAAGATGGCCCACATATAGGGCCGAAACATGTCGTTATAATCCTCCTGTAATACTAGAGGCAAATATAGTTGTGTTAGACTGTAAGTATTAATACACCAAGCTCTTTACTATTGTACTAACTCAACGGGGATGACGCACATCGGCAGGTGATATTTGCGGGCTGAAGCAACAGTTCAGTGAGGTGCCATGTCGGTAGAGTGGCTAGGCTACGGAAAGTACAATTAGGGCACCAACTTCCTGCAGCGGAAAGGGATTTTATTCCTTGTCGAAACGTCCATACCAGTTCTGCGATTCAACCAACCTCCTACTAAATTGGTACAGGTGTTCTTTCCCGGGGTAAAGCGGTTGGAGTGTGATATTGACCTCACCTCCACCAAGGGTCGAGGTTAAACTGTGTGGAGCTATGCCTCTACTTCCCCTGATATGTCCTCATGACGTGGACAGGGACAGCTTTATCTTTTCCGTTTCGCGTGTAGAGTGAAGGCAAAGATATTTGCATTCTCGTCATGCAAAAAGGGTAAATGTACAGCTTCACGCTTCGGCCGTCAGTAACCCATTATAAATTGTACTGTATGTAGGGTGGAACCACGGTCAATCCAGAGGTGGCAGGGATGAAATAGTGTGAGTACATTTGCGGGCTTCAAGTATGACATTCTAACCTATAAGCAGTCAGTAACATGAGAAAACAATAAATTGTAGTCTTATTTTGGCTACAGGCGTTTCGGAAAAAAATCACTGCCTGAATCTTCCAGGTGACTGAAATGGTTCAAGTGGATGGATCACTGTTAAAACTTTGGCGACGCTGGACTGATGGGGAAGGAGTTGACTGGATTCTTCTGGCTAAGGACTGGAACAGGAGGCGGGCCCTTGTGAATACTGTAATGAATACTGGAATCCCATGAAACGAGAATTTTTTTAACTAACTTAGAAGCTAAGGATACGTGGAGTTAAGTTAGCTACACTGGTTTTTTTTTAATATACTCGGTCTATCTGCAGGATTCCATTCTAGACACAAATCTCCATCCCAGTATAAACTACTATTTAATTAACCTTTTGGCGCCGGAATTATTTTTTTTTTTAATTTTAGCACATCCTGTATATAAAATGTGAATAATAAAGGAACCAAATATGTTATAATTATGAAACAAACTGCATTTTGAAGAGAAAAAAACGGACAGTATATACCATGTTTAAAATATTCAGTACCTATATTTTTTGAATAAATATACAAAATGCAACTTTAGAGGTTAGCGGTGCGGTACGACCACTATAGTTGACATTAGGCTTCAAAAGGTTACTACACCAACAAATGCACATATATTCATTTAATGATCTAAAATTCACATTAAAACACTTAAAACGCTCCTACATAACAAGGTTCGTCATCCCCGTTGTGTTTATAATAAACCAGATAGGGGTGTATGTACTTGTCTAACACAACTACAACTGTAGATACTACATTTATATAAAGTCGCACACTGTATATTTATAAGCTAAGTGTACATGTACATATAATCTCTACAAGCATAAGATGATACTGCAGATCTAACCATATTACCTAGACATAGCATACAATAGCAGAACCCCCATGTACCCACACCACCCATCCTACACAACACATGCAAGATCTCGTACCCACTTCACCTCTTACCACCCCCTTGTATACAGCACACACACAAATCGAATATAACTGCTTACTAAGTTTTTTCATTTATCAACCTGAAGATGGCCAATGAAAAGTGCCGAAACATGTAGTTGTTCTTTATGTAATAAATTATATACATATTTCCACCATCATATAATTGTGTTAGACAAGTATATACGCTCCTACATGTTTCGATCGTACGATCATCCTCAGGGAGCACACATTGATCCTTGCTAAAGTTATAGTTATAGATTTTTTAAAACTATAACTTTAGCAAGAAACAATGTACGCTCCCTGAGGATGATCGTATGATCGAAACATGTAGGAGCGTTTTAAGTGTTTTAATGTGAATTTTAGATCATTAAATGAATATATGTGCATTTGTTGGTGTATTAATTATATAAATTAGGTCCAGGATTTAACACAGAATGTTCCTAGAGATAAATTAAATGACTATAAAAGTGCATTAGTTGGTTAATTGATCAAATGAACTACAGACTACACGGTGCAACGATAAAGATTAAACTTACTATCTTTTCGGCACAGATATGTGTTTGTTAAGAGAAAAGACGAAAACGGAGGAGTCAAAAAGTTGGACGTGATAGATAAAACAATCCCTCTAAGGCGACAGACATCGCTGAATTCTTTTCGCAGTCTTACGAAAACCGTCAGCGTGACGATACTGTCAAAACCCCATTCATGAAAGCCCTAAATTTGATCATCACGTTCTGCTAAAGAGAGATGCACTGAATGACGACAGGTGATCCTTCCTCGGAGTCGGGCAAATCCCCATGGAGTGCCTACAAGCCAGGACACCAGAACGCCACCTGAGTCTTATGACAACCTAACATCGCATCCTAGAAACATAAAACCTCCAACCAGATGTGAAGAGTGACAAGGGTAGGTTTTCGAAGAGTTCTGATGGTGATGCTTTACGGACGACCCTTACTAGTTACCACATAGGCTACCCTCTAAAACATCAATCACCTCCCCTGTTTCAGTAAAGAACATGGAAAGGGCGGCGCTGTCCATTATGCCCCTATAGGTTTTGGTACCTGCTACACACATCTGGTTAGTTGAAGCTTAAAAGAGTAGAGGGGCACAGGGGGTCCCAAATACTGCGGGTGGATCCCCTCATCTTTCAGGGTAATTAAATTTTAAAAACTTATATTTTTACTCCGTATCACTTCAACATCCTCCCAAAACAATTCCTCCATCTTGAAGACAGAACCAAAAGGTTCTTGCGAAACTTTCTAAATTTTAATCACTACAGGATGCAGCAGAAGAAAACAGCCATCTAGTATCACTTCTTCCATTGGCACTACAGCCCACTGTGGGCTTTGGCCTGTCCAACAATGTCCTTCAATTTTTTCCTATCTGCCACCAACTCTCTCCATCTTCTCACTTCCAGCACTTGAAGATCTCTTTCTACTTCCTCTTTCCATCTTTTCCTGGGTGGGTCTTCCCTTTCTTCTAATCCCTTCCAGTTCTTGAGTGAAGGGCTTTTTGGGCATCCTATCCTTCTACATTCTCTCTAGGTGACCTAACCAGCTTATCCTTTGCCCTTTTATCCATTTTACTATATTTTCTCCTTTGCTCATCTCTTCTAGTCCTCGATTCGTCCGACTTTTCAATTCCCCGTTTTCATATGTAGATTCTAAATATTTTCCTTTCAAAAATTAGCACAGCTCGTTCTTCTTTCTTCGTCAACGTCCATGCTTCCGCTACATACGACACTACCGGTCTTATTAGTGTCTTATATAATATAATTTTAGAAACTCTCGATAAAAGTCGACTTCTGAAGAGAATTATAGCGGCAAAATACGTTCTCTTGCCGGCCAAAATACTTCTTTGTATTTCTTTTTCCACGCCATTTTTATTCATCTAGTATCACGTCTTCCTTAACTTCACAGTTCAAATGCCGGTGGACATAACGCACACTTCGTGAGACTAGAAACGTGCCAACTGGGGCTTTCAAAATGTGCCGGAATCTATGTAGCGCAAGTTAACTCTTCTGTCACAACAGGTCTAATGTAGGAAATTCGCCCTTAGATGGCACCCCACTCTCAGTATGAGCTACTCGCTTTATGTGAGATTTGAGGTAATGATGACGACTGTTGTTCTCAGGAAATGACGTACGGTCTAGCACAAACTTCTCAGAAAGTGGAGGCAACAGCGGTGGCACAGTGGTTAAGGTGCTGTGCTACAAATCGGAAGGTCGCTGGTTTGATCCCAGATGGTGTCATTGGAATTTCTCATTGACATAAAATCCTTCCGATCGCACTATGCCCTTGGGGTCGACTCAGCCTCTAACAGAAATGAGTACCAGGAGCATTTCCTGGGGGTAAAGGTGGCCGGTGCGTAAGGCTGACAACCTTACCACCATCCTGTGCCGTTGCCACGAAATCTGAGAACCTTAACCCTTATCCTGCTAACGTGGAGAATATGGTGAGCTCCTAATAATGCCAGCCAGTGGCAGATGGGATTTAATTCGGCGTTTAAAGGGTTAACTTCCTGGAACCCTCTGGGCCACTCCAGGCCTGTAACGGGACTGCTGGAGGCAACACGTTCCTCACGAACGATAGTAACTGTCTGCCACAATAAATGTCTTCACATCCCACAAATCCACAAATTTCCCTTTGCTTCTAAACGACCGTAAACTGTATAATTTGCGGTATCCTAACTTGTTACTTTCACAAAACTTGTTCTGAAATATCTGGTATGTAATTAATATTTCAGGGCTCTTGATCTCACGTTTCCATTATGTTGGCAACACTGCATGTCTGGTAAATTTCAATACACTTGTCATGTTTACTCTTACGGAATACATCTAAATTTAACTTGTGATCGTATCTATGCACGATGATCCGAACTCACTCAGTAACCCACAGTTGAAGGACAAACATGAACTGGGCAGCAAGCGTTGGGAAAGGAATTACGAAAGTTTAGTAAGAGTGTTGCTGCCACACGAAGTCTTCTGAGTGCCACACGAAGTAAAGGTAAAGGTAAAGTTCACCCTAGAACAGATCACGAAGGTCCAGAGGGGAAGTAGAGATATAGCTCTACTCTTTCTTTAACCTCGGCGCTAGATGAGTAGGTGAGTGGTCAACGCCACGCTCCGGCCATTTACCCCCGGGAAAGACCCGGTACCCATTGTATAGAAGGCTGGGTGAGCCCCAGGGCCGGTCTGGACAGGTGAGGAAAATCTCGCCCCCCACCGGTATTCTATCCCCGGGCCGTTCAGCCCGTAGCGAGTCGCTATACCTACTGAGCCATCCCGGCTCCGACCACACATACTTCTGACATCAAGTACTATCAAGCTGCCAAGCAGTGAGCTTGATAAACACAAACCCCAGCTGTATTTCTTACGCACTGATCTTATATACCAATTTACTTCTACACTGCGCAACTCGGGGTTGTCTTAATAAACGGCTTCCATTAACCGACGTTAAGCCCGGGACAAGCGCGCTGTACGAGTTTAAGCCTGCTCGTGTGGCCACGTTCGCAGCTTCATAATTTAAAATCCCCAGTATCCCTTAACTCCCCCTGTAAAAATAAAATACGTTATCTACATTTCGTGGGCCCGGATAGCTCAGTCGGTATAGCGACTGGCTACGGGCTGGACGGTCCGGGGATAGAATCCCGTTGGGAGTGAGATTTTCCGCACCCGTCCAGAATGGCCCTGAGGCCCACCCAGCCTCCTATACAATGGGTACTGGGTCTTTCCCGGGGTTGAGTTGCCGGGGTGTGGCGTTGACCACCCACCCCCAAATAGCGCCAAAGTTAAAGAAAAGAGTATAGCTATACCTCCACTCCCCCTCTGGGCTTTCGAGGCCTGTTCTAGGGCGTGCTTTACCTTTACCCTTTATCTACATTTCTCTATCTCAGCGTCTTAAAGACTATCTTTATCACAGACAGTCGCCGTTATGTGGGAGTCGTACAAGAGAGCTATTCTTAAAATAGTCTGCGGCTCACCCTCTTATTACGTTGATATCGGGGTTCTATCCCGGAGGTAGCGCGGCAGAGGGGTGAATTAAATCACCCATCTCCACCTTATGCCAAGGTTAAGAATGAGTGGAGCTATACCTCTACTCCCCTATACGCCTTCTTTGCATAAACAAGAACAACTTTAGTTTTATACATATATATATATATATATATATATATATGTGTGTGTGTGTGTGTGTGTGTATGTGTGTTATATGGAAGTTAAAGTGTTTGTTACTGATAAAGACTGTAAAATTGCATGTTGCGTCACTAAATAAATTGGAATGGTTTCACAGTGGCGGTGGGTTACTGAAAGGTCTTTAGTTTTGGATGTAGGTCTTTTGTACACTTCTTAATGCGTCGGGATTCAGCGACGGTCATTCAGCGATCACAGTTCAGTTGTTTTGCAGCTCCTCGTAATCTGAGCTCTTCTAAATCAGAAATCAAAATTGCTTGTGAAATGGGATTGTCAACATACCAAATAAAATTTGTAAGTTATTTTACTGACATTGTTTTATAGATGTAAAGTGATCCCGTTACAGGCCCGGTGTGGCCCAGAGGGTGGGTAGAGGTATACCTCTACTCTTCCATGACCGCGGCACTAGAAGGAGGTGAGTGGTCAGCATCACGCCTCGGCCGCAATTTACACCCGCGAAAGACCCGGTATCCGTTTTACATGAGGCTGGGTGGGCCCGAGGGCCGGTCTGGACGGGCGGAAAATCTCGTCCCCACCGGGATCCGATCCCGGATCGTCCGGCCCGTAGCTCAGCCGCTATACCGACTGAGCTACCGGGCCCACGTTTTATGAATATATATATATGAAGTTTCAGAATCCCAAGGACAGGCCTTCACACAATTCACTTCCCTGGTGTCTGACAGCACAGGGTTTGGTGAGTTGACACCGGCGCTGTCTCAGTCTTCACGTCGTAAATAACCGCTACATTATTCGCAGAATTCTACAACCTGAATTCACACACACACACACACACACAAACACGTTTTAAAACCAGTCAAAATGTCTGAAAAACTTAAGAACGTTTGCTTGTATATTGGCCGTAAAGTTGAGTTTGTCTTCCACTTCACTGGCCAGGCTGGACCATGTGTCTTCTATCCGCGAGACGAATGTAACGAACGTGCGTAAGAAACGGACTGATCAGCGGCGGAACAGACCTTCACATGCTGTGCGTACCTCAGGAAAACGTTAGTTCTTCTTCAACAAAACATATACGTTGTCCTTTTCAAATACTGATTCCCTCATGGGGATGGCCCAAGTTAATTTTAGCACTTCGCAGGTTTAACATCGTAGAGAGGTTCAGGATATTTAGTCTTCCCACTTGACATCTTTAGATTCATATAAAGACGTATAATTCCTAAAGTTACTGTTTTCCGTACATCAATAAACAATTCACACAACAATACCGTGCAAAAAACGCACAAAAATAAAACCTCCGCATATTACGTGGCAGTTCTACACAAATAAAACAATTTTTTAATATCTGCAGACAATTTAGGTATGAATTATAATATATTTAATAACATTACAGCTTATATACACATACAGCTGCAGCCCGGACACTACTCCAGCCTAACCGCACCTAACCTCCAACCTACAGCAAACCAACAACGCAACGACAACGTGGTAATCAACATCATAGTCGCGAGCTCCTGATGATGGGCATAGTAATGCCCGAAACGTGTTGAGCCTATAAGAAGTACAATAAAATAATAAGTGGCATCTAGTTGGTTGTAACTCTAGTGTTATGAAGCTTCGGGCTCCAGAAAACACGTGAAATTTCTTGACGAGTTCTCAGAACGTGTCTGGTCCTTGGAGTCATTTCGTTAATCAATCATTAACATTCAGCATCACGGACATACGTAGTTCGCAAATTTAGCTTCTGCTAGATGTATATTACCTCTTTGCATATTAAATTGCTGACTCAGTAAATTTAGATCCCTGCAATTACCTTAAAAGCATTTGTTTTAAACGGACTCACGAGAGACCAGCACCGTACACACTTCACGTGTCTCAGCACCACCCAGTTTCCTTCACTATCAAATGCGGACTGATCCTCTACCGCAGTGTTTCTCAACCGCCTGTCCGCGGCCCGGTACCGGGCCGCGAGAGGTTCTCCTGGAATTTATCATGTAATTTTCTAAGCAATTTTCATCAATAAATGTTTTATAGTGGAAATATTCTGAGGAGAAACATATTCGTGAATGCGTCGAAAAAACTCAGACCCAGATGTTGGCCTGAGGAAACTACAACATGCTACAAGATTTCATTAGTCCAGTGATTGATAACTAATTTATATGTGATTTTATATTTGTCAGCATGTCACACCGTACACATAAGTGTACTGATACTCTTTATGATTATGTCACAATTAATCATTAATACTTATTTTAATTTAATGTATGAACTTAAAAAAATTGAAAGGTAATTTACTAGTAAATTTGTTGGGACCGGGCCCTCGTCTTATGAAAAAAAGAATTTACCGGGCCGCGTTCTCACAACGTTTGAGAGACGCTGCTCTGCAGGACGACAGCATCTTCCTGGGCGAATATCCTGGAGATTGTGAGCAACTTCGTAGGCATTATGAAATGCGGGTCATCTGCTTTCGTGCTAAGTGGCGATTGCGAGGGCCGGTTTATTGTGTATCGAGCCCTAATCATTTCTGTAATATAGATGTAGGCGAAGACTCGGTAAACATAATAAGTCATCAGCAAGGATCGTAAACTAGACAGCCGAGTGCGCCATCTCAAATTCTCGCTGAATGCTCGCGGTGCTTGCGTGTGCTAGGGTTGTGCAGAGATGTGTCAACATACCAGAGCACTAGGAAGTTGTAAACATTTGGTCAAACTACGTTAAGACACGCATTTTTAGAAACTAAATAAATTTCATTCTTCGTGAAAGATGTAAAGCCGTAAACAAGTCTATCACCAACGAATTGCACTCAGTCATGAACTCGACAGCATTCCTTCACGTTTCGGCTATAATTTGCAGCATTCTTCAGGGAGTATCAATACTCAAAGACGTATAGAGCGTATTTATGCAGCTTCGTCAATTTTATATTGTTTGTTTGTTTTTGGCGCGACAGCCCCCCAGTGGGCCAGGGCCTCCACATTCACGAGGTTTCTCGATCGCACACAACGACGCACTACAGTCAGCAGGACTCCTCTGGTCGAGTGATCAGCTCATCGCAGAGACTCTCTTACAAACATCCATGTTCCCGGTAGGATTCGAACCTACAATCTCGGCAGGCCAACGGCCACAGACCTACGCCTTAGGCCGCGCGGCCACCGGGACCGCCGTCAATTGTAGATAGTACTATATATAATGTGGTTAAGGTGCTATGCTACAAATCGGAAGGTCGCTGGTTCGATCCCAGCTGGTGTCAGTGGATTTTTCATTGACATAAAATCCTTCCGATCGCACTATGGCCCTGGGGTCGACTCAGCCTCTTAACAGAAATGAGTACCAGGAGCATATCCTTTTTGTAAAGGCGGCCGGTGCTTAAGGCTGACAATCTTCCACCATCCTGTGCCGTTGTTACGTAATCTGGGAACCTTAACTTCCTGGAACCCTTTGGGCCTGTTCAGGCCTGTGATGGTACTGCTTTACCTTCTCCTTTACTATATATAATGCCACGATGCTATTAAACATCAAAGTATTGTATTGTAATAGAATTCTATTAACACTACAACAATACAAGACAATTATTAAAATCATCTTCTTCCCAACATCTTTGAAATTGTGAAGTTTCTTGGCGTTTAATCGAGTGGTAAACCCTACAGACTTTCAGTCACTTTGCACGGAACATGCACAATACTAAGCATTTTGGGTAGTGTTTCCTGTCAAGCAGAGGTCTCTGCATGGGGCTGATCACTCGTCCAGGGGAGTTCTAACGAGTGTGGTGTGTCTGGGTGTGATCGTGAAGCCTCAATAACGAGGAAGCGCTGGCCCACTAATGGGCTGTAATGTCGTGAGGAGAAGTGGAGGAAGGTCTACGTTTCATAGAATAGCAAAATAATGGATAATAAAGTCTAACACTTCTGTTTTATTACAAAAACAATATATTTCTGTCCATACAAAATTTCCAAATATTTCGACCAAATTGGACCATCATTAGGCTTATAAAATAGGTAAGAGGTGCCAGTTTTATAACCTCACCATCACTAGCCCCCCCCCTTTTACATATTTTACAACCCTGATGATAAAACGATAGGGTCGTTAGTGGTGTTAAGACTCTATTCTGCTCGATTTTACCAATAAAAGACACCCATATAATACAAAATATATAGCATCACTGTCAACTTACCGTCCAAAGCCGCAAACGGTGTCAGAGCGAGAAGAATCGTAACCACTTGCAATGAAAAACAGGCACAAGATCTACCTAGTGGTGCTGCCATCTTGATGAATTTACCCCGAAATCAAGAGCGAATCGCCACCACTTACACAGTCATTATGTATGTTCGCACATTTGTACTGTATATACACTGGTAGTGTAACAGCACGCACAAGCCACCACATCCGTGCAGGAAGAGCGCTCAGAAATTATGTTTCCAAATTCTTGTCATGGCGACAAGGGATTCTGCAGTCTGAAAAGAAAAGAAAAGAAAAGAAAATATTAACGCAATGATTACATTTATGCGTTAGTCACTGAAATTAGAAGAGGGGTGAGGGAAATACGACCATGTAATATAACCCTCAGTGACTGTAGTTTGAAACTTCTCGCACAAATTCTTATGGAAATAAGAAGCACTTACAAATCTACTACCATCGGAAAATAACAGTCATTAAGGCGTAAGAAATATTAACTTCATTAATTTGAAGTCATAAAAGCGAATACAGGCGCAGGTTCGTTATAAAAAGAAAGATAAATGTGATTACTCCCATCTTTTACAACGAAAGATTCCACAAAATGAAACTCTGAACTCCTTATAAAAACAAGTTTTGTGTCTCAAATGTCTTCTCTGACCTACAATGAAAAATGTTGATTTTCCTTCCTACGATAATCTGCCCTGAATCACAACCTGAAAAGTCGCCTTACTCTATATTTTTCCAATTCCCATACAACGGACAGCTTCTATAAAAAAAAAAACCGAAGCTCATACTTTAAAACCAATTTTTAAAACAAGAAGAGGTAGAGCAAGGCTTATTATGTTGATGCAGAATGGCCTACAGTGGGGTAATAAGTACAGGTTTTGTGCAGCGGGGTAAGGACAGAGGGGGGGGGGTGAAGACACATAATCATGTTAATGTTAGGGTTGTTCTGTGATGTTAGGTAGGCAAACAGGTTTCTGAAGATCTTCTGTAAACGAGGGAAATAATATAGAAAAATTCCGTGGGCACACAAAGGCTGAAAAAGCGGGGTAATTTTTAAAGTTTTTTTTTTTTTAAATATGACCGCAAGGTATAATCCGTTTCACTAAGTCTTGGAAAGAAATATATTTTCACGGTTCACAGCTCAGCGGGTAAATCGTCTGATGTAAATGAAGTTAGCAGTCAAACGACTTCAGTATTCCATTCCTTCTGTTGCTAAGAGCGGTCAAAGGTCCATGTTGGTAAGACCACGTTTCTGTGATGAATGTCCGGATATGGTAATGGAGTTGTCTGTATTTATAACTACCTACATTCATTAGCACAGCCCTTGTACAGCTTACAGTAACCCGGTCTCTGGCGCATCCAGAAGTTACGTTACTGTTTTCACTGTTCCTCAACCCGTACATCTGAATTCAGTTTCATATATGATTATGACAGTGTGTAACTATACTTGCAATTATCCAATTCACGTATTTTTTTTAATGCCTAGTGCCAAAAATAAATAAAAATAATAGGGGATGAAATGTTAACATTTTAGAAACTATAAAAAAAAACAGACTTTTTCTGTTCAATGCACTTTCATTTCCCCGAAAGCACTGTGTGTTTGAAGGCTCACAGACTTCGCCCTTCTTTCCTTGTGGTAAAACCAACGTAAAAAACTAAAATTAACGGCAGTTTTATTTAAAGTTTCACTTCGTACCACACAGAAAACATTACCCATCCCGGATATACAAATAATTGAGCTAATTCGCTACAGGGAAGAAACAGTTGCTTTTTGTTCTAAAAACCACCAAAAAACAAACAAACAAGAACATACTCTAAGTAGGAAGAATTTTTTAGGGTTTAGCCTTGCTCAGCCGCACCGGTAGACAAAGCTCTTGTCAGAGGTCGAGAGTAGCTTTGACTGGCGGCCAAACTCAGTAGACCGTAACTCAGGGCTCGATCCTCTCCTCGTAAAGTAGTTCTGTTAAATTTTGATTATCGTTCAGCACAATACGATAAACAGAGCCAATGAAGTAGACGATTCCAGACGAATCTATTTCACAAATTCGCACATTCTATATGTAGGGTATATTTAATTTCACCCTCAAATCTGAGCTCAGATATCTGAAATGTCTCGTCAGGTTTATCGAACTTCCATGCATATCTCATCAAACCCACTTGCGCTACCAGCCCACCTCATGTCTTTCTCCTTAACTATGATAATCTAATCCCCGGTGATGTGTAATTATTATGAAATTACTCATTTTGCAGAATTTATACAGCCATTTTTCCTTTGTCCTTCGGGTCCTGATTTTTTTCCCAATCTGTAATCTTCCACCAGTATGTGAAACCAATCTTAAGGGGCCCCCCCCCCCCCCCCCCCCCCCCCCGCCCATAAAAAGAGGCATAAATTGTATTTTAGGATTCACGTTCCTAGATAAAAAAAAAACAGGATATCTAAATTTTTAATTCAATATATCAGGCCTGTAGTTGAATTCCCATGCTGTAGATGGAAGTTATTTTTGATAATGGTTGAACAGCAAGAATATTCTTTCATGTCCCTTATCATTCCTAATATCAAGAAGCCAGACAAGGAAAGTATAACGAAACACCGAGGAGCGTTCACGTAAGCAATGCTGCCGTGCAAAGGCAATAAGTATTACATATTCTGAGTGTGTGTCCGTAGCCTTAGTTATTAGTCACGCTATGCGCATGCGCCGTTGTATATCGTCTCCTGTGGTTTGTTTGGTTCTGCCACACTTTTCCGCGTTAGCTCATCAACGGCACGAATTTCAGGGAAGTGTTATTGAATACAAAATGTGTGTTTTGATTTTCTCTAGGTTCGTCTGAAACATTTCTCTTTCTAAGAAGAATCCAGTGAGATATTACGTCAATGTACATAGGTCTTCAAGTCAAGTACCCGTTATACTTGTTACATTTTAGTGAAACTTGGATTTTCTCGACAGATTATTGAAAAGTTCTCCGATATTAAATTTCGCGAAAATCCGTCCAGCGGCAGACGAGTTGTTCCACGAGGATAGACAGATATGACGAAGCTAATAGTCGTTCTTCGTAACTGTACGAAGGTGACCAAAGACAAAGAGTCGGACTTTTTTTAATTCTACTGTAGTTCCGTAGAACCGAACTGTTCCCAAGTTTGGGATGAACTGAACAAACGCTAATTTGATGTGTAATGGACCGTGCATCATCTTGATAACTGAAGAATAAAATCCAACTAGATGTCACATATTACTTTATTATGCTTATGTTAGGCTCAACATGTTTCAGGCACCATTATGCCCATCATCAGGATCTCACGACTATAGCGTTGGTTACCACATAGGCCGTCTGGTTCTCGAGTTGCTGCTGGTTGGAGGTTAAGTGCAGGCAGGATGGATGAGTGTAACACTCGAGAACCAGACAGCCTCTGTCGCAACCAACGCTATCATCGTGAGCTCCTGATTATGGGCATAATGGTGCCCGAAACATGTTGAGCCTAACATAAGCATAATAAAGTAATAAGTGGCATCTGGTTGGATTTTATTCTTCAGTTATCAAGATGATACTTATGTTAGGCTCAACATGTTTCGGGCACCATTATGCCCATCATCAGGATCTCACGACTATAGCGTTGGTTACCACATAGGCCGTCTGGTTCTCGAGCTGTTGCTGGTTGGAGGTTAAGTGCAGGCAGGATGGATGAGTATAACACTCGAGAACCAGACAGCCTCTGTGGCAACCAACGCTATCATCGTGAGCTCCTGATGATGGGCATAATGGTGCCCGAAACACGTTGAGCCTAACATAAGCATAATAAAGTAATAAGTGGCATCTGGTTGGATTTTATTCTTCAGTTATCAAGATGATACTTATGTTAGGCTCAATATGTTTCGGGCACCATTATGCCCATCATCAGGAGCTCACGACGATAGCGTTGGTTACCACATAGGTCATCTGGTTCTCGAGTTGCTGCTGGTTGGAAGTTAAGTGCAGGCAGGATGGATCAGTGTTCGGACCGAAGGCTGTAACACTCGAGAACCAGACGGACTATGTGGTAACCAACGCTATGGTCGTGAGCTCCTGATGATGGGCATAATGGTGCCCGAAACACGTTGAGCCTAACATAAGCATAATAAAGTAATAAGTGGCATCTAGTTGGATTTAATTCTTCAGTGAACAAATTCCGTAGTTACACAAGAACTAAAAAAAAAAAAAAATTCCTGAAGATGGAGGCAGCAGAATCTTTCAGAACGATGGTACCTACCAGACTATATGGCCTCATAAATCGGAAAACTGTAATCTCAAACCCCATGGGACACACCATTCTCTCATCACCTTCCTACTGTTTTAGCATTGCGGCGAACTGTACCCCGCCAAAACAACAACCAGCCACGGTCTCTATTCTTCTACAACGTGAAACCTATAGCAATAACGTTATCATCGCTTTGGTATGTACAGTTCAGCTGGGTAGTATTTTGCTTGTTTTCTTTTACCTGCCAGGAAGGTTAATACTGGTTGATAGTTTTCTTCATGTTCCTTTTCGTGTAGTTGTTTTTCATCTCCTCTTACCACTCTCCCATTATTTTACCTGCTGAGGCCACTACAGGGCGTCACTCACAATACTGTACAACTCAAAGACTGGCTGGCACCTTGCCACATGCGCTTTTAGAAAAAGAACCAGTGTTTTATCCTCGTTATTTAATAATAATAAAGTCATCTGAAGTCAAAGTCCAGAGACTAAGCTGGTTCGGCCATATACAAATAATGCCTGAAGTCAAGACAGCTTAAGAAGATATTTAAATGGAATCCCTTAACCACGAGACCAAGAGGAAGACCCAAATATAGATGGGAGGACAACATCATACAGGACCTTGGTCAAATGAAGATCAAAAATTGGTTAACCTGTG
>Ga0131853_10009986_pt1 | contig 17382 bp, 14 predicted proteins | sample TergutLab28metaG_FD_92764 | JGI IMG/M metagenome (GOLD analysis project Ga0131853, IMG submission 92764) | Labiotermes labralis P1 segment gut microbial communities from Petit-Saut dam, French Guiana - Lab288 P1 (version 2) (version 2) | ecosystem: Host-associated > Arthropoda: Insects >... | reverse complement strand
AATGTTATTCCCATATTGCAACCTACATGCTTTAGTGTAATGTTTCCCTTTGCCCTGAGAGTTGCTATATAAGTATGTATGGATTTTTAGAATTATTTTCATCATTTCAGAAGAGAAATTCCATGTTGGGTCACAGTTGGAGCTACAGCTAGAATTCCGTACCTCAGAGAATACAGGAGTGCTGCTCAGTGTTTCAGAACCTGCAGGATATCCAGCTCTATCTCTTGAAATCAATGATGGCAAAGTAGGTTCAGGGTGCCAAACTTATGAAATATTATGGCCAATCATTAGAATAGGAATTGAAAGTAGGAATGAAAAGAACATAAAATAATATTCTGACAGACTATGGAGAAGTATGAAATATCCACTCAAGACCTACAGCCAAAGCAAATATCATTACGAGCTCTGATGTGGAAAAATTGGTGTTCACCATATTTGTTTGGAGTATTCTACTTGCTCTGTTTCTTGACCATATTAGGCTGTAGAAGCTAAAAGTCAGAAATTTTACTGTTTGTTTTAGGACCACATTTTCATATCAGTGTACTGCATTAAGATTTTTCATTGTCATCCTTAGACGTATTATGTGACAGCTAAAGGATACAATAAAACAAGTTGCCATTACTTGTGGTTTCTAATTATAGTTTAAGGATGTGGAAGGAAGCAGTTAAGACCTAATTTTAAGTACTGTTCTGCCCTTCCTGCATGGAGGGACTGAGGAAAACTATGAGACTCTTAGGCTGCTTGATGTTGTGGCCAAGATGACACTTGGCATCTATTGAATTAAGGCTTTATCTGCATTGTAAGTAATATTTGAATGGTATCTTGTTAAATAGGTAGTGATGGCTGGTGACATGGGAAACCAACGCCCATTCCATGTGGAGCAGGGATTTTCATCACGATTCACTGTATGTGACAACAGATGGCATCGTGTGAAAGCATTTTTTGAAAATGACGTGCTAAATCTTAGGGTTGATAATTTTCCTACAGTGTATGGACATTCAGGAAATGGAATATTTACTGAAGCAAGCACCAATAGCCCTTTATTCATAGGTGGATTGCCTGGTAAGTGTGTGATGTTCCTGACCACTTTCAGTTAAAGATTTAGTGATGATTTCCATGTCCCAAAAATTTATCATCTGCTTTTGGGAAATGAAGAAAATGTGTGTGTTGCTGCCCAGGAACCTTATTGTGTTTGGGCATTATGAAAGAAATCTTCATTATCTGGTCCTGGCAGTGTTGATTGCATATACCATGCTATATTATGCCTCACTGTAAAGAAATCAAACACAAAAATGGTTTTTTAGTGGATTTGTTGACAGAAACATTGGCTAAGATGTTCACAGGCCTTGTTAGAGGTAGAAAAATATGAAGCTTTTACTACTACAGACATTTACCAAATTGTTGTTGGGCTATCATCTGTATCATTGATGGGCTACAACAGATGTTTAAAGAGACCTTTCTGCCCCCTTGATCAGGGTTGATGTGAGAAGCTGCCATCCTTAATGGTTGACTAGAGGGCCACTGGAAATGAGTTTTTATTGATTTATTGATACACATGTTTGCATGACACTGATATGTGGCTTCTCATCTTATCAACCGTGATGCAAAATGTTGGTTTTTATTCAGCTAATACTCAAGAGGATGATTTAGGGCACCTGTTTATATGTTACATTTGCTGAAACTTAAGTGCCAAGATCAAAATTACTGTAGTGATATCATTGGTCTGTTGATGTGTGTTGTACAATTTGTGTGGTGGTGACTGCTCTGTTTTCAACCTTCTGCTGCTCTTTGATGATCTGAATACAACTTTCTTTCCATTCACATTAATTTTCATTGTATTCTCTGTTACCAGAGGGTGCTCCCAGTGGGACACTGGGGACAAGGGACAACTTCAAGGGCTGCATCCGTAACATTATTATTGGTAAGAAGCCGAAGGACTGGACAGATATGGCAAGTCTGAATAATGTTCTCCTGAGTTCATGTCCTGTGAGTCCCTAGTTCCTATGTCTGCCATCATGAGGGTGAGTTTGGCCGGTGCAGAGCATTGTGTCTAGTAACATCTCCATGGCGTACCTTGATGGTTATGTGTGAGACTACACCAGTGGTACAGTAAAGTGAAAAGTTAAACAACACAGTGATGGACCTGAAACTTTTTTTTTCCTTGGTCAAGCGATTGGAAGGCTTGAAGCTGTGACAGTACTTTTTGATTTATCAACTGATGAAAAGAGAAGACTGTTAAAAGCGTAACAGGTAAACTAAACTGTGTATTTTTGGCATTGTTTATCTTTATTCAAGGTAATACAACTAATGTACATCTGAAAAGTGGCATTGTAATCACTGTATATTATGTATTATGATCTTAGTAACAGTTTTTAAATTTGTTTTTTTAACGTTGATATACACTGTCATTTAGCCATGTTGACTTTGCAGCCATTTAGAGTAAGAATGAAGATTTTTGTATTTTCATTTTAGAAAACAGAGATGCTACTTTTCAGTGGAATTCAGTATAAAGTGTTGTGCAGAATTATTACACTGCAGGATATCAACGTGACTGAACACTGCCATATAAAATGCAGCATTTGTGGTACAAAGCTTTATCTTGGGCCAATTACTGTTATCAGAATTGGTGCAGAATTTGATTAATTAGTATAATTGAAGATGAATGCACATGATTCCTATTCAACAGAGGGACGCGATTAAAATAAAGTAATTTATTCTTGTGAATTGCTGTCCTTGGGATTGGTAAATTATTAAGTCAGCATGCTAAGATAAAGATAAAGCTGTCCCTATACAGACCTGGACATGCCATTAGGGGTCCAGGAGGTTAAGGCTACCAGGATTTCTAGACAATGAATACATGAAGGTTGAAGGTTTTCATCACTATTCGCTTGCCACCTTTACCCCACAGGAAATATTCCTGATAGCCACAACCTTCTGGCTTGTAGCGCACTGCCTCAATTGACTGCGCCACCATATACCCCCAATTCAGCATACTGGCAGTTGATAAAATCAACTGATATATCAGTCATGTAATCTGCTTAGTCATGCAGTCCCTTTTGTGTATTTATTGAACTTATGGTATAATTGTGTAAGAGTATTGTTGATACAACTCACAGTTTGCTCATAACTTGTGCCAAATGAATTTGTTGCAAAGCAGAACACAAGAATATAACAGCATCCGGTACTCCTACGGTCCTGCTCTTCCATCACCACAGTTGCAACTTGAAGAATATTCTGTATTGTACAGTGCATTTGACATTGTTTAACCTTTAGCATAGGGCATTTTGAATTGTTGGTTTCTGCTGCAACTGGAGTTGTGTTCAATTTAAATACCCACCTTTTCAGGTGAAAAGTACATTCATTTAATAGGATGCCTATGTTCCTTTCATTTACTAAAGGTTAAATGGCGCAAATACCTGCAAAGCCCAACTCTGTTTTCATTTTCAGCATGTCAGTACTGCTGTAAAGAGATGCACTGTGCCATTCAGTGCCCATGATACACCATTGCCAACCCCAATAAAAAATAAGAAAAGGTTTGGTTCCACATGCAGTATATTTGAATGAGGTAGACAGAGCAACTATGTTTATGGCAGATGTGGTGGTAGTCCCTTCAATTACAGACAGCAAATTTTCCTGTTCAAATACCGGCTTTTGTATGAAAATTGTGATCCTAGCATTCAATGACATAGACATGTTTTAATTTTGTTTTTGTTACTATGTTTTGTGATTTTTACTGGCCCCCCCACCTTCCAGTTCCCCACACTCCAGGCTTCTTCTTCTGCATAATTTGGCAGATTTATTTGGATTGAGCTATACGTAATGTTGTAAGTACCTGAAGTGTTTCATAACCCACTTCAACCACTGCCAGAAAAAGAAGAAATTCACATGTATCATAGTCATTAACGTCGTCATCGTCTTCATTGTTGTCGTCATCATCATCGTAGGCTAGAAAGTGAGAGTGATTTTTCTGATGTGAATGTTGCACAGATGTGTGGGACCTGTAGTGATGATGTGCATTTTGTGACATTGTATTTTATGTTTTCTAATTTTATAAACATTTTTTAATATTTAATTTCAGTATGCTGTGAAATAAATGTCAATTAAGTTATTATCTGTTAATCAGATATCTTGGAGAACTTACCCTACTAAATTAATCGTAATGTCAATCCTGACATAAGCGGTGTAATGTAATGTACTAAATTATGATTGGTTGTAGGTGTACTTAAATTTCTGTACATAAAGTACTTGTGACCGAATATACAGTTATTTGTTTCATATGTAGTTAACCAGTTTAGTCTCAGTTTTATACCTGACAGTTTTGAAACAAAAAAATAACCCTTCATAACATTAAGTAAATTACTTACTTATTACTTACTTACTCACTCACTCACTCACTTATTCCATGGAGGAGAGTCATTCTTGAGAATTGAAAGACAACAGTAAATTTATTTGTTTCAGTTCAACACTGAAACAAATAAATTTATTATTTTCTTTCAATTCTATAACACAACAGGATACCCTCTACAAAAAAGAAAAAAACCTTGAGAAGCTAACTGATTCTCAGCTTGTCAAGAAATTCCCAACATTTTGTGAACCTGAAGATTCATTATCACATTTACAAGAGCCCGCCACCAGTCCCTATCCTGAGTAAGATCAATCCTGTCCTTGCCCCTCCATCCCACTTCCTGAAGGTCCATCTTAATATTATCCTCCAATCTATGCCTGAGTCTTCCTGGTAGACTCTTTCCCTCAGGTTTCCCCCACCAAAACCCATATGCACCTCTCCTTGCCCCCATACATGCTGCATGCCTGCCCATGTCCTTCTTCTCAATTTGATTGTCTAAATAATGTTTGGTGGGGAGTACAGGTCATTGAGGTCCTAATTGTGTAGTGTTCTCTACTCCCCTGTTACCTTGTCCTTCTTAGGCCCAAGTATTCTCCTCAGTATCCTATTCTCAAACACCCTCAGCCTATGTTCCTCCCTCAGTGCGAGTGACCAAGTTTCACACCCATACAAAACAACAGGCAAAATTATAGTTCTGTGTGTCTTAATCTTTATATTTTTGGTTAGCGAACAGGAATATAGAAGATTCTGCACCGAATGACAGCAAGCATTCCCTGACTTCAATCTGCTTGTAATTTCTTCATGACAGCCTTACCAGTTTTACAGGGATACCAAACTCAGTAAGAATATCAAAGACCTCCCTCCTAACTGAATCATAGTTTTTTTTTTTAAGTCTATAAGTAGCTGATGCACTACTTCATTGTATTCCCATTTTTTCTGAAGTATTTGACATGCAGAATATATGACCAGTAGTTGACGTTTTGTGTCAAAATCCGCACTGATGATCCCCAGTAATTTCCTTTGCATATGTAATTAACCTTGACAGCAGGATGCTGGATAACTTTTTGTGTGTAGTTGACAAAAGAGATATGCCCCTACAATCTGTTTTATACCCTTCTTATACACAGGTACAGTGATTGACTCATTCCACTTTCAATTCCTCCTTAATCTAAATATAAGTATATGGATCTCAGAGTGAATTGTCATACCCCCCTGCTTTAGTCAATTCTGCAGGGATTTGATTAGTGCCTGATGATTTGTCTATTAGCTTTTCAATAGCCATCTCAAACTCAAAGGCACTGGGATCAGGCACTAGTGGCTCTGTTGTATATACAGTATTTCAGTCTGCCTAACAACCTAAATCCCATGAACACTGAATAGCTGAGGGAAAAGGTTCCTCCACCTAACACATTAAGTACATTACAAAGCATTTTGTACACACAGTTTACTTTCCAGTTGTGCCCTTCATGGTGATTTCCAACTCTGTGTATACATTGTTGTATTCTAGAACATAAATTCCCCATTATTTGCCTTGTCTGTAATGATATTACCACATATTCTTCTCTCATTTGCTGAAATTCAGTGATAATCCATGGGGACAGATGTATAGCTTTCTTCAGGTATCTCCAGAGGAAGCAGACAAATCATGAGATCGTGAAAATAATCATATGCATTGTTAGAGTGTTGGTGGTGACAGAATATTAAGAAGGAATTATGGCTTCCCTGTTGGCCAGATCTGAACCCAGGGTACTTTTATTTGTCAGGCATGTTAAAGGTCCAAGTTTATAACAGTATTCCCACACTGAAGATGGTGTGAAAATAAGCATTCAATAGTGTCTTCAATTTCACCAGTTGAACATTGACATGCAGTACACCATGTGCTGGTAGGTGTGATGTGTGTATTCCAAGCCAAAGGAAACCATGTGATAAGTGTGAAAACCTAATATTTACTAAATTATACTGAATTAAAACATGCACCCCCCCTCCCCCCACTTACAGAAAATTGGAATAACGGTGACTGTTGCACAGCCTGCTGCCTTCATGAATACGGTTCAAGCATAGAGTGATATGTGATATCAAATTATAAAATGGCTCTGTAGGATTTAAATTGGGTACAAATTTGATAGGAGGGGGGGGGGGGGTTGGCATCGACTGAGTCCCCTTGAGCAGGTGACAGTGCAGGTGTTTCGAACAAATTGTATTAAGTTTCCAGTCCTCTGGACCATTATGTCATGTGGATTGATACATAAGCTTCCTGTATCTTACAGATAGCTGAAGAACAGCAAGTTATGCAGAAAGAGTGGTAATGTATGTGTGAAAGGCAGGGCATGCAATTTGAATAGCATGTCATCAGGAGTTGTGGCCTTTTATAGTGAGTGGAGCCAGTGGAAAAGCGCAGAGGATTGGCAATTGTTGACCGAGAGAAATGGTGTATGAAAGGTGATAAAAGAGAAGGGCCAGGGTTGTACCAGAGGTGGAAGGAAGTTAGAGAAATCTGAGATGTGGTGTTAGAATTGTCTCTCTCAAGGGAGACACTCTCCATCAGGGTTTGTCCAAGTGTTTGCCCTTAAATGCTCAAGAGCAGGCACTTCTCCCTCTTCATGTTGTTGGGATGGAATGCAATGTTATTTACATAACTGATGCTGTAGTTTAGTGTTTAGGATTTTGCTGTACACACCATGAAAGCATATGGGGGTGGAGGTATGGCACCACGTATTCTTAACCACAGCTCTCCTGGCGAATACATTCCAATGGTACCCTGAGTACTTACACAACCAACTAGTCCGACGAAATTATTTAGCTGAAGCTTTAATCCGTGATGGTGTACGTGGAGGTACCGTCATACAAGATGATCTGTGGTGGTTACCATAAGATCTTAACGGGCGTTGAAAACCAGTATGTTTGATCTAAGATCCGTGGGTGGCAGTGTGTTGTGAAAATCTGATGCGTAATGTTTAGTTGGTGGTGCTTGTAAAGTACGTTTATCGTACATCATATTAATAGACCTCATTACAGTTTTTACAATGATCCGTTTCTCACTGTGTGCTTTGGGGCTGAAGTTCAGGGGGGGGAAAGACTCGCGAGCAGCCATTGATTTTGGCACTTTTGGAGTTTACCAGCAATGTTATCGACACACGACTAATCCTCGCCAATATGCAACAGCTCCACAAGGTATTAATGCAATCGGCATATTTGCTGTATTTTTTATTTTCGAAGTAGTTATTTTTTTAAAGTGCCGAACTTTTAGGTTAAGGGCCGACAAAGATTCGATAAGTGCAGGTACAGACATGCACACGTTATACGTTCCATAGATTAAAAATTTAATCAGCGTGACAACAGGATATGTAATTAGGCATGAAGTACAAAATATATGATACGTGAATGTTATGAGTATTTCACATGCAGTGTAAAATCATACATGTTTCGTGCATTGAGATGTCACCAGCAGGTTTCGATCTTGGGTCCGTTACTTTTTCTTCTTTATATTAATGATATACCCCACAATAACGTATAATGACACTAAAGTGCTCTTTGCAGATGATACTAGCATTATGTAGTAACTAACTCTAATCAAGGGACACTTCATACACCATTAAACACAACAACTCTGATGTAATCTCTGGTTTAGAGTCAGTGTCCAGTCGCTCAACTTTAATAAAACGTATTATTTAGAAATTAGAACTGAAAATTGCATTGACACGGTGTTAGATATTAACACCTTTATTAATCTAATGCTAATGTTACATATACAAAGTTTCTGGGTTTAGTGATTGATGACACCATAACTTGGGATAATCATATTGACCAATAAATTTCCATATTGAACTCTGGATGTTATGTAGTAAGAGCTGTAAAAGTAATGTCAAGGGAAGCTTGAAGAATGCTATGTTTTTCTTATGTACATTCTGTTGTATCCTATGGCATAATTTTTTGGGATAATGTCAATCTAAGTATTAAAATATTCAGAATGCCCCCCAAAAATTAAGAATTATAACTAATTCTAAGAAAGCTGATTTATGTAGAGAACTGTCTAAAACAATGAAAATGTTACGTTTCTATTTTCAATGTATATTTTCACTTTTATTGCATGTGGTGAACAATAAACATTTATTTACAAAGAATGTAGAAGTCCATAACCACAACAATATATCTGCTAATAATTTTCATATCACCATTACTAATTAAACCAAATACCAAAAAAGGAGCTTATAATACAGAAATTAAAATTTTGAATCATCTTCCTACTCACATAAAATGTGTAGCAAATGAAATATGAGTTTTTATATTGGCCTTAAAGAAGTGTCTTTTTTCTAACATATTTTATTTTATAGAGGAGTATTTTAATTCTAATAAACAATACATATTCCAGATTGTTATGTTGTAATGTTATAACTAATATTTAATTATGTAATCATCTTATTAAAATTATATTCTGTAATTTGACAGGTGTAGTTTAGCAGATACATTGTGGCATCATATGTTGACTATTTGCACATCCTTAAGTTGTACCTTTAAATGGATAAATCGAAAATAAATTAATGAAATGGAATGAAAACTGCAGTTTGTGGTGTGTGTGTGTGTGTGTATATATATATATATATATATGTGTGTGTGTGTGTGTGTGTGTGTGTGTGTATGGTGACTTCATATTCAATATTAAAGTGTTACGCCACATTCATTTTACTGTTAGGCATGAGTCATTTTTACATATCAGAAATTCAACAGACTGCTGCTCTAAATGAAGTCATTTTGATTCACCAGACTTATCAGTCTGCATGGTTAAACTCTGAGTATTTTGATGCCCATATAGTTTATATGTTTCTGACAACTTGAAAAATTGGTACATGGTGTATGAAGATGGTGTTTATTTCTTCTATTAATGCTCTGTATGTCTGAATTTGTTTGAAATTTTCTTGGTTATTTAAAAGGAAGTTTGTTGATTAAAATACATGTTTGCGTGCAAGAGGTAGAGTCTAGTAATCTCTGACACAGACTTCTGCATGAATTTATAGATATTTCTGCAAGATGGATTCCCCCCGCCCTGCCCCCACACAAATTATTCCATATTTCATTATGGACGAAAGTAGGCAAAATGAATTGTGAGAGCATCAGTGTTGCAGATGTGAAATATGAACCTAATTATATATGTAGAGTATAAAATTAAATTGAGATTTTTTGGGACAAATTTTTAGGAATTTCTCCAGGATACTGGATAGCACTTTAATTAGGCCACAATTGCTTTCTTTCACATCTCTTCTTATTCATTATTCAGTGTCATCCAGTCCACTGTTGAATGAACTACATACTTTAGTGAGACAGGCTGTGCACTTAGGGATGTGCAGTACAGACATGAATTAGAAAGTCAGTCATTGCTCATATTATTTGTGTTTTACAAATTACAAGATCTGTACAGTGTATCACCCACTGTACCCCATGGCACCCCATTTTGCTGCCTGCAACTGTGACAAAAGACAGAAGAAATTGGTATATTTGTCAATACAGTATATGCATTTTTTCCAAGATGTTTGCAACATCCTTAGTCTTTATATTTATCTCTTTTTTTTTATTTTATGCTGTGAAATGGCAAGAAGTGGAAAGACAGTTCATTTGTGATAAGTCTGAGTCATTAATACTTTTTGAAGGTACTTTTATAATATCGTAGCAGTATGTAATGATTGCTTTACTAGAACACTATGTGAGATTTACAGTAGGAAAAGATGGGCTAATATTATAAATTTGTAATATAGCACATAGTAGTAATTCCCTTTTTTGACATTCAAAGGACCGTGCTTCATGATATATTCTTATAATAAAACCAGCGAGATGCATTAATTTCTCAAATTTATTTTTGGAATAGAACTCTACATGTTTTGGACAGTTTCTCTGTCCATCATCAGGTGTCTAGCACTGTACACACAACAAGATATACAGGTTATGATGACTGCTTGCTAGCAAGCAGTCATCCTAACCTGTCTATCCTATACCCATTGCTGTGTGTACAGTGCTAGACACCTGATGATGGGCAGAGAAACTGTCCAAAACATGTAGAGTTCTATTCCAAAAATAAATTTGAGAAATTAATGCATCTTGCTGGTTTTATTATAAGAATATAGGAGTTCCTTCTTTGAACTGATGCATACAGTTACATACAGTTTGGTGTGGAGTTGGTATTCTTATGGAAATGTTTTTGGAAATTTACTGAACTTGTATTTCATGCCCATTGTTTTCAGGTGTTCCTAAGGAGAGGAAACCTATTGACTACAAAAAGAAACTTCCTACTGATGGTAGGCCATTATATTTGGATGCACAGGCAACAACTCCAATGGTAGGGTTGTTAAGGACTTTGTCAGATGTTAGAGATATGTTTAATAGTAACAAGATCGCCACTTCATGAAGTTGTACCCATTCATAATGTTATGAGTTTGACATATTCATTTATATAAAATGAAAAGAAATGTATCCCCCTGTGTGTGCTTCATTTTATCAATGAACAGACCACAGCAAATATTTCTCATTTTTTCCACAAGAGTGCAGCACAGTGTGTATCATGCAGAAGCTTGTAACTTACATTTTTGCTCCATTGAATTTTTAATGCAGTCATTTTTAAGATATTAGCACCTCTGACAATATGACAACTAACTCTGGTTTGCTGCTGTTTTATTGTGTCAGCAAAGACTGTGAAGGTTACATGTTGTAAATAGTGTTTATAACTTCACAAAAATTGTACATACTAATTTATTGTGGTCTGATTGATTATTTTACTTATTATATTGACATGCATGACAAGATTAAATGACAGATTCAGACCATTACAACGCCCCTTGGATACATGTTTCAAATTTTATCCCATTACAGTAGAATTCCTCTAATCTGGCACTTCTGATATTTTGGCACTTGACTATTGTAGTTCGAAGGTTGGCAGGTTTGCTGTCTGTAACTTCCAGTACAGGTACTGATTCCATGGCTTAGTCTTGGGTTATCTGGACTTTACTGAAGCCATTGAGCTATTATAATGGCTTCAGCAAATCCAGAGACAAGTCAACAAGGTTCTGTTGGCAACAGGAATTACACAGCTTTGATTTAGGTATCATCATCCCATTGTGTTTGTCAAATCCATACTGATTACAGGGTCTGAGTAACACAACACTATGAATATCATGTATTTATCATATTTACTACAATTACTACAACATATTTTGGCTGACTGTCTGTAAAGGGGAGGCCTGTTCCTAATACTTATCATTTTACGAATTTGCACAACTACCTGATGATAGCTGTATAACTCAACCGAAACATGTTTTAGTAAATACATTGAATACATGATGTTCATAGGGTTGTGTTACTTGGACCCAACTTCGATTCCTCAGGAGTGTGACATAATTAGGAGGCTTTAAAGTGGAGAAAGCTGAAATATGTTAATGGCCTTATATGACATTGGATAGTCAACTGTCTGTAATACAAAGAAACAGAAGGACCAAATGTGATCTTTTATGGCATCAAGTGAAAGTGTGGAGGACTTTTCCAGTGACAGATATTGAAAGAGTCTAAATTAGTGCAGTTAGGCAAGGTGTTGTGTAAGTGGCTTACAGCAATGTGTTCTGAGGTAAAAACATGTGACTGCACTTATGATAATTTAAAAATGTAAGTCTTTTTATGATGAAATAAAAATAACTCACTAGTGCACCTTCTCTGAGGACAGTAACAAAGAATTACTTGTAAGTACATAGGTCAGTGGAGACCGCGGTGGCACAGTGGTTAAGATGCTGTGCTACAAATCGGAAGATCGCTGGTTTAATTCCCGATGGTGTCATTGGAATTTTTCATTGACATAATCCTTCTGATCACACTATGGCCCTGGGGTCGACTCAGCCTCTAACAGAAAATGAGTACCAGGAGTATTTCCTGGGAGTAAAAGCAGCTGGTTTGTAAGGCTGACAACCTTACCACCATCCTGGACCATTGTCACGTAATCTGGGAACCTTAATTTCCTGGAACCCTCTGGGCACCTCGGGCCTGTAACAGGACTGATTTACCTTTTTTACTTAGGTCAATATAGTACTGTCCGAAAATCTGGAATATTTGGTAATCTGGCACCTGTCTGGTCCCATGGGTGCCAGATTAAAGGAATTCTACTGTATTAAGTTGCATTGTATTGTTAGTAGGTGATATTTATTTTAACACATTTTACAGTAGAGTTGACTGTTAATGAGTGCTTTTAGATTATTTGTGTCTTCAATTAGAAGTGCATTTTTTCTCTGTACCATTAGTCTGAATGGTTTTGGAACAGCTGTTTGTGAACATTTATGTGAACCTTTGAGGCTGTTCAGTGACATACTTATGGCCTAGGAATCCTATTGTAATGATCTAGAATGTGAATCTATCCAGTTGTGGTCATGTCAGTTTTGTAAGGTAACTCTTTGATACTTCACTTGGCCCTTGTGTTACGGGTGTATTAGTAGAAAATGGGTTATTTGAACTTGTGGTTATTATGGCATTGCTTTGTGCAGGATCCACGTGTGCTGGATGCTATGTTGCCATACTTAACACATTACCATGGCAATCCTCATTCTAGAACTCATGCATATGGGTGGGAGAGTGAAGAGGCTATGGAAACTGCAAGAAAAGTAAGTAGTCTATAGGAAAATGTTATTCATATTTAAAAATTATGCGGCTAGAAATTAAAGTATAATTTTGAAATTAATTTCAGGGAAGTATGTAGTATTTAAGCTAGATTAAATTAGCTGACCTTCATATCCTATGGCAGACTTTAGAAGTGCAGGAAAGAAGTCAGTTTATTCACAGTAATTAATTTTTATACTTGTTTCATGTGAAATCTTATTCACCTCTTGGTAATGTCATGCAAGTAGGAAATGAATATGTGGGTTAGTTTTCTAAGTAGAGAGGTTGAAGTTAGGACATGGGTTTTAGAATTGAGTGATAAAATGAAAAAGAAACAGAACTGTAATATCAAACTAGGTTCAAGTCAAGTAGCCAGTTACCAGTTAGCTAATTAAGCTGTGTTAACACATTGTTTAGAATTAAAGCTTTGTGGCTTTGGAATTAGAGGATTATTCTTGTGCAAATATTGGGATTGCTGCATGGAGAAGGGAGATTGTGATCATTGTATGAGTTGGCTATAACTTTTAGTAGCTGTAACTTTAGGGAGTGATCCTTCTGGCCAATGTGCCCAGCAGGCATGACTTGGAGATTATGTTTGAGAGGGGTGATGAAGCTTATTTGTTTTGTACCTATGAACTTACTGACCTGGTGAAGTGGTGTTGCTGTGACAAACTGTAAAAGGGACTTGCACTTCCATTTGCATTATTGATAATATAAAGCAGGCTTGACTGAACTTGCCATGAGAACATTTTGAGAATCATAGATGGGAAGCATAGGAGACCATGGGGCTCAGACCTTGTATTTGATCAAGAGACAAGTCTTAGGGAAGTTCCATACATTAACCTTTCATGCAGCACAGTTTTTCCCAGCCTGGGTTTCATTATGTATGGTTGAAAATAATTGCATATGTGGGGAAGAGAATTTGATAAACAATGAAAAATTTCAAGACGTACTGATAAACTCAAGTGGTTACTCGCATAACTGCTGCAGAATCTGGCAGCATCAGCCACCCAAGCACTGTGTAAATGTTGAGTGTCCAAAAATATATGTATGCTTGTGCAGTATTGTTTTGCCCAGTGCAGTGATCACTCTCCAGCACCAGCTTTGGACAGGAGAAAACTGTACATGGAGGTGGAGTATTGACTGATTTCAGAGCCTGTTAAAAGCATGTGTTGTGTAAGTATGAGTGTGGGTAGTTACTGACATATGGTGGCTTTGGATAGAGTGCCTAGACTCATGTTCCAAGTGAGTTGGAGAAAGGAGGAACTTTGGGAACTGGGAACCTACAGCCTTACCTCACAAAGCTCATGGGACTAGAGCAATCCAACACATTTCACTTACCTGGTAGTATGTAGGAGTGATTGTAAGAGTGAACAGAATGGGGGTAAGGGGTAGTGGCTGTTTTGCAAAAGTGGGTCTTGGCAGCATAGCAGTTTTGGTGGGTAGTACAATCAACCATGACAGCCAAAAGGCAGAAAAGTGGTAGGGCATTAAGATGTGTAATAGAGATCAAAATGAACTTGATGTATATGAAAACATAATGTATTTTGGTATCTCTTTGTATAGCAAGTTGCAGATCTAATCAGTTGCGAGCCCTCTGAAGTAATATTCACATCAGGTGCGACAGAGTCAAACAATATGGCAATTAAAGGTGTGGCGCACTTCTATGGTGTCCGGAAGAAGCACATTATTACTACCCAGACGGTATGTGTGTTCAGAAGTGCTTCTTATTTCAGTCAGTGAATTTGCATCTCTCACTTTACAGACTGGAATGGTATTTTTTAATTTTCTCTGCCTGTCTGCCCGTCTGATAAATCAGAGACAGGCTTAATTGTTTGGATGATAATTTGTGCCATTTGAGCTGTGCCATATTGAATATGTTTGAAATCCAAACCCTGGATGGCAGTGTACATTGAACTTGCTTTGTCCATCATTTAATTGCTTGTAAAAAGTTCAGTCAAATCAAATCTGTCAGTGTAATGATAAACAGTCAGAGCCATGTCAGCTCTCAAACTGTTGTTTGTCAAATATTGTGCAAACAACACAGTGCCCAGCGTAATATTCATATAACTGATCCACCACTGTCGTAGCCCTGGTTATCCTTAGATCATTAATACAATATGGCTTATTGCAGGAACATAAGTGTGTGTTAGCATCATGTCGCCAACTGGAAGGGGAAGGTTTTAAAGTGACCTACCTACCTGTCAATAACATGGGACTAATTAGTATGGAGCAATTAGAGGAAGCTATTCAACCTGATACTGCTCTGGTCACAGTCATGTCTGTGAACAATGAGATTGGTGTTCGACAGCCTATTAGACAAATAGGTGGGAAAATTTAGTGTTTGTTTGTTGTTTAATGAAAGCATGTCATGGAATAGATTGAATGAAGTTGTGGTTTAAAACTGCCATATTTATTAGCATTTTACTCCACATTATATTGTTTTTAGAGATGACATTTTATTTTTTTTTTTTTGGCAGATAGTGATATTTGCCATGATATCCCATTTGTGTATATACTCCTGTAAATCATGTGCACAAATGTTGATCATTTAAAAAATAAAATGTTGATTGTTTTGAAATATGTTGCATTCTTGAATACAAAGACTATCAAGTGGACCGGTTAGAAACAAGTTGACTGTTGAGTGGAATGAAGGAAGTTACATGACAAGAAACTGCATTGAATATATTCTTGTCCATGTTTTCCTTACTAGAACCGTCCTAGTTAGATGTTGGTATTTTAGAGTTCAGCAGGCCATTAGCAGACAATGACATGAGCCAGCCATTTCATAAGATCGTTTGTAATATTCAACTGTCTCCATTTCAACCTGAATTGAAGAGACTGTATGGAAGACCTAGACATGGATGGAAGGATAATATGAAATAGGTTTGATCTTACAAATGTAAAGTATGAGGGTGCAGACTGGATTATACTTCCTGAGGATAGTATCCAGTGGCAGACTGTTGTGAACAGGTGGTGAATTTCCAGGTTTTGTGGAAGATGGCAAATTTATTCACCAACTGTGGAGTTACCAGCCCTGTACATGGGCCCTGCCACATGGAGTTGTCTCTGTCTTGTCCTTCCAAAAGGTTTACTTAGTAATGGTTATTGTGGTTGGCATTTGCTAGGCTAGTTAAAATACAACAAATTAGACTATGTGCAGTCGATGTTCTGAACTCATCAGAAGTATGCCATTTGAGGTAAGCCTTGGTCAACCAGATGTAGGTTTGGCTGCAAGCCATATCCAGTTCTAGAGTTTCTGCTTGGTTTTTACCTTTATGTATGTCAGTTTGGTATACAATGGCTCACTGAAGTGTAAGATTCTCTTTGATGGCAATCATTCACATCATCCAGCTGTTTATGGGCAAAGTGGAATCTTTAACAGTTTAACAGTGACAGATGGTTAGAGGATGGCAATGGTGATAACCGAAATATATTTACTACACGCTAGTAACAAAAATTTGACATTGTGTGATGTAAATGTCTGTGATGTTCAGGTATAATTTACAGTTATACAGTGCAACATCAGGAAGTTTTATGCATAGCAGGTCGATAATCAAGCACCAAGAGTGTAGGCATTTTTGGGGCTGATTTATAAGCATGTTGTGACTCGGTATAAAGTTGTTTAATTTGTTGTAGGAGAACTCTGCAAGGCAAAGAACATCTTCTTTCATACAGATGCAGCTCAGGCAGTAGGAAAAGTGCATATTGATGTCAACGATATGGATATTGATCTCATGTCTATTAGTGGCCACAAGGTTTATGGACCCAAAGGTAAAAGCTGTTTGGTTTAACTGTCTTAACTTGTTCAATTTAAACTGTAATAATTAATAACTGTAACATGTGTATGTTCCAAGGAAAAGTAGCCAATCTATGATAGTCAAGTCCCATTATCCAATTACATCATAGTCTGAAGTATTATAAACTTTGATTCATGATATTAAATTGAAAGGAACTTGAAAATGCATGTGGCCCTTCATGCTGATTTTAAGTACATTTTTGAAAATTATAAATTTTATTGCTGTGTATTGTTTGAAGAATAAAACAAGCAAAAAGTTTAGTCTTAAACTTAATACTAAAAATGTAACCTTAAGGTCAGAATATTTCTCATGTTCATACAGTTTAAGACACAAAAAACATATCCTGTCACATTTTATCTTACTATTATCCATAAGTTGTAATAGTCAATTGATTTGGATGGCATATCATTATTTTCAGCTTTAGATCAAAGGACCTGAACAGAGCTGACACAAAGTAATGGTGATTGGACAGAGCTTAGTGTTTTTAGGTGCATTCACAAAATTGTGAAAAGTGACTGAAATAGCCTCATCATGTATGCCCATCCCACCATCAGCATGGAACAACTCTGCCCCACCGGAAGGATTTTCATGAAATTTAATATTTGACTATTTTTTTTT
>Ga0131853_10009984_pt1 | contig 17383 bp, 18 predicted proteins | sample TergutLab28metaG_FD_92764 | JGI IMG/M metagenome (GOLD analysis project Ga0131853, IMG submission 92764) | Labiotermes labralis P1 segment gut microbial communities from Petit-Saut dam, French Guiana - Lab288 P1 (version 2) (version 2) | ecosystem: Host-associated > Arthropoda: Insects >... | reverse complement strand
AAGCGATGGGTTATGAAAACAAACAAATCATCGGGTCAATTTCACTACAATTTGGCGGTTTAACATTAGTAGGCGGAATTGCTGGAATCGGCTTGACACTTGTGGCACTTCCTTTTGTTGCACACATGATGGAAGGACAAATTGGTTTGGTTTGGCGGCCGAGGGTTGAATTTTGGGCAGGAAGTTTCACACTATTAGCAGTTGTTGTATTTATTTCGATGTTGACATTTTTATCAACGCGCCGAGTTAAAAAGCTGTATCCACTTATGGCTTTAAGAGATGGGATTACCACTCATAATTTCAGAAAAAATTATTTTGCCCTAGAAAAAGCGAAAAGCCCTTTGTCTTTGTCGTTATCATTCAAGCAAATACTGCAAAACAAAAAACAGTTGGTAATGCTTACCTTAATTGTTGCTGGATTGTCATTTTCGGCAGTTGCTAGTTTAACAATTTACTATAGCATGCTCGTCAATAATGAAGCATTCAGTAATACGATAGGGGGCACTGTCTTTGATGTATCAGTGATTGTACAAGATGATGATGTCATTGAGGAGATTAGAGGTCGACTTGAAGAAATGCCTGAGGTTGTTAGGCTAACTGCAAGAAGTTTAGGTGGAAATCGAGCGAATCTGGATGATGTCAACATTTCTTTGGTAATTGTTGAAGATACTGCATATTTAGGAAATCATATGTTGGTAGAGGGGCGGTTTCCTGTTCATGCTAACGAAATCGCCATTAGCCCAGTGTTGGCGAATATGCCTGATTTTGAAATAGGTCAAACAGTGACCATGAATCGTGAGGAGGTTGAAACGCAATTCCTTGTGACTGGGGTTGTTCAAATGATGCAAGATATGGGGTTCTTTAGTCTTTTGACTGAAGAGGGAATGAACAGATTTGACCCTGATGTTAGGTTAAGACTAATTGATATGGACTTGATAGCAGGTGTTGAGATAGATGATTTTATTGACTTGATAGAAGCTAGAGATGGGGATGTGATTCGGGCATTTAGTGGGAGAAGAGATATTGAAGCAATTCTAGCTGGTATGGGGACGGCAGTGACACCAGTTGCTATTGGAAATGTCATCATCAGTGCTGTTGTTATTATTTTGGTGCTTTATATGATTATGAAAACGATGATTATGCGTCGTCATAAAGAATTAGGGATTCAAAAAGCCCTTGGGTTTACCAACTTCCAATTAATGAATCAGCTGGCTATGAATTTGTTACCTGTGATTATCTTAGGTACAGTTATTGGGGCAGTAGCGGGATATTTTGGTTTTAATTCAATATTTGTTGCACTTATGTCAGGAACAGGAATTGGAACTGCTGATTTACCAACCCCACTTTTATGGGTCATTATATTGGTGATAGGTATGGTGGCATTATCTTATGGCGTTGCCATGTTAATTTCAAGAAGGATCCGAAAAATTTCCGCTTATGAGTTGGTAAGTGAATAATCGCTTTAAGTCTTAAGGCTTAGATTTGTTCATCCCTTAGCTGGTTGCCTCAGAAAGTGATAAATTGTATAATCTGGATTAAAGCGTAAATTGTAGAACGTGTAGGAGTGAGTGAGAATGAAGAAAATGATGTTGTTGATAATATTTGTAGGGGGAGTTTTATTTTTAGGTGGTTGTGGATTTGTTGGTAATAATATAACCATGATCCGACCAATTGGAGATGTGGTTATTGAGACTTTTGAAGTGGATGATTTTACAAGTTTTAGGGTTGGTGGCACTTTTGATGTGACATTTAGATATGCTGAGCATCACGAAGTTAGAATTGAAATGGCTGAGAATTTGTTTGATTATATGGAAGTGACTGTTTCGCGTGGTGCCTTAAGAATAGGGGTTAGAAGTGGGGTTGGGATTGAATTTGGTGATCATCAACCACGAGTCACCATTTATGCGCCATATATTGATGGTGTTGTTTTATCAGGATCTACAACGGCGACAGATTGGGATGCCATTATTGCTTCAAGTTTTTCAATAGAACTTAGTGGTGCTAGTGGTGCTATTCTTGATGTGACGGCTGAGGAATTAAGTGTGCGCGGGAGTGGTTCATCTAATATTGAACTTTCAGGAACAGCACCTGTGATTCAAATAAACCTTTCAGGTGCGAGTGGTTTACTTGCTGAGTTAATAACTGGAGAGCTAGATTTAACAGCCTCAGGCTCATCTAATATTGAATTATCTGGTTCAGCAAATGCGGCTCAAATAAAGACCTCTGGTGCAAGTCATATTTTAGCGTTTAATATGCAGGCAGAAGATGTTGAAATCCAAGCCTCAGGCTCTAGTAAAGTGGAAGTTGCTGTTTCTCGAAACTTAGATGTAACTGCCAGAGGAGCGAGTATAATATACTACTATGGAGAGGCCGCCATTGCTCAAAGCACATCTGGGTCAGCGAGAGTAAGATCAGGAGAATAGTAAGTAGGAACAATTGAAATTGCAATTCCACTTTTTGGTAGTTGCAATTTTTTAATGGATTTATGAAGCTCATTTTACGATTGAAAACTATACTTTATCAGGCTCTTAATTTCCAAGGCTGTTTTAAAACCTATTGTAACCATCTTTCCAACTCGACATTGCAAACTCTCTAATTATGATGTGAAAAGAGAGGACAAAATTTTTATAATGTGCTATAATCGGATATACTATCAATGCTGGAAGGTGATAAAAAATGGATTGGATTGAAAAAATGAATATGGCAATTGATTATATTGAAGCACATATGACAGACAAGTTGAATACGGAGGATATTGCTAAAGTTGCAGATTGCTCAACTTATCATTTTCAAAGAATGTTTGCTTGTATGACTGGGATACCACTGTCTGAATATATCCGTCGTAGGCGGATGTCATTGGCAGTCGCTGATTTAAAAACTGACGGGGTAAAAATCATTGATGTCGCGTTAAAATACGGTTATAATTCTCCAACCGCTTTCAACCGAGCTTTTCAAAGTGTACATGGCATTGCGCCGTCACTGGTTAAGCATGACGGTGTTGCTGTAAAGTCGTATCAGCCGCTTAGTTTCCAGATGGTTGTTAAAGGGGTTGAAAGTTTTAATTTTAGAATTGAGAAAAAAGAAGCCTTTCGTGTGGTGGGCACATCGATCACCATGGATGGGGATATGGAACATATGGTCGAGCCGATGAATCAGTTTTGGGAAGTTCTTGAGAAAAATGGAACTTTGGCTAAGATTAAAGGTTTAAGTGATGATGATGTCCCGGAGGAACTTCTTGAAGTTATGGCACCAGATGGGAATACAGAAGAATGGAAATACATGTTGGCTGCATTAACCTCTGCTGAACCTGACGAGAAACTTGAAGAATATACAGTAGGTGCTTATACATGGGCTATTTTTTCGGATGATGGACAGACCACGGAAGAAGGGTTGGGTTATCGTGTTATTAAAGAATGGCTACCAACCTCTGGCTATGAATATGATGATGGACCGGATATGAATGTTTATTTCAAAGGCGATTCAGATGGGTCAAAATCAGAATTTTGGATACCAGTAAGAAAATGCAATAAAAGTGGGGATGAAATATGGTGATCGATTTTAAAAAAGATAAAAATGCAGAGCCAAATGATGAAAATTTAAGCCTTGTTTTAGGGGGGAGTTTTTCAGCGTATCAACTATTGCAAGAAAAGTTATTAGAAGATGATGCTTCTCTTGAATGGCGTTTCTACAAAGATGGAGGCTGGCTTGCAAAGGTAACCCGTAAGAAGAAAACGATCATTTGGGGAAGTGCTGAGGACGGTTATTTTTCAGCGAGTTTTCTTTTTTCTGAAAAACCACATTTACGTGCGGGCGTATTGGAGCTTGATATAGCTGATGAGCGAAAAAATAAACTTGTGAGCACCCCGGGAGGAAACTATTTTTCGATTGCAATTGACATTTATGATGAAAAAGACTTGCCTGATGTGTATAAATTGATCGCGTATAAAAAAAGTGCAAAATAGATAGTAAGTGAGGAGTTTTAAATATGGAAATGAGAGTAGAGAAAAGAAGTACGTTTTATGTATCCGGTTATTCTATGGAAACGAGTGAGGAAACACTAGAAAGAGACTGTGAAATGTTGAGAGGGAAGTATGAGGATAAACTTAGAGAAATCTCACCTTGCTTGTATTTTGTTGCTTGGATGTCAGAAGACAACAAGATGATTTATCAGCTCAGTGTTGAAACGCCAGGTGAAACTCCTGACGGGATGACGCGTGTAGAAATTCCTGCAGGACATTTTGCTGTAGGAGTCGTTCCAAAGGATGAGCCTATACTTGCAACATGGCACAAATTTTTTGAAACAGTAGAACCATCTTTAGGCGTTACAATAGACGTGAAATATCCGATACATTTTGAATATTTTGATGAAAACGGTGTTTGTGAGTTGTGGAGTCCTATTGAGCAGTAAGGGATGTTTTTATGATAGATGAACTTAAATTTATAAAGCCAAATCAATAGAAAACATTCGATTCAAAAATAGTGTTAGCAAAAGGAGATGGTCAAGTGTGGAGAAAGTTCGAGGGCAGCTGATAAAAATAAAGGGTAAGAACATGCACATACAGCGAATGGGGCAAGGTGGGAAAACCATCGTGTTAATGCCTGGCTGGGATGTGCTAATGTCTAGCCTTGGTCCGACGTTACCTACTGCAGATTTTGCCCCACTTATGCGTGAACTTTCACAAAATCATACCATGTGTGCCATCGAATTTTTTGGCTATGGGCTTAGTGATGCGACTGATAGACCCCATACGAATGAAAACTATGTGCAAGAAATACGAGAAGTGTTGAAATTAGCAGGCTTGATGCCACCTTATGTGTTAATGCCATATGCTAGTGCTGGTATTTATTGTGAATATTATGTAGCTACTTACCCAGAAGAGGTTGAAGCTTTGGTTTTGCTTGATACTCTGCCTACAATAGCAAGCTTTACAGAAATGTTGACTTTTCCTGAAAAAAAACTTGAAAAATTGTCGACGCAAAAACATTCAACATTTACCATTGGGCTTGGCGTTCTTTTAACAAAGCTAATTTTACGCATAAGGGGAAAAAAGCAGAAGTATATCCAAGAGGGTTACACCACCGATGAGGTTATCGCAATGGCAAGCACGCCCAGTCACATGGGGACGGTGATAGCCCAAATGCGAGCTTTGCCTGAGGCTTTGCGAGAATTGTTGGCATTGGAAGCTAAATTGGAAATACCTATTATGCTGCTCAGTTCTGAACAACCGAGAACCGATGCAGAGCAGAAAAAACACCGAAATGTGTATATAGAGAAGCTTGGTAAGGCTACATTGCATGTGATCGTTGAGGGTAGTACCCATATTGATATTTATGGAAAACGTAAGTTTCGCAAAATTATTCATCAAGAGGTGGATGCGTTCTTGAAAATATTGGCATAAAGGTTGTGCTGAATGAATAACTATGATAGGTTTTATGTAAAGCCCAAAATCTGAGTGTGATTTAAAGCATTTTGATTTTGGGTTTTTGATTTGTTTCTTATCAATCTACAGATTGGACATGAGATGGAGAAAGATGGTAGATATTTCTGTTCAATTTGTGGTACAATAGCACCAGAGCCAATTGGTTAAAACAAAGATTGAAGCAGGTTGAACAGAATGGATATAGATTTTTGGATACTGAATTTTATAAATAGTTTATCAATTTTTGTAGTAGCAATTATTTTTTTGAAGCCTAAACTGACAGTGAAGCATCTTACTTTAGGATTAATAGCCATAGTGGTTCAAACTGTTGTGCTTAGGTTGTTTTTCGTCGTGATGACAGGTGTATTTGAAGGTGATTTTCATCTCGCAAATATTGTGTTACTACTGCCCACTCTATTTATCTTATATTACTATTCAAAGGATTTGCTGCGGAGTGTGTATGGAATCGTACTTGCCATTTTGATTGATAATATCGCTTTTTTAATTATTTATTTTCATGTCTATTTGTTTGATATTGATGTTTCAAGTTTGTGGATGGGGTTATTCTTCATGGCTTTGCGTCTATTTTTGCAGCTAGTTATTGCGTTGGTCGTTAAAAAAGGATTTACCAAGTTTAGGTTCTTTGCTGAGAATCGAGTGTTTATGCGTCACTTTAGTCTTATTGTTATAAGTCTTTCAGTTCTTATGAGTTTGGTTATTCCACTTTTTCCAACTGTTCATAGGGGGGCCTGGTATTTGGATATTATCTTTATGGTACTGGTCATTCCTGCCCTGATTATTTTAGCATTTTGGCAGTTGAAGGTGTTTTATAAAAGGGAAGCCGAAGCTTATAGGGAGCAGTATGTGAGTGAGGTTGAAATACAACAGTTGGCGATTAGAAGTTTTCGTCATGATTATATTAATTTGCTGTTAACGATGAATCAATATTTGAAAGACGGTGATTTAGTTGGGTTAACCTGTTATTTTAACGAGGAGATTATGCCGACTCGAACTTTGTTAGAAAATCAGAATATTGAGTTGGGTAATTTAGGGCAACTACAGAGTAAGGAAATTAAATCTTTGTTAAGTGTGAAAATCATGGAGGCACAGTCTTTAGGGATTGGTACGGTAGTCGAGATACCGGAGGTTGTGCAACATTTAAAGATGAAATCTTCTGTTCTTGCTCGTATTTTAGGTGTTTTTTTAGATAATGCGATTGAATCATGTAAAGATGAAGTTGACGCAATGTTAAAGGTTGCCATTATTGAAAAGGTGGATTATCAGGTGATTGTTGTGAAGAATACGTGTGGTGATGTCATGCCGACGGCGAAGCAGATGTTTGAGAAGGGATTTTCGACAAAGGATAATTCACGTGGTTTGGGACTTTATAATGTGCGACAACTGCTTGATAAGGAAGTTCATGCTACCCTTGAAACGGTGATTAGTGATGGCTATTTTGTTCAAGAGTTAAAAATTAGGCAGGAGGATTAGACGATGATTGAAATCATTTTGTGTGAAGATAATGAAAAAGAACGGAGATGGATGGCTGATTTTATTGATGGTCATGTGATGATGGAAAATTTAGATATGAAATTAGTCATGTCAACGGAAAATCCTGATGAAGTACTTAGATATGTGAAAGCGCGTGCTAGTGGTGGATTATATTTTTTAGATGTTGATTTAAAGGCTGAGATAACTGGTATTCAGTTGGCTGTTCAGATTAGAAAGCATGATCCAAAAGCTGCAATTGTGTTTATTACGACCCATGCCGAATTAATGTCATTAACTTTTGAATATGCGATTGAGGCAATGGGCTATATTCTGAAAGGTGATAGCGAAGTAACGAAGGAAAAGATTGTTAAATATATTCGTTATGTGATTAAAAAAGAAACTGATGCCGAGATAAGGGCAGAGAAGTTTATTGTTAAAGTGGACGACATGATGATAACGGAAGATTATGATGAAATTTTATCCTTTGAGATTGCTGTTAAAAGACAAAGTAAAGTGGTGATGTATACGAAGAAACGCTCTGTTGAAATTAATGCAACATTAGCAGAGATTGAAAAAATATCAGAGAAATTTGTTAGGTGTCATCGGTCGTGCGTGGTTAATATTGATAACATCAAATCGGTTGATTTTATTGCAAAAATCATTTATTTGGTAAATGGTGATACGTGTGAGGCTTCGGCAAATGGGATTAAAATATTAAAAAAAATAATGGGAAGTTAAGGATGAAAATTCTTAGCTTTTTCTTTTGGCAAACAAGCGAATGGCTATGCGAATGACTTGGTTAATTGGTTCGCATATTGAAAATAACAATTGGCTTGTCAAATATTTGAAAGTGATTAGGAGATGGTAAAATAACATGGTGCAAATTTAACAAGAAAGTGAAGTGATGCAAGTGTTTGCGATTGAAATTAAAAATATTTCCAAAAAAATTGAAGCACAACAGATTTTAAAAGATGTCAGTTTCAATATTAAAAAAGGTGAAATCTATGGATTTCTTGGACAAAATGGGGCAGGAAAATCGACTTTGATGAAGATTATGTTTAACATTTTAAAACCGGATTCAGGTGAGGTGATCATTCTTGGTGAGAAAATAAGCGGAAATGAAGGCAATTCGATTTTTGCTAAGGTGAGTGGCATGATTGAAGCACCTATTTTTTACCAGAATTTGACAGTCTATGAAAACCTTGATATTCATTGTGATTACATGGGCAAAGAGTATAAGCAAGAGATTGATAAAACCTTACAATTGGTTGGACTTGATGATGAGGTTAAACATAAAAAAGCGAGTGAGTTATCAATGGGAATGAAACAACGTTTGGCATTAGGACGTGCCATGCTTTGCAAACCAGAGATTTTAATCCTCGATGAACCGATTAATGGATTAGACCCAAAGGGCGTTATGGATATCAGAAAGTTGCTGTTAATGCTACAAGCACAAGGTGTTACTATTTTAATTTCCAGTCATATCATTGCGGAACTGGAAAAGATTGTGAATCGAATCGGCATTATTCACAATGGCGTATTTATCGAAGAATTAACCATGAAACAAATTCAAACGGATGGGATAGATTTGGAAGCCCATTTTGTCAACATTTTAAGTGGAGGTGTCAATTAATGAACGAATTAATCAGAATTGAATTGAAAAAGTTACGCTTTAAAAAGGAAATACGCAATTTAGTCATTGTGAATCTAGTTCTTCCTTTTATTGCACTTCCATTGATACTGGTTGCGGGAGGGGCATTTGAAAATGCACACTTTTTGGTCAGTATGTTCATTCAAGCGACCTTTATGATTTGGCAGTCGGTGCTTATTTCGGGGCTGATTGTCGAAGAGTTTAAAACAAAGACGATGATGCAATTATATACTTATCCAATCAAGCGTTCATCGCTTATTATTGCCAAAGTCGGTTTGATTTTGGTGATGATATTAGTGTTTAGTTTGGTGACCAGTCTCGTGCAACATAGCTTATTTGCTGTTTTGTCACTTGCTATAACGAATATTTCTTATTCCCTTAGTATAACAGCTATTTTAGGAATTGTAGTGACTTCAATAAGTACGGTGTTGCTTGCAATGATGACTTTGACCGTTGGGATGTGGTTGGAATCGACAGTAGCCCCTGTTGTAACAGCATTTGTTCTGACAGCGATAATGGGGAATTTTAATGGGCTCTCATTGGCGAATAATCTTATTTTTATGATTGTTATGGGCATTATTGGAGCAGGTTGTGTGATGATGTCAATTCGTGACATGCTCACGAAAGATTTAATTATTTAGAAAAATCAGAAAGAGGTGAAGAAAAATGTTTGTGAGCGGAAGTGATGCAACATTTACAATTGTAGCTTTTATTATTAGTATTTTAGTCATCTTTGGTGGTTGGGTAGTTAGTAAAATATCAAAACCAGGTGATAAAATCAAGCGAAATATTTCGATAGGGATGTATATATGGGGAGGGATAACAACGATTCTCAATGCATCTCAGATTTGGAGAATCATCAATGGAACATTTGTTGAGCCAGAGAGAAGTGCATTAGATGAGATGGGTGATGTTTTAAGTGGTATTTTTGGTGATGGACAAGATGCTCTGCCTGAGTATCCTGTGAATGATGTGTTTGCTTCTGTGGTAGAAATTTTTGGCACATCGATAAGTGTTGGCACTTTAGTAAATATGATAAGTGTTGGAATTGGTTTTTTGATTGTTGTTCTAGGACTTGTGATTTATAAAAAGAAAAGCTGGGCAAAGGTAATGATTCTTGGCGGTATTATTACTATTATCGCAGGGTTGTCTCAACTTTTGTTTTAGAGGAAGTATTAGAATAACAAAATCATTAGATGAATAGGTTAGCGGTTAAAGGCTAGCCTATTTTTTAGTATATTAGTATGGCTGTTCACTAACCAAAGAAAATAAAGCGATGGCTGTTTAATTTTCTGTCTGCTTATGGTAAAATATCATTAACAACCTAGCCACTTTATTTTAGGTGTTCTAAACAGAGTGATTAAGGACAGTTGCAACACAACTTTATGTTGGTAAGGAGTTAAAGGTATGATTACAGTTATTGGATTAGGAGCGGGGGATTTGGAGCAGTTGCCGTTGGGGATTTACCGAATAATGACTAGTGGGAAGAATGTTTTTGTGCGTACAGAGAAGCATCCTGTTATTGCGGATTTGTATCGTGAAGGTTGTTATGATTTTACGTCATGTGACAAAGTTTATGAAGAATATGACAATTTTGAATCAGTTTATGCAAGAATTGCAGAAATTTTAATTGAAGCAGGTCAACAAACGAATATCATCTACGCTGTTCCAGGTCATCCCATGGTGGCGGAGCGTGTGGTTCAGTTAATATTAGAAGCAGATGTTGAGGTTGAAGTTAAAGGGGGACAGAGTTTTTTGGATGCCATGTTTACCAGTTTGAAAATTGACCCGATTGAAGGTTTTCAACTTTTGGATGCCACAGGGTTTGATCCAGCAGATATCTCCCTTAAGCAACATGTGATTTTCTGCCAGGTGTATGATGCTGATATGGCTTCCAATGTGAAATTACCATTGCTGGAGATGTTGCCTTATGATTATGAAGTTGTTATCCTCACAGGTGCTGGAACATCAGAGGAGGTCATCAAAAAAGTCCCTTTGTGTGAACTTGACCATGAAACAACTTTAAGTAATTTGACCAGCGTGTATATTCCGCCTGTGCCGAAAGAGTTGCTTTATCATGAATTTTCATCTTTACGTGAAACAGTGAGAACTTTACGCGGACCAGATGGTTGCCCGTGGGATAAAAAGCAAACGCATCAATCTTTGAAGAAGAACCTGATTGAAGAAACCCAGGAGCTTTTAGAAGCTCTAGATGGAAATGATGATGACCATATCATTGAAGAATTAGGCGATGTCCTTCTGCAAGTGATGCTTCATTCACAAATCGGCGAGGATGAGGGTTGGTTCAATATTGATGATGTGATTCGTGTGTTAAATAAAAAGCTGATCCGTCGTCACCCTCATGTTTTTGGTGATTTGAAAGCCGACAATCCTGAGGAAGCTATTGCCATTTGGCAGCAAATGAAAAAAGAAGAGCAGAAGTAATGATTATCAATTTGTAGAAAGTAGGTGTTAATATGAAAGTAACAGCAAAAGAAATGGCAGATTTAATTCATAAGGGAAATAACATTGTCTTTTTAACAGGTGCGGGTGTTTCAACGCCAAGTGGCATTCCTGATTATCGTTCGGTAACGGGATTATATACTGAAAGTGGTTTAAAAGAGCCGGAATACCTATTATCAAGACGTGCCATGCTAAATGATACGGCAGATTTTCACCGTTTTATTGCGCAACTTTGTCAAAATGAAGCAAAGCCTAATATCATTCATGAAAAAATGGCTCAATTGGAAAAGTCAAAAAATGTGACCATTATTACGCAAAATATTGATGGCTTGCATGGCGGTGCTGGTAGTCAGAAAATGGTTGAATTTCATGGAACATTGGCAACTTGTTATTGTGAAAAGTGTGGAGAAAGGGTTAAGACGGAAGCTTTTTTAAAGGATTTTACACATGCACTTTGTGGTGGCATCGTGCGTCCTGATGTGGTGCTGTATGATGAACAAATTGATTCTGGGAATATTGACATGGCTTTACGGGCGATTGCGCAAGCTGACACGGTTGTAATTGTTGGAACTAGCTTTCAGGTATACCCTTTTGCTGGGCTTATTCAGTATACAAGTGGGAATGCCAAAATTCTAACCATCAACAAAGAATCGATCCCGCATGCTTATGCAGATGCTGAATTTTTGGGTGACGCTGTAGAGGTGTTTGAGCTTTTGTAATGATAATATGACATGCTGTTGTCATATTTCTTGTTATATACTGTTAAAGACAAGCAGAATGTTGATCAAATGATTTGATGAAGGAGTGTTTCATAATAAGGGCGTCACTTAAAGATATTACAAGGTGAGAAAAATAATTTACGACTATAACTGCTCATAAAAAAGAGGTGCTTTTATGAAGAAAAATAATTTACCAACGCCAGTGATTTTGGTTGACCAAGAAATTCTTAATCATAATATTAAAAAATATCAAACCGCCTGTGATCATCATAAAAAACAACTATGGCCAATGATTAAAACCCATAAAAGTACATCCATTGCAAAAATGCAGCTTCAAGCTGGAGCTACAGGTTTTTTATGTGGTACGCTTGATGAATGTGAGATGCTTGTTAATACCGGAATTACTAATATCATGTATGCATATCCTGTGGCTACGCAAACATCTATTAACAGAATTATTGAACTAAGAAAAAAGTGTCCCATTATTGTGAGAATTGATGGGCTTGAATCTGCGAAGTCATTAAATGATGCGGCAAAAATGGCAGAAGTCGTCATTGATTATACCATCATCATTAATAGTGGCTTGAATCGATTAGGAATTAACCCAAAACAAGCTGCACAATTTGCACAGGCAATAAAATCATATGAAAATTTAAAATTTAAAGGAATATCGACTCACCCTGGACACGTTTATGCTGCAACAGAAGCCAGTGATGTTATCAAGTGTGCGATGCAAGAAGTTGAAGCACTGCAAATCGCTACTGATTTATTGAGAGCGGACAATTTTGAAATAGAACTGATTACCAGTGGATCAACACCAACATTTTCAACCGCAGTAACGGATCACAATATCGGCATTTTCCATCCTGGAAATTATGTCTTTCATGATGCGATTCAAATGGCACTAGACGTTGCTAAAGAAAGCGAATGTGCACTTACCATTTTAGCTTCTGTCATCTCAAATCCAGAACCTGGCATTTTTATTATTGATGCTGGTTCAAAAACGTTAGGACTGGATAAAGGTGCGCATGGAAATACCAGTATAAAAGGTTATGGCATCATTAAACAGCATCCTGGATCTGAAATTATAAGTCTTTCCGAAGAGGTAGGGAAAATTTCGGTTTCCATTAATAGTGCGCTCTCAGTAGGAGATAAAATTGAAATTATTCCTAACCATGCCTGTGTGCCTGCCAATTTAACTTCAAGACTTATCACGCATCAAGCAGAAAAAGTGACAGGTGACATCGAAATAGATATGAGAGGAAATTCGCAATATGATCCAATAAAACACTTATAGAGAACCAATATTTGAACAGGTTAAAAAATCAACAGAAACAGGAGAGAAAGCTATGCCAGATTTATTAAAAGATACATACAATGAGAAATCCCTTCACAAATTTGCTTTGCTTATCCAATCTGCTTATCCATCTTTTCAGGTTGAACACTTTTTAAAATCAACAATGGATGAGACTTGGGACAGTTTAGAGTTAAAGGAAAGAATGCGACAGATTAGTATCAATATGAGAAAATATCTACCACCCAATTATAGAGAAGCCATTCATATTCTCGACCAAATTATTGCGAAAGTGGAAAGTGGCTTTTTCGGAATTGTTTTTCCAGATTTCGTTGAAGTTTATGGACAAGTTGCAGCAGATAAAGATTTCTCAATCGAGACTTTAGGAAGATATACGGTGTATGCTTCGGCAGAATTTGCAGTAAGGCCTTTTATTATCAATCACGAAGAACAAATGATGGCCCAGATGCTTGCGTGGTCAAAGCATGAAAATGAGCATGTTCGAAGGCTAGCAAGTGAAGGCTGTCGCCCAGCATTACCTTGGGCACAAGCTTTGCCTAAATACAAAAAAGATCCAACACCAATTTTGCCGATACTAGAACAATTAAAAGCTGATCCTTCTTTATATGTTAGAAGAAGTGTTGCAAATAATTTGAATGACATTTCCAAAACACACCCAGAATTAGTCGCACAAGTTGCTCAGAAATGGTATGGTGAAAATGAAGATACCAATTGGCTCGTCAAGCATGGCTGTCGAACATTACTTAAAAGAGGAAATCGTGATGTATTAGCTATTTTTGGCTATCACGATGGGTCAGCTGTAGAAGTTGAAGATTTTTCTTTAGGTGCAACAACAACTTCAATCGGGGATTCGCTCAATATCTTGTTTACAGTTAGCGTGAAACAGTCAACAAAAGTAAGGTTAGAATATGGCATTGATTTTGTAAAAGCTAATGGAAAAAGAAATCGGAAAATTTTTCAAATATCAGAATCAACACTCAAAGAAAATGAGAAACGATCCTATGTCAAAAAGCATTCATTTGCCGATTTAAGCACACGTAAACATTATCCTGGGCTGCATGCCATAATACTTATTGTCAATGGTGTAGAACGAGAAACCTTGGATTTTGAGTTAACCGATAAAACAGTGTTCTGAGGGAGGTACGATCATGAGTATACTTAGAAAAACAACAACAGCAGATATTTCACAAGTGATGGAAATCATTGAACAAGGAAAAGCTTATCTAAAATCAAATGGTGTCGACCAATGGCAACGAGGTTATCCCAATGAAACAGTTATTAGGGAAGACATCAAAGATGGCTATGGTTATGTTCTAGAGCATGAGGGTAGGGTAGTGGGGACAGTGGCACTCTCTTTCGATGGCGAGCCTTGGTATGATGAGATTCGGGAAGGAAAGTGGCTGACAAATAGAGAATTTCTGGTTATTCATCGCCTTGCTGTAGCTAGTACTTCCCGTGGAACACATCTAGCTACAGAAATCATGCGCCAAGCAGAGGAATTATGTTTGAAGCGGGCTGTGAAAAATATCAAAATCGACACCCATGAAGATAATATCATCATGCAAAAATTCATTAAAAAGAATGGCTATCAGTACTGCGGAATCGTCACACTTGGAAGTGAAGGAGATCGCCTCGCTTTTGAAAAAACACTGTAAAGGAAGGTTCAAATGAAAAAATTATCAAGCTTATTTCTTGCTTTAACGATACTTGCAGGCTTTACCTTATTGACAGGATGTTCGCCAACCAATGCTGGATTCGGCACGATGACTTCCCAAGAAGCCTACGATTTCTTACAGACGACGACAGATGCCAATGTGATGGTGATTGATGTACGCTCTGAAGAAGAATTTATGAATGGGCGTGTAAGAGGGGCAATTTCATTGCCGTTAGAGGAAATTGAAGAACGAATGAGCGATATCACAAAAGACAAAACCACAACGATCTTGGTCATCTGCCGTTCAGGCGTTAGAAGTCAAGCAGCATCACAAATCATGGCAGACTTAGGATTCACAAATGTTTATGATATCGGTGGCATTTTAAGTTGGCCAGGTGAAATTGTTGACTAAGATGAACAATTGTTTTGAACAATTTAATAAAACGTACGAATCCTCTCGGAAAATACAAAATAAATGATTAACGCTTGACAAACAACTTTGATTAAGAGATAATAGAATGGGGTGCTTTTGCAACTTTTGATAGTTCTTTTGATAGTTTAAAAGTTGTTTTAATGATGATCAAAATAAGTGAGGTTTTAAGAATGAGTGGACGTAATAGAGATAACGATAGAGGAAGAAACACGAATACCAATAGCAGAGGAAACAATACCGCTGGAAGTAGAAATGTCAATGGGAATCCTAGAGGAAATAATAATAATAACGGAGTCGGTTTAGCAGCTACAGTCAATCGTGTTGTAAATAATGCTGTTGGTGGTGGAATGCCGCAACAAACCATAAACCACAATCGAGGAAATAATGCCACTGGTAGAAATACCAACACGAATCCTAGAGGGAATGTCAATGTTGGTAATAGAAATGCTAATGTTAGAGGAAATAACAATGGAATAGGCTTGGGCGGAGTTGCGGCCTCTGCGGCAGTTGCATCAGTTGTCAATCGTGTTGTAAATAATACAATGCAGACTAATAATCAGATCAATGCGATGCAACAAAACATGAACCAAGCTCAGATTGGAAAAAGACCAAGCAAAGTGCGGGCTCTTAAAGAGATTACAGATAGGACTGGTGTGTCATTAAGTGAAGCCAATAATGCTTATGAGAGAAACAATTTTGATATTGAAGCTGCCATTAGAGAATTAACAGGACTACCACCTCTTGATCCCATGCAATCACAACAAATGGCTGGTACAATTGGATGTCCAAGTTGTCGTACGCAAAACCCTGCCCATGCTAAATTCTGCTCAAATTGTGGTGGTGGAATGGAGCCAATAACTGAACAACAGACGCCAGCTATAGAAGCCCAACAACCACCAGTGCCACAAAATTGCTCTGGATGTAAAGCCAATCTTATAGGTGAGACTGGTAATGTTTGTCCTTACTGTAGAACGGTGTTTAGATAAAGATAAATCAAAAACGCCATTTAATTGTAGAGTAATATAATAGACTTCTTCCATACCCATAACTGTTAAAACACCCTCATGCGGTAGTGATTGAAAACTATTTGGAAAAAAGACTTCCAATAGTTTTCAATCACTACTCCAGCAAGGCGAAGCCGCGGTAGATTAAGAGCAGAATACTAAGCAATGCAATATATCATTTTAAACGAGATTCTTAATTGGTCACCGAAAGGGTTATATTATGGGAGAGGTCTAATGATAAAACAAGCGTGCAATTGCAAAAAATACTTGACCAAAGTGTTTGAACAATTGCATTTTTTCTTCGCTCTGAAATGTAGTTTTTGGAGGGAATTTGTAAATCTTCTGTGAATCTTATTACTAATTGCGAACGTTTTTTCATTTTATCTTTGACTCCTGTAAAACTCAAACTACTATGTTAGTATATCTAGTTGACAAAGGTAGAATATCGTGTTATAATACTTTTTCATGTCGAACAACGGAGGAATAATGATGAAAAAAATAATTGCGCTATTATTAGTTATGCTTTTTGTTTTGGTAGGATGCGGTGATGATGGGGGTACAGGAAATAATAATAATATTCATAGTAACTACAACTACGTGGATGACTATGAGCTTTTCCTTGCTGACATTGATCATTTAAATATTTTTGATTTATATGACATTGCTGAAATGGTGTTTATTGCTTGGGAATACAATGCTTATGTTGAAGTGGAATATCATGATTATCATGGTGTAGATATAGAAGAAATTATTAACGAGTACCAGTTAGAGGACTTTTTGGCAGAAATCTACCATGGTGATGTGTCTATGTACGATGTTCAAGTATTTGAAGACGATCATTTTAACTTAATTCTTTTATTTATCGTTGACGTTCAATACTAAGACTAGAAAGCTGTAACATTAACGACTTAAATTCAAGCTGAAGTTTGAAAAATGGTCGTTTTTCTCTATTAAAATGGTAAATAGAACTATGCAATAAGGGCGATATATGGTATAATTAAAGCAAACTAAAATTTGATGAAAGTAGAGGTAATTGATTATGGGATTTATTAGAAACTTTGTAGGTGGTATTGCTGGAGCAGCAGGAGGTGCCATTGGTGGTACACTTGCTGACCAATGGCTAGATTTCATTGGTCCAAGGACAGGCGTACCGGCAACAGCAGCCCTTTTTGGAGGGGTTTCACAAGGTCAAAATGCTGGTCGTGGAGCTAACAAAAAAGGGAGCGATAATTT
>Ga0131853_10009982_pt1 | contig 17384 bp, 15 predicted proteins | sample TergutLab28metaG_FD_92764 | JGI IMG/M metagenome (GOLD analysis project Ga0131853, IMG submission 92764) | Labiotermes labralis P1 segment gut microbial communities from Petit-Saut dam, French Guiana - Lab288 P1 (version 2) (version 2) | ecosystem: Host-associated > Arthropoda: Insects >... | reverse complement strand
GCCACGCAAAGGGTAACGCACCATCGGATAAATTTGGCTCCTTTTTGGATGGATACCCGACTGCCCCACCAGCCTCCGGCTATGTTGCCCACGGCGTAAATCAAGGCTACCGGCCAGTTTATCTTATCGTTCCAAATAAAAACCGTGAGGGCTATGGGCGTATAAATAACTACGGCAAATTGCTTGATGGCGTTGGCCCGCAAAAGATCGGCGCCCAGCAAAAACACCGAGGCAAAAATAATGAGTAGACCCACGCCTGCATGGGTAAAGCCTCCGTAGCATCCAATCAAAATAAAGAGGATGAATTTGGGGAGACTCAGCGCTACATCGTCTTCCAAAGTCTTATGGGTAATGGAACGGGTGTCTATATAGAGCAGAGAGGCCAATATGGGGAGGGAGCAGGCCATCAGCCATTCAAAAATCTGAGGACTAACCTGTGCGGCCAATTGCGCCCCGACCATTGAGCCGATGGCAATGGGAATACCTATCTTGACGGCGGTACGGACAGGCAGTATTCCGGCTTTCTTAAAGAGCAGGGAGTTAATCAGAAACTGGAGCAGGATGCCGGGGCGGGTGGTTCCGTTGGCCACGCTCGGAGGCATACCCATGCCCATAAAGAGGGCGTAGGAGAGGGCGGAGGCAAGGCCGGCAATGGTATTGATAAAGCCTACAATGAATCCGGTTCCGATGAGGATGGCAAGCATTTCCGGAGACCAAATCGACGTTGTGTGTAGAAAATGAGTAAGATGTTCCAATTAGGATGATTTTGCGCGCAAAGATAACGCTTTTGTGATTATCTTTGCAGGTCAAAAAATAAAGAGCATGAAAGCCCAAAAACAGCCAAAACGAAAAGAAATGCAAGAGGAAAATAATGTAAGCCAAATAGATGTGCAAGAAGAATATGACCGTTTAAAGGAAAACTACGAGGCTTTGAACGACAAATATCTGCGTTTGGTGGCAGAATTTGACAACTACCGCAAGAGGACTTCCCGCGAGCGGCTCGAGCTGATTAAGACAGCGGGTGAAGACTTGATACAGGGGATATTGCCCGTATTGGACGATTTTGCCATGGCCAAAGAAACCATTGCCGGCGCCGGCGACCTTGAGGCGTTGGGTCAAGGCGTGGATTTGATTTACAGAAAACTATATCAATATTTGGAGTCGAGGGGATTACAGCCCATAGAAGCTATTGGCCTGCCTTTAGATACCGATGTGCATGAGGCAGTTACCCAATTTCCCGCAGAGGATTCGGAACAAAAAGGAAAAATTATTGACGTCCTTAGGCAGGGATACACCCTCAACGGTAAAGTGATTCGCTACGCCAAGGTGGTGGTAGGGGTTTAACCATAGAACACAGCGCAATGACTAAAAGAGATTATTACGAGATACTTGGAGTAGCAAGGGATGCATCTGCCGAAGACATGAAAAAGGCTTACCGCAAATTAGCCATGCAGTACCATCCCGATAAAAATCCCGGAAATAAAGAGGCCGAAGAAAAATTTAAAGAAGCTGCGGAAGCCTATGACGTGTTGAGCAATCCGGACAAAAAAGCCCGTTACGACCAGTTTGGACATTCTGGTTTGGGCGGAGCGGCCGGAGGCGGATTTTCCGGCGGCTTTACCATGGATGATATTTTCAGTCGTTTTGGAGATATTTTTGACAATATGGGCTTTGGAGGTCGGGGAGGTTTTGGAGGAGGTTACGGAAGGCGGAGGGTTAATCGAGGTTCCGATATCCGCATACGGGTCAAACTGAGTTTGCAGGAGATTGCCAAGGGGACGGAGAAAAAAGTAAAGATTAACAAGCAGCATGGCTGTTCCGAATGTGGGAGCAGGGGCGCTGTTTCTGCCGCCGACATTAAAACCTGTTCGGTTTGCCATGGGTCGGGAATGACCACCCGCGTGACCCAAACCATTTTGGGACACATGCAAACAGCCTCGCCCTGCCATGCCTGCGGAGGAGAAGGCACGGTGGTTGCCAAGCCCTGTCCCAAATGTCAAGGAGAAGGGGTGGTCAGAGGGAGCGAGGAGATTTGCTTCAACATCCCCAAAGGCGTAGCCGAAGGGATGCAGTTGACTGTTTCCGGTAAAGGAAATGCAGCCCGTAGGGGCGGTATGTCCGGCGATTTGTTGGTAGTCATAGAAGAAGAAACCCATCCCGAACTGCAACGGGACGGAAACGACCTCATATATTCCCTGTTTATTTCTTTTGCGGACGCTTCTTTGGGCACAGAAGTAGAAGTGCCTACGGTAGACGGCAGGGTAAAAATCAAGATTGAGCCGGGTACCCAGTCCGGACGCATTTTGAGGCTGCGCGCCAAAGGTTTACCCGATGTGCAGGGGTACGGAACCGGCGACTTGTTGGTGTACATACAGGTATGGATTCCCGTTAAATTGGATAAATCCGAGAAAGAAGTCTTGGAGAAGTTGCGCAGTTCTCCCAATCTGAAACCCACGCCCAGCAAAGAAGACCGGAACTTTTTTGAGCGGATGAAAAAAATGTTTTCATAGGAAACGGTTTCTAACATGGGAGCAGCTCAAAAATACATCTTGTTCTTAGGATTATGGTTTTATCCCTTATCCGCTCAGGCGCAGTCGGCTTCTAATGTATATCAAGATTTTCCGACTTATTTTCGTTCGCCGCTCAACATACCCATATCCTTGTCGGGTAATTACGGAGAATTTCGTTCCAACCATTTTCATACGGGATACGACATGAGGATAGGAGGGGTGGTGGGCGAGAGGCTTTTTGCCGTTGCAGACGGATTTGTGGTCAGAATATCGGTATCGCCTTCGGGATACGGAAATGCGCTGTACATAGAGCATCCCAACGGAATCACTTCCGTGTATGGCCATATGTTGGATTTTGCCCCTGCCATTCAGAGCTATGTGACAGAAAAACAATACGAGCGACAGTCGTTTGCCGTAGATATTCCCTGTGCCCCCGAACTGTTTCCGGTAAAACAGGGGGATTTTATAGGCAGAGCCGGTAATTCCGGAGCATCGTCCGGCCCTCATCTTCACTTTGAATTAAGGAATACCCAAACCCAATGTCCTTTGAACTACTCCGCTTTTGGACTTTTTCCGGTGACAGACCGTATACCTCCCACTTTGACCCGTTTACAGTTTTACGGCTATTCCCTGCAATCCGGAGTTCCCAGAACTAAACTGCTCAGAGCGGTAGATTTGCGTGCGTCTTCTGCCCTAATTCCCGTCTCGGATACTTTTTATGTGGCTATGGGCGCCTATGACCGCAAGGAAGGCTCCAACTCCTTTCTATCTCTGTCTAAATACGAGGTTTACATCAACGAGGAAAAAGTTTATACCTACAAAAAACAGGGCGTAGCCGCGGGGCAGGGGCGTTATTTACACGCTTTTTTGCAGTACGACCTGCGGGTGAGGCATAATCAGAGCCTCCTAAAAACATGGGTCGAGCCGGGGAATATCCTGCAACACAAAGTGGAAAGTTCCTCAAAAGGTCTTTTTGTGTTGCCCGACACTCTGGAACATCAGCTTAAAATCGTATTGACAGACGATTATGGCAATACATCTACCTATAGGTATAGAATAGCCAAGCGGGCGGCTGCACAGGTGGCTCCCCAACCGCTCAAAGGTCGTCCTTTGATATGGGCCTTAGACCACTATTATGAATCCGACTCTTTGGATATATACCTTCCGATGGGTGCATTGTGCAAAAATACAGACTTTTATGTAGCGCAGACAAAGCCTCCCCAAGCCTTGGCTTCAAGGTTTTATGCCCCTCTGTGGAGCGTGGGTAATCCGGAAGACCCCCTGTTTAGGCCCATGCGCCTTCGTTTGCGGACTTGGTTGCCGGATTCCTTGAGGGAAAAGGCTGTGGTGGTGTCGGTATCGTCAAGCGGCAGGTACACGTCAATCGGCGGGCAATGGAACGGCGATATGTTGGAGGCAAGAACCTATAACTTTGGTCGCTATACGGTTGCTGTTGATACTGTCCCGCCTGTCATCAGCGCCGGTTTTAAAGACGGAGCCGATTTGCGCGGAACCACAAGGATTAGATTCACCATCAGAGACGAACTTTCGGGCATCAAGTCTTACCAAGGATATATCAACGGCCAATGGGCGCTGTTTGTGTACGACGCCAAGAACAGCGCCCTAAGTTACACCTTCGACAGGAGACGGATTGGCAGCGGGAAAAGGCATGAATTGGAATTGAGGGTGACAGACAACTGCAACAACGTAAACATTTATAAAACTTCATTCACATGGTAAATAAAGCAATGGAACAGGGGTGCGACATGGATGTCATAGGCTTGATGTCCGGCACCTCTTTAGACGGTTTGGATATATGTTTTACCCGTTTTTCGTGGAATAACGGCGTATGGCAATATCAAATCTTAAAGGCCGAATCAATGTCATATCCTGCTGATATTAAGGAAAAATTAGCAACGGCGCAACGGATGGACGCTCTTTCTTTTGCCCGTTTCCACTCCGATTACGGACTCTATCTGGGCGCTTGTGTGCGCAGTTTTATGGAAAAACATCAAGTAAGACCCCATATTATTGCCTCTCACGGTCATTCTATTTTTCATCAGCCCCGACATCGCTTTACCTTTCAAATCGGGAGCGGAGCGGGCGTTGCGGCGGAGAGCGGGGTAGATACCGTTTGCGATTTTCGCACTACCGATGTGGCGCTCTACGGTCAAGGTGCGCCGTTAGTGCCCATAGGCGACCGTCATCTTTTTGGAAACTACGACTATTGCCTCAATTTGGGCGGTTTCTCCAACATCTCCTCGGAGCAAAACGGAGTCCGGTCGGCCTATGATATTTCTCCGGTAAACTACGTACTAAACCATTACACCCGCTCCATAGGCAAAGAATATGACCATGACGGCGAAATGGCCCAAAGCGGCAAGGTTTGTACCGCCTTATTGGAAGCCTTAAACGGTTTGGACTTTTATACCCAAACAGGACCAAAATCCTTGGGCCGAGAGTGGGTAGAGGAGACGGTCATTCCCTTGATAGACGCTTACGGATTAGATATTAACGATAAACTATCCACTTTTTGCGAGCATGTGGCTTGGCAAATCAGTCGCCACATTAAAGGCGGCAAGGTTTTGGCTACCGGCGGAGGCGCTTTGAACAAATACCTTATGGAGCGCATGTCTGCTTTGGCTCCCCAATGCAGCTACCATATTCCCGACTCCTTGACCATTAATTTTAAAGAAGCGCTCATTTTTGGCTTTTTGGGGGTGCTTTATGTACGCAATATGCCCAATTGCCTCTCGTCCGTAACCGGAGCTACATACGATTGTATAGGAGGGGCGCTGTACAAATCGGGGCGAAGGTGGTAAAAAGTTTGGAGGTGAGAAAAAAATAGCTATCTTTGCCGTCCCAAAATAATGAATTGAATGTAACCGCTTACGAGAACACAGGTGTCCGTAATGTTAATAAAAACTTGAAATAGATGGACTTAATTAAAGTTGCAGAACAGGCGTTTGCTCAGGAGCAAAAGAGTTTTCCTCCCTTTAAGGCAGGGGACACTATTACCGTGACCTACAAAATCAAAGAGGAGAATAAAGAGCGCCTCCAAAAATTCCGCGGAGTGTGTATCCAACGTAAAGGACAGGGGACTACCCAGACTTTTACCGTGCGCAAAATTTCCAACGGAATCGGCGTGGAGCGTGTTTACCCTTTCTTTTCTCCTTTTATAGAGGGGATTGAGATAAACAAATACGGCAAGGTGCGGCGCGCCCGGATTTACTACCTCCGCAAACTGACCGGCAAAAAAGCAAGGATAAAAGAGCGTAAATTTACCGCCGCTCCGGTTGCCAACGCATAGTCCTTTAGTATGTTGGCCTCGTAGCTCAACTGAATAGAGCATCTGACTACGGATCAGAAGGTTGCAGGTTTGAATCCTGCCGAGGTCACAAAAATATAAAACCATGAGTGCAACGCTTATTACCATTATCGTACTTGTTGTTATCGTACTCATCTTAGTATCGGTATACAACAAACTTGTAAAACTGCGTAACCATCGGGAGAACGCCTTTGCCGACATTGACGTTCAACTCAAGCAGCGCTACGACTTGATTCCTCAAATAGTAGAAACCGTAAAAGGATACGCCAAACATGAGAAGGAGACGCTGACGCGCGTAATCGAGTTGCGCAACCAAGCCGTTGCCGCCACCACCATTGACGGAAAAATCGCGGCGGAAAATCAGCTTTCGAGCGCGCTGTCGGGCCTAAAAGTAACCCTTGAGGCCTACCCCGACCTAAAGGCGAACCGGAACTTCTTACAACTTCAAGAGGAGATGTCCGATATCGAGAACAAGCTCGCCTCTGTGCGTCGCTTCTTTAATTCCGCCACCAAGGAGTTCAACAACGCCGTTCAGACCTTCCCGTCAAATATCATTGCCGGCATGTTTGGCTTCTCCAAGGCGCCCATGTTTGACTTGGGCTCCGAGCGCGCCACCCATGAGGCTACCCCAAAAATAAGTTTTTAGTAGACCATATCATAGATGAAGTACGTTGGCATCCTCCGGCAGCAGAGTTCTAATAATTTTAAGTCAATCCTGCTGCTGATTATGTTCCCCGTGTTGTTGCTGGGACTTACGTGGGTTTTTTGCGCTTTTCTCTTTCCAAATACGTCCGGTTATAGCCCCGAAGGTTTCTATGTCATGGCGTCCGGCGAAGCCTTTGCCTCGTATGCGCCCATAGTTGCGGGCGCAACGCTGATTTGGTTTTTGGTTGCCTTTTCGATGCACTCGTGGATGATTTCCAGCGCCACCCATTCAAAACCGCTCGAAAGACGGGAAAACAAGCGCGTCTACAACCTTGTGGAAAACCTCTGTATGGCCCATGGTATGGCGATGCCCAAGGTTAACGTGATTGAGGAACAGTCGCTCAACGCCTTTGCCAGCGGAATCAATAAAAAAAGCTACACGGTTACCCTAACGCGCGGAATCATAGACAGGCTCAACGATGCAGAATTAGAGGGAGTCATTGCTCATGAATTGTGTCATATCCGCAACCGGGACGTGCGGCTCTTGGTCGTGTCCATTATTTTTGTCGGCATCTTTACCTTTATCGCCCAATTTGCCATGAGGTCATTGTGGTACGCGCCAAGGCGCAGTCGGGGCGGGAAGAACGACGGGGGCGCCGCGTTGATGTTCGTTATTGTAGCCGTTTTGGCTGCGGTCGGCTACTTCTTTTCGATGCTTTTGCGCTTTGCCATTTCGCGCAAGCGGGAGTTTATGGCCGATGCCGGCGCTGCCGAGATGACGAAAGACCCCCGCGCACTTGCTATGGCCCTCCGTAAGATTGCGGGCAACCCCAAAATTGCCTCGGTAACGCGCGAAGATATAGCCCAACTCTTTATCGAACATCCGCTTCTGAAGAAAGGGGGATTTTCGAGCCTTTTTGCCACCCATCCGCCCATCCAAAAGCGGATAGAAATCCTTGAGCAGTTCTAACCGGACGTAGGCAGATAACCCATTACATTACAACAGCGGACTAAACAGTCTGGCAAAGGCTTCTGCAATTTTTTCTCTTTTGGGACGCTTTTCCCAAGTCTTGATTTGCAGCAGGGTGCAATTTTTTATGTCTGTCCGGAATTGAGATTCTACTTGCAGGGTAAGGGCTTCGTTATATATCAGCGCACTGATTTCAAAATTGTGTTCAAAGCTCCGGTTGTCTAAATTGGCCGAGCCGATGATGCAAAACTCTCCGTCAATGCTGACCACCTTGGAATGGCTAAATCCTTTGCGAAAGAGGTGGATTTTTACTTGGGCCTCCATCAGTTCGGTATAGTAGGAACGGGAACTGAGGTGTACAACTCTGGCGTCCGACTTTTCGGGCATCATGATGCGCACGTCAACTCCGCTCAGAGACGCAATCTTAATGGCGTTGAGTATGGTTTCGTTTGGCGTAAAATAGGGCGTTATGATATAAATGTGCTTTTTTGCTTGGGTAATGGCGGTAAAGTAGCTCTGCATGATGTTGGCGTAGTCGCTGTCCGGCCCCGATGTAATAATTTGGGTGAAACAGACAGGAGGCTCTATAGCCGGACTCGGGTAGAACAGCAGTCGGCTTGATATGTTTTTTCCTTGAATAAAATACCAGTCCAAGAAAAAGCTTGACTGAAGGTTAGCTACGGCCTCTCCTTTGATTCTGATATGGGCGTCCCGCCACAAAACCCAATCGCCTCCGCTGTAATAGCGGTCGGCAATATTTACGCCGCCCATATAGCCGGTATGACCGTCTACCACCAAGATTTTGCGGTGGTTCCGGTAGTTGATTTTTGAGGTCAACCAAGGATAGCGCACAGAGGCAAAAGGCCTTACCTCGACTCCTGCCGCCTCAAGTTTCTGTATGAAATGATTGGGCAGGCGCCAGCTTCCCACATCGTCGTAGATGAAGCGTACCTCCACGCCCTGTTTTGCTTTTTGGATAAGCGTCTGTTGCCATAGGGTTCCTACAGCATCGTTTTCAATAATATAAGTTTGCAGGTGTATATGGTGCCGGGCCATCCGGACGCTTTCGAGCATGGCTTCCAGCGCTTCTTTTCCTTTGGTATATAAAGTGATTTGGTTATGGGTGGTCAGTATACTTTTATTATTGTTCAGATTAAGTTTGATAAGGCGTTGCTGTTTGGCGATTTCTTCTGGGAGTAAGCCCTTTAACGCTTCAAATTGGGCGATTTGTTGGGCGCTGATTACTTTTTTAATCCGCTCGTCTCTATGTCCTTTGCGACTGTATATCTTATTTTTGCGATAATTCTGACCAAAGTAGAGGTAGATGATAAGACCCGCAAAAGGCAAAAACAATAAAACCACCGTCCAAGAGATGGTTTTTACCGGGTCGCGCTTGTGGTATACCATTTGGGCGCATACGGTGAGGGCCACGGCTAAGTAGAAAAGGTAGAGCGCCAATAAGGGCCATGAACTGTGGGGCCAAAACATAAGGTTAACATTAAATGAAGTACAAATATAATAAAAGTATTCTTAGGATGTTCCTTTGTACAGCATGGCGACCCCTCCCGTATAGCTCCGGCAGCTTGTATGGGAAAATCCGGCAGCCGTCAATTCGCGACAAAAATCCGCAGCGGGAGGAAAATGGTCTACCGAGCGGGGCAGATAGCGATAGGCATGTTTATTTCCCGATGCCATATATCCCAAGAGCGGCAGGAAGTAGAAAAAATAACAGCGGAAAAAAAAGCGCCAGACCGGATTCACCGGCTTGGCAAAATCAAGAATCAGAAGGAGTCCTCCCGGGCTAAGTACGCGAATCATCTCGGTAAGCGCGGCCGCCCTGTCTTGAACATTGCGGATGCCGAAGGCTATGGCAACGGCATCGAATGAACGATTGGGAAAAGGCAATTTTTCGGCGCAGCCTTTTACGAAAACAGGGGCCGGGACGTGGGACAGGCCATAGCGCCCCTTTTTCTTTTCGGCCTCCTCTATCATTTGGATAGACAAATCTAATCCGGTTACGGATAGTTGGAGCTTACGGTGTATGGCCCAACTCAATACGCCTGTGCCACATGCTATATCAAGTACCTTTTTGGCCCGATTGTTCTTCAACTCCCCAATCAGTCGGTTGCGCCAATAGCCGTCCAAACCAAAGGACGCGGTTTTGTTTACCAAGTCATAGGTAGGAGCAATGCTGTTGAACATAGCCGCCATGGCCTGATGGTTTTTGTTGTCCGGAGTCGCAGCAGGCTGGGGCATCGGCGGTTATGCAAAATCCTGAATAAATCCGTAAGAAATATCGTCTATCCGGATTTCTCCTTTAGTAGTATGCCCAAGGGTGGTAACGGGTATTTTATGCCGGGTCATCAAGTCTACAAAAGCGGCATCGTGTTCCTCAGAAGTAGAAACAATAAACCGGCCCAAGGCCTCCCCAAAGAGAAAGGCATCTTCCCTAATTTCTGCATCGGTGGTAATATCGAATCCTAATTGATGCTGTAAGGACGATTCTATCAGAGCCGTGAACATACCGCCTTTGGTGATGCTGTTTATGCCGGAAATCAGATTTTTGAAAATGGCTTCGGCCAAAATGGTTTGGAGGCGACTTTGTTCCTGCGGATTCATCCAAGGAGCAGGGGAGGGGTGGATGTTATGCACGCTGTACAGATATTCGGACGAGGCAATATCTTCTACGGAGCGTCCCAACAGGTATATCATGTCTCCTTTGTTGCTAAAAGAGAGGGTGGTAGAGGGGGCATCTTTGGCCAACAGCCCCACCAAGCCCAAGACAGGCTGATGGCAGGTATCGTCAGATGATGGGAATTTGAAAAAAGCAACGGGCGAGGCGCCGGTACAGGCTAAATTTTGAGACGCTTGGGTGGTGGCCACCATATTGCAAAGCTCGGAATCTTCGTAAGCATGGCGGCTGTCTCCCCCTACCGCAATGACCATGGACGGAGCCTCCGGCTCTGCTTTAACTATATAAGCATCCGTTGGTTGACTTGATTTGCGTATCAAGCTGTTTAACAACATGGCCGTTTTTTTCAGACTTTTGGGCTCAGGAACCCTGTCTGTGAAAAAAGGGCCGTTCCATGGCGTTTGATTCTTTTCTCCCGCTTTATGGTTAAAAGGGACGCATGCCATGATTGTAGAAAGGGGAACTTCTGCAACTAATCGGTTCTGATAGTAGCAATGAACTGAAGGATTGCTTTTTAACCCTCGCAAAGCGCAAGCCCAGCCTTGGCCTATTTCAATAATATCTTTAGTCTTTGACGCCATAGATTTTTGTTTTATGCTGCGAAGATATAAAAAAATCGTATATTTGCGGCCTCAATGCCCAGGTGGTGGAATTGGTAGACACACTACTTTGAGGGGGTAGCGCCGGTTACGGTATGCAAGTTCGACTCTTGTCCTGGGCACTATTTTGATGAAACAACCAAATATCGTATTCTTGGATGCGTCTTCCCTTGGGACGGACGTGTCTTTGGCGCCTGTGGCGCAGTTGGGTAACTTTAAGTCCTATCCCTCCACCAAGCCCGAAGAAGTAGTGGAGCGGATTGCCGATGCCCACATTGTCATTACCAATAAAGTCCGGATTTTTCAGCCGGAAATGGATGCGGCTCCGCATTTAAAACTGATTTGCGTGGCGGCTACCGGTACCGATAACGTAGACAGCTTATATGCGCAGTCTAAAGGGATTGGGGTAAAAAATGTGGCCGGTTATTCCACCGACAGCGTAGCTCAAGTTACTTTTGCCCATTTGTTGCATCTGATTACCCACCTGTCGTATTATAACCATTATGTGTACAGCGGAACCTATGCCCAAAGTCCCACCGCCACCCATTTAGGCCCCTGTTTCTCCAGCTTAAACGGTAAGAAGTTAGGTATCATCGGCATGGGTAATATAGGGCAAAAGGTGGCCCGGATTGCATCGGCCTTTGGCATGGAGGTCGGGTATTATTCCACCTCGGGCAGTCATCACTGTACCGACTACCCCAGTCTGAGTCTGACCGCTTTGTTGGAAACTTCCGATGTGGTTAGCATTCACGCGCCTTTAAATGAGCGTACACGAAATCTGATTACGATAGAGCAACTGCGCATGATGAAACCTTCGGCCTTGATTTTGAATATGGGCAGAGGAGGAATCATCCATGAGCCGGATTTGGTGCAGGCCTTGAATGAACGACTGATTGCCGGAGCGGGCGTGGATGTGTTCAGTCGGGAACCGATATCTCCGGGGCATCCCTTTTACGGTATCGTTGACCAAAGATGCCTGCTGCTTACCCCCCATATTGCTTGGACAAGTATAGAGGCAAGAACCCTGCTGGTACAAAAAATCGCAGAAAATATCAAGGCTTTTTAAAGGGGGAATCAGACTCCCGACTCATTACCTCAAATTCTATCCGGTCTACAAAATCGGGAAAGAATTTGTTAATCTCGACCAATGCTTTACCTTGTAAACCCAAAACGAGTTGGTTTTTGCGTTTGCGTATTCCTTTAATGATGTGCTTGGCCACAGCTTCGGCAGACATCATTTTGCCTTCGTCCCTCGGAGTTTCTCCTTGAGGAGAGCCGTCGGCTGTGAGGGCGGTATTGCGAATGTTGGAGGAGGTAAATCCCGGAGCAACAATCATCACATGAAGTCCATCGTAAAGATGTTCAATACGCAGGGTCTCCAAAAATCCCCTAATGGCAAACTTGGAAGCGGAGTAGCCGGTACGGGCAGGCAGGCCTTTGAATCCGGAAACGGAGGAGACGCCCGTTACAGAGCCTTTAGCGGCCAAGAGCCAAGGCAGTGCGTATTTAGTGCAATAGACGGTTCCCCAAAAGTTGACATCCATCACTTGTCTGATTACAGCCAAGTCAAGGTCTTTTAAGAGCGCCCGCATGGATATGCCCGCATTGTTGATTAACACATCAATGCGGCCAAAACGGGAGACGCAAGCCTCTACCATGGCCTTGCAATCGGCCTCCCTGCTTACATCCGTATGGACAGACAACAGTTTGATATCGGCATACTGTTGAGTCAGTTCCTGTTCAACCACAGCCAGCTTGTCGGCAGTTATATCCGCCAAGCACAGATAAGCGCCTTGGGCGGCAAAAGCCCGGGCAAGGGCCAAGCCTATGCCCGAGGATGCGCCGGTAATGATAACTACTTTATGCTGCATAAGAAATCTTCCTATATGTCCGTGGCTTTGTCCGGAATGGCATCGGCCTTGTACAGGCCTTTTTGCAGTTTTTCCTGTATCTTGCCAAAAACCTCAAGGGTATAATCAACCTGTTCCATGCTGTGCATGGCCGTAGGAATCAATCGGAACATAATAACTCCCTTGGGGACTACGGGATAGACGACTACCGAACAAAAAACTTGGTAGTTATCTCTCATGTCTACCAAAATGCTGGTGGCTTCTTCGACTCCTCCCTGTAAAAACACGGGGGTAACACAGGCTTGCGCCTTGCCGACGTCAAAGCCGCGTTCGCGCAGGCCGGTCTGCAAAGCCTTGGTTATTACCCAAAGTTTTTCCCGCAGTTCGGGCATGGTGCGAACCATGTCGAGCCTTTTAAGCAGTCCTTCTACCATGGCCATGGGAAGGGATTTGGCGTAGATTTGAGAACGGAGGTTGTAACGCAGGTGGTTGATAATGCTTTTGGGTCCGGCAATAAAACCGCCGACTCCGGCCATGGATTTGGCAAAAGCCCCAAAATACAGGTCGACTTCGTCCATCACATTGTAGTGTTCAGAAGCGCCTCTTCCCTCGTTTCCCATCACCCCAAAGCCGTGGGCGTCATCAATTAAGATGCGGAAATCATACTCTTTTTTGAGGGCGCAGATTTGGTCCAAAATACCCAAATCTCCGGTCATGCCGTATACGCCCTCCGTAATCAGCAGGATACCCCCTCCGGTTTGTGCCGTGAGTCGGGTAGCCCGCTCTAAGGCTTTGCGGCATTTTTCAATATCGTTGTGCGGATATACAATCCGCTGACCCATGTGCAGGCGCACTCCGTCCATAATGCAGGCGTGGGCATCGGAATCGTAGACAATAATGTCGTGGCGGCTCACCAAGGCGTCAATGGTGGAAACCATTCCTTGATAACCGAAGTTAAAAAGATAGGCGTCTTCCTTCTTTTCAAACTCAGCTAATTCCCTTTCTAATTGTTCGTGTAAAGAAGTATGTCCCGACATCATGCGGGCGCCCATGGGATAACCCAACCCCCACTTGGCGGCAGCTTGGGCATCGGTCTCGCGCACTTCCGGATGGTTGGCTAATCCTAAATAATTGTTAAACGTCCAGGCAAGCACTTTTTTCCCTTGAAATGTCATATAAGGTTGTATATCTCCTTCTAATTTAGGGAACATAAAATACCCATGCGCCCTTTTGCGGTACTGACCTAAGGGGCCGCCTTCGCTTTGTTGAATTCTTTCAAAAATGTCCATGATAAAATGTTTTATGGTATAAGGTCTTACTATATAGTCGATTTGTTATATAAAGTTGATTTTTAGAATATATCAAGTATAACGGATTCTTTGTCCTATGCGGAGGACGCTGGTGGATTTGATGTTGTTCAGCGCGCATAGTCTGGATACCGAAACGCCGGTTCGGGCGGCAATCCTGCTTAGGGAGTCGCCTTTGCGTACCGTCCAAAAGCGGATTTTCTCCACTTCTTTTACGTATTCAAAGTTTTTGGCGCTGAGGAAAAATACCTCGTTTTTTACGGCGCCTTGTTCAAAATCGTAAAGGTCGTTGGGATTGATGACATTGCCTAAGTAACGGGTCTCAAAATGAAGGTGATAACCGGTAGAGCGGCCGGTATTGCCGCCCAATCCCAAGACTTCTCCCGCTTTGACAATTTGCCCCGGCTTTACCAATGTTTTGCTGAGGTGGGCGTACAAGGTTTCCAGCCCGTTGTTGTGGCGGACCACCACATATTGGCCGTAACCCCTGCGTTGATTTAAGGTAATGCGCACCTGTCCGTCAAAAGCACAGTACACGCTGTCTCCTCTGTGTACTTTAAGGTCTATGCCGTAATGGAATTGACCCCTGCGAAAGCCAAAATCAGAGGTTACATATTTTAAGGTGGGCGGAACATAGCCCCTCATATCAATTTTTATAGTGTCTGTCATGTCTACCAAACGAATACCGTAGGGATTGACTAAGGATTCGTTCCAAACATCGTATTCTTCGAGCAGGTCGTCAAAGTAAAGGGCGCGGCAGTCATCCACTATGGGTACGATGGCTACCGGTCTGCAAGAAAAGGGGGGATGATCCAAGGGATTAAAGGAAGAAGGCTCCGGGGGCAATACTATGGTCAGCGAAGCAAGGCGATTCTGGACAGTGGGGGGCGGGTCGTCCTTCCGGACTCGGGGAAGGGCCGAAGTTGGCGTTTGGGTGAGGAGCCACAGCAGCAATATCCCCCCTGTTTTAAGCGTCAATATTGGCGTATTTAGCATGTTGTTCAATGAATTCGCGACGTGGAGGTACTTCGTCGCCCATTAACATAGAAAATATACGGTCGGCCTCTGCCGCGTTGTCTATGGTAACTTGGCGGAGCAGGCGGTACTGGGGATTCATGGTAGTGTCCCATAATTGGATGGCATTCATCTCTCCCAAACCTTTGTAGCGTTGCACGTGGACTCCGCTTTCTTTGCCTTTCCCGATTTGTTCCACGGCGGCCCTGCGCTCTTCTTCTGTCCAGCAATAGCGTTCTTCTCTACCTCTTTTAACTAAATAGAGCGGAGGGGTGGCAATATAGACGTGTCCGTTTTTAATCAAATCCTGCATGTGTCTGAAAAAGAACGTGAGGATAAGGGTGGCAATATGGCTTCCGTCCACGTCTGCGTCTGTCATGATGACCACTTTATGGTAGCGCAATTTTTGGAGATTAAGGGCTTTGCTGTCTTCTTCGGTTCCAATGGTAACGCCCAAAGCAGTATAGATATTACGGATTTCCTCGTTTTCAAACACCTTGTGTTCCATGGCCTTTTCTACATTCAAGATTTTACCGCGGAGGGGCAAAATGGCTTGAAACATACGGTCGCGGCCCGATTTAGCGGTTCCTCCCGCCGAATCCCCCTCGACCAAAAATAATTCGCATTTGGCGGGGTCGCGGTCGGAGCAATCCGATAGTTTGCCGGGCAGTCCGGAACCGGACATCACGGTTTTGCGTTGGACCATTTCTCTGGCTTTGCGGGCGGCATGGCGGGCGGTGGCGGCTAAAATAACCTTATCTACAATAGACTTGGCGTCTTTGGGATTTTCTTCAAGGTAATTTTCGAGGGCGCCGGAGACGGCTTGGGAGACGGCGCCTACCACCTCGCTGTTTCCCAATTTGGTTTTTGTCTGGCCTTCAAACTGAGGTTCAGCGACTTTTATCGAGATAATGGCCGTAAGGCCCTCTCTAAAATCCGAAGGGTCAATGTCAAATTTGAGTTTGGCCAAGAAACCGTTCTTTTCGGCGTAATTTTTGAGGGTGGTGGTGAGCCCTCTCCGGAATCCGCTGAGGTGGGTTCCTCCCTCTATGGTATTAATATTATTAACATAAGAATGCAGGTTCTCGCTAAAACCGGTGTTGTACTGCATGGCAATCTCAATCGGAAAACCACCCTTGCTGGTCTCCAAATAAATGGGCTTTTCGGTCAGTTTTACGCGGGTGCCGTCCAAATAAGAAACAAATTCGAGCAGACCCTGTTCCGAATGGAAGGTCTCGCTGTGGTAGCTCAAGCCCCCATTTTCTCCGGTTTCCGAGGATTCGGGTTCTCGATTGTCGGTAATGCTCAAGCGGACACCTTTATTTAGAAAGGCCAATTCGCGGAGGCGGGCGGCCAAAATATCGTAGCTAAATTGGGTGGTTTGCACAAAAATTTCCGGATCGGGGAAAAAGTTAATGAAAGTACCCGTATCGTTGGCGGTTCCCACTTCCAGCACCTCGGTTTGAGGGACGCCTCGGCTGTACTCCTGCCTGTAGATTTTTCCGTCTCGGCGGACTTCGGCCACTAATTTAATAGACAGGGCATTTACGCAGGATACCCCTACGCCGTGCAGCCCTCCGGAAACCTTGTAGCTGTCTTTATTGAACTTCCCCCCTGCATGCAACATGGTCAGCACCACTTCAAGGGCCGATTTGCCCTCTTTTTCATGGGTATCCACCGGAATCCCCCGGCCATTGTCGGTTACGGTTACGGAGTTGTCGGCGTTAATGCTTACCGTAATGTCGGTGCAATAACCGGCCAAAGCCTCGTCAATCGAATTGTCTACCACTTCGTATACCAAATGGTGTAAGCCTCTGGGGCCTATGTCTCCAATATACATCGACGGACGCTTTCTTACGGCTTCCAATCCCTCCAGAACTTGAATACTGTCGGCAGAATATTGGTTTTGAGTCTCGTTAATCATAATCCGCAAAGGTAGGTGAAATTTTGGATTATTCCAAGTTTTTTTTTGTCGACCCTTTTTGGTAGCTCATGGCGGCACCGGATTATGATGTGTTATGGGTAGCAGTTGCATAATCCCGCGCTGTGTGCACAAAAGTGCCGTAAAAATATTTTTGGAGGCAACAAATTATTTTCCTACCTTTGTCGCGTACCTCGTAAACTTTGTTGCCTATGATATAAAACAATGTGTTTATACGCACATTTTAAAGAGATATTGAAAAATATTGGAAGAAGCGTTTAGCTTGTATTCTTACTTTTTGGAATCTAGACAATTTCAAACCAATTAGGAATCAAAGTATGGACGCTCGCATTTCGGTGCGGGCTTTGTTCGTCTGTCTGATTGGTTAGGTAGTCTAGAACCTCAAAAAGCGGGTAGAAAAGAGTTTGTCCGCGCTGATTTTGTATGTGTATGTTGAAAAATTTTGGACATCAGTGGAGCCGGAGCCATTGTAAAAACGGGGCAAGACACTTGCGAAGCCAAAAGAGCAAGATTTACCTAATGTCTGT
>Ga0131853_10009981_pt1 | contig 17387 bp, 15 predicted proteins | sample TergutLab28metaG_FD_92764 | JGI IMG/M metagenome (GOLD analysis project Ga0131853, IMG submission 92764) | Labiotermes labralis P1 segment gut microbial communities from Petit-Saut dam, French Guiana - Lab288 P1 (version 2) (version 2) | ecosystem: Host-associated > Arthropoda: Insects >... | reverse complement strand
TTTCACATAACATCGTCCTTTGAACCACGAGAATACCTTTGGGTATTCTCGGAACCAAAGTCCTTGTTCTGCAAAAAAATCTATGCGTTTTTGCGTTACTGTTTCAGAATCATTTTACTATATGAAAAGAAACCGGCGCTTCGCTTGAAATTTTCTTTTCTCCTCGGACGGGCAAAGCCCGTCCTGCGGATTAACAGTGCTGCGCTTCGCTTGCACCTTTTAAAGAAGTGCCTCCCTCCTCATCTTTCTCGCCCTTCTTATACCAATCCTAGATTAAAACCTGTAGTTTGAGCGCCACCCCAAAAGCGCGAGGTGAAGCGCTTTTGGGGTGATTTTAGGCGTGATAAAGTACAGGTTTTTAATCAGGATTGGTATTAACCCCATCTACATAAGCGGCAAGCTCCTTAAAGGCCGTATCAATACTGTAAATGGGCACGGGGTTTTCTCTTCCGAAAACCTCCCTTCCTGCCTTTTCCCAGCCTTCCGCTACTGAGGCCAGAGCAAAAAGCTCACGTTCCTCGGTGATAATTGAGTGCTTTGTATACAATGGGCCAAAGGCTTTTGTGTCTTTATAACGCAGGCCGTCAAATTTAGCGAACATATCTTTTCTTACTTCTAATATATCCTTAATTTCTGTTTTTTGCTCTCTTTTGCCTTTTTTCAGTATTATTTCGCTGTCTTTTATGATAATGGTTCCCTTTTTATCAAAAAGCTTTAGGGATAACTTAAAACCCAGATACACCCCAAAACCTCCGCTTAGTGCCACACATACTGCTCTTATAATTACGCCTGCAATCCCCGTGTTTTGCCAGCTGACAGGCATAAATTCCAGTATTAAATCCGCCGTGGAGGCAAATATTACCATTCCGAAAAACAGAAAAAACGACCTTGCCAAGCTGTATGAATCGTGGTCTGTATAACGAAAATTTATCTCTCTCATTGCATTTTCCCTTCTCTACGGTTTTGCTTTTGCCTTGCATAATCTTATACAGTGGAGTTTCTTTGAAACAGTATCAGGAATTTAGCTTGATAGATTTCTGATACCTGTTTCAAAGGTAGGCTACGGGCGCGTTGGCGTCCCGGCCTGGTTCTACAAAATAGTTAAACATGTAACTATTTTGTAGAACTTCCACTATAGCCGTTCACCTAACTTCACAAAAGTCCAGGGCGAAGCCTTGAGAATTTTGTAAAGTTGATTCACTATAACATATTTTTTGATTGAAAAAAAGCTTATAAGCTGATAAAATTAGTTGGCTGCAAAAATAATACATAAGCAGGAGGATATACATATGAATGACCCAAAAACTATGGAAGAAGCTTACAACCCGGAAGAAAGCGCAAAGGGAAGATGGACTAAGTTTGTAGAAACAACTTTAGTAGATTTTTTTAAAGAGCACGACCTTGAAAAGCTCTCAGCAGAAGACGGCAACGGCAATAAAGTCAAGCTTTCCCGAACAAAGGATGACGAGATAAAAGTTGAGCAGTCTTCCATCAGCATAAGATATTAAAGATACTTTCAAGTGGAATATTTAAGGCTTCTTCCGTCCATATTAAAAGCATAAATATGGAAAGAAAGGCGGAAAATTCTATGAAAATAAAAAAAGACCCCGAGCAGAGAAAAATTGAGAGAATACTTGCCAGGGTTAATAAAAGCCTTAAAAAAGACACCTTTGCTATTGATGTTTCAAGAAAAGCAGGCAGATATTAGACCGTAAGCAAAACGGCGAAGTTCTTCCAAAAACCTTGTTTTGGAAAAGCTTCGCCGTTTTGCTTGTATTCTATGGCCATTTGCAGCCATAGCCATAAAGTTCATATATATTTCGACAATTTTCATTAAAACACTTGAAATTTCATTTGAGCTGTGTAATAATGGTTACATCAGGAAACGATTAAGGTGTGGCCTGTTTTATTACAGGCGGCAGGTGAGGGAAGCAGCATCTTCCCCCACCCTGAGCACGTGAGAAGGTCACGTACACAAAAATCTAAGATTTCACCGCAAGCCCTATTATACAACATTTATTTTCCTTTCGCAAGTCCCATTTTCCAGCTTGCGAGGTCTCTCCTTACAAGGTTTGGTTTGAGCCGCAATTAGCGGGCGCTCTGACTCGGCGTTAGCCGAAACTCTGCCATTTTCCTTGAAATGTTGTATTTTAGGTGCTTAGCTTGGTGTTACATATTTTAGTGCTGTGTGCGTTAGAGCCTAAGCAGGCTCTTGGGCAATTCTTGGTTGAATTGCTTTATTAAACGTGCATAGTGCTTTTTTCGTTTCCTGAGGGTAACACCACTTGCCGGGGCCATATCACTTTAACGGGCGGCCTAATGAGCACATGAGCGCCCCGGCAAGTATCCCCTCAGGAAAAGTTTCTTTGTCCTGCATTTAAGACGAACATATAGGCAAATATATAGGGGTAGCATTTTTGTGCTGTTTTTATAACTACAATTCTTCGTTAATCTCTATAGTTTCGCTTTCTTTCTCATCATCGGCATGTTTTTTGTGCTCAGCAAGCTGGCTTTCCTGCAAGTTTGAGCTTTCTTTATACATGCTTGCAATAGTATGGTTTATGGCGGCAGTAGTTTTACTAATGCCCAAGTTAAGTTTTTCAAGCTGACTGGTTCTGAAGTCGCCGGGGTTCCCATACCCGGACTGAGAGGCTATAACCAAGTCTTCCCCCGGTGCAGCCCCTATTTTTACATAATTACTGTTGGGGCTTCCCATAGCTCTCCCAAGGTGCCCTGCTTCTGCTTTTAAAGCGGCGCGGGTACGTTGCAGGATATTTAAGCGGTCTTGCTTTGAGGCAATAAGGCTCATCCCCATTATGCTGTCACGCTGCTTAGCCTCTTCTATTTCTTCCGGCTTTTTTTGTGAGTCGTCAGAATTAGGGGGCTTTTCTGCCCTCTCGCTTTCTTCAAGCAGGGCTTTTGTTCTCATCATTTCCCGCTCGGCATCTAAGGCTTCACGGTCTTGGCGGGCTTCATAAATATTCTTTATTCTATTCGTCAGGCTTGACAGCTTTGATTTTTTTAATTCAAAATCCATATCCGAACTTTGAATAAATGCCATTTCTTCCTGAATTAAAGCAATCCGCTCATCTTCACGCTCGCGTATACGCAGTTCTCTTTGCCTGTCTTGTAAGCGCTGCTGTATAACCCTGTCTTTAAGTGTAGTTTGGCCTGCGGAGCGTAACCCATTATTTGCAGTTACGGCAGCAGTTCCCATATTTGCAATTCTCAAGCTGAGGCACCTTCCCTTCTGCAGAAAATTCTATTCTTTATATCGGAAATTTTTGGCATAATCTTAATACGTAATTTTAATACGCTTTACCCCAATAGACCATCTGCCCCGCTTTTTTACCACAGCAAACACAGGTATCAGAAAAGTTTTCCTGCTCAAAAGGTATGCAGCGGCTGGTGGCGGTAGTGCGTCCTTTTATTTCATCCTCACAGGCCCTATCGCCGCACCACATGGCTTTTATAAAACCCGGAAACTCCTCTAAGCGCCTTTCAAACTCTTCCATGTTTTTAGCATAACCCGTAGTTTCTTCTCTGTGTTTCAGTGCACGCTCATACATGTTTTTGTGAATGTCTTCAAGCAGGTTTGAAACTTCGGTTTCAACATTATCAAGGCTTATAACAATTTTTTCGCCCGTGTCACGGCGAGCAAGAACAGCCTGGTTTGCCTCTATATCCTTTGGCCCTATTTCTAAGCGGATAGGCACGCCTTTCATTTCATGCTCAGAAAACTTCCAGCCGGGGCTTTTGTCAGTATCGTCCAACTTAACACGGACAGTTTTCTCAAGTGCTGCCATTATTTCATTGGCCTTGTCTAAAACGCCCTCTTTATGCTGGGCTATAGGTATTATCATAACCTGTATGGGTGCTATTTTCGGCGGCATTACAAGGCCGTTATCGTCACCGTGGGCCATTATAATACCGCCTATCATTCTGGTTGAAACACCCCAAGAGGATTGATGAACATGAGAAAGCTGATTGTTTTTGTCAGTGAACTGTATGCCAAAAGCTTTGGCAAAACCGTCACCAAAATAGTGAGTAGTACCTGACTGGAGTGATTTGCCGTCATGCATTAAAGCCTCCATAGTGTAAGTGGCAACAGCACCGGCAAACTTTTCTTTTTCGGTCTTTTGGCCCTTTATAACGGGTATGGCCATCATTTCTTCCATAAGCCAGGTGTATATGTCAAGTATCATGAGGGCTTCGTTCATTGCCTCTTCACCTGTGGCATGAGCTGTGTGCCCCTCCTGCCACAAAAACTCCACAGTACGGAGAAAGGGCCTTGTGGTTTTTTCCCACCTTACTACTGAACACCATTGGTTGTAAAGCTTAGGCAAGTCCCTGTGGGACTGTATTACATTAGCGTAATGCTCGCAGAACAATGTCTCTGAGGTGGGGCGCACACAGAGCCGCTCACTAAGTTTCTCAGTGCCCCCATGAGTAACCCATGCAACCTCCGGCGCAAACCCTTCAACATGGTCTTTTTCCTTCTCCAAAAGGCTCTCAGGTATAAACATAGGCATATAAACATTCTCGTGGCCGGTTTCTTTTAATCTGGTGTCTAAGCTTTTTTGAATGTTTTCCCAAATGGCATAACCGTAAGGGCGCAGAATTACACAGCCCCTAACTGATGAGTAGTCAACAAGCTCAGCTTTTTTTACAACATCTGTATACCAGCGGGCAAAGTCTACGTCGCGGTTAGTTATAGCTTCTACATTTTTGTCGTTTTTGGACATAATAACACTCCTTATATTATATAATAAAAAAAGCCCCCAAATGCTGCAAAGCAACATCCAAAAGGAGCCATATAGCGGCGGTACCATCCTAATTAACGGCCGGGTAAAGCCGTTATCTTTTACCCTTAACGCGGGATACGCCTTAGGTTAATTCCCTAAAGAGCTAGAGGGCGGGATTAACAAGAGGACAATGGAAACATTTCAGCCGGTATAAACCTTTAGTTAAAAACACTGAAAGCCAGACATAAAACCGTTATATTTTCAGGCGTTTTATGGTAGTGCTAAAATGCTTTTTAACTTGATTTGTATAAAGCTTCCTCTCTAAAAATGTCCAATTTTGTCAAATTTCCTCATTGCTGCTTTGAAAATATTATAGTATAATTAAAAGGTTGTGTCAAGCAATGCAATACATAAGATATTAAGTGAGCTGAAAAACATATAAGGAGTGGAAGTTTATTTATGTTTAAGCAAGAATATGGGTTGGTGTGTACTGCCGCTAAAAAAAAGGTTAAATTTTATGATGTTGATAAAGCCGGGTATTTTGTGTCTTCCATGCTGGCAGGCATTTTTGTGGGGCTTGGCATTATAGTTATCTATGTTATAGCCGCCGCAATGGGAGGTTCCCCCAGCCTTAAGATTTTGCAGGGGGCCAGCTTTGCGGCAGTTTTAAGCCTTATAGTTTTTGCCGGAGCAGAGCTTTTTACAGGTAATGTTTTTGTGCAGACAGCCGGTTTTATGCGAAAAACGGTTAAGTTTTCTGACGCTGTGCCAATTATAGTTTTTTGCTATATAGGTAACTTTGTGGGCTCTATTTTGATAGTTACACTTTTTATTGGCACAGGCCTTTTTACTTCTGAAATGAGCGCCCTTACCGATTATGCAATTATTTCAAAAACTTCACCGTCTTTTGCTAATCTTTTTATCCGCGGAATATTATGTAATATTTTGGTTTGCTCTGCTACATGGTGCACATACAAAATACAAAGTGACACAGGAAAGCTTGTTATGATATTCTGGTGTATTTACATATTTGTAATAAGCGGTTTTGAGCACTCCATAGCAAATATGAGTTTGTTTACATTAAGGGCCCTTGTATGGAGTGACGGCGGTGCAACTATGGGGGCAATGGCCCATAACCTTGCTGCCACAAGCTTAGGCAACTTTGTTGGCGGTGTAATGCTTGCCCTTACCTACTGGGCAATGGGGCGCAAGGACCAAGGGTAGGCAGCTTAAAAAAGAGCAAACAGATACCTTGTTTATAAGAAAATTATTAAGGCGTTGGAAAACAAAAGTTCAACGCTTTTTTATAGTTGGCTGCCCTCTTTGCAGCTATGTTCCTTTCTATTTATCATCTAACATATCATGTACACTTTTGGTTGTTTTTCAACCTTTCCAGCGTCATTTTTCAGCCTGTTATTAGATTTTTCCAAGCACTTTAACCCACTCCTGAGCTTTGTTTTTAAAAAGCCTTTGTGTCATAAATGCCATTACAAACATAGGGCCTACAATGGACCTCTTCTGAAATTGTTTCACACAATTTTTCTCACTTTAAACACTCAACAGAGAATTTTCAGGCTACGCCCGAAAATTGTTTCAAGGAAAGCATTTTTGAGCTTAGCTCAAAAATACATGCAAAAAAAAACGTGCAAAAACGTCTGTTCTTTAAAATTCGCTTCGCGAATTGCGCTTAAAAATTGGTTCAACGTTTGATTTCAGAAGAGGTCTAATGGACAAACAAGTTTGGTTCACGTTTATCAAGGGCCAAAATACACAAAAGTATACCTGTCACCATCTAAAACAAGACGCCCAAAAGGTAGGCCGGTACGGCTATGGATAAGGTTGCCGACTCCGTCCGGGTTAAGCCGCACAAAACTCATATCCGCATTCATGCCAAGAATAAGGGTATCTGCCGTTACCATTTCACGGGGAAAGCTTGTAATCTCAGCCACAACAGGCAGAATAGCCTTGAAATAAAACTCTTCTGTATTAGCATTAAGCTTGCCTAAAAATGCCCAGTCGCTGGAAGATATGTTCTCAAAACCCTCTCTTGATGTTTCGCTAAACCTATAGCGGGTGTTCAAAACAATTATCCGGCTTTCATCATCAAAGCCGCTTTGCCTGAACTCCTCCAAAAAATTCTCTGCTATTATGTGGTCGTCTATTTCTATCAGACGGTAGTTGTTAATTTCGCTAACACCGGCTAAAAAGAATGCTAAACAAACCCCACCGGTTAATATAGCTGCTATGGCACGCAAAGGCCGCACCTTTAGCATAATTTCTGCAACACCGTCAATAACCATAGCCATGCCGAAAAGTGACGGATAAACATTTCTAAAGGCGATAAAATTGTTTTCAAGTATAAAAAATATAGCAAAAGGAGCAACGGCCAACAAAACCCCAATAAGGATTTTAATATAAGGCTCATCGTCGTCATATTTTACGTTTAATAAACTTAGCCCGCATATCAGTGCAAATGCAAGCACTAAAAGGAGTGCTAATACTTGCAGCAGGTTAAGCTCTACACTGAAAAAACCTAAAAAACCCGTCTCTAACATATTAAAATTGTGGGTGGTTAAAAGCCTGCCTATGCTGAGCGTAGTTGAAATAAAGTGGGATATGAACCCTTCAGAGACAGTAACCGCACGGTTTGCAAGCCTGTCACCGTGGTTCCAGAAAAAGATGTAGTAAGCACCTATGATAAAGAGACCGGCAAAAGGTACAGCAGTTATTAAAGTTTTGTCATAGCCTAATCTTCTGAAATTCAAACCTACAACAACAAGTGTAAAAACAAAATTAAAGACTGTTATCTGCTCATAAAAGCCTGTGGCTAATAGGTTAAAAAGAAAGTATAGAAAAAGCGTTAAATTTCTGCGCCTGTAATCATTGTCCAAAAACCTCACAAGAACATAACATGAAAGCACTGAGAAAAACATACCCGGCACAAACCTTGTGGAAGCACCTATCCAATATACTGCCTCAATATTTAATGGCAGCAGAGCACAGACTATAAGCCCTGCAACACCAAAACTTATGCCCGATTTTTTAAGAATCTCTTTAAATAAAACCAGTGTGACAAAGCTCATAGCCGTGTAGAACAACAGCACCAGCTCCAAACGCGGCCAAAACCATTGTGTTATGTAGGCATCACTTATAAAGGCTATTGGGCGAAACGTATATAGGCCATACCACAGTATTATATTATTCCATATATCGCTGTTACGCCTGAAAAAGATGCCATAGGTATTATTATCATCCAGATAATTGAAATAATCAAAACCAAAGAAAAATACCCTAAGAAGCATTATAAGCCCAAGGCCTGTCCAGAAAATAACAGGCCAATTAAGTCTCCTCATCCGGCTACACCTCCCTTAAATGTATTTGTCAAATGCTTATGTCATAAGTATAGCCAAATAAAGAACAATATTATCATATGGGCCGGGTAGGCTAAGTAAAACACCCATCTGAGCGGTTTGCCTTTTTTGCCGTTGTAGGACAGCATAAAAATCAAGCTTATAAAGGAGGCCCACATAAACGGCGGAGAAAAACCGTAGATGTAGACTAAACATAAGGCTACGGCTGTTATTTTCACAAAAATTTTAGAGCGCTGTGCCGTACAAAACTCCGCCGCAATAGCCGGAAAAGCTATTATTACTACGCCTATAAAACCATAGTCACTACGGATAAACTGCGCAGCATAAGCGCAAATAACTGTCGAGAGCATACCTACAGGAAGGGCAAAAAACTCACCAACCCTTTCCTTTGCCTTAAGATAAACAGCAATGGCAAGGGCTCCAAAAAATAAGGTAAAAAATACGTTTTGGGCAGAAAAATCCACAATATTTGAAAAATCATTCATATACTTGCCCTGGCCGGCAAAGCGCAGCAAATCAAAGGGTATTTCTGATATAAAAGCAAAAACCAGCAGCCTGCTCAGATACCGCCTTATATTGCTTGTGCGAACGCACCCCTCCCCTATTAAAAAAGCATATAGGGGAAAGGCTATTCTACCTATATAACGTAGCTGGCCGATATCAAAAACAAAACCTGTATGGTCTAATATCATAGTGGCAAGCGCCACAATTTTTATTGCAAATGTACTCATTTTTCTCCCTTGTTATAGTGAGCCAAGTTTGCTCAGATATCTGTCGGCCTGCTGTGCCGCAACAAGCCCTTCACCTATGGCCTTAGGCAGCTGATAGGGCCAGCCGGTACAATCACCGGCAGCAAACACCCCCGGTATATTTGTCCCGGCTTGGCGGTCAACTTTTACTAAACCGTTTTCAAGCTCTATGCCGGCTATTAAGCTGTCAAAGGGCATGGTTTCTTTTACGAAGAATATGCCGGCCGCTGAAACAATACCATCATTTGTTTCCAGGCCTGTTGCAAAGTCCCCGCCAATAACACGTATAGGCTTGAATTTTACTACATGAACGCTGGAGGCTACTTTTCGCAAAAACTCCGCATCCTCATCGGCTTCCTGTGAGTTTCCCACAACTATTACATCTTTTCCCCTATACAACATTCCATCACAGGTGGCACAGTAACTTACTCCTCTTCCAAGAAACTCTTCTTCACCCTCTATTTTATCACCCTTTACTATACCTGTGGCAAGTATTAATGTTCGAGAGTTCTCTATGTTATTGTCGAAATTAATTGAAAAATAATCACCCATTGAAAGTATTTGAAGCACCCTGCCTTCCCGCTTATCTACCCCTAAAAGTTCAGCGTGAGCCGAAAACTTATCAAGCAGTTCTACACCGGACAGCCCCGGCAGCCCAAGGCAGTTATCAACCTTTTCTGCTTTATAGAGAAAGCTGCTTTCTTTTGCGCGGCCGAAAACTACAGCAGAACGGCCTCTTGCCACTGCATTTATTGCTGCTGATAACCCTGCCGGCCCCGCACCGATTATTGCTATATCTATCATGTTTTACCTCCTGAGGTCACTTTAATCTGTATTATAGCAGATTAATCTGCTATAATACAGTCATTAACCTAAACTTAAGGAGATAAACATGAAATCTTTAGTTATAGCCGAAAAACCATCTGTGGCAAAAGATATTGCAAGGGTTTTAAAATGCAGCGCCAATAATAAAGGGTATATGGAAGGCGGCACATATATAATCACTTGGGCTATGGGGCACCTTGTAACTTTAAAAGACCCTGAGGGCTACGATAAAAAATATAAATCATGGGAACTTGAGCATCTGCCTATTATCCCAAAAAAGGCTGAGCTTACGGTTATGCCAAAAACGGCCCACCAATACAAAACTATTAAAGATTTGATTCATAGAAAAGATGTGAAAGATATAATAATTGCAACAGATGCCGGGCGTGAAGGCGAGCTTGTGGCCCGCTGGATACTGGAGCTTGCCGGTAACAGAAAGCCTGTTAAAAGGCTTTGGATTTCCTCTGTTACTGACAGGGCTATTTTAGACGGGTTTAAACACTTAAAAGACGGCAAAGCTTATGTGCCCCTCTATCATTCTGCCATTGCCAGGGCCATGTCTGATTGGCTTGTGGGTATCAATGCTACAAGAGCACTTACAACTAAACACAATGCTCAACTTTCATGCGGGCGGGTGCAGACCCCTACTTTAGCAATGGTAGCTAAAAAAGAGGATGAAGTGCGTTGCTTTAGGCCAAAAGATTTTTATTTGGTTAAGTTTAGTGCTTTGGGAACAGAGTTTATTTGGCAGGATAAAAAAAGCGGTGCCCACAGGATATTCGATAAAAACGAAGCTGACAAAATACTTGCCGATATTAAAAGCGGTACTGCAAAAATTGCGGATGTTCAAAAAAAGCGCGCAAAAGAATCTGAGCGCGGCCTTTATGATTTGACACTTTTGCAAAGAGATGCTAACAGAATTTATAATTTTTCGCCAAAACAAACATTGGATATAGCGCAGTCTTTGTATGAGCGCCATAAAGTGCTGACTTATCCCAGGACTGATTCCATGTATATTTCCACCGACATAGTACCTACGCTGCCGGAGCGGCTTAAAGCAGCCCGCTTTGGGCCTTTTAAGAAGTTTGCGGCGGATATTTTAGCCAAAGGCATAAAACCAACTTCGGCCTTTGTTGATAACGCTAAAGTAAGTGACCACCATGCGATAATTCCTACGGAGGAAGCTGTAGTGCCCTCTGCTCTTTCTGACAATGAGATGAAAATATATTCATTGGTAATAAAGCGCTTTTTAGCCTGCCTCATGCCTCCTTTTGAATATGATGCCATAAGTGTTACAGTGGAGTGCGTCTCTCATAAGTTCATGGCAAAGGGCAAAACCGTAATAAACGCCGGCTTTAAAGAGGTTTACGGACTTAAAGCCGATGAAAGTAATGGAGATGATGTTAAAGAGCAACTTTTGCCGGAGTTCAAAAAAGGTGAGGAGCTTGTAATAAGCCGCCAGAGCGCGGTAAAAGGCCAAACCTCACCACCGCCCTATTTTACTGAGGGTACTTTAGTTTATGCTATGGAAAACCCAAAAGCCTATGCCTCAGGTGAATATGCTAAAACTTTAGGCGAAACAGGCGGTCTTGGTACAGTGGCAACCAGGGCAGACATTATTGAAAAATTATTTGCAGCCTTTTATATAGAAAAACGCGGCAACCAGCTGTTCACCACAAGCAAAGGCAGGCAGGTTTTAAAGCTTGCGCCTAAAGATTTATGCTCGCCTGATTTAACTGCAGTTTGGGAACAAAAGCTAACAAGCATTGCTAAAGGCCAGCTTAAAAAAGACGAGTTTCTTACAGATATAGAAGAATATACCAAAAAAATTATAACTGAGATAAAAGGCTCAGAAGCAACCTTTAAACATGACAACATTACAGGTAAAAAATGCCCTGATTGTAATAAGCTTCTCTTAGAGGTAGCCGGGAAAAAGGGTAAGATGCTGGTCTGTCAGGACAGAGAGTGCGGATACAGAAAGTCACTTTCACTAAATACCAATGCCCGCTGTCCACAGTGCATAAAAAGAATGCAGCTTAGCGGTGAAGGTGATAGCCGGCAATTTTCCTGCATTTGTGGTTTTAGGGAAAAAATGGCGGCCTTTGAAAAGCGAAAAGAAACAGAAAACGCAGGAAAACTCAATAAGCAAGATGTTGACAAGTATTTAAAAAAGGTAAATGCTGATGAAAAAAATGAGCCTAACTCAAAGATCGCAGATGCACTAAAGGGTTTTAAGTTTTAGGTTTTACAAAAAAGGAGGGCTTTCAAATGTCTGATATTACATTTAAAACTGATAGCGGTTACTTTATCCACAAAGCCGGAGCAATAATTATTCATGAAAATAAAGTGTTGATGGTAAAAAACGAGAGACACCCTTTTTACTACACCGTTGGCGGGAGGGTTAGCGTTGGTGAGACATCAGAAACCGCTGTTTTAAGAGAAGTTTTTGAAGAAACTAATATTAATCTGGAAATAGAGCGGCTGGCTTTTATTCACGAAAATTTCTTTGCTGACAATGATTCCGCTTTTGATGCGCCCTGCCATGAAATCGCTCTGTATTACTTAATGAAGGCCCCTTCTACAGAAGATATAACCCGTATGAGATGTAACAGCTTTGGTTTTGGCGATGTCAAGGAGGCGCTGCATTGGCTGCCTTTGGATAAATTGACAGACTATCGCTTATATCCCGAATTTTATAAAACCGAGCTATTAAATATAAAAAAAGAAGTCCGACATTTTATTACTAATGGCGGAAACACTTTTCGCGGAAAGTGAACTACCCCGCCCCAAGGGGCGGAGTGAACAGGTTTACTACCCGCGGCGTTCGCAAAAGTCAAGGCTTTACATTTTGCCTTTGGCAAAATGTAAAGCTATTGGGTGGGGGCTTGAAAACCCCCACCCAATAGGCGGTTCGCCCCGCTGCTTTCGCCAAAGTAAACTTTGGCTTAGAAGCGGGGGTCTTCGCCCTTGAGATAAATTCTAAGCAATATAACTCAAGTAAATCGAAGCACCTACAAGCGTCACAAGCACAACCTTATTCCACTTATACACACGCCCAAAACCAAGGGAGTCAAACACACTAATCGGTAAACACCTAATAATCAAAAGAGGCGCGCAAAGGTTGGCTGCAAACCTTAAAAAAAGTGAATCAATATCTGTAAATAACCTCACTACCATAATACTAAGCAAAAACACCCATACAGCTATGGCATTTATTGCCATGTCACGCTTAAAGGGCAAAGTATTCTCATAATGAGAGGGGTACCAGCTACCTATCCAGGGCAGAAAACCACCGGTGGCAATGCTGATTGCAGGATAGACAAACGCACCTCCGCTTGTGAGGCGGAATTGCCATAGGCGTTTTTTAGAAAACAGGGTCCCCAAATATCCTGCCAAAACGCAGCCTAAAAAGACAAACCCAAAAGCGGCTACAGCAATTGAAAGCTGGGATATATCGCCAACCCTTGATATAATAGGAATCATCATCAATAGACTCATTATTACATAAGCTGCAATCTGCCCCGGGCCGCCTTCTTTTTTGTATAATGAAGTTGAATTATTATCGGGTTTAGCTATATAAAACTCATGCCCTACAGCCCCTACATATGCTGTATTAAAACATAGTTTTAACGCCCCAAAAAAACCGGTGTCACCAGCAATTTTAGGCAAGCTTGCTTTTACAAACCCTTTTCGTTCAAACAAAATCCAAGAGGCAACATTATCATCACGCACATAAGTCACGAGAGCATCGCAGCCCTGCTTCCACATGAAAGGTATACCCTCTTCCATAAGCTTCTTGCCAATCCCCTGTCCGTGAAAGGACGGGTCGGTGAACAGAAAACTTACAAAACCATACTTTTTTCCACTGCAGTTTTCAAATTTATATACGAAACCACCTACAATTTTATCCTCAGCAATGGCTACAAAAGCATCTTTAGGTTTTGGCATAAACAGCACTTCAATCAGACCAAATGACTTTCGCGCAAGTTTTTTAGCTTCGCCTGCTTCACTTGCCTTCATTTGGCGTATAGTTATGTTCATAGGCTCTCCTTTATTAGACCTCTTTCGTCAGATTTTTGTGCGTTTTTGCGATAAGTCGGTAGGGCCTGACAAGGCCCAGCACAAAACAAGCTGAAAATATGGCAAAATGGGGTTTGAAAAGAGCTATGCTATCCCAAATTCCTTATCTTAAACTCTTTTTGAGCTTCTCTCTTAACGTCACGCTCAGCTATTGAATGGCGTTTGTCATACAGTTTTTTACCTTTGGCTACTGCTATATCAAGCTTAACAAGGCTGCCCACGAGATAAACCCTGGTAGGAACTATTGTCAATCCGTCTTGAGACAAGGCTTCAAGCAGCTTTTTAATCTCAATTTTGTGCAGAAGAAGGCGTCTTTTTCGTAACGGGTCTTTATTAAATATATTTCCAAACTCATATGGGCTTACGTGCATACCGTAAACAAAGGCTTCACCACCCTCTACGCGCACAAAACTGTCCTTCAGATTGCAGCGCCCGGCGCGAAGGCTTTTTACTTCTGTGCCTACTAATTCTATGCCGGCTTGATAGGTTTCGTTTATAAAATAGTCGTGATAAGCTTTTTTGTTCCGGGCTAATATTTTAACCCCATCTTTTGCTTTAACCATGGCTTCCTCCTGTCGTAATTAGTTATAAACCAAATAGAATGTTACCACAAGAATTAATACACAAATAAAGGTAAGCATTTTACTTCCTGCCGAGCGTTTATAGTTAGAAACATCATAAGGTATCAACTTAATCCATATATCCTGGCCTATTTTATGCTGTAACACCTTTACAAAGCCATCACTCCCATAAAACATCATCCGTGAGATTTTAATTTCGTTTGTTATAAAAGTAACTCTGTCATAACCAACTATTCCACTCCTGCTTTTAACAGGCACATCAGCCCGGTGTGCCAAACCGTCTTTTATCATTGCTCTAAGTTCATCATAAGTAAAGTGCTTTTTTCTAAAAAGCCCCCTGTAAACCAAACCTCTCCCAGTTAATGTGAATTTTAAAAACAAAACACGCAATGAAATAAGAAAAAATAAAAGCCCTGCCGTAAGAAAAAGAAATGTCGGTCCGCGCATTTCTTCCTCCTCATAAATAGCTGGGGTAATATATACCCCGGCTAAACAGAGTACTGAGAAAACAATTCCTAAAAAGGCAATAATTCTAAAGGAACCCCTTACGGTTATATACGGGTTGCCTTCTTTATCTTTTTTGTACCGTTCGCCTATTACTTTTTTTAAGCCAGCTAACCTTTGTTCAAAGTTTTCTTCCTCTTTTTTTGAAAGTCTATCGTTCATACGAACCCCTCTAACATCCACCATTTTGCTTGTCAAACACAAAATCCAACCGCTTGTTAATCAAGTCCGCATTAATTAGTCTAACTGATACTTTTTGCCCCGGCCTGTAAATATTGCCTGATGATTCGCCTTTAGCTTCCATTGTTTTTTCATTGTATATATAATAGTCGTCTTCTATATGTGAGTAACTTACAAGACCTTCAACAGTATTGGGCAATTCTACAAATATGCCAAAGCGGGTCACAGAGCTTATAATACCGCCGAAAACCTCACCTACCTTATCTGACATAAATTCTACCTTCTTAATATTTTCAACCTCTCGCTCTGCTTCTTCTGCATTTCGCTCTGCTATAGATGAAAATTTGGCCACGTCCGGCAATACTCTTTTATACCTGTCTTCTTTATCCGGCAACCTTCCATTAAGGTTATCTTTAATTATCCTATGAATCTGTAAGTCAGGATAGCGCCTGATAGGTGACGTAAAATGGCAGTAATACTTAGAAGCAAGCCCAAAATGGCCAAGGTTTTCATCCATATATCTGGCCTGTTTAAAGCTGCGCAAAAGGGCCTTAGACACTATCATTTCCTCGGGCTTATCTTTAATTTCATCAATAAGCTGTTGGAAATTTTTAGGGTGGTTAGATTTGCCTTTTATAAACAGCCCAAAATGACGAAGAAATTCAATCAGGTTTTCAATTTTTTCAGAGTCAGGCTCTTCATGGCAGCGGTAGACAAAGGGTGCTTCCAGCCAAAAATACTCCTCGGCTACTGTCTCATTACAAATGAGCATAAACTCTTCTATTATATTTGAGGCAATGTTTCTGTCCCTTCTTTCAATTGCAATGGTTTTGCCAAGCTCATCCAGCTTTACCTTGCTTTCAGGAAAATCAAACTCAACAGCACCGCGTTTTTTGCGTTTGTTTTTAAGTATTTCCTGTAGCTGCCTCATAAGCTTAAACATTTCTACAAAGTCTGCATATTCGCCCTCTTCTGTTTGCTCATCTAAAACAGCGCTAACCCCTGCGTATGAACAGCGCTTGTCTATCCATATAAGTGTTTCAGCTATTTTGTGAGCAGTAACATTGCCTTCAAGGTCAATATCCATTATACAGCTTAGCGTAAGCCTATCTTCATGAGGGTTCAGCGAACATATGCCGTTTGACAGTTCTACAGGCAGCATAGGAATAACCCTGTCTGCTAAATACACGCTGGTGCCTCTTTTACGCGCCTCTTTATCCAATGCACTTCCATCTTTTACATAATGGTTTACATCGGCAATATGAACGCCTAACCTATAGCCCATATCAATTTTTTCGATAGTGATTGCATCATCAAGGTCAAGGGCATCGTCTGAATCTATTGTAACTGTTTTTAAGTGCCTTAAGTCAAGCCGGCCTTCCATTTCAGCCGGGCTTACCGCTTGAGCCACCTCAAGAGCTTCTCTTCTTGCCTTATCACTAAATTCTGTATGAATTTCAAACTGTTTGACTATCGAAAGAATATCTACACCCGGTTCGTTAATATGGCCTAAGACCTCAGTAATTTTACCCTCGGCATTCCTAATGTTAGTTGCAGGCTTTGTTATTTTAACAACCACTTTAAAGCCACTTATAAAATTTACAGCCTCTCTTTTAGGTATATATATGTCTTGCCTTAATTTTCTATCATCAGGGCGAACAAAATAGTGGCTGCCTTCTCTCAAAAACGTGCCCACAATAGAGCTTACGCCTCTCTTAATGATTTTAACAATCTCACCCTCAGGGCGCTTACCATGACTCTCAGGGTGAGTTATACGGCAAAGAACTGTGTCTTTGTTCATAGCACCATTAGCAAAAGAAGATTCTATGAATATATCTCTGCTTTTGTGCCCTTCAGGGGCAACGAACCCAAAACTTCTATCAGTTGCCACATAGGTCCCACGGATAAGGCCCTGAGACTCACTAAGCATTATCTTGCCACGCTTTGTAACCATAATGTCGCCGTTTTTTTCAAGCTCTCTGATAAGTTGTTCAAAAAATTTACGCTCAGAGGGTTCTACCTGCAAAAGATAAGCAAGTTCACTCAGCTTCAAAGGTTTGTATTCATCACTTTTTATAAATTCAAGAATAGTTTGTTTTCTTTTTTCCATGATGTTTTTAAAATCGTCCATGTTATCACCTGTTTAAAATAGTATTATAGTCAGCGCAGTTGAAAAGTGTCAAAAGAAAGTGCAGTATTTTTTTGTAAGACAAGAAAACGACAACGACACTTGCAATGCATTTTTTGCGGAGCAAAAAATTGCTTTCCATAATGTATGCGCTTTCCTAGCCAAAGGCTAGGAAACGCATTGCAAGCTAGGCGGAGTTGACGCGGTATTGCAAAAAAATACAA
>Ga0131853_10009979_pt1 | contig 17387 bp, 13 predicted proteins | sample TergutLab28metaG_FD_92764 | JGI IMG/M metagenome (GOLD analysis project Ga0131853, IMG submission 92764) | Labiotermes labralis P1 segment gut microbial communities from Petit-Saut dam, French Guiana - Lab288 P1 (version 2) (version 2) | ecosystem: Host-associated > Arthropoda: Insects >... | reverse complement strand
TATATTTTTTATAAAATAATATAATATTAAAATAATTAATTTTATTTTATTTATATTATCACTTTATTTTTTGCATGGTTTTTTTTTTTTTTTTTTTTTTTTTACATTTCGATGCGGAACATATAAGATCATTCACCCTATTCAACAAACGTGTTGAGTGTCATGAAGCTTTATAAGAGAAATCCCCATTTTTACTGGTGATACATTAGGAAACATTCTCATCTTATATTCAGGGAAATTCAGTACACAAACATATAACATAATTTAGTGTGCTCTGCTAATTCAAGTTGTGATTTCAGAGAAGCACCTGCATTGTCACTTTAATGTCAGAATACAAGTTGTGAAATCATACCAGAAAGTTAACCTTGCTGCCACAGCAGGCAGCCTGGGCCATGCCTCATCATCTTATTCTTCTGTTTTGGTAATAAATTGGGGAACTTCTTTCACAAGGGTAATTAAAATTTATACCTGCTTTCTGCACAAGATGTTTATATTGTCTACATCTATTTTATCTGTGGTTTATTCATGTTTTTAATTCTTCAGATTATATGGCATCAAATCTACCTTTATATTTCATGAAAGGTGATGTATAGCATTATGTGACTAACTGCAACATTATTCCATTAGGATTAGGAGAAAACACAGGAGAGATTTTTATTTATTTTTTTTTAATTACACTAATGCTGAACAAACTTTGTGTCTGGCAGAAATGAACAGGATATCAGTGCTTTTTGTACATGTTGTTATAGAACTGTAGCAACTGTTAAGCTCGCAGGTCAATCAGCAGGCATGTGGCAGGGTTCACTGCTGATCACATGCATGTATTGCTGAGCATGGTTTATCAGTGTGGTGCAGTACCTTTTGACACACTAAATACTTTCAATATCTATGATTATTACAAACACCAGTTGATATGTGACATGAGGTCTTCACAGCAATATTGAGGAAGAAAATGGTCTTCTGGAATAAAACGCTGTGTTAACTAGTCATTTGTTCCTTGCACACTGCAGGAGCTTGCTGCCTGTATCATCAGTTTAGTCCAAGAAGAATAAGATTCTTGGCAGGGCTGGTTGCATTATGTAGTGAAACAGAACGTTCTTTTATTCATTTCTTTCTTCCTCTCAATGTTTGATTTTACCTTTCTTGCCTGTTTTAGTATGGAATGCCAATGATTCTCCCAAACAACATATTTTCCTGGATCATTCTGAAACTGGAGGCACCAGGCTCCTCTGAATCAGTAAACTTTTGCAATCATCACAGTTTCAACATCCCAGAAGTGTGAAATCTTCATCACGTGGTATGATGGTAGAGTGCAACTGGCAGCAGCTGAAGCTATATCGTGTGTTCATGTGTGTGCGTGCGCAAGTATGTTTATGTACGTATGTCCATATGCATGCATGCGTACATATGTTTGTATGCATGTATGTATGGCTCAGGTATGCTCTTGTGAACATAATAATAAAAAACCTTAAGGCCTACTAAGGCATGGAATTTCCTGAATAGATAGCAGGTATCGCCCTCCCAAGCTGGATTGTTCTTCAAAGACTTATTTACTTAAAATTAAGAAACAAACAGCATAGACCAGATAACACAAGGCAGAATACGATGAGGAAGTCAGTGCAGATGCCTCTTCTACAAGGAAGCTTAGCATTAACAGTTCAAATATCACCACATTCCAGATACTCACGTCCATCATCATGCCCCATACCGATGTTATGTCCAATCATATGGGCCATGGTTCCAGCAAGGAGATGTGGTTCATATGCATTTATGTCAACACTGATGCCAACAGATCTTGCAGTGCAAACAGTCTCTGGAACAGCCATACCCGACTTCCCACCCTGAAATGATGTCTCACCACTGCAAGATAAAGAAGCACTGGGTTCAGATGGCAGAAAAGGTTCTGATTAAATCAATAACCTGTGGTTCTGTATTTCACAACATAAACTGAGCACCTGTCATTGTAATTAGAGCCAGAATAGCATATTTGGTATAGTGATTAGGCTGTGGGCTGGATGGTCTGGGATTTGAATCCCAGCAGGGGCAAGAGTTTTTTCATCTGAAAAATGTCCAGAGTGACTCTGGAGCCCACTCAGCTTCCTGTGCAATGTGCAACAGGGGCTCTTTCTGCTGGGGTAAAGCAGCTAGGGTGTATGCAGTATACCATTCATTGCTGGTTGGTGCTTAGACTAAGAATGAATGGAACTGTAAGTCTGCTCCTGTTCTATGCCTTCATGGTGTAGACAGAGGCAACACCGCCTTTCTTGTTACCTTCAACTATTATTATCATCATCCCAGAACATATCACAGTGAGGACTTAACACAAGGGTAACCTAAGCAGACAAACCATTATCTTGTTTTCTTTGCAATATATTGGGCATGAATTACATGCAGTACCTGTAAAAAAAAAAAAATCCTTGTCCATTCCATGCAGGCAGATATTGCTTCACTCATTCTTAACCTCAGCACCAGAGGGAGGTGAGTGATTAATTTCATGACTCACCCACATAAGCCCCAGAAGAAAACCCTTGTACCCACACAACAGGAGGCTCTGTGGTCTTCAGAGTCAGTCTACATAATTTGAAGAAAGGAAAATGGTTTGCCCCTCTGGGGATATGCATCTCAAATCATCCAGCCCATAGTGTAGTCTCTAGTTCAACTATGCTGTCCTGGCTTCCATATATCTGCCTCTTTGTGAAATAAAGTACACATGTTTGCTGCTTTTTGAAATCAATAATGTGCACTGCAGCAAACCTGTTATATAGAATGTCCCAGGAGTTAAGGTCAATATTTTGGGATTTAATTCCAGAGCTGATGCTGAGTCAAAAACGTCATATACACATGGGTCCAATTTGCAGCAGTTCAGGATTTATGAGTTTTTGAAGTACACTAAATAAATTAGAAAGGAAAGAGGAGCAATGTGCATTTATTGGATATGATGTTAAATATACAGTTACAGATTCGCTGTTCAACACTCAAGCAAGTTGTTCGAAGTGTCCTCTGTCCGCTTGGATAAATTTTCTGACTCATATGACCACAGAACTCATAACCTTACGAAGCAATGCAGCACTGTTGATGCTTCTTGCAGCGCTGAGAATATGCTGGAGTAGTTCCCTCTGTGTAGGCCTCATTGTTGAAGAAAATGTTACAAATCATATGGGGGTTTGAATTAATCCAAAGGCACAATTCCAACCAGCTACATATGTCTGCAGGTTCAAGATGCTGAATGCACTGGATATGGTTTGTATACATTCTGTATGTGTGTAATGTTCGCCAGACTCTCAGAGTTGAGGTCAGTACTTCAAGGTTCAATTCCAGAGCTAATTCTGAGTCAGAAATGTCATACTGTAAACGTAAACATGATTCCAATTTGCAACAGCTGCTAAGTTTGGAGCAGCTGAAGTGTAGCAGCTCATTTTACCCACGATGGAGTCAACAATACAAGAAACTCCCATGTATGGGATCATGATAATCCACATAAAATTGTTGAAAGTAACTACCAACATAACTTTTCTGTAAATGTGTGGTGTGGCGTCACTGATGACGAATTCATTGGTCTGTACATTATCCTGCAATGTCTGCCAGGTGATATTTACTCCAACTTTTTGCAAGATAAACTGCAAGCATGTTACACGTGAGAGTTAATATCGCGCGAGTCCCTCTCTGTTTCTGTGGAGAGGCGCTCTGTTATGTGTAAGCACCTTCGAGAGCCGACTCTCCAAGATCACCGTTAACTAGGGGACAGCCAGCTCGAGAGCACTTCCTATGTCCGTGTAAACTAGCGCCACACTCGCTCTCAGCTGCAACCTGAACTAGACAGGAAAACTGGTATAGTTGAGAACGTGGGTTGATAGCATTACTGCGAACATGGAGGGGAAGAAAGTGTGGACAAAGGAAGAAACTCGAGAACTTATATGTTTATACGAGTCTCACCCAGAGATTTGGGACAGCCGGCACATGCATTACAAAGACAGAGATAAAAGAAGCATGTGCTGGCAATCGATGGGGGAGGCACTGAACACCAGTGTAGCAGAGGTGCAGTGGAAAATACATAACCTCCGCAATCAAGTAAGTAACTATTTACCATGCTGTACTGAATGTATCGTGTTCTTTGTGCAAAATAGACTATTAATTTGTACATTGCATTATGTACGTGAGCGTGCAAAGTGTCTTCCCAAGCATGTTTCAATATGGTGATGTACCTAGGGTTAGTTTTAGGTTTTCATTTCTCTGTGTGAACTGAATTATATGCTGTATTTCAAATGCTGCACACTCTTTCACTTGTATCTTGCAACTGAAGTATAATATTTATTTTAGCATTGTATGGGAAGGTAAAATGACCCAAGACAAAGCATGTGGTTGTATGTTGGGTCAAAAATTGTGAACTTGGGACAGAATTCAAAAAAGGGGGGAAGTGAAGAGTGAATCAATTTTTCACACTTTGTGTACATATAGGGCCTATAGCCTACCACACTGATTAACATGCAATGACTCAGAGAAATACAATCCATAAAACAGAAGAAAAATATGTGTAGTTGGTTTTCTTCCAATAGTATTCATGTAATATGTCTCCTAATGAAGAACAAGAAATGTAAAAGATAAGCTGTATGCAACTTAAAAGAAGTTCAATTACATGCATTCTTATGATTTTGTATAGCCAGAAAGACATCTTTACTCTTCTTTAAAGATGCACTAAAATCAGCTGCCAAAAGCTGTGATGCTTGGCATTTGTACAGTCTTGTTGATAGGGACGTAAGTTACCATAATATGTTATTACTGAGAATGCTGGAAAATTCATTTTCTTTGTCAAGAATACATTCATTGGTGTTCATACAGCTGGATGCAGATGTCGCAGCAGTGGCTGACTGAAATTGACAATGTCCCAATGTACAACACTTTGCTGTATGTGTCATATTTAACTTGTCAGATCATACAAATTATTACATTGTTATGCCCTGTGTAGGTGTCTCAGGAACTACACAAAATGGCCAAAAGGAAGAGTGGCAGTGGGGTGGAAGTATACACAAGTACACTGCCATATTTCAGTGCATTGAAGTTTATCGTACCCTCCCTGTCACCAAGGGAATCAACTTCAAATCTGGTAAGTTAAATGAACAAAACAAACAGTCCTTAAGGAAAAGTATGTATTAATTGGAAAAGAACAGATATGAAATGCATGAAGAAAACAATGAACACTTTATTATAATGACATTCTGTGAATTGAGTCACAATGGTGCAGCAGACAGTTTGCTGGACAAAAAATGTATGTATTTTAACTGTGCAATCAAATATGTTTGTATTGCCAACTGATTTCCCCTTGGGGAGTCATGAAAAATTCTCTGAGTTCATTCCTGGTACTGTTTTGTGAGCTGGGTCGAGGTCTTCTTTGTAATTGCAACAAGTTTGTTGATGGCATCCCTTCTTCTCTCCACATACCACACCACACTTCGTGAGTGTCTGTACTTTCTGTGTCAAGTAATCCAGGCTGTAGATAGGAAGACCGTGATCCTTGTGTTGACATCAGAAAATTGTGCAGAACACAGACTGCTAGCACAATATTTACAGTGCTTGTGGGGCTCTGTATCATTGGCTTCCTAAGGACTCAAAATCTATTTGCAATTATCCCAAACACATTTTCTACTATTCTGCATGCTCTGGATAACCGGTAATTGAATATTCGGTTAGGTGCTGGTTGATCTTTGAAAGGATAGGGTTTCATAATGTAATTTCTCATTGCAAATGCATCGTCTGCAACAAAGAAATATGGAACTGGCTGTGTCCGGCCAGGTAAAGGTATTGCAAGGGGAAGCCCAACAGTGCCAGTTTCCAGTGCATGGTATAAGCTGCATCTATTGAAAACCCCTTCATCTGAAACTCTACCATTGCAGCCAACATCAACATACAGAAACCTGTATTCAGCATCAACTACTGCTAGTAACACGATGCTGAATGTCCTTTTGTAGTTATAATAGTAACTGCCACTATTTTCTGGTGCTTGCATGACAATGTGCTTCCCATCCAGGGCTCCTACACAGTGAAGGAAGTTCCACTGTTTGTAAAAGTTTTCACTACATTTCAGCCATTCTTCTCCTGTTAATGGTAACTGAAAAAAAAGGACACTTTGTTAAGAATTAAATACTTTAGGAATAAACACTTTAGGTCACCGGTTTTTGTTTTGTCATTTTCAGGCTGTCCCTGCAGAAGCCTCTGAGGAAGTAACAGAGAATTCTGGTGATGGTGCAGAAGCTGCTGCACCCCTTCCTGCATCTTCACCAAAAACTAAAAAGAAGTGCAAGTCTGGCAAGACCATTACATCAGAAGATGAATGTCTGAACCAGGCACTGAATTTTATTATGCGTAGGCTGCCTGATGAGTTTGATACATTTTGGGAGTATGTGGCCGTGGAGTTAAGGTCACTAAGTTCAGAAATGTACAGGAAAATGCTGAAGAGAGAAATTCGCTAGTCTATAGCACGAATTGCTGAACTTGATGACTTAAACTCTGTAGCCACCTGCTCTACCAAAATGACTGAAGCTCCATCACCAGACCCATAGCCAGACTGGAATCAGTGTTTGTGTCAACAATTACTGTTAATAAAAATAATTTATTAAAAGCATAAGCCATTTCTTTTACATTTTTCAATGTTCACAGCCCCCAAGTTCATTTCAGAAATTATCTCTGCTCTCTAAACTTTACCAGTGTCATTTCTTATAATGTTCTGTGGTGTTTTTAGTTTGTGATTACATATTTCTATCAGAATGTTGTAATATGATTGCTTCACTTCTATAATTACTTTCTTCAAGACTGCGCAGTAGGCATAAAGATTATAATAGCTGTTACTTGGAGATCTGAAATGCTAGTAAATATTCATTTTTCATCTGCATAATATATTCAATCCATTTGTTATACTGCTGGTTTCACTTCCCTTATGACTTCTATGTGACTGAAAAACAAGTATCAGAATACCTCAAGAGATACAACGAAAATTGTTGAAAATACTATTGACATTATCTTACAACATTATGACAGGCCTGCCCACCACAGCTGCATATGGAGATGAAAATGGTTATTCGTCTTCATGCTGAATTGTCTGTTACTGACAAACAGCTCTGTGAAGCATTCTTTGAGTATATATCTTATTATTATTATTTACTTTTGTTCTTATAACACTGGCTGAGATGAGAAGCAGGTTTTATTTACCAGATTAATTACTATTTTATTTCATGGAACTCATCTCCATCTCTACCCCAGATAGAAAGTCCTCCACCAATTATCACATTTAAAAAAAAAAATTCTTCAGATATTCATCCTTTAGAACATCCCAAAGGGCTCTGCATACTTCCTTTACTATAATTCCGATTGTACATGCAGGTATGCGAAATGAGTACAGCAGACTGTGGTACGAATCACCTGGAACATATAAATTAATTCATTAAAAACCGAAAATCATTGGAGACAACATGCAATTACAATGACAGCAAATTAACATTGTGTGTATTACTTGCCTGTTGCCAGAAAGCGAAGTGTTACTATCACCTTTTCCTCCACTGAAATTGCATTTCTCATGGCTGTATCCTGCTTGCCAATCACGGGGCCCAGCATGTTCACAAGCCTCTGAACTTCCACAGTTGACATCCTTGTAAAATTTCTAAACTGCTGAGAGTCTTCAAGCTGCAGTTCACGTATCAACTGTGTGTATGCCCCCTGTCGGTCACGTCTTCTTACCCAGTTCTTAATCCAGCACTTTCTTTTCACTTTCCTTCTCTTATTAATTGCTAATGCTACATAAACAGCAGCTGCTAGCTCTGCTTCCTGTAAGCAAGCCATTCTAATTAATGGCTAAGTGTTAGTGCACTTCCTCACTTCGTTCCCACCTGTTCACAATCAGCTGATGCGACCGCCACCATGTTCTCCAGCAGGCGTTCACTCTTATGTGTATACGGAAACTTTGTACTCTGAGAGGTCTCGCAGTTCCGGTGCTCTCAACAGTGATCACAGAGAGCCCACTAGCCAGAATTTACTCTCACATCTAAACGTCATCGCTAGATGCTCTCGATAGGACTCGCAAAAGTTTACTCTCACATGTAACGCCACCTTTAGAGAATGTTACTCTACAGACACGATGACAGATGTACTACTAGCATGATGGAACACAGCCTCATTTCAATCAGGTAGTCAGGCAGTATATGAATCATAAATTCCCAAACCAATGGATTGGTCATGGCGGTGAACAGAATTGGCCACCATGGTCACCGGATCTGAACCCATTAGATTACCATGTGTGGGGTTACATGAAAGCTATGGTGTATGTACACAAGATGAACATGAGAGAAGATCTACTCCAGCGAATTCTAAGTGCCGCAAGAAGCTTCAACAATGCTGCACTTTTTCGTAAGGTTATGAGTCCTCTGGTCAAACGAGCCAGAAAATGTATCCAAGCAGATGGAGGACACTTTGAACAACTTGCTTGAGTGGTGAACGGTGAATCTGTCAGTGTACATTTAACAACATATCTCAATAAATGCACAATGCTCCTCTTTCCTTTCTAATTTATTTACTGTACTTTAAAAAATCATAACTCCTGAACCGTTGAAAATTGGATCCATGTGTATATGAATTTTTTGACTCACCATCAGCTCTGGAATTAAATCCCAAAGTACTGACCTTAACTCCTGGGACACTCTGTATACTGACACTATCATGCTACCATATTTTAATGCCTCCTTCCGTTGTAACAGCCATTTTACCTTGATTTTATTCAAGGACTTACATAACCTCCAGGCCATGTACTTTGTACACATATGCCAAAACTACTGGTCTTTTCCTTTTTATTCTCACAGATTTTCCTGCAGGACAGTTTTCTAACTCCTAACTTAACATACTTTACATATGAGCAAAAATTCAGATGTTTAAGAAAATTTGTACAGCACTAGTGTATTCCATGTTGGTGTGAAGAAAAAATTAAAAATTTTTAAATCAGTACATATGGGTTGGTCCTGGATCCTGAAAGGGAACTTGCCTGGGCCATCTAATGTTCCTTCTATGCACATCATTAAGCTTGTCAACATCACAACTTATTCTTTCAATATTTGTTTAAAAGCTGAATTATTAACTCACGTGAGCAGTTGAGTTGTGTCTTTGTCCACCTTGAATAGTTTCCTGGATGTGTAGTCATTGAAGTTGAGCAAAGCACGGCTGATATCCTCACTTTTGTCAATGGGGGCTTGGTTGGTACCTTGCCATGTCTCGATATACACCACTGATACTCGGGTATTAAGTGTTCGGAAGTACTGGAAGATTAAGGCATCACATAACGGCTAACTTAAGACAGTCTGGATAGAATCCACTTAAATTCATTCATTATCATGAAACTGTCCACAAGCTGGGCCAAGGCACTTCTTAAGAATCCCTGTATAGCTCTTAAAATGTGCAAATCTTACTACTATGTTATGTATTACATTGAAAAATCTACAAATGTACACAATTTAAAATATCATTCACCACATATTTTGCCACATTTTCTGCCTTTAAAGGATACAGGCCTATAGTTTTATTCACTTGCCTAAGTGCAGAACTCCTAAACATGTTTTGTATGAAAATCATAATACACTATATGGCAGTACTATTAACATGCAGCTTAATAACATATCTCACTTCTAACACTAACAATTATCAATGAAAAGAACAAAATTCATTTGTAGGCAACAGTGACAAAATAACTCACCAAATACTACTTCCACCAGTGAGTTCTCTAATATAAGCAACATGTACATAAAATCATGGTTTATTTTCACTGATCATTTGTGTGATTGCTTCTCTGTCTTTGTAAAAACTGAACAAAAACTGATGTCAACAATCTCTGTGACACAGAAGAGAAAAGTCAATGGCCAAACATCTGGTAGGTTCCTGACACTCTAGAAAGAACAACACAGTGCACCTAGGACAGTTTACTGCAGTAACATGCACACAGTATCTATTAGAAATTTATCAATTCATATTTTGTTACACACAGTACTGTTTTACATACCAAATCTGCAATATTTGCAACTTGGATGGCATCATGGACAACATCCATCCTTGAACTCCCATTTCTTTTCTCAAACTACAACATAAATGAGAGAAAGATATGGCAGTTTTTAATGAACTGTGTCCTTATGTACAATAAGCCAAATTTCATATATACAGAACAAATATGCAGCTCCCAATTATGAAATTCAAGCACAGGACCCTCATAATGATGATGACTGCCAAGAAATCTAATACAAATCTCTGATACTTTCAAGCAGCAAATCACTGCTGCATTGTTAAACAGAAATGAATATTGGTGTTAACACAACACTATAATCATCTTAAACTGAAGGATGCAAGCTTGACTAGCACTAATTACTTTAAGGTGGTACATCCCCATTGCATTATTAAATAAAAATGAACAGTGCAATGGGTCAGCACAACATTAATGTTGTGCTAACATGCTGCAATATTCATTGGTATAAAATTCGGATATATAGTTTATGTGTATGCCAACCCCAGTGGCCATCCAGTCTTGCTGAGATTGCTGGTTCAAATCTTGCCAGGGAGTGAATGTTTGTCTCTAGTTAGTGTTGTATGTTGTGCAAGAAGATATTTCTGCAACAGACTGATCCCTTGTCCAGAGGAGTCCTACCAAGTATGTGCACATCACTGATTGTGATCAAGTGCAACCATAACCTCTACACCAACAATGAGTAGGAAGAAAAGAGGTCAGACTAAGAAAAATATTCCATGTGAAGTATGCAATGAGCGGAATTTGTTGGAGGGTGAGATTACTCTGCTGGAACCACCCGAAGCAGGCCGATGTCCTTTAGGAACGCAATGGCGAGGGATTGGTCACAGAAGAGGTAATTCAGGAAACACCTGTTCGGTCCACCGCCATCCCTCAGCATCGGACTTCCGTATGAAAACCTAGGGACGTAGGCACACTTCCTTAGTCGTTCGTCGCATACCGTCACGACAGCGACGATATGTTCTACCAATGCACCGCAAAACAAGGAACATGAATTTCACATCGTCAGATTTGTGACTGAACACAGCGACAAGACAAAGCGTTCTGCATTGTGGGTACGGAAACGGTAACTACGACAATAGCGACACACGCGGTGGCCAGCGAAAGATTGGCGACACGATTGAGCAGTGTACCCGAAAGTTCATGTGCATCAAGAAGATACACTGAATACATTTTGCACATGCTAGCACTGACATGGATGTAAAATTATACCTGTTCTGAAAGAGTGCAGTAAATAGTGTATAAAGAAATATAGACAGTACCGAGGCAGTAACAATTTAAACCAAAAAAGAGCTGCACACACTGACGAAATAGCAATGAGAGCGGAATGAATTATCACTAGTTACTGGCTGGAACAAATTATTACAAGAGCAGCGTTTTAGAGAGTGTATTTTCTATTAATATTGCACTAGTTTCCAATATTATTAGCTTAGTGGAAACAGAATAGGAGTACAGTGTCCTTAAAGAATGAAAACTACTTGCAATTATATTGCTATTGTTCAGAATATTTCATGTGAACTACTGTAGATGTAAAATGTGAAGTTCTTGATTTCAGTTTTCTGGCCTGAAGTAGATGAGATCTGTGCTCTTCTGGGATATAACGTAGCGTAAAATGGTAATTCCTTACCTACGTTTCGAGGCAACCTATCGGTCCCATCTTCAAGGGTCAAAAATACAAGAAGATTGGACAGAAGGTTTGCCCCGAAACATCAGTAAAGAATTTCCAAAATGCGCTACGTAATATACCAGAAACGCATAGATCTCGTGAAAGTTCTTGTTCATATATTGTTGTAATAAAAAATTCTAACCTAACTTACATTAAACTGAATGACATCCGGCAGAAACCGCCACTTCAGTTCCCACCTGTCCACGTCTCAAACTTATCTACATCGGAGTGCGTGCATTAGTGTCCGTTTACAAATATCCGTTCCCACTTCAGGCCTAGGGTGAACTATTCCGGACAACACTGCTTACGACGCCCTTCTCACACCGTAACAGTACGTACGGATTGGTGTTGGGTTAACGCTACCTAGTGCTGGTCATGCATGTATAGGCCTTTCCCTTTTTAGAATTAGCAGTGATCGATTTGCAACCAGACGAACAACAAACTAACAGGCATAACTACAAAACGCTCATCTCGCTCTTATAGTCCAATTACTAAAATTAACACTGATAATGGGTCTACTACTATACCTGAAGAAATAGCTAATGCATTTAATGAGTTCTTCGTTCACATAGCAAAGAACTTAGATAATAAACAGGCCGATATAAACAAAGCTATAGAACTTCTAACAAAGACTAACAGGGTTGAATATATAGAAATGAAACCCATTACATTTACAGAAAACGAGTTAATATATACAATATTTACTATGAAAACAAAGAAATTTTCTGGTTATGATGGCATTTCTAATATGATTTAAAAACACTGTGTAAAAGCTATAAGTAAGGCCTTCACGAATATTTGTAATTTTTCCCTAACTAACAGAATTTTTCCGGATAGATGCAAGTATGCACTAGTTTTACCAGTATATAAAAGGGACGAATGATCTAATAGGTCTAACTATCGACCCATATCCTTACTATTATCATTGTCTAAAGTGCTAGAAACAATGATGTTTAACAGGTTAAATCAACACCTAAACGTAAATAGAATAATATTTCCTGAACAACATGGATTCAGAAGAGGAATTAATATAGAAAACGCAATTTTTTCATTAACAAACACAATACTCAGCTCATTAAATAAGAAACAGGTGGTAGCAGGACTTTTCTGTGACTTATCTAAAGATTTCGATAGCATTAATCACTCAGTTTTACTGCAAAAATTATCTTACTATGGAGTCCGAGGAATTTATCTTAACTGGTTTGAATCTTATTTAACAAATAGACGGCAAAAAGTAATTATTTCTACTTATGGAGGGAATTATTCCTCCAATTGAGAAACTGTAACCAGTGGGGTGCCCCAGGGCTCGGTTCTAGGACCGCTGCTCTTTTTAATTTACATAAATGATTTCCCATACATAATACAGCAAATCGCAAAACCAGTTATTTATGCAGATGCCACTAGTATATTAGTGCATGCTGCAAATGTCATGGAGTTACAAGTCAAAACTGATGATTCAATATACCAAATAAATGAACGGTTTTTAGTAAATGGGCTAACTTTAAATCTTGATAAGACGAATATAATAAAATTTAGCTCCAAAAAAAGTAAAGAAGAACACATTCACTTTAGGTATTCTAACATCATAAAAGAAACTGACAGTTTAAAATTTCTAGGTTTAGAACTGGATAAGTTTCTAAATTGGAAAAACACATTGATAAACTTTTACCTAAACTAAGCAGTGCAAGCATTGCTATTAGATCAATGTCTTCTCATTGTAATATAACCACTATTAAAATGATATACTTTGCCTATTTCAATTCACTGCTGGAATATGGTATAGCATTCTGGGGAAATTCTACTGAAAGTGTTAAAGAATTTAAACTACAAAAAAAGGGCAATCAGACTAATGAGTGGGTCTAATGTTAGAACATCCTGTAGACCTTTATTCCCAATATTAGGTATTATGACTTTGCCTTCTCAGTACATATTTTCTCTGATGAGATTCTTGTCTCGAAACCTGGAGTTTTATACATTTAATTCCACTATCCACAATTACAATACAAGAAATAGAGTTATATTACATAAACCGTCATCTCTATTAACTATATGCCAGAAAGGATTATATTATGAAAGTGTAGGAGTTTTTAACAAATTGCCACACAATATAGCTGAATTGATTTCGCATAATAAAAGTTTCTTGACTAAATTAAAAAAATATCTGTCAGGAAAAGCCTTTTACTCAATAGATGAATATATGAATGATCACTCGGACGGATGAGGTGTGATTCAATCTTAAGTTCGGGGAATTCTTAAATTGCTAAACATGTTTTAATGTGCTAAGTCATTGTTGTATGGTTATAGCTAGCACAAAGTTCATCGGTGAATTCTTGTGTAAAGTTTTTTTATTGTGTGTGTGTGTGACAAGCTTCCTCTATGACTTGTGACTGTCTCAGATGATTGTCTTTGTATTGTTTTGTATGACGTGCTTTACATCAATTTAGAGCCTTGGAGCTCTCAAGATATTACAAAGCGACAAATTATGTATGTATGTATGTGTATGTCATGCGGCACGGGAAAGATCAAGGGCGAATGCGCTATTTATGTACAGAAAGTGTAACTAATGTGACTCATTTGTACATTTTAGAGTGTCTCACTATTAATGTTTATGCTTATGTGAGTCGCCGTCCCTGTTTCGTTCTATATCCCTATTTGTGGACGCCATGGCAAAGTAATGGGGAATGGAGGTCCCATTCCTTCTTAACCTTGGCAATAGATCGCTTTACCCCCGGGGGCTGGTCCTACCGGATACCCACTTAAGAGGAGGATTCTCTCTCTGGTTGCCCTCGACATATTTGTGGCGCGACAGCTCCGTGTGAGACCATGCAGCATCGACAGGCGTTTCGTTACGCATATCGTGAAGACCAACAATTAATCGATTATTTCACTTCAGGAAATCATAACAATCTGGCACAGTGACACCGCAACCAGTCTTTGGTGATGAAGTGGTGGGAGGGAGAGAAGAAATAAACAGAAAAAGGAAGAAACAAACAATGAGGTATAAACACATCCAGATTGGTGCCGTACAGTACGATTAATCTCCGTGGTCTGAGGGGAAATGTTCCCAAACGATAACTAACGAAAAATGAACCGAACCGGTTATCTGTAAATTTACGCACTTATAATACATCAGCGAAAACTAAATTATCGACCGGTACTCGGACTGTCCGGAGAAGAATCGGAAATATTTCGATTGACCTTAAGTGCATTTGAGTATTATCGCTTCATGATATGTAATGACGTAAAGAAACATATCCTAGGGTAAACGTACGTGATACATTTGTACTTTATCACTCCCTGTGGCTTCATGTATCTTTCTACTATAACAGAGACAAAAAATTAAAAAAAATGCAACAATGCAAATCACAACGGAAATTGATTATGACAAAGCCGCAGTCTTATAAATTTCTATTAACATAACCACGAACATGCACTATTTTAGGGTAATCGCATAAATGGCCGATGGCTTACAAAACAACGCGATAATTTTATGCATCTGATTATAAATATTTTAAGAGTCAAAATTATATTTTAAAAGTCACATAGCAGACCACAGACAATAAGAAACGGTTGAGTCCAATAGACCAAGTTTGTACAATTTTAAATTAATTATAGTGAACAACTTCGACCAAGTAATTTTAAAAACAGTTGTTAGTATACAATATACATGTATAACGTAACATTGGCAGAATTTTTACACAATGTTAGTACAGGGACACTGAAGATGCCCGAGTAGCTCCGACAAGCGTATGCCGAAATACGTATATGGCACTGGTAAGTAAAACGCCTCAGTTGGTGTTTTACACGTGTGTGTCTCTACAAGGTAAATAACGCATGCCCGTTCGATTAAGCCAATTTGCAGTTCTAAACGTAACAGCCAGAACTTTACATGAGTGAATGGATTCCAAACATCAAAACATTTTCAATACTCACCATGGCCTTGTCGATGACTATTGCTGTTTCAATATACTTGATTGCTTCCCTGACGTCCCTGCGGTATCTAGCATACTCCACTCGATCTCTCAGGTCTCTGCTCCCTTCTTTGACATCCACACGGACGCCAGCACTCTTTCTGTAACTCCACCGGAATTTGGGACCTAGCGGGATACTCCGTCGATATCTGGCACCAGACGGCTTGGTTCCTGTCCCATCTGCTGTACCAGGGATATGCTTCTGGCGCCTGTAATTGGGCACTCTCCACTCCAAGTTTCCAGCATTGGCGCAGCCTTTATTGGTGTTGGTGCGAGCCTCGAAGATCACGTGAGGATGTTTCTGCTAAAGAAGAGCCGACAGGCAAGGCTGTGCAGTTTTCTTGGTTGTGAGGTATGGCACAAACAGTAATGAAGCTTTTTATATTTGAATCAATAACTCAAAACCCTATAATTTCCCAATTATTTTACAATTTTTTTACATTTTGCTATACTGTTCATCCTTCCTTATGAAGCACTATGGGTACAAGAATGAAGTATTCACAATTTGTCAACATGTATATAACTATGTTACTAACATAATAGTCTTGGATTTTGTCCATTGTCTAATTTTTTATGAGCGCAACGTTTCGCAAGCCGGTTCTCCTACCATCTCTGTTGACTGGTGACAGAATAGGTCTATGTAAGGGGCTTACCTGAGCAAGTGCTTTCCGTTCTGAAGACAGAAGCAGAGCCGCCTTCCGAAACGTCGTGCTTCATAACAAATTAGGCAATGGAAAGAGTTAAAAAAATTGTCAATGAGTCACATACAATGGTCAGAGTCCTATAGAGCTGAATCACACCATGTTATTTTGATCCACGACTGAAGGTTTGGTCATGGAAATACAGCTCAAGTTCCAACTTTCACATCGTAAATATTCCTCAGAACGCCGCGCCGTCATTTACACATATTTAAGACAAGCTGTCTCACTGGTCTTCAAAATTAATTTCGTTTTGTGTTTCGCACTGGGTCAAAAGTCACCCTCGCAATGGTTGCGCTGTGGGCTCTTCAGCCGCCTAAACACAAAGCAATTCAGACCACTCTCAGGCACAAGTTCCCAGTTCCCGTCTCCACACATGGCCTCCCAAACTCCACTTCTCAAAAGCTGTCACAAGCTTTTCTGTAAAATAAACTCATGATACAAGAAACCGGGTTTCCTTATTGTTGAAGACAGCTCGTGTCACTTGGACCACTGTACACGTAACTATAAGGCATAATTTTATCAAACCCAGCAGTCACAGAGCTGGTACTGTTTAAGTTCAGGACTCAGATTTGCGATCCCAGAAAATGGAGAACCGTCGTGGAAACTTGTGCCAGGATTCGCGGAGGCAACACAACTTATCGCTACTGCAAGGACTAGTGAACATGACGTAGGCTACCGATGTAGTACATTTGTTTCAGACGACAGTGTTCGCACAGCATTGCTAACTGGCGAGTAAACGCGTGTTGTATTGCTAGAAGTGCGAACTACATGAATTAGACGAAACATCGTGTTTTTAAATCCCTTCCGGAGACGCAGATCTCTGTCCCGAACTGTACTTCATGCTTGGCCATTCAGTAATTTGTAACTAAAACTAAAAACTAAAATCCGTGGCCTTAGTCCGCACGCGAACTATACCGACAGAGCGGCCGCCGCCGGTCGGCGAAGTTAGTGCCAACTTTTGCGGATAGAGGGGTGTCACGTGGTCAGCGCAACGGTTCCCCACAGCC
>Ga0131853_10009977_pt1 | contig 17392 bp, 7 predicted proteins | sample TergutLab28metaG_FD_92764 | JGI IMG/M metagenome (GOLD analysis project Ga0131853, IMG submission 92764) | Labiotermes labralis P1 segment gut microbial communities from Petit-Saut dam, French Guiana - Lab288 P1 (version 2) (version 2) | ecosystem: Host-associated > Arthropoda: Insects >... | reverse complement strand
GGCTGAGTGGACCCCGTTCCAGACCCACTACTACTCAGAAAATCTGGTAGCGCCGGGGATCGAACCCGGGACCTCTGTATCTGTAGCCAGAAACTCTGACCACCAGACCACAGAGGCGGTCATTATCAAGTGCCATGGTAACCATAAGTAAATGGCGCATACCTCACAGAGAACACAAGTTGGTAACAATAGTTGCTAAGTTGACCAAGGTACGACTCTCTCAATCGCTCGTTCAGTCACACCATGGGCATTGTAAAATGTACATTTAATGTTGATAATCTTAAAACGCTTTCAATCTAAGACTATATACTATATAGTGCTGACTGACGCAATAATTTGTGAACCAATTATTAAGTGTGATACACAATAAAGGGGTCGTGTGCTAATTTATGGTCCGGAATTTACTTGGACGTTCTAGGAAAGAATAAAACAATTTGGCAGGGTAGCCTTTCTGTGAACCAAGATTTGAAAGAGTAAACCTCCAACTAAGATATAGGGGTGCTAACCAGTCAGTCCTGACCTCCGTTCTTATGCACTGTTTCGTCCCGTATGTTATTATCCCACCTACAACACTTCCTTGGGGTTCTTCAACCAAACGTAGCATTTCATTTGGTGACCCTAACAATACACGACGAAAGAAACTACGTGATATCGAAATACTGAATCAAATTAAGCTCATACCATTGCAGGGAAATTAATTTTTTTTAAAAGAATGGTTGTGATGCAGATATGAAATACAAAGGATTTTCTTGTACGTGAGCGAGGTCGTTCTATATAATTCTTATACCGTTACATTATACGGGTGGCAGAAAATTTCAAAGATAAGTGTTGGTGGTGTTGACAGCAGCATTGATACGGTCTCATAGCTTTCCGAGGTTGTGAACCTTTGTTCTATGAGGTTGTGACGTAACGTACTTTCATGCAAAGAATTGCATGGATCAGGAGATCTAGAGGAAACGTCATGTTGAGATAAGGTAGCGAAATGGGGAGCAGCCCCTTATCAGTTTCCAGTCATCCGTTGTCCCTCAACTTGCGGCAGGTTGTGGAAGCATATTTCCTAAGACTGGTACAGTACGTGTTATTGCAGAAGCTGACCGTGTGTGACTCCACTGAGAATGGTTCCTTTTTGAACAGGTTTTCGGAAAGCCTGTCGCATAGTTTTACGCGTTGCGTGGTACTCAAAGATAAAGGCCCTGTTTTCAAATCCTTTCTATTCTATCATTTTGTGACCCACGGGTTCCAAGTCATACAGACATGTTTTTAAGTCTATTTAAATATTACTCCGAATTTTGCGTTAAGTACTCCCAAGTAATGTCTTTAGGTTAACCAAATATACGTACGCACACACACACACACACACACACACACACACACACAATACAAATATATATAATGCATTTCTTATCTTCTTCCTGCATTCTATGTGTGTCCTTTTTCCTGCATTCTACATGTTCCCCAGTTCATCGTCCTATTTGTATCGCTCAGTTTGATGACACTGAGGCGTCGAATTTTAAACTTATTATTACACATAGAGTAAAATTTTAAGTTGGTTTTTGAGTGTAATGATTTTCGGTTGTCCGTTGTGGCATGCAGGCGGAGAACTAAGTTGAGCGTCGTTTAGAATGGTTGTAACGCAGCGGCGTTATTCCTCCGGACTTCATTCTATCAACATACCGGTCTATTACGCTGAACATCTAGTCAGTAATCTGATGTAGCTACACTACTGTTTACACTCTTTGCCTAACAACAAATAAGCATCGTTACAAGTATCAAATAGTACACAAATTCTACCGTCCAGTTTCATAAATTTATAGTTCTGCGTGTCACTTATTAATAATAATATTATAAGCTTATTTATTTTATTGAAAACTTCTTGTGAGGTTTCAGGCTTCGGCCGCGGTGTATTCGAGGTTTTCGCCTTTCTCGGATGTTCACCAAACTACGCCTCATAACATCCGTTAAGAGAGAAGGTCTCAAGAGTTTCTTACTTAAGTACAGGTCCTGTATACGTTAAATCTGTGGAATATAATGTCCAAGATTCTCACCTTTGCTATATCCATGACTGTCGACTAATCAAGAGTAAAGAACGCCTCTTTACCACATTTTATAACGTTCTGTCATGCGTGAGTTCAGGTTTTCGCCGCGAAGTAGCTGAGAACTGCGCTGTTCTCGGTTGAAACGCAGCAACTATTGGTAATTTCTTACCGACGTTTCGGGATAACCCTGAGGATGTGACTGATAGGTTGTCCCCCGAAATGTCGGTAAGAAATTACCACTACTCGCTGCGCAATAAACCAGTAGAGCGCAGCTCTCAAGGTTTTGTGACTTACCTTCATCAAAGAGAACTGTTCGTGTGGCTCCCATTTTGCTGTTTACATTTGTTTTCACTCAGCACCACGACTTCATAAACCGCACGCTGTGACGTAGTACATCAATTCACCAAGGCTGTACTTTTGAAATAACTTACGACTGCGCTGTAAAGCGTAATTACAATTTAATTTACACCCAAAAGCAAATTTCTCTACGCCGATTCTCTCGAACCTCACAAATGTTTAACTCTTTTATTTTCAGGTGACTTAAATGAAATTTGGCCGAGATCGGAAATAAATGCTGATATAATGGATAGTAATTAATTTACTCCTCTAAGCAAAGTATGTTTTTCACTGTGCCTATTTCTGCGAAACACACAACCCCTCAATTCATTGTGTGGACATCTTCTGTACTGACTTGTCGAAATTTAATGAAACATGTAGAAAATATCGGACAATTTTTTATGCTTTTACACAACGTATGGTCATCGCTGCACAGATTTTCGTTCAACGACGCGGCTTGGAATTTGTCTGTACCGAATTTCACTTAAATCAGTATTAATAAAAATCCAACTAGATGCAACTGTGTACAGTCTGATTTATTTTACTGCAGAATCACTCTACATGTTTCGGGCGTCCACCGCACCCATCATCAGGAGTACTAAAAACTGCAACCGCAGCCTCCGGTACTGGTCATAATATCCCTCCAACGTGGCCAGGTCGGAACCGATCCCGACCTGGCCACGTTGGAGGGAAGCAGCTGTACCGATATTGTGACCTGTACCGGAGGCTGCGGTTGCAGTTTTTAGCACTCCTGATGATGGGTGCGGTGGACGCCCGAAACATGTAGAGTGATTCTGCAGTAAAATAAATCAGACTGCACACCGTTGCATCTAGTTGGGTTTTATTAAAATTGATTTATGATGCACGCAACCATGAGCTTAAAATTAACTTAAATCGTTTATTAATAGGGACAGAGGGTACGGATGGAAATTTATTTACACCCGTTAGTAAAGTGCTTCTGTCACTGAGTCGATTTTTAGGAAACCCCTGTTCTTTTCAAAGAACACCTACACCGAATTTCGTGAAAGTAAAATAAAACCTCTTTAGTCACTGAAAAGTCAAGCGTGTATTAGCTAGTCAAGAATGACCCTTCTCCATGTGGGTCTGAATATTTCGGATGTGTTGTGAATGGAATTTTGCTTGTTACTGTTTAAACAACAGTAGCGAGTTGCTGTAGCGAGTATTTGCCGCAGTCAGCAAGTTGGTGTGCGTTTTGTGCTGACGTGAGTACAGAGCTTCGTCTACAGTGGTTCCCAAGAGAGATTTCGCTAGACCACACCCAGATATCCTGCACTCACACCATGTAGACTGTAACGTACTCCACAGGGGTTTCAGCTGGCCTATGTTGGTAATGATGCTGGAAAGAGTGGAATCCAGTGCCGTGTTTTGTTACCCTGGACTGTGTTTAATGGCGTACATCGACTATCGTTTCTTTCATTATTCAGATCATTGAGACAGAGAGAATTGTTTATCAGGGTGATTTAGCTTCATGTAGCCTTGCACGGTACTGATGGCATTATGTCAGCTGCGTCGCTGTTAAATTGTGGATATTGCGAGTAACGTAAAAGCTGTCGATAATATTGATGAAAAGTGCTAATTAAGTGTTTTAAATTTATATTTTAAAGCGAAGTTCCGAAATTTTCCAAGAAAATTATCCGTTGTATGAGAGTAAACATCACTTAAAGCAACAGGAGTGCTCTTGCCCCTGATTAAGCTCTTACACATGACAGTAAAACACAATTCTTTGTATTATATTTCCCCTCAAACACGTACCCAGTTACCTGCGTGTACTGTCCGTCATTACCTCAGAGAGTTGTCTAAATGATATTTAAAAATTCGGTTCTTGTCTGGCACAAAACGCTGCACGTCCTCTCCGAAAACCAGTCGTTTAATGTTCGTCGGAGAAATAATTCTTTTTTATTATAATAATCGTAGAGAATCTATAAATTTTCACTGTGAAAATAGTGAAAAATTTAATACTGATGTTGAAGGACATATATGTAGCAGCCATTGTGATTTAAGTGGTTACAGAATGTCCATCTTCCAGGAATATATAATATAATATAATATATGTTATGATATATGCCATGACATATGTCATATGATATATGACATGATATATGATATATAGTATGGTATGATATATATGATATATGATATGATAATATAACGCAACGCAACATAACATAACATATAATGAAACGAAACCTGAACTTGGTACTGGAGGTACATGAAATGTTCTAAATGAGTAATTCGGTGATTACTTGTTGATCCTGTAAGTAGCGCGTTTCAGATACACTTGTTACAAAATACTAATTTATCGATGATTGGGTCCAAGTAAGAATCGAGATAGCGTAGAAGGTATAGTGACGAGACTGCGGGTTGGACTGCTGAGGGATCGTGGTTCGGTTGCTGAGACGGTCGTATATTATTTTCTTCTCCGAATAGTCCAGAGCGACTGTGGGGCCCGCCGATATTCATGTTCCATGGGTACCGGGGAATCTTTCCCCAGGTATAGAGCGACCGGGTATTGAAGCTGACCACTCCCCTCTCCTCCATCTAATGCGTATGTTAAAAGTGACTGGATCAATGCTCCTCACTTCCCCATACACCTTCATGGCGTGTACAGAGACAGCTTTGTTTTTTACCTTTAGTTTCAAGTTTGGTATGTAGCATTTGAAGATTCATTAGCTGAAATGTTTTTTGGTGGGTGGGGGTGATATATTTGAGTACCGTGCAATAAATTTTGTTGTGAGTAATGCATGAGTAGATGTATGCAGCCTTAGAGCAGAGTTTAGAATAACTGCCTGTTTGTTTTCAGTTGCGTAACTTTTAATTGTATATGGAAGTGTTCAGAGTTCCCTTAACAGAGTACTATTTTCTCCGAATGTGCGCAGCCTATGGTAGTCGCGTACTAAATGACACAGCTGTCAGTCTCCCCGACAGACGAACACGGCAGAGGGACGTTTTGCATATTATTGATTAGCCAGGCTGCTACAGCTGGTTATGTGCGACCATTCGTGACGCAAACTCTGGTCGTGGGAACAAATATAAACAGATACACGGTGGAACTTGATGGGAGTTGTATTAAATTGTATGTTTGCAGTAAAAAGAGTTTCAAAACACCCTGTGCCCTTCGAATGTACAGGTTATGTCTTTGTTCGTTAAACCCAACACAAATAGTGTTTTAACGATGCATAACCTGGAGTCTGTTCTGCGCAACTAGTCCTTTTAAAATATTCGTAGGAGACTTAGACGCTAAACGTACGGTAATATTCTTACTTAAATGAAGAAGAAGGTTTGTACTCTTCCTTCCTAATTATCCTATTGCTGAAACTGATCTGTATTATATTGGAAAATCTCAGAATGTACACCGTAAGTATGGAAACTGCCGTTTGAAAGCCGTAAATAGGGAATTTCCCGATCTGCTTAGAAATTATCAGTTTCATGAGGCGGACCCTTCAGTCTGGGGTGAGGTTTGCTTATTCCCTGCCGTGTTTCAGTACCGCTGGGTTCATTTATTTTGTAGTGTATTTCGTCATCTTGCCGTCGGATATCAATATGAACATTTTCCAGTCTTGGTTTTAATTTTGCCAGTTTATACATGTAAAGAACAGGTCGGTTACTCTTACTCTTTCTGCAAATAGCAATTTGATGGCGTCATGGACCGGTTGGAAAGAAAAGGGTTCAAAATAGCGGCATACGTATGCTTTGGCTCGGTGGCGGTACTGCACTTGTCGACGTATGTGTGTAGATGGAGTCAGAGTGAAAGTTCTGCATGATATAGATAGCGTCTGCGTCAGTGAAGGTTCCGCATGTCGCAGATTTGTGGTCGGTCTGCCAGTCATGTTGGCAATCAGCGAAATGCGATGGGCAGTAGCAGAGTTGCTTTTGATGGGCTGCCCTCCACGTGGGAAGTATTGATTTAAGCTGTATAGTATACACAGAGTGTGCGTGAAGTGAAGCAGAACTTCATAATTAAGATTCGACGAACAAATGCTGTTCATATACTGCGTGTTCCTGAAGTTCCGTAGTTTTTTACTTAGCTTCACTTCTCTGTATGGTTATTTCGCGTTTATGAAATAAGACTATAAACAGCTCGCATAATATCGCCAGATTATATCTGAATCATATGTATTGTGATATACACTGCTCTCAACACGCTTCAAGCTGTAGACTGATTAACAAGCGTTGTGCTATAAATTAACAAGTACACTGTTCGTTGAATGGGTGAACTGGTTAGCCTTGTCGATGGGGGTTAGGTATAGAGAAGATTGTTTTCTTTATCGGTAGGGACAGGAGAAGGCTGTTTCCTGTACACAGCATCCAGACAGGATTTGAGGCCCGTCGAGTGGGTTGTCAGCTTCACGTACCGGCCGCTTTACCACCTGGGTCGGTACGTGAAGCTGACAACATACTTCCAACTAGTTTCGTTGATGAGTGGAAGCTAGATGGTTCTGAGTAGTCAACGTAACATTCCTGGACTTAATTTCTGCGGTGAGAGCTTCTTACACATGTCGGATGTAAGGCTGACCACCGTGGTCAGTGAAAATACTTTTTGTCCGTCGATAAACGAACATAGGTCACTCTGCACCAAGCCAGCCAATTGAGTGAGCTGTGTGTTTGGTAGTGTATTATATATGGATGACATCTTTACAGCTAACTTCAATGAAGACGGCAATAACAAATGAATAATTTAAGTCTTTGAAAGCACGCATTTTCGAAAATGCTGCTCAGATATTGCAGATGTGGATGTCGGTACAGCGTCACGACTGCAGCTCCCACACAAGTGACAAGCCTGACCTGAACTTTGGGTTGCCGTCAATACTGTCATTCGACTCGCTTGGCGTCGGAGAAGAGTGGGCCTTGACAGACATCTACGGACGAGACGGCGACGCTTGTTCATTCGTTCGTCGACGCCTTCTTGAATGTAAGGCGTCTGAAGCTATAAAATCTTTTGTGTGTTTGCTTGGATGCTTCTAGGATAACACACCTCCCCCCCTTACCTTATTCCGTGATTCCCGTTTCACATAATGCTGTACGTATGCTAGGGGTGTACATGCGAGCCGTCAGCGAGTTTTGTTAAAAACTGAATAATTTTATCAAATTGAGATTATAAACATAAATTTTTATCACACGCATGCAAGCAGGATGTTTTCTTATTATTATTTTTCACTCAATCCATTTCAGCCTTTTGTTTTATCCATCAACTCTGCTAACCGAGCTCAGGTGCGAAGATTCCGCTATGGAACTAGCTCTATTTAGCTGAGTTCTTTTTCAAGAAGCTGACAGTGTCTCAGTAAGTCGCGTTGTTTTTTCTCTTCCATGGAATAAAAACCGTTTCATTTTCATGTCTACAGCAGCCCGTTACTGGACTTATAAGCTGCAGCTTTCGTTTAGCTAAATGCTCAGGAAGGAGCCGTGGTGTGCGTGTGTTGTTTACGTTATGGAGCTGTCAGTATCGCGGGATTCCATAGCGTGTGTAATAGGATGATTTATGTTCGGTAAATAAGCAAGAAGTTGTAATGTGTTGAATTGTAAGGTGTTGATGAGGGTGTAATGGAAGTATATTATTTGCATGGAGGAACGTAAAATAAGCAAGAAAACCGTCAGCATAGTTATGTCACGTTCGAGAATCGAATTTTACGCCTCCCGCATTAAGTTCTAAAACATTATCACTGTACTGTCCTGCTCGATAGAACCATATTTTGGAAGCTCTCGCACAACTGTTCAGAAAATTGCCCGCAGTTGTGGAACCTGAAGGTATATTACAGCAAACCTGAGCCCAGTAGCTCGTGTTTGCTTTCTTGCAGGTACGAGGTGTACTCACAAGTTTGTTTTAAATATGGTTTAAGTCTAATTATGTCTGATAGCTTCAAATGAAAGAGTTCTGACGGATAGAAGAATAACGGGAGGAGAGTGGTTGGGAAGAGGTAGTGGCCTGTTTGAAAATAAAGTTTGGAATATTTGTGAATGTGGTAAAATGCCATGTTGTTGTGAAATTCACGCCGTACTTGTGCTGTGGATTTATGACTGCATCGCGTAAGACCAAAAAAGTCCATACTTTGAGAGAAACAGATCAAATGTGAAGGAATCGATTCAGTGGTTTGCAGTACACTGGCCAGGTTCATTACCGCAGATCGAAGTTTAGTGGTAATGTGCAACCATAAAGGCATGTCGGGACACCGAGGAGACAAAGGACTTGATGTCTTCGTAGGAAGTATTGATTTGTCGTTGCGTATCCGCTAAGCCTGTCTGATGGAGAAAGCCTGTTAAATCTGCACTATAGAGGATTACGTATCTGTACGTGGGGAGTTGTGTTCACGTTATACAAACCGTAACAGACTATAAAAACTTCTTTATAAAATGACCTTAAACATGTGTCAACTTACCGCTTTCTCTTTATAATTCACAATTATGCTTAGGAATAGCTCAGTGAAGTTTGTAATTGTATTTGTTTTCTTTTCATATTGCCTGTTGCCTAAGGATTGACAGTGTAGATCTCGGTCTTTGATGTTAAAAGTGTTTTATGCATCCATATTAGTCCTAGTTTTGTTTTTCTCTGATGTAAAGACCCAACTCGTCTCATTGTTGAGGTTTGTGTATCACACACACCCGGTAAGACTCCTACGTATGAGTGATCAGCTCGTCACAGAATATCTAGTAATTTCATGTATTGTAGTTGAAATGAGAACATTTGAATATTAGTCGAACCAATATGCTAACAAAGCGCTTGTTGATATTAGATCGTTTGATTCACTTCATGTAGCATACACGGTTTGATATTCAGCTTATCTTAACATTACATTTACACATACGTTCCCAAGATATCTGACACTTAAGGTTCCTCTACTGAATACGTGGACACGTTCCTCATATCTACCGCGTGTTCTACATGCCCTGCCTGTATTTTAATCTTGGACTTATTGGTGGTGGAAATGAGGTCACTAGCTCCGGCGAAACGTCTGCATCGCGTAACATCAAAAAACGCGAGTCTTCAAAATTACATCTTTCAAAGTCCCATAAACCCGAAGACAGATATCATGGGAGTGGGTACATATTGCGCAGTGGGACAACAGTAAGACCTGGCTGGAATTAATTTATTTCTCATGCATTTCGATACTGATGTAATATTCCTTTTAACCTTTTGTTGGCGGAATTATTTTTTTTTAAATTTTAGCACACCCTGTATATAAAATGTGAATAATACAGGAACCAAATGCGTTAGAATTATGAAACAAACTGCATTTTGAAGAGAAAAAAACGGATAGTATATACCATGTTTAAAATATTCAGTATCTTTATTTGTTGAATAAATATATAAAATGAAAGTTTGGAGGTTAGCGGTGCTGTACTTCAACTATACTTGGACTTTAGGCGTCTAAAGGTTAAATCGTGCCTCGCAAACTGTTGTATTAGCCTCTGAAGAGTAAACACGCAACAGTGTACTGCATGGAAACACTGTGTTTTCACCTCAGCGCGCCAGTCTCTTTTCCATCGTGCTGAAATTAAGAAGCTTGTACTTTCATTTAGAAACGGAATTCAGTAGTTTGCAATTGCAAAGTGTAGTGACAGGTATGTATATATTAATGTTTTACCCTAAGCAGATGTAAACTACTTTTCCACGAATTTTTATTTCATATCTTGAATAAATGTGACATGGGAGATCATTCTTGCACAGAACTTCATGTTTTCGCGTGTGTGTACACATACATATATGTTTATATAGGCGGAGACATATACCCTGGTATTTATCCATCTCATCCGTCCATTAGAAACGAAAAGAAATCGGACTCGTGCCTTTCAACAGAAACTGTTACAGTGAGAGAAATATCAGCTGAATTCTGTTGAGTCGTCTGTAGAAATTAAGACTGAACGCCCCCTTTTGGTAAAGAAGGACGCTTGTTGAAAGACTTCCAAGGGCGGAAATTAAACACACACACACACACACACACACACACACACATATATATATATATATACATATATATATATATATATATAAGCAATCCCACAGGCCTGGACAGGCCCTGAGGGTTCCAGGAAGTTGAGAATTCAAGACAATCGACACATGAAGGTGGTAAGGTTGTCATCCCTACGCACCGGCCGCCTTTACCCCCCAGGAAATATTCCTGGTACTCATTTCTGTTAGAGGCGGAGTCAACCCCAGTGCCATAGTGCGACCGGAAGGATTATTTCAATAAAAAATTCCAATGACACCACCGGGAATCGAACCCACGACCTTGCGGTTTGTAGCGCAGTGCCACAACCAACTGCGCCACCGCTTGCTCTCCAAACACACACACACAAATATATATATATATATATATAACTCCCATGACAACACCATTTCAGTATGATATATAGAGCATATTCAGTTTAGGGACGAATGTGACGAAGCATGCTAACAGAGATGTTTATTTCTTAATTATCTAAACTGTACTATTGTAGCAAAGAAGCCGAACACCAAATATTGTGAGAGAAACTACGACTGTCCTGTAATGGAAGAATTTTATTAATGTGAATTTTTTTCCAAGGAGATACAGAATGTGGGAAACTGAAATATTTTACAAGACGCATCCTTCCGCAGGTTTTGATTATAGGCTCTCCACACGTGGATACGATCCTCGGAATTTCTGTTACAAATTTCTTACGGAACAGAAATTGCAAGGAAAGAGTCACGAAGAAAAGGAGATACTTCTGTCTGAGAGAAAAGTTATAAACAGGATTTTTCCTTTGGCTCTGGAATTGCCAATTCCGGCAGTTCTATATGAGGAATACCTAACGATCGGACATTACTTGCGGTTGTAACTGGGGCTAACATTTTCCAATGATGCTACGTTACATGTCGGGTGGATATCCTGGAAACCCGAATGCATTTGACACATGCGCATTGCCGAACTGAATTTAACTCTTTAGCTTGTATGTGGCACTGCGTGCCAGCAAGGCCACACAAATTGTTAATTCGTGGAACAAAAATAATCTATTACGCATTTTCACAATTGGAGAGTAATCCTAAGTGGCACAAGGAGCAAGCAGCCCAGACCGAAAAGTAGAGAGAAGTCAAACCAGAAAATGACTTGGGTGAATGGATCGCCTGCACGTACTGTTGGCTTCATCTGAAGCATTTACTGGTCACATAACCTACCTGCACCAAAAACAAAAAGGACATTTCACACTTTCAGTCGTAAGGAACCCCTAAAGAGATAAGTATTCTATTCAAAACGTGAAACGGATGAAGAAAATGTTTAACACAGATTTTGTGGGGTTTCTCCTGAATTACTGCGGATCAGTTCTGAATCTTCTAATATGGAATAAGGTTATTTCTCATTTTGGAGTCCATTTGTTAATCTCGTTTATAAATGTCAATTACACATGGAAATAAACGTATTATTATTCTTTCCCACTTTAGTTTAAATATACCAGTTAAATTATTGTTGTTCAAATTTTATGTATTAGCACATTTGTCATTGAATAGAAGCTCAAACACATCTGTATTATTCGAATGTAAAAATATTAACGTATGTTCTTCCAACCATAAATTAAATACGCTGAACTGTGCAGTGGTGCGCGAAACGGGGAACTCTTCTGTCACTCAGTGACAGAATTTTTTTTTAAACACAGTGTGATATTTTCACTTACTTTAATGAAGCACACTAATGTTTTTGAGCTTGAATTCAGGATTGCATAATTACACAAGATTGCATAGTGAAGATCGTTAAACAAACACTTCAAATCAGTGGTCTGTGGAAGTGAACTGCTGTAACAAATGATGCAAAAGTGACTTACTGCAGGTGTCACCGGACGTCCTTGTAGATGTGACAATGTATAACCCTCTGCCTCCATCTACGTTCCGTACCTGCCAAACTGCACGGTACTTAATTCGATATTCATGTTATTACGTGTGTGCTACGTTGGATGTAGCGTCGTACAGTGTCGAGGCTGCACCTTATGCTTCATCGTATTCCAGTCAAGAAATTACGCCAATTAATACCCTATTTCCGTTCTGAAATAGGCCTATAGACCAAGTATGAGAGGGGATGTTCATAGAGGGTTGAACTCAGCAGAAGTTACGCAGTGTTTCTGAGCTTTCACGGTGCCTCTCTATGCGTCGGTAGGTGTTTCTTGATCAAAGGAGCAGTTCCACACAGAAGCAACTTGAATGTGGGTTACTGTGCAGATTGCATGGGAATATGCTGGACATGCTGCCGTCATTCTGTCCGCAGTCAGACGGATATAATTGCCAAGTACCATATCGGTCTATCGCATATTGCTTAGGGCAAACGGACGGTAAACAATAAGTTTTCATTAAGTTGTAGTTTGCACTTTCATTAAAGCACATGATTATTCCATAAGAACAATTCACTGAAAACCTGACCTATTTGGAAATGTTATTGGGGAACTAGCGTTACTCTACACATGATAATTATCACTAAATAATATTTAAATTAGATGTGCCAAAAATTACATACTAGATTTATATGAATATATAAAAACATTTAAAATATTTTCATGACTGACTGGTGCTAATTCTTTAGCGGAGATTAACATATGTGTGTAGATATAGAAAGTACCATTGGAAACCTGTTTCACATCTCGTCATAAACCAGTTTTAATACTCACGGGAGTTTTTTTTTGTCGGTATAAGCAATTTGAAAGTACTATGTATGTCGTTGGTTTGAATCATACCAAAGCAGAGGCTATACACTGATAAATGACACGTGCATGTCTCCTGGAAACATCAGTATGACTGAGGGTAACAGAAAGCTCATATCAACATGCTATACGTGTGTAAAGGCACTTCAAAATTTAACACATTCCAGCACAGTTTTTGTGGAAAGTATTTCAGTCACTTATCCTTAACAGACGTTAGAAAACAGGTGCGTCACTGAAATGGTAATCCGACAAAAGACAAAGGAATATATATATATATATATCATATTTATTTGAAATAAGCTACACTAAATTTTAATTTACGTATATCTCAAGCTGAATATTTCTTACACAAATCACACAATAACATGAAGTTACGTCACTAACATATGTAATCGAAATAAGTTCAGTTTTGCTGAGCGGGTGTAAACACGTTAAGTAGACTGTCTTCGCGCAGAGATCTGCTTTTAAAGATTCGGGTTATGCATTTGTAAATGTAAGGAGTGTGTGGTATAGCTTGTTTAAATGTTTAATGCACTGATACGCAACTACACAGAGAAGTGTGTGAGCTTTGTCACATTTACTGGACCCCATAAAGTCCGGAATCCCAACTTGCTAATACCCAGTACGCCTAATATGTTTTCATCGTACGTCAACACCTGCCGGCCTTCAAATGAAACATTATCCTTGTATAATTATGTGCTGTGCAGCAAATAGCAAATTCGCCAGTGGTTTTCCCCCGTGACGCAGTGTACACAGGCTTTATCGATTGTTTCTTTATTTTTAACATGTCTTAAATTTTCACGACGCACGTGTAAATGCAATTTAATTTGAGCACATAAGCTAAATACTACATTCCGTTCCCTGTTACGGAGTCGAATTTTAAGGAACGCAGGCTTGATAAACAAATTTCTGTAAAGATCTTTCATACCGAATTTCGTAAAAGTCCGACGAAAACTGTAGCGTCGTACAGAACGACGCAGACGGAGGGACGAACATGACTCTTACATCATGCGCAAAGTTTTCTTCGTAAAGAATGTCTGAAAATTAGTGATCGCTAAAAGATAATCTGTGAAGAGGAACAAAATTAAGATGAAAATGTGTGATTGAAGATATTCATTTTGAAACAGACGATGGGAAATATCTGAAGAATAATAAACCATCTAGATACCACTTACTATTTTATTGTACTTCTTATAGGCTCAACATGTTTCGGGCACTACTATGCCCGTCATCAGGAGCTCGCGACTATGATGTTGATTACCATATCGGTCGTTTCTTTCTTGGTTTGCTGTATGTTGGAGGTAAGGTGCGGTTAGGCTGGAGTAGTGTCCGGGTTGCAGCCCTCCTGATGATGGGCATTGTAGTGCCCGAAATATGTTAAGCCTATAAGAAGTACAATAAAATAATAAGTGGCATCTAGTTGGTTTTTTATTCTTTAGTTATCACAATGATGCACGGATCAATAAACATCACATGGGAAATATATTTTCAGATTTTGTTTTGCCATTGAATTATGGCGGTTAGGTTGTGAAAACTGTGTCGAGAAAACGAGGTTATGTTTTTCTTCTGGCAGTCACTACATGGGCCCAAAAACCCATTACCAAGTTGTACACATCCATCTTCTTACATCTTCCGCATGATCCTCTTGCCCTGCTTCTCACGTTGTCATGACTTAAAATTTACGGCGTATTTCTTTATGTGGCAAAGTTTTCACCCGTTCCCTGCACTTTCTGTGAGTTACGCCTCAGACGTACTTATTTATAGAATGCCTTTGTTTCTCATTACATCTCATAATCACGCCAACTGCACTGATTTTACTTTGAATTTATGTTCGGTTTTTAAGCGTCCAGCTACTTTAAATCCATTTTCTTTGCGTGGGATGATGACCCGCTACCAAAATTTTTTAATAACCACCAGATCGAAGCCTTCGTTTATCATCTTCGTTACTAGTGAACAGTTTTTCGTGATTTAACACGAATTGTATGCTAAAGTAATGTTCATGATAGGATGTCAAAGGAAATCACATGTTTGTTTCAGAAACTTCCGTCTTTTCTATTCGAAATCCATTGACTCAGTGCTAGTTCTGAGCAATGTATTGCAGGAATTCGTGGATTATTTAAAGTGGTCTACATTCCACATTCCGTCCGCAAACGGCATCTACAGAGGTTCAACTTTGATGATATTGTTGGTTAAACAATGAACGTTCCTTCCATAAAGCGTCGCTGGAGAAGTTATTCATCTCGCAACAAGGCCTCGTACAGCCCCACTCCGAATCGTCTTGATACAGGCGTATCAGGTGCTATCAGCGGTTTAGGTACGCGCAGGAATGCTTTGTGTGTGAGAGGAAGCATTGTTACAGGCACTCGTATTATCAGTTTTCACTGCCTACACACACAGATTAGTGACAATGCTTTGTAACATATTTTATAAGATTGTAGATTATCTCTTTATTCAGTAGAGGTTTTTGTGTTGGACAGTGTGAAATTTACGTCCGGTTTCAAAACCGATATCTCCCTCTATGTTTATCAGGTACTGGCTATCGATTGTAGCGTATTCGGGAATTTGTTCTGTTGGTTCATTATGACGTTTGCTCAAAATATCGTCAGTCGCTGTTGATGGGTTATTATTTTCTGCGAGTTAAATCAGCTGTTATTTGTGACATATTCTCAGTTCATATACAGACAGATTTTTGTTTGTATTAGTCACATTGTTGCAGAATTTAATAACTACTGGTGTGCGGCTTTGTGTGTGTGTGTGTGTGTGTACATGTGTGTCGAACATTACTATTTTTTGAACAGAACACTGGACTCTTCACTTATGATTGTCTTGTCTCTGTGAAGAATGACAAATATTTGACAAAATATATTGTGTAACTTCCAACAGGCCTCATTTTTAGTTGTAAGTGTTGTGTGCAGAAGAACACACTTGCTTCTCAGTCCGAGCACGTCCCTCACCTCACATACACTAACTGCATAGTCACAGCTATGCTTAAACCCCGAATTTTCGTAATCGATATAGCCTCTCCACTTACGATGAATGAGTTGGCACCCATAGCCTATCTTAGTTCTCGGATGTTAAGCTTCATACTTGACGGCTTTTGACGACTTTCTCCTTTACTTTATTTTGAACACGGATGCTGGAGTTTCGAGACAACAGAGGTTGTCGTACATAACATGAGTTACAACATATAAAATCCATCAGCTACGTCATTTGTACTGTTGTGAACACCTGAAATTTTTTCCTGAAGCAACGTCAAAAAAAAAAAAGAAAGAAACACACAGACTTAAATTTAGTTACGCTGAACAAAGTATATTAACTGGAATTGTGAATTAACTTCTGTTGCCGATATACAACCGGTAAATACATTGTCTGTGGCAGGCAAGAGTGCTTATGTTGCGGTAATGGAGATGCGCCCACAACATCGTCTTGTCTTTTGGGATTAGTTTCTGGGTACGTAGCGTGGGGGAGATGAGAGATGTTTATTAAATTTTAGTGGGGGAAAGATATCGTATGGGACAACTAGCACAGATGAGAAGACAAATGCGAAATGGACCTGCAACTAATATGAACATGCGGGCTATATACTTCTGTCTGACGACAGAATCCAGTAGGGGACATTCTTGACACAACAATGAAAGATCTTGCTCTTGATAAGCAGAATTAAGTCATAACCAGCTGAGGGACTACAAGCTTATGAAAAGGAACATTACTTAATGCGATATTTACTGGGGCTTTTAGGTTTTGACCTTGTAAGTAAATGCGGACGCTCACTATTTTCTACGCCGTCTGTTCGAACACAGCATCAACATTTACGGATTTTTATACAGCTTGACTTACAGGGACTAAGGTAATCTTGCAAATAAAGGAACACTTTGAGCGAAGTACTACTAAGCAGTCAAATGTGAATTTGTCTGCATATGAACGACCTACTTCGATAACAGAATAGGTATACAAACAGCACTTAAATAAACAAGTGATAAAATGTATGCCGGTAAAATGGCAACTAAGCAAACCTGGTGGCGTAGTGATGATGGTCACCTGAAAACAGGAATAGAGGTCCTAGTAATTGACCAACTTAGTGCACAATTTCTTGTTTTATAATACTTACTTACTCCATGGTACAGAGTCCTTCTTGAGAAGCTAACTGGTTTGCAGCTAGTCAAGAAATTCCCCGCACTTAACGGAACCAGAAGGTTCATTACCGCACTCACAAGCGTCCGCCACCTGTCTCTATCCTGGGTCAGCCCAATCCAGTCCATATACCCACATCCCATCTCCTGGAGATCCATCCTAATATTATCCACCCATCTACGCCTAGGCCTCCCCAGTGGTCTCTTTCCCTCCGGCTTCCCCACCAAGACCCT
>Ga0131853_10009976_pt1 | contig 17392 bp, 13 predicted proteins | sample TergutLab28metaG_FD_92764 | JGI IMG/M metagenome (GOLD analysis project Ga0131853, IMG submission 92764) | Labiotermes labralis P1 segment gut microbial communities from Petit-Saut dam, French Guiana - Lab288 P1 (version 2) (version 2) | ecosystem: Host-associated > Arthropoda: Insects >... | reverse complement strand
CAAAAAAAAAAAAAAATAATGGATAAAAAAAAATGTTAGGAAGATGTTGGGAAAATATGATTTAACCAGGTAGTGCAAAAACAAGAAGGAAGAGAAAAAGAGAGAAAGAAACAAAGTTTTTTTTTTTTTTTGGGGGGGGGGGGGGAGCTGTAAAGTGTCCAGAGTGTGAAGCTGACCACTCCCTTTCATCTAATATCTAACTGCAAAGTTAAGTATGCATTAAATTATACCTCCATTCTTCCACATACTGTGAAGTGGCCAGAGGGGTTTTTAGCAGTGTTGAATCCTGATCCAGAGGTCAGGTCTAGCAGAAGGGTACACAGTGCCTTCAAATTACTCTTCTACTAGACCTGGCCTCTGGATCAGGATTCACCACCAGTTTGTAGCATAATGAACTACAATGTCAGTAACTCAGTCCATAGAAAGTTGAATGATTGAATGATAACAAGTAATGAATTGGAAAGGACATGGGAAGAAGTGGCAATAGTGTAACTTAAGGTACTATCCTGGCATTTGCTGGGGGGACTGAGGAAAACTATGACAAAATGGATAAAAATAGCTGGTGTTTTGGCCAGTTTGACTTGGGAAACTCTTGAATGCCAATCATAAGCATTATCACTACATCCAACTTGCTTGGTCACAGTTCTTGTTATACTGGATGAAAAGTTCATGTATTTGTGTCTAATATATCTGATAGGTACTTCTATTCAAAGCACATTAAATGTATGACATACTTGAAGTGAAATCTCCTTTGTGCTAGAAGTTGTTGGAAGGTAACACTTTGCAGTATCATGTCCAAAGTGTATGTATGAGGCAGCTCAACAGTTTCTTCTGAAGTTTGAGTTGAACTAGCGCGCATTACACATTCTGATTGAACATTTTTGTTATGTATCCATGAACACAGTAATCCATGGCCAGTAGAAGCAGATGATTGACTCTCTCCAGAAGTTATTTCAGTTTCTTGCAAACCCTGTGCCACATTCCCCACCTCTTCTGTTGCATCTCCTGAAGCTTGTGGATGATCACCTAAATGTACATTCTGTTCAGTGCTCTGCTTTTTAATGACACTTGTTTCCACACTTTCTCCACACCATATCACTCTATCCATTATTTTAGCATTTATGTTAGTATCAGTCTCTTCATTATCAATAATTGGCACTTTGTATGATGTCTCTGTTGGTGCATTAAGAACAGTGTAGCTAGAACTGCGAATTAATCTTGCTGGTTCATTCTCCAAACCCTCAAACTGACCTTCTTCCTGGCCAGTATCCTTCAGATTCATCCCTTGATATTTAAGCCTAATTCTGAGGTTTATATATGGCTGCACACCACTTGGTGATGTGGGAACATCACCAGTTTTAAGTCCTTTAAAGAAACATGGGCTGTCAACCATAACAGTATTGTCATTGTTAAGCCTACAGAAGGCATCCATGTTCATTGTTGGCACCAACCCCTGCATGCATGTTTCTGTGACTCCAATTTCATCTTGTCCAATCATCAATTTCATTACTAATTTTGGTGATGTTGAAAAGTACTGCTGCAAGTTTTCCAGTGATGAACATAATGATATAATCATTTTTTCATTTAAAGGTATAGGTTTGTATATGTTACTCATAGATATTTTTGCTGTGCTAATGGAATAATCCAGAAAGCTGTAATTAAAATATAACTGTTCATTTCCTGTAGCATTCTCTGCATTATAGTTTCCTGGAAGAAGCTGCAACAGAGAAACAACAAATAATATGCATAATTTAGGTCAAACTGTATACACAGTAACCAACATGCACATCTTTCTTCTTTCAGAAACTGAATTAAAAGGTAAAGGATGTGTCTTGGAAAAAAATGATAATGTAATACTTCAGTCACAGCTACAAGTTTTCAAAAGTCAAAGTAACTTAATCCACATTAGGACAATGCAAACTAACACACATATGTACCACCAAAATACACAAAGCATTTAGAGTTTGACATGATGGGCTACTTGACAAGGAAAAGGAAATTTAAGCATTGTTTAATTTCAAGTAATAACAACAGCCCAGAATTTTATTTTAAAAGTTTATGAAATCGGTTAATATATAAAACTTTGAGATTATATGTAGTACTTTCAGCTGTAATCTTGTCCATTTATACAGGGTTATTCATAAGCCCATGAAACATTTTAAAAATTCGCAACAAACAAACTACTCAACGGATCATGGTAGTTCTTATGCCGATAGAGACAGAAACTCTCCAAGTTTTTTTTTACATATTTCACAGATGCTCAATGTGTCCACCTTTGGTAATATGGCAGACATCTATGTGATAGTCCATCTCGTTCCACACGCGTGTCAGCATATCACGGTTGAGCAGAGCCACAGCAGCAGTGATATGAGTTGCAAAAATCTGGAGATTATCAGGGAGTGGAGGCACAAAGACAGTGTCCTTCACAAACCCCCAGAAGAAAAAATCACATTGGGTTAAATCTGGGGACTGGAGTGGCCACCGCATTAACGCATCATCTTCTTTTCCTGTGCGTCCTATCCACCTTTGTGGCAAGTTTAGATTGAGATACCCTCACACGTCTTTGTAGTGAGCTGGAGAGCCATCTTGTTGAAAGATGTATCATTACTGTCTTCATTCAAATGTGGCATAAGCCAGTTTTCTAACATGTTTCATGGACTTATGAATAACCCTGTGTATAAAAATTTTGGGTTATATGTAATATTTTTTGGAATAATCCTTTCCATTTTACAAGATGCACAAGCTTGTATATTAATCCTAAAAGTAAAGTTTGATGACTGGCAATATTTTTTAATTTTTATTTACAGAACTCCCCTAGGTCTAAGCACATGAACCTCTTATGAGGATGGAGAAAACATATAACTCCAAAAGTTGGATTTCATGCCAGATTGCACAGTGTCAAAATCCAGGAGCCCACAATCCACAGAAATATCTTGTACTTATATGTGATTAGGGTAAAATATTATAAGAAACTTAGCAATTTCTACACCTGGTATTTAGACAGTAGTGAAATCAATAGAAACCTGTTGAACCTTCAGGTTCTGCATATTCAGTATAATGACCAGGCTGTGGACTGGATGTCTGAGAAACATAGTCCAATTCCTAGCAAAGGCAAGAGATTTATCTCTTACCCAAAACTTCCGAACTGTGTCTGGGACCCACACAGTCTCCTATTCAGTGGGTACCAAAGACTGTTTCTCAGGAGTAAAGAGGCTAGGATGTGAAGCTGACCGCTCACTCCCACCTAGTTCTAAAGCTAAGAATGAGTGAATCTGTACCTCCACTCCCCCATATATCTTCATGGCATGCACAGGTATAACTTAACCTAATGTTTGCATGGTTATAAGAAACCTTCACATGAGGAGTATTGCAAATAACTCACCAGGTCCAAATTCACTGCCTGCCCCACATAGATAGTGAGAATAAAATTATTAATTGCTGTCTCATCAGAACCAATCTGGATAATACCTTTGTCAGAACGCAGCTGCGTAATAAGACTGGGATTTGGAAGTGGAGTTACTGGCTGTTTCTGATGGTTGCGTTTCATCTTTATAGCCTTGACACACAGTGAACCATAAGTTGTTAGTGACTATTTGTCATATAGATGAATAAATGCATGAACATCCTCTACAAATAACTGTAATAGCTGTCACTAAAACTACCATCACTTAGTTTCACTTCAAAATAATATCAGGTACGAGAACTAATCACTTTCGAAAGATATATCTGATGTTCTTCTTTCAGTTGTCAGACTTTTTGGACATCTCATCTCTGTGTTAGGCCTGAAACCTGAATCAGGAGTATTTAATCATGAAAAGTATGGAGAAGCTAACGACTTGCACAGTTTGTCATGCAAACATGGATTGTAATCTGTAGTGAAGCTCAGCTACACCTCTTAGTCAAAAAAATATTTCTGTCTGATTGATGGATAAGGTATATATACTAGATTCTGATGGTTTGAAACTTTTCCTGTTGTCACAGACATCCCACCTTACAACTAGACTGACACTTCTTGCCTAGTGATTATGTTGCTATAAATAGTAAGTAACATAAATTTCATATACCTTTTCTGTCATATTTGGCCTCTCTTCAACTCTAAGGCTACAAAGAAGTTCTGGACAAGGTGACTTTGCTCCACTTAATTTGTGCCACTCTGACCATGATTCACCAATGTCCTATACAAACATGAAACAAACTGTTAAAACTTTCAAACTGGACACTACTTACTTGTTATTGTATGTATCATGTTATATTACATTTGAAATGGATGTCTTGGGTAACTGCCTTGAACCAGACATTGACAACAGCCTACATGCAGCATGTTACTAAAAATGTCAAAGTCACCTGAATTTGACACCAAGAATGTGCTAACCATGGGACATTATTTTAAAGCCCTGTGAGATAAACACATCTCTATAACTGGTCTACCGTGTCCACCCAAATGAAAATGGGGTTTGTTTAGTCAGTGTATCCTGCTGAATTCCAGCACTAAAGCTGTTACATTATGGTGACCTAACTGATTACTTGTGATTCACATTTATAGCTGTTATTAGCATTGTATTTACTTCTGTATCAGCATTGTCAAATATAAAACTAAGGGTAATTATATTGCACCCAGAATTTAATTTTAAGCATTATCTCCCTGGTGATTTGGATTGGTATGTAATTAGGAACTGGGACCCTTTTAAGACCTTTTAATGGCTAGCTCTTTCATGAAAAGAAAAAAGCAACAAATATAGAATTAAACTGCTCTGTCCAAGAGAAAGTATTTCTTCATTTTCTGACATTCATTCTGTGTTATGTAATATCAGACTTTACACCACATTTTACTTAAGCAGTTCACAGTTAATCAGTTGCTGAAGAAATTCTCTGTTATGAAACCCAAAAGTTCAACAGAAACCCACCCTTCTATCTCATCTTAAGGATCTGCAAACCAAATACCATCTTCCTTCTCTGAGATATAGTTGAATATTCTTCTCCCATCTATGCCTATATATCCCTCGTAGTCTGTTGGAGGTTTTCCTACAAAAATTTAGGATGCACATCTTGCATTTACTAGACTAGATTTTAAACTTTTCCTACAGGCTATGAGTCAGAGAATGGCAAAAACAAAAAATGAAAATCCTGCATGCAAATGGATTCTTTCTAGGAAGACCCATATCCAGAATTTAACCCTTTGATAGCTTACTATAAATGGATATGAGTTAGAACTTTAAATGTTGAAACAAGATGACCAAGAATATGTGTAACACAAATATTGTCTCAGTTCAACAAGAAGTTTTTACATTCTAAGTTCAGTGGAAAAAGAATTTATTTCCACGTAACTGCAGACTTCAAAAGGATATCCAAACCCATAACCCTCTCCTACCGGGCTACTGCTTACTTTACAGGTTTATCACAATTTGTGGTTAGTGTTTGTTAGCTAACACTGTAAAGCACAGTTGTTACTATATGCACCACCACGTTTAACTCTGAGAAGCTCTGCATTTTGTCCACAAAGTATACTTGGATTCCACAGGATTCTCTTCACTTACCGTGGTGAAAGAGACTTTTCTTTTTTCCACGGTGTCAAGACTGATCCCAGAACCCTCCTATCCAGTGGGTAATAGGGTCTCTCTCTCTCTCTCTCTCTCCAGTGGCTGGGGCACAAAGTTGATCACTCACCTCCATTTAGTTAAGAATGTGTGTAGCTATACTTCTGCTCTCCCATGCGTCCTCCCGGTGTGGTGTTTAATTAAGTATAGGTACAACTTTACTTCAAATAATCATTATTTTACCAAACAGCATTAACCAGTTTCCCTTGGAATGACTATGCAGTGTGTGGTTTGTGAGGTAAAGAACAGAATTTTTACATATTAGTTAGAAAAACTTAATGTTTCATAGGGTTAAGTAAAACAATATCCCATCATATAATTACAGTGTAGGACTTCCCAGATGGGACAATATGTGCTTGACGTAAAGGCAGGATGAATTGTCCAATCTGATCCCTTTTTATGTGCATATCATCTACAGAAATGCACTGAACTTTGACTGTGGTCCTTCTAGTGCGCAGTCTGAAAATAAACCAAATGCAAATATACATTGAATTATGCATAATTGTTTTCTATTAATATATTTTATTTTAATCCTTATCACAACCCTGAAGTAATAACTATAGAAGTCTTTATATTAGGTCCATTGTGCCTTTTTTCCACATGGTAAAACTAATAACACAAGGTAAATGTTTAAACATAACTACTCTACTCTTCCCAAATTTAATCTCTTCTTAGAATATAAAGCTAAAATTAATGTGAAGTAATAAATTAAATTAACTATACCCAACATCATTTGTAAAGTAGATTGTCAAGTCACATAATAAATTTTAATCTAAACTGTCACAGTCATACATGGATGATTATAATATTACAAAACTAGTATTCAGTACAAGATTAACTGTGAAGATCACTTGTCATGATATACAGTGTATTAAACCAAATTTACCACAAGCCATATGAAGAATAATTTACCTTCTCAGCAATTTCTTATCCGATTCCCACATCAATTCCGAATCAAAGATTGGTTTGTCACTTATGGGAATAACGTCGGTATCCAAAATTGTTCCATTTAAATTAGCTTCAATAAAAATTCCATCACTTTGTGCCACACTTAAATGGCCAAAACCACGTCCTGTGAAAAAAATATTACACTTCACCAACCGTAAAAAATGTGCTTAGTTTCTGTTTGGAGGGATGTATTTCTCACAACACCTATAATAAAGTATGTGCATAAACGGTAATAACCTCACTCCTGTGAGTTGATCCCCAATAAGTGGCTTACCTTGTTTAAGGCTTAGAATGACACGGATATCCTGTCCACGAATCCCTTCCATTGATAATTTTATAAAGCTGGATTTACCCGTTTGTACTTTCAAGACAGTAGTATTAGTATTTAAATGTTACAGATAAAATAAGGTTAAGAAACGAACGCATCTACAGCTGGTCCCTGTTTCCATGGTTACACCGCTACATATGGAATCGACAGAAATGTTGTATCAAAGATTGACAGTTTACTTTGCCGCAATAAATTGTAACGTTACATTTTTTCTTCCAGTTTAAAGGTTATATTTTATATTTTAACTTCTAAAACTAGTATAATGTTGTAAGAACATACATCCCTTAATAATTAGCTGGAAAGAAAACGGAAGTATGTTATACGCAGGCGCTGCCTTCTAACAAACTTTATGGGCAATTCTTGCGATGTGAAATGTTAGGAGAGGTATTGTAGTGTTGTTTTGTTGTGTGTGAGTATAATGTAATGTTGTAGAAGGTTATTGGTTTTTATTATAGAACATTTAGATATCGTGGATTTCCCAGTCATACGAAACTTCCTTAAATTATCTGTGACGAGCTGATTCATAGATTCTCATAAATATATTCATGTATCATTGCGCGACCTGAAGGCAAGAGGAATATGGGAAGCAGGGGTTGTGTATGTGCTTTGTCTTGGAAGTGAGTGCAAGGATTCGTTTGGAAATATTTAGCGATGTGCGAAAGGTTTGGTGGTTTGTGTACCATATTTATTTGTGTAGAGGATGGATATTTGATAAAGGTGAATGAGTGGGAAAACCAAACAAGTGCACGAAGAAATAGCATGGCTGCTAGTATTGTCTGTAGGCCCGGGGCCTACCTGTGACAAGAGCAGCCATTTGCAGTGGTAATACATTTAGTTTGGTTTGAGTGCTTCGCACACTATGCAGAAACGCGAAGGAAGAGATCGAGAAAGGGATAGAGATACACGAGACGAATCTTCAAGAAGAGTTACACGTTCAAGTGCTGGAGCAAGAACGAACATGCATACAAGTCGGCACAGTGTATCCACGAGTTCGGGTGTGTTGATGGTTGGCCCAAACTTCAGGGTGGGAAAGAAGATAGGATGTGGAAATTTTGGCGAATTGAGATTAGGTAAGAGCTATTACATACGTGATTAATATTACTGAAAACATCCCTGGTTGTGATTCATTCATTCCTCAGACAAAATGTTCTACATGGTTGGTGTCCGCGGCACTCACTAAGGTTTTAACCTAAACGGTTGTTTTATTTCAAATAAACATTGCCCGTCCAGTATCGTGTACCGGTTGTAATTCATGCCCGTGGCTGCAGAATTCTTTTTTTGATATAGCGCGTTACTTCTATGTTTAGGAAAGTGCTTTTCTTGGGTGCATTCCTCTACACTGAACTTAACAGGGGAACTTAATACCTCATCTAACTTGTCGTAAGATTTCAGTTTACTCATAATGAAAAGATATTCCTTCCATGCACTCGATAGTTATGCCTGACGTAATTTACCACATGATTGCTGGGGGTGAGGGGGCAGTTTTATTAATGAAGTGAAATTATCAGTATTTGTGAAGTTTACAGCATTTTGTTTCATTAATAAACTAACAGGAAGAGTCTGACTGTCCACTGGTGATATTTCCCTGTTGTACAATTAACAGTGGCTGTGATATGGCTTTTGTGGCCCAAGTTCTTTCCAAGGCCAGTCTGTCTGGGATTTGTGGTGGACAATATGGCACTGGTACAAGCTTTTCTCTGAGTACTTCATTTTCCCCATAATCTTTCATCAGTACTGCATACTCAGTCGCTGTCACTGACACTGTAGTTTTAGCAATTGACACTGTCATTGAATAACACATTTAAACAATTAACTGTATGTTATAAAGAACATGGATTGCAAGATTGCCACCAGGGAGTGAGCCAGCATGTAAAACATAAACAGATTATACCACATAAAAAACTAAACTGTAGAAGACGTATACTCCTTAGGAAGGTTAATAATATTGGGAAAGACTGAGACCAGTATTTCTCTAAAGATATTAGTGTTGGAAATTGTGTATGATCTGTAATATAGAGCATCTCTTCAGAATAACTTTAATTTTACTTGTATTAATTGTTCCAAAAAAACCCACTGCACTGTACATCCACCATTGTCTCCAGAAGTATCTTAAGATGTGAATGTTTGTTGTGAGGCTGATACTTATCTGATCCTTGGATACAGTGTCCCTCTTACGTTACCGTGATATCAGGATCACAAGGTTTTTTGGTGGAGGGGGTAAGTAATTGTTCTTGCCATACTTGGAAGAAAACTGCAAACCATGAGTTATCTGCCTTAGATATTCATATACTTATTTTTTTTTTTGAATCTCCTATATGTTTTTATCAGGTGGACCTACATGTCTGAAGCTGGAAACTTTATCTCACTGGTGATAAGCATAGTTCTGTGTGCTTGCATGCACGTGTAGCATTCTGATTATTTCGTAGAGAAGTAGCCTTCGAAAAATTGTTAGTGCAGTGCTGTGTTATTACATTCCAAGTTGAAGCATTTAAATTTTGGAGTCTTAAGATGCAGTGTCATGGTCAGAGGAAAAAGACGAAATTCATTCTAATAACAAAATTTAACTTGGAAGTAATTTTCACTGCAGAAATTGAAAGTTTGTTATAACCCTCATTTCAGAGCAGACAACTCAACTAGATTGTGTGTGTGTGTGTGACCCACAGCAGGTTCCATCCAGCTAACATAGGTTGAGGATTCTTGATGTCAGTTTTTTTTTTTTAAATGGGAATGTGGTTATCATATTCACATACCTACCACCCACTTTGGAGGAGGACAAGGATACTCCTCTTTGACAACTTACTCAAAACCTGACATGGTAGTCCTATTTGCAGCTAGGCTGCTGCCTGTATATCTCTTTAGTTCACTAATGTACAAAAGCCTCGTCAGTTGCCACAATGTCTTCAGCAAGGTGGAGGTACCTTCAAGGACTTTCAAACTTGTTATTGCATGTACTTCCTATACTAATTATTGTACATGATTGATGCATCAGTGGCTTTGTTACATGGTTAGGGTAGGAGGGTTACTAACACATTGTCTCATATAATCACTTCTTATAAGCACTTTTTAAATAGTATTTTCCTCTAGTTAATCTCTGTTCTTATGTTTTGGTATGTGTAGATGGTTGTGACATTTGTTTTATGTGGAAATTTGTCGCAGGCTGTGTTTGGGCTGTTTTGTTTGTAGCTGCCTTCTTATACAGGGCATTTCATAATGCACTCTGGGATTACAAAAATTTATCATATGAAAACTGTAGGACATGTATTTATGAAACCTGTACAGATAGAAGGAACAACTCAAAAATTTTTTTCCCAGTAAGTTTTTTCCACCTAGTTCTCATTCCTGCCGCTAGGCGATGCGAGTGTATGTAGCGAGAAAATGGCCGCTGCGGGGGAGAAGTCATTTGGTGTGTTGGAATATCACATGAGTAAGTCTGTGGTTGCTGTGCAGCGTGCATTTCGTGCAAAGTATTTGTCCCACCATTGCCACGTGACCTCACTGACTTAAAGGCACGGATCATTGTAGCAGTGAAGAATATCGATGCACCCAAATTGACGCATGTGTGGCAAGAACTTGAATATCATATCGATGTGTGCTGTGCCACCCATGGTGCACACATCAAGGATCTCTAGTTGTCAAAAAAAACTTTTTCAGTTGTCCTGTGGCTGTGAACAATTCCATTAAGGTAGGTCCTTTGGTTTGCTTGTTATGAATGTTTGTAATCACGGAGAACATTATGAAATGCCCTGTATTATAAACTCCAATAGTGTGAAATTGTTGCCATTAAAAGTATTCTGTAATTGTATGTGGCACATGTTATGTTAAGAATACCTAAATATACTTGTCACTGTGAAATTGACTTTTACCGATATTTCTTCATTAAATAGTAGCAGTAGTCATGTGTCTCAGTAACTTTTGAACCATTTGAACAAAGTTTTGTAAAACCCATATGACAGTTACTATGAGAGGAATTGCAGTGACAATGTTTTTGTACACGGCTTGCTTTAGCGTTATGAAAACACCAGCTACGCATTTTTGAGGCAGGATAGATGAAGAAATAATTATCCCAGTGTATTTTGAAATATAGATAATGAGTTATACATGTATTCAGACTTTTGATGTCATGGACTTTGGGTCAGAAGATTATTGTTTGGAGCATGCAGCTTGTTCTTCATCCTTCAGTTATCAAATATTTTAGTGTGATGAAAATGACTGTGAATTGCTTGAACTATTAGGTGTCAGTTTCTAGAAAATTTGTTTTTGAGAGAATTGTGATCGTGCACAGGGTTCTGCTCAATATGGGTAAGGAAGTTATGATTACAGGAAAAGAGAAAGAATGCAAGGATAAATATACTGCTGTGTTAAAGTGTTACATGTAGGAAATGTCCTGTGTGATTCAACTAAGTAAGATTCTACCTGTGGATGAAACAAGATTTTTGTAGAAGAATTTTAAGAAGTGTTTGGAACTGTGACCAAGGAGGCTGTGCATATAATCACTTGGTTGAGGAAATTTACAAGCTTTATATGTCATTATCCAAATTAATTTAGAAACCAGGTCCCTGAAAAATGTTTACATGATACACTAATTTGTATTGTAATACACAAGTGATGTCTTTCTGCAAACATTGGTGTACAGTATTTTGGGGTTGGTTTTCCCTGACCAATTGTTCTGCCAGTACCTCATAATCACATGAGCTTCCCTTTTGATGTGCGAGGAGTCTGACCAAGTGGCTTATTATCAAAACTTTGATCCCAGCTTGGAGCTTGACCTCTGATCTGTCACATGTTGTTGAAGTACTTGTTTGCTTAATCCTTGGGACTTCAAAGCTAATGCAATAGTTGGTAAGAATTCTTCTTCTTCTTCTTCGGTGGTGCTACAGCCCGGGGTGGGCCTTGGCCTCCTTTACAATACGCCTCCAGGCCTCTCGATCCCTTGCTCTGTCTCTCCATTCATTTATTCCCATCTTTCTCAGGTCCACGGACACGTCATCCAGCCATCTCATTTTTGGTCTTCGTCTTGTTGCATACAGCTTTCCGTACATCTTTTTTGGAGTTGTGGTGTCATGCATTCTAGTTGGTAAGAATTAAAGCAAGGAAATGTAGTTTTGTTACCAGTAACATGTCTTCTGTAGTTACCATCAGTACATTCCATAAATGTCCTGCTTCCTGACAAGGAGAACAGGGTTTGTATTGATTGATAGATTTGAAGGTTTTGAAGTTGGTATTACTTATTTTTCTTTATTGTATTGGCAAAAATTGGTATTCTGATCATTTTTACTATGTTGTTTGCATTTGTGGATTTGGTTTTCATCTAGGAACGTTATTGGAACTTGTGATCACAAGATTTGTCTCTCCGTACACTGCGTTCGCAAAGTATGTAGCATTATTGGAAGAAATAAATGTTTTCACAGTTTGGTCTGAACATTTGAAGAAATACAGCTTTTGAAACTGAGACAGAGATGGGGTGATGGAGATTAAAACCAGTTGTAAGATGTGAGTGAGACATTGTGGACTGAATTTATGTGACCCATTGTTGATACCAGTGGTTGACTTTGGTTAACAGGTTAATTATCCTTGGGTACTAGGATAGTAAGTTTGTTTATTAAGTACATGAGTGACTTAGTTTCTGAAGTATGATTTTGGTCCATTATGTTTACATTACAGGTCCAAAAAATTTTCCAGAAATGTAGGGGCTGTTTCAACATTCTAGGTGCCAGAAGGGTGACATAAAGCATGTTCTGGATTGAAGACACACAAATAGTGGGTGTCGCAGTATGAAATTTCATCACCCAGACCACCTGGCACCTGGGATTTGTGCATCTGTAGAGCAGTTGGTCATTAAATATGTTTGGAAAGAGACTAGAGATTGATGGAGGAATTCTGATATTCTGTGCCTTTTCCAGAAGGCACTCTTTACAGGTAGCCCTTAGTGGTTAGGCTGTAGCTTCAGTTGGCATCTGAGTTACACGTATGATGATATTCATTTGCTTAACGTACGACGTTAGGCTGGACTTCATGCAGGTATGTTCAGGAGGTGCTAACAGTGACTTCATTCTTCATTGCACAAAGGTAACATCTGGGTTGGGCTGGCAGATAGTGCATATATATACTTTATCCCAATGATGACTGGCATTGAACATAATATGTAAAACTTCAGTTCCTACCTCACAGAGTACAGTCTCCATACAGCATGAAAGGAAAGTAGTGTGTGATGTTAAGACCATAATTGCTATTTTGTGTGATAGTCATATGAAGAGAGTATGTGTAATTACAGAATGCCTAAAGAGCTATGAAGCTGATCCATTCATGTACTTCTGATCATGTGATGTGAGGGAGGTTCCCACTGTACTCCAGGATTAAGAATTCAGATACAGCGTGATCACATTTTGTGCAGCAGACATGTTCCTGAAGACCATGTATAATTCATAAGTTTCATCCTTGAAGACTAATTGTCACGTGGGAATAAATTGAAAGTAGTGCATTGCCTGTAAGAACGAAAGTATTGTTGTATCCCAGTGACACTGAAGTAACAGGAGACACGACAAGCATCGAATTAGGACACTCTGTCTCTCCACTTGATGTTGAAAGCTGATCTGGAAACTTTCTGTTTTTGGTTTTTGTTTTTGTTTTTTTTTTTTTTAAATTTTGGATATGCATTGTTTGAAATGTTGTCTGTCAAGTGTGACTTCAGTACTATTTTTGTATCACACCATTTTATATTTGCATAAACTGTGACTACACTGCAAGCACAGCCTCCCCCCCCCCTTTTCTTTTTGGTTATAGTACATGCAGAGAGATTGCAGATATAATTTCTCATATGTTTAAAAATAACAACAATAAGGAATTTGTACTGGTTAAAATTGATGTTATGGGAACTTTAGAAATGCTAAGTAAAGATAATGTATTTTGTCTGCTGGCAGGCTGCCAAACTGTGTCATTGGGCTCGTGAATACATAAATGTAATTGTGATTGTGAATTAATGTTTTGATAATGAAACTTGTTCATTGGAGTTATGAGTGAAGAAGTCATATGTTGGCACAATATAATGGTTGAAAGTTAAATTTACAGCAAGCTTATTAATTGTGGAGCTGAACATAAAGAACAATGCCCAGATAAGTAGGTCATTAATTAATCTTTTAAACCCTATGGTTAGTTTATATACTAAAAATTTTAGGAACAAGATTTCTGCATTTTGCCCACACAGTATATTTGTGTTCGTATGATTCCTACAGTTAACATAATTAACAATTATGTCCATACATAACATTTTTTTTTTTTTTTGCGTTTTGCTGACCGTGCATCTCAGTATATTTATCTCAGTATTTAACCAACTTGATGCACAAAATTTGTTTCACAATAAGTTGTATTTCATGCCTCTACATGTTTCGAACACGTGCTCGAAACATGTAGAGGCATGAAATAAAACTTATTCTGAAACAAATTTTGTGCATCAAGTTGGTTAAATACTGAGATAAATAACATTCTTTGTTTCATCTTTCCAATAGGAAACACACTGTTTTCTCCGTGAGATACAAAGACTGCGCTTGCGCGCGCGTGTGTGTAGGTTAATTTTATATATAGATGCAATGTTGATTCATTGTAGCCTTCGGAGGGTTAAGCAACTTATGTTTTAGTATCTTCCTTGATAAGCTAATGATTACTCATCTAGTCTACGGATTTTCAACATGTTATGGAACCCGGGCGTTACTATCCATGTTCTCAAGAACCAGCCAGTAAATCGCAGTTGAGCCATTTGAGTGCAGTCCACACCATTCTTTGTAATGTGTCTAAGATACTTTTTAATATCCTCCATTTGTGCCTCCAAGTTGCCTATTTCTGTATGATATTCTGACAGTTTTTATAAGTTTCTTATGCCCTGCCGTGTGTTCTGGATTCTTTGTCCCTCTCATCCTTGTCAAGTCAGTGAAGCGTATGAATTATGACGCTCGTCCTTGGGTAATTTTGTCCATCCTTCTGTTACCTCACGTCTTTTAAACCCATTCTCCTCGGACCGTAGTTCTCAGTCACCTTCAAACTGTGTTTTTCTCGTAATTACTAAACCAAGTTCCACAACCATTAAAAACAGCATGAGAAAGTATAATTTGGTTCCGAGACTGGCAGGTCTGAAATGTATGTTTGCAAACGTCTGTGGATACATTCTGCCCGTAATTTTGGTGTTTTACTGAAAATTTGTTGAACTAATTATTGTATGTTATTAATTTACTGCCGTGAAAAACGTGCCGTGAATCTGTAATATGAAATTTCTTGTCCCTGAGAGACAACGGTGATGATTGGTACACTTGGGGAAGGTGTCTTTTATTTAAAACGTGGATATTGTTTGTAAACGGTGTTTGGAAAGTGGTCGTTGTGAAACATGTGAGTCGGTACATTTGCCGACAGCGTTGGGCAGTATACACGTAATAAGTTAATATTGTGTACATTTACTCAGGTTTATTAGACAAATATTTGGTTCGGTAAAGAGTACATGGAGAGCATTAAAAGTGTTGGGTCCAGTGCCACGCTTGGCCGTTGTACGAACAGACAGTTGGTGTCGCATATGCAGCACATGTGCGTGTCTCCCGTCCACTTGGACACGAATATTTGGTTTCGCGCCTTACCAATGAGGCCCGCACCAGTTTAAATCACCTGCGAATTATGGGGTTTGGCAGCTGCTTGCTGACGCGTGGAGTTCCGCCATTTGCTTCTAGGAAAGAACTCTGAAGACATCTACTATAGTGTATGGGAGTGAGGTCCGAACACAATAATGCCCAACAAGGCCATGTGTATTGCTCCGGTGTTCATAACGGGCGTCGATTTGCTCCGTGTCAGCATTTTCTTTTGAAGATTTATTGCAAAGAAAATATGTACAGCATGTTCGAATACAAGTAACATAATTGTTCCCGTAACCAATTTTAATAAATGTATGTGCACTGACAACAGTGAAATAGAAGTGGATGTAAATAAACTCACTGAAAAAGCTGCCTAAAAACACTGCTACTGTCTATTTTTTAAGGGGGCCATCCCGTTGTGTATCGTGAACTATTTATTGTATTATTTTTAAATTTTATTATACTGTTAAATATTTTAACCATAACTAAGAACTTCACAATATTCAGTTAAATATTTTAATCATAACTAAGAACTTCATAATGTTTCAATTTTTAGTGTAAACAGTGGGATCCCATTGGACAAACAATTTGTACCTTAACAATACTATTCTTTGTTGACCTGGGGATGGCCGGTTAACGGCCGAAACATGTCTCCAGATATAACCCAGTTGTACTAGTAGATCTGTACTTTGCATATGTTGTGTATTGACGGTACTAATACAATAAATACTACTACTGTTGTTGAGCTGGTTACAGCATAATGTGCTTTGGTCTTTATATTATGTCGTGTACGTAGAGGTCAGGTCGCCTAGAGGGTAACTCCGGATTTGTTGGAAAAGGGGTTTAGGGTGGGAAGGCACTGAGCAGAAAATTGGGCTGTGAGTCGGTGGATTATGACTGGGATGGGCTCAGTGTTCAGTGTCGTGTAAATGGGAAGTGGGGGTACGTCTGCGATAATTTCCGATGACTCGTATACACTTGTTTCGGATAACTTTGGAGTTTGAGGTAGTTGGAGGGACTTGCGGAACTGCGAGTAGGGGAGGCGTAAGTTACCATGGGACGAATGAGTAGTTTGTGGAGGTTTAATTTGGTGGGATGTGTGAGCGTTGAATCTCGGGCGAGGAGGGGAAGATGTTGCAAAGAACGCCTGTGGCTTTGTTGGCGACGGTATTTAAGTGCTTAGTATAGAGAAGTTCCGAGCCTATCAGAAGGCCTAAATATTGTACTGCCGAGGTCCAGGGCACAAAGGTGTCATGGATTTCGAGAGGGTCAGAGAGACCTGACAGCGTTATCATGTCATCGGACTTGGGGAATATGTTGACGAAGCCGTCAGGGGTTGTTGAAGACTGTTACTATCTGGCTACTGTGTATATTGAATACAGGAGCTCTCGGGTTTGATGCCTTTGATTTTGTACACAATCTTATGGGAGACAGGAGGGGTGCAAACAGAGTTGTGGTGGGGAGACCTAATGGAAAGAGACTACTTGGAAGACCGAGGCATAGATGAGAGGGTATTACTAAAATGGATCGTTTGGAAGTGGGATGAGGCATGGACTGGGTTGATCTGACGCAGGACAAGGACAGGTGGCGGGCTTTGTGAATGCGGTGATGGACCTTTGGGTTCCATAAAATGCGGGAGATTTCGTGCTTAGCTAAGGAACTGTTAGCTTCTCAGGAAGGACTCTGCTCAGTGGAATTAAAGTTCATTTTGCGGTGACGCGTGTGGGTGCTCTGTTGTTACCACTTGTGAGAATTTGCTGGTAGGTTAAGCGTGCCGTTGCCATATATAGTTTTCAGGTAGTTGATAGTCCAACGCGAGGGGATGCATTGCTGGATGTTTACCTTGTCCGACCCGAAAGTTCGTTCACCGCTAGCAGTATAGTACAAGGGATCAGTGACCATCAAGGGGTCATACT
>Ga0131853_10009975_pt1 | contig 17394 bp, 4 predicted proteins | sample TergutLab28metaG_FD_92764 | JGI IMG/M metagenome (GOLD analysis project Ga0131853, IMG submission 92764) | Labiotermes labralis P1 segment gut microbial communities from Petit-Saut dam, French Guiana - Lab288 P1 (version 2) (version 2) | ecosystem: Host-associated > Arthropoda: Insects >... | reverse complement strand
TGTGTTTTTTTTCGTAAATTTTTCGACAATTTTGTGGGGGTTGTTTTGGGGGGTTGTTGGTTTAGGGGGGGGGGGGGGCTTGTATCTGCTGTTTAGTTGGAAGACGTAGATTCATGACAAGCATTCGCTATAACCTCCAGAACTATTACTGATGCATATAATAATATATTCTGTAGACTGAGACAGAAGAGCTTTCTGAAACATTGGTACATGCCGATTGTAATATACAGTGTCAAAAGCAAGGGAATTAAATCTTAAGTTTCAGCTCTCGAAGAGTGAACAATACTCTCTAAGAGTACTGTACACTCTTCCCGAAACTAGACCTACGTGCTCGAGGATATACATTCAGCTGCAATGCAATCCAGTTTTTCAAGGAAAAATCGAGGAAAGAGTTCTGTAAAAGCTCTCTACCTAGCTTTGTTGTAGGCCTTCTAAATAATTACGACACCGTTAACTGAACCTCTTGACGAGTGAAATTCATTTAAGTGTTACGCAAAATTTCATTTCGTATCTCGCAAAAAAGACATTTTTCTTCACTATGTCAGAGAAAGCTCTTTAGGGAAATAATTGATACCGAGTGTAAGAACCATAAACAAAAAATGACACTCTGTTGACGAAATGTAGCATTTGTAAATGGCACAGACGTCGAGACTACACCTGTCCTGTAAAATGTTTAATACCTATATACATTTCTTAATATTCCTTGTGTGTATGAGATTGCACAGAACATCTCAGGTAATGGCTGCAAATTCTGGGTTTGACTCTAAGCAAACTAGCAGATTTATCTCTCTACCGTCTTGTTCGTATCATCTACACTGTTGCTACCTAAAATGTCCTTGAGTAAAGCTGTGGGGTAATAAAGCTGACCAGTTATCTCCATCTACTGACGAGGTTAAGATGCTCGGGGCTTTATTTTACATCCACATATTTCTTCTTCGTGTCTAATTAAGCATAAGGACATTACTTTAATCATGTTTTTCCCCCTTTATTCATAAAATTTCGTTTCTAAAAGAGATACGATAGCATTTACAAAAATATTACAAAATTTAAAGCTCAATAAAGCCCTTCTTACACCGATTCTACGAAGACGGACCCTGAGAAACCCTCCACCTCCCCTTTCCCTCCCCCATTTCACGGTGTAGACAATCAAACCTCTTCTCACTACACACTCTCGTTTATGTCTCAAAACCTGCTGCGATCTCGGCGCCTTTTCGGTTTTCACTGCAGTATATATTTCGGTTTCTGGCCACGTAATTCTACTTAAATCGTTTATCCAGTTTTGTATGTTTTCATCTACTTCATTGTGTACCGACTCTATTTTCAGGTATTTCTAATCGTCTAAATTTTCAGTACGATGTATTCTAGCTCAGCCTTTAAATGTTCTTAATACCTCACCTCTCGGCGGATTTTCGTGGCATTTTATATTGGAGAATTCTGTAAAAATATGTTGAGAAAATTAACATTTGTTTTAAGTCGGAGAAAATGTCGGACGCATTACATGAAGACCGGGGGCTTTAAATCACCATAAAAGCGCAATTTTGGAGTTAAATTGTATCAGGCTCTTAGAATAGGCGAGGAAGTAGAGACATAACGCGCAAGCGCCGCAATACTGCGTTATGCGGACATTGCCTAAACTTTCCTTAAAATAAGTTTGTCTATAACAACCGTTTACAATCTAAGCCGTCATCACCCCAAAAGCCAAAATTAAGGGACATATACTCAATAATTCTTACTCATTAAATTCAGTCTCCAAGGAAAAGAGAAACAAATGCACTGAATGGTTCTCCTTGAACATTAATAAAATATAAATAATTAAGGTCCTTGTGTTTAACGCAATATCTAGAAGCTGTTGGTTATAAAATTCATTTACCGTATTTTTTCCGTTTTATGATTCATTCTGATGAGACAAAATGATCCTAAATTTTTTAATTCGACAACATTTGCTTAGTGCACATGTTTGGGGCCGGGATAGCGTCGCTGGTATAACGACTCGCTATGCGGTTTACGGTCCGGAGATCGAATCCCGGTGGAGGAGAGATTTTCCACACCCGTCAAGACCGGCTGTTGCGCCCAGCCAGTCTTCAGTACAATGGGTATCTGTTCTCCTTCCCGGGTCCAAAGCAACCGGGGTGTGGAGCGGACAACTCAACACCATCTAGCGTCGAGGTTAAAAAGAAAAATAGAGCTGTAAATCTGCTCCTCTTCTGGGCCATCGCGGCCTGTTCTAGAATGAAATTTACCTTTTCCTACCTTACATCTATTAAAGTTTGTCGAAAAATTAAATAGGCAAATCGTATACATATATCTATAGTCCTGCAGGACACGGTCTTCTGTGATGGAAAGAAGAGTGGTCTGGTGGAAAGCTATTAGCGTTCCGGGCTAAACAGCTGCTTACAAGTTTCCTCTTCTATCCTGAATATTAGATCCCTCCCTAAAGTTACCTATCCATCAAAGCACCCAACGTCACGTCCCAAAACACTTAGCCCCGCGAACAGGTCAACTCACTCTGAAAGATTCAGTAAAACAATTATTCCAATTCTGCTGAAAAAATTTGCTCTTAATACACAAGACAAGAAAGTGGACGAAATGCTTTATGTAAATAACTCTTCAAGTAGGTTATAATTACATTATTTAGGGTGTAAAATTTTGCAGAATTATTTGTAATATTTCCAAAAAGCGATTTGTAGTGTCAGAGCTTCAGATTCAAGGAACCTTTTATAGCACATGGAAGAATCAAAAGTATATTAAAGGGCTGAATCTTTCAGGACGCATCACAAATTAACAGAAGGAGCCGTTCAGCTACCCCCATTGTTGTAAATCACAGGAGACTACAAATCCAGCTATTACCCTTCCGCACACAATGTGAAATTAGCATATATTGTTACCAGGTTAATCACGACACATGACAAACAGTCGGAAAACCACCTACTGTTTTCCTCTTTCCTCTGCTTCAGCATGTGCAGTCAGTGCCGTTCCTCTTTCCTTTAACAAAACAAAGCCACCTTTCTTCTCTTCGAACCATGTAACATAATCGTAAATTAAAAGAAATTTTTCACCTTGGCTACATTCAATCGCGTTTCTTTTTCGTCGTAGATCTACCGGTAATCGATATCATTTCATGGAGTTTCCAGTTTTCTGATGGATTCTCTGAGCCGATGCTTGGTTAGTACCTTCATAATGATGAAGGCCTCTTTTCAAAGCTTTTGCTCACAATGTACTTGTCGCTGTGCAACGTTTGCTGTAGAATCTACATCGTTAGCTTCAGACTCAGTATATTAGACTGCGAAGTAACACATTTCAATAAGGTCGTTTATGTCTGAATTATGAGCTACAACTCTGTAAGCAATATAGTGACATTTGTAAAGCGAGGAACTTCAGCTAGGTAGACGGTTCTACTTGGGGTGTGGTCGAACCCGTAAATCCAAGTAGAAGCAATAAAATCGTCTTAATGAAGTAATGTCTGTGAATACAATTATAAAGAGTACGTCCCTAAAGTTCCTATTTTTTTATTCTGCCAATCACGAAATGGTGTGTTGGTAAGTGCATGTTAAAATATTATTTTAAACTCTCTTTAATTTCCTTATAGGTCTGGTACAGCTACTTCCCTCCAACGTGGCCCGATCGGGTCACGTTGGAGGGAAGTAGTTGTACCTGTACCGGAGGTTGCGGTTACAGTTTTTAGTACCCTTGATGATGAATGCTGTGACACCCAAAACATGTAGAGTGACTTTGCAGTGAATAAATATCTGTATACTGTTGCATCTGGTTGGATTTTTATCAACATTGAATTGTGATGCACGGAAACATGAGTTTAAAATTCGGAAGTACAGTATCTGTCAATTTCTTAACAATGTTTCTGTATCCCGTAACATAAACTCTAAAACTCTTGGCCCATTTACATAAACCGCCGTATGATTCAACTCACTTTCTCGACCGATATTTTTATTATCTCGCTATCATAGAACCGTTTGTAGTACAAACCAAAATGAAATCGAATGAAATAAACTGTGCTAATAAAAAAACGTTTCAATTACACCTTCTAATAATGAATTTTTACCGTTTCATACGAATCCAATTTATTCGGAGTGCCGAGAAAGTAAAACCAATGTAAATGTACCATACATTTAACCTAATACTACCTTTAACAAGAAGGTCCAAGGCAGTAAATGAATTTCCTACCTGCTGCTACCTGCTGCTGAACCTGATTGCCTACATGTAGCAAAATAAGAACTGACACTGAAGTAGCTCCTATAGCTTCCCGTGTCGAGATGTGATGGAATGATTAATAACTCTTAAAGCAGACCGTCTATTTTAGAGTCTATGTAAAATGCTTTCACTGAAGAAAGAAAAGAAAAGCTATAATCCTAAGTAAGACGCAAAAACGTAGAAGCCAGCATTGAAAGGTGTTAGTAATGTCTCTTTAAGAAGCGAAATGGTTTCTAACCCCTGTAGATGCATTTCAATTTAAATAATATTAAAAATAATTTTCAACATCATAAGAAACACACTGCTTCTCTAATACTAACACCAACCAGTTGCGTCTTTCAAGAAAAATTATCCCACTCTATTCAGATAATTATTTTAAACACATAATTTTACTGCGTAGACTTAATAAAAAGTTTACGAATATTACAACAGAAGTGTAAACATTATTACTGTGTTTTGAATGATTAAGTATTTGTGGATATTTTTCCTGATTTGAAAACTTTCTAGAGTAATGCCAATCAAATAAAAACAAGCAACTAAACACATCATGGTTCAGAGTCAGACGAAGAACACGTGAGAGGAAGAATGTCTGGTACTTTCGAAAAGAAATGTTGCCAAGTTGCACCTGTTATTTTCGCACTTTTTTTACTGTCCGCGTAAGAAAAATGTGGCCAACATTTGCAATGATTTTTGTTACGAGTGATATTACAGACGTCTGTTGAAATTTGTGAAAACATTCCATTTTTTGTTAAAATCCGATAATATAAAGGACACTTTGCATGAAGACTATATGCGTTTACGGAAGCACCTCCAGTGGGACTTGAAAGTGTGAAAATCGTGCAGAACAATGGTTTTTACGAATAATGTACACCAGTTCAATATTCAGTACACTCTCTTCCTGAGTCGTGAATTTTTTGTGATAAATAAAGGAATCTGATCTTACAAGTCGACAACTTGATACGAAAATTACGGTCTGCGGCCCGAGTATGAACCGCGAATGTTATTTTTAAGTTATGAAGTTATTATAAAAATATTACCTATGTCGTAACGTAGGTCCATAAATATATTTTCCCCATAGAGAAGGAGCGCAGTTTTAAAGGATATGAAATTATGATTTAACGTACATGAAGACTGAAGAACTGGGTTGGAAAGAAAATTGTGGGGTTCGAAACTCTAGCACCTAGCACTCCCAAGGGAATATAAAACAAATTAGAAGTAAATACTGAAAAGTTTGTAGTGTTGTTGTACGGAAATCTACGGTTGAGCTAACCGACACGAACTTCTGGCTGTCGAACCAGAAGACGAAGTAAATAGAGGCCATAAAGTTCCTTACACATTGCGCAGGGAATTGTGAAAATTGTCAAGGAGATGAGGGACAAGAATGCCAGAGGAATATCAGCAGAGGTACTCGTGTCCTTGGTAGAATATGTTTTTTAACGACAGACCCGATCAAAAACATACGCGAAACTGGAGTGCAGCTTCAGGATTTTATTGAAGTTACAACGATTTCTTGAAATGGGAAGCGAAAAGCAACAAAACACAGAAACCACCGCACATACAGCAAAGGTTGTGGCGAGAATAACTATAAAAAAGTATAAAGAATGTGAGGACGTACTTGGAGTTCGATTTACAGGAGGAAAAGGAACTGGAGATACTATTGAAACGCTGAGACTAAAGCCGAAACGAACTTTGAGCACTGATAAAGGGTGTGCTTGCTTCATCGACGGGGAGTTAGTATCTGACCGTCTAAACTGGACCAAGATGTTGCATATTCTAAAGAACACGATATTGTCTTGTGCCAAAAAAAGATCAACAACAAATCTACACAGAACAGAGTGTTCTGTTGCGACTGGACCGAAGGGAGATAAGTAATGTAAAGCCTGGAAGAGGAGTAAGACTAGGCTGCCGTTTGTCGCCTATTTTATTCAAATTATACAGCGAATAACTTACCATGAAAGGTCTTGAGAGTGTTTGCAAATTTCAAAATGTATAGAAAGACAAATAATTCGCTCTATTAAATAAACAGATGAGCTTGTGCTACTAGCTAAGGTATAAACGGTCCTACATGAAATGATCTGTAGGCCAGTTGAAGTTGTCAGACGTTATGGAATGGAAATGAACGTGAACAAAACTGAAACAATGAGAATATTAAAACAAACACTCCCCCATTACGGGTAATTATAGGTGAAACACAAATGAAGAGTTTGGATTATTTCAACTACGTTAGTCTGGTAAGTAATGCAAGATTCACACGTGAAATTAGACTCAGATTTGTCATGGCAAAAACGGAATTCAACTAGAAAAGCTCTTTTCCCCACCAGATTGGACTCTGATTTCAGGAAGAAACTAGTGAAATGTTACAGTTTGGAGCATTCCTTTGTATAGTGCCAAAACTTGGACACGTCGGAAAATAGATCAGACATACTTGGAAGTTTTGAAAACAGGAGCTGGAGAAGGATGCTGAAGATCTTTTGGACCCCACTGTATGAAAAATGAAAATGTATTACGTATAACCAAGAAATAAAATGATGTCCTACATACAAACAAACCAAGGAAAGCTAACTGGATTGGAAAAAAATCATGTGTAGGAACTGCTTTCTGAAAAGAGCTTTTGAAGGAAAGACAGATCGGAGGATAAAAGTAGGAAAACTTAAGCAGCTATAGGAAGATGTTAAGGAAAAGGTGAGATATTAACTTTTTAGAGGAAGCACTAGATCGCACTGAGGAGGACTCGCTGAGGAAGAGGCCATGGACGTGTCGCAAGACAAACTAAGTAATGAATAATATGTGGCATTATCCGTAATCGACTGTAATGTTAAATTAATATTATTTTATGACTGAGGACAAAATAATTATTTGCTGAAATTTGTACCCCTCGTTTCCCGTTTCTGAAGTTAGAAAAGGGCCTCTTTTTAAAGGTGGAAGGGTCGCAGTTTCCTCCTCGCAAATCTACCATATCAGGGATTCTCTTAAATTTCTGGCCAGAAGAGAGATACTTCTCTTTGCCACTGTTATTTCCAGAGTGCCTCTACGGCTCAATTAGCCTTCACCAACGCATGCCGGGGGTAAAGGGACCAAATCTTGAGGCATCATAATCGCCCACGTCTGTTATCTAAGTTAACAAGAATGGCAATGTACGTACGTATAACGAAAGACGGAGGCGCAATCGTGCAACCATTGCTGGAGTGGAAAAGTAATAAATATTACATATTCTGAGTGTGTATTTTTAGCTTTATGTACCCAGAATGCAATGCGCATGCGCCATATTGTCGTATGTGACCTGTCCAGATCTACAATACTTTTCACTTTATCTCATAAACGACACGATTTTCGAAAAAAAAATTAATACAAAATGTAGGTTTTGACTTTCTCTATAAGGTCTCTCTGAAATATTTCTCATTCTATGAAGAAAAGAGCGAGATATGATAAAAAAGTTAATTGATCTTCATATAATTACCCGTTTTTTCTTGTCAAATTTTAATGAAACTTGAATTTTCTCTACTGATTTTCGAAGAAACCTCACACGTCAAATGTAATGGAAATCCGTCCAGTGGGAGCAGAGTTGTTCTATGCGGGCGGACGGACAGAGGGACTGACAGACGGAGAGATAAACATGACGAAGCTAATAGGCGCTTTTCGTAATGTTGCGAAGACGCCTGAATCGTGTGGAACTATGCGCTTATTTTCCATATGGTTTATGCTGTGCAGCCGACATGAGCACCGTGGTAATCGGGAACAAAATTACTGTCCCTGTCGGTGATAGAATTCTGTTCACCTAACTACTTAAGTCTTAAGCAAAAAAGGCCCAAATTAATTAAATGTTTGATTTTTATTTAACTAGGACTTATTTTATACGTCCTTTTCCATCGAGGACTTCAAGTTTAATTTGATAGTTAGAGCTAATCCAATTTTCTTCAAATACTTATTGCACGCCTCAGTAAAGGATTCACGTCCTGGGCTAAATACTCCGCCAGGTGGATACTGCGCGAATGCCGGAGTGTCCTCCATTTGACGGCAGGTTGCGGGGTCATCAAGGGTCACAACAGGAAGAACGACGCAGCTTTCATATCACTGCGGACGTGTCCTCTTCATTCTTTGCGGGAAAAGTAGGACGGTGACCATCTGCCTGCCTAATCACTAGCATTTCACATTCCAAAGCTCATTCGTACGCTCGTTACACTACCAAAGCACAGTAATAGCTCCCATATACCATCTACTTTAATGTTATAATATAATAATTAATATCTGCAGTTTGCTCACACAGAAATTATAGGCCTACGTATTTTTCGTGATTCTCACAAAGAACATCGGCTGTCTTCTTAAACAGCCATAACTAGTTGTTAATTAAAATGCACTCTTCTTCTGTGAAGTGGGAAGTGAATCGTTAAATATAATATAGATTAATTTCAGTCTTCAAGTGCTTCGCAGATTAGTACTGTTAGAAATAAAAAGCACGTAATTTTAAAGGTATGGGTCACTAAGAAGCTGGAATGACTGTAATTAAACATGCATTTTCTAAGCTACTCGAAGTCAATTGCCCGATCGTAATGATTTGTGTTTCAGTTTGACCAAACCTTGCCGCTAAACATGAAGGATGTCCCTCAGATAGCTAAACAAAATGGATCAGACTTCAAGACGAGCCAATGAAGAAATTCCGCTGCCTTTATGGACCCAGAAATTTCATTAAACATTTGGCACATACAGAGCAAAACTAAAATATTCCTGGCCTTTTTACTGAATTTCTATAAACATTTATATTACTACAACATTTCCATATTCGCCTGTGTCTATTCCATTCAGGATTTCTGAAGATTTTGTGTGGGTTCCTTGACATCACACCATTGTGCGTCATCAGGATGCGTTTAGAGGAGTAGGTCTCCATATGCAGAGAGTATCTGCAAAACTCGCGAACAGCCGGCAAATGTGGACTCCCACATTAATATCTGTGAGGAAGTATAACGACTCCTGACCAAAAATGGCACGTCACGAGACGTTAGGGAGGGCCTCGAACTTGGTCGAATTCCTTGCAGCTAACTAAGCAAGGGTTTTTCCGTTAGATAACAATAGAACTTCCTGTACGGACCCAACACCCGTTGACCCTGGCAACAACAACCAGTCTGGCTGTATACAGTTTGACAGAAATGACAACCTGTCAGAGGCCGAAGTAGCTATGACTTACTCTACTGACAGATGGTTTGTCAGCCATGTCAGCCAGATATTTTGTGCCAGATTTTCTTTTTGATATTTTTCAGAGCGGTGAATTCAAGGATTCGCCTAATCTTGGACTTTACGACGTGTCGTTGGACACGGGGTTCCTGACTTCACCTCCGCAAGTGCAAAGCAACTTACCAGAAACCATTACATTATGCTATGACCATTACGAACCACCACACTCCCTCCATAGGAGGGAGTGTGGTGGTTCGTAATGGTCATAGCACAATGCACTTACACATCCCCTTTTAGACATATTAATAACAGTTCCTCCCTCCTTATCTAAGAATAAATTTTATTATCCTCCTATAGCTAGCTGAAACTAGTCGAAAAGTGGAAGAAAAAAAGAGACAGAATATGTTTAGTCACAACAATGTATAGTAAACCAACGAATGCACTTTGGTAAAACCTATTGTACTACACATTACTAATCACAAAATCTTTCGTACGTACTTGCGACCATCATCAGGGTGTCTCAAAGAATACTAATAACAAGTAAAATAAACACTCTTTTATTAATCTTTTGACGCCTAATGTCGACTGTAGTGGTCGTCCGCACCGCTAACCTATAAAGTTTCATTTTATATATTTATTCAACAAATATAGGTACTGAATATTTTAAACATGATATATACTCTCCGTGTTTTCCTCTTCAAAATGCAGTTTGTTTCATAATTCTAACTTATTTGGTTCATGTATTATTCACATTTTATATACAGTGTGTGCTAAAATTAAAAAAAAAATAATTCCGGCGCCAAAAGATTAATATTCTTTAAGACACCCTGATGAAGGTAGTGAGCGCGAGTGAAAAAATTTGGTGATAAGGAGTGTGTAATAAAATAGGTTTCACCAAAGTGCATTCATTCGTTGGTTTGCTACATTTTATAATTTAATGCATGGGTAAGGAACACATTAAATTTAAAAATGGTGAGGCACAATTAAACATTAGATGCAGCTGTGGCCCTTCCTAGACCGGAACACGCTACTTTCCAGAAGAATAATATTTAAAAGAAGAGGTACACACCCTTTCACCCAAGAGGAACGTAGTAAAAGGCGAGTGAAGACTACATAACGAGGAGCTTCCTGAACTCAACTACTCACCAAATATTATTCTGGTGTTAAAATCAAGAAGAATGAGATGGACGGGGCATGTGGCAAGTACGGAAGACAATAGAGGTGCATACAGGGTTTTGGCAGAGAGACTTCAGTGAAAGAAGCCACTTGGAATATCTAGGGATAGATATATAGGAAATATTAAATTGAACCTTCAAAATGTAGGATGGGTAGGCATGGACTGGATTGATCTGGCTCAGGATAGGGACAGGTGGCTGACGCTTGTGAATGTGGTAACGAAATTTCAGATTCCATAAACTTCGGGAAAATTCTTGACTTCCAGCAGGCCTATTAGCATCTCAGAAAGGACTCTGCTCCATTGAGTTAGTCAGTACCTAAAATGCTTGACCGAATTATTTTCACGCATAAAGCAAAAGCGGTTCTGTCACACCGATTTGGCGATTCGATGATGTAGGAATTGAAGGTGGCATTCCTAGAATTACAGTTTCAGTTAAAATGCTGTATGTGCCTGTGTGTCTGATCCGTAAGCAGATGAAGGAAAGATATTTGTAGTTTGAGATTAGGCAGGAGAGTAGAATTAAAAAGAAAGGACCTGGCAGACATGAAGAGGTAGCATCCACCAGAGATAATAAGGAGATATGACCATGGATCATGTCACGCAGAGCGTTGCGTGAGGTGCATTGTCCACCATCAGTGCTCCATTCTTTAAGAAGAATTCAATTTAAAATATGGAATAAGAGATGCCTTTCTTTAGAATAAATAAACATTCTCTTGAAGTATTCAAATACCAATTGTTGCAACTTACGTAGAAGCGTGGGAAGGCTCTTAAACTTGTAAGCGTGTGGTATCAACTTGTAACATGTATCTGAACATCAAAATCTCTGCAAGTAACCCACGTAATATACTTATGTGTACAGCGACTTCCCCCCCCCCACCCCCCCACCCCAATAAAGCATGGAAAGATACATTGTGCGTTCTTTAGTGTTGGAACTGAATGTAGAAATATTAATTTGATGAACAGTAATTTCAAAGCTGTAGAAGTTAGGTTCTCTACATGAATTAACACGAATTACTGTGGCACAGTAGGGGATGGCCACAGGATGAGAGAGTGTTTGACAGGGATGTGCTGTACAGGTTATTAGCTCATGACTAGCTAATGAGTAAAGAAATACTCTAAGTGAAGAAGAGCTATACAGTACTTCTATTTCAAACTGTATTGGGAGAAACAGGTGCTTGACTGTGCGACGTTAATGAATTGTTGACCGAATCTGGTTTAGTTAGCAGTCTGTAATTTTATTATTAGAGGTAAAGGGATTCCGTTACAGGTCCGGTGTGGCCCAGAGGGTGGGTAGAGGTATAGCTCTATTCTTCCATGACCGCGGCACTAGAAGGGGGTGAGTGGTCAGCAGCACGCCCCGGCCGCACTTTACTCCCGGGAAAGACGCGGTACCCATTGTACATGAAGCTGGGTGGGCCCCAGGGCCGGTCTAGACGGACGGAAAAACTCGTCCGCACCGGGATTCGATCCCGGACCGTCCAGCCCGTAATCAGTCGCTATACCGACTGAGCTACCGGACCCAATTTTATTATTATATAACGAATAAATGAAGGGAATATGGAAAAGGCGTTCGTAGCGTATTCCAAGATTAGAGACGATTGATGAATCCTACAAAGAAAATTCAATCAAAATATTAGGAAGATGGTTGGTAATCAATGCTTCTTCCTCCCAGATTTAAATAATTACATAACGTCCCAGTTACACCAACTTAATATGTGACTGAAGAAAATCACGTAAGTCCTCAACCGTGTTACGTGTTTGCCCAGTCGAGAATTGTATTTATCCCAACCAAAAACATATAAAATTAGTGCTTCGAAATTCTGCTCGTTATTGGTCCCCGGAGTTTGGAGTTTTTGTGTTTTATGCACATACCGTACGTGAATATGCTGCGACCTGGTAGAGGAAGGCAATAAACTACAATCCCCCGTTAGGAGAAAAATTCCCTTCTCGAAAGTTTCCAGAATTGCTCTGTGGCACATCACCTTTCTAGTCAGTGCGTAACTGGTTAAGAGATCTGACCGTAAGTGTGACCACTCATGTTTATCTTACTAAGTGAAGATAATTTAGAATTACATCTCCAGTTACCCTAACGAGTAGGTGGCCTGGACGGGAAAATTTTTTTAACTTTTTCATCATTCATTTATAAAGCAAACAATTACACATGTGACACACACACATCATTGCAATCTTTCGTCACTTCCACCTGTTTCGACAAATACTTTTGCCATCCTCATGGTTTCCACGCACCAATTTTAAATCTTATTAAAATACAACAGATTACAACAGTGATACTCATTACATGTACCATTCTGCAGCTAGCTTCAAAGTGCAAGGTGACATATCGTCATCATCATCATTGGCACAACAGCCCCTTTTGAGCCAAGGCCTTATTCAGAAGCTTCTGCCAGCTGTCCCTATTCCTTGCAGCATTCCTCCAATTTCTCTCCCCCAACTTTCTCTCATCTTCCATCTTCCCAACTTAGTTTCGGCCCGCCCCTTTGTCTTCTTCCTTCTACCACTGCAACGAGAACTCTTCTTGTAGGGCTCTGTTCCTCCATAAGAATAACATGTCCTGCCATTTTAATTGATTAATTTTAATGTATGTTACTATATCACTTTCCTTGTACAATGTATATAACTCATTGTTGTATTTTATTCTCCATTCTCCGTTGTCATTTGTAGGTCCAAAAATGGCTCTCAAAATTTTCCTTTCAAAAACACCTAAAATAGCTTCGTCAGATTTTGATAATACGCATGTTTCAGAACTGTATGCCAGCACTGGTCTGATCAATGTGCAAGGTGACATATATATATATATATGCAGATATACGTATATATGTACATACAGAAATGTTATATGTATGAACAATATAACAGTATTGCACATATAACATATGGATTTTTCAGGTAATATTGAACATATAAATGTAAATCCCTATGTGAGGCAAAATTATTTGCCAAAAGAAGCGCGAGCAATGAAAGTCTGTAATAGTGTTTACGTCGCAAGGTCTTTTGTTTGGTCTCATAAGAAACAATTTAACCATAATGTACGAAATAACTAACTTTATTATATCTTTTAGGCTTGCTATTACGCTATGCTTCCAATCTTTAAAACACAATAACTATGTACGTGCGGTTCATACATCATTCCCAATAACATTTAAATTTCACCTTTCACCTACACAGTACATGTATTTTGTTCGTTTGACTGCCACAATATCGGCGATTATTTACCTCTACAGCATGAAACAGTGGGTCCTTTATAAGGCAGGCTTATTTTGTTGACAGAGAACCAGCTGACTTTTTACGTATTGCTTGGAAGAATTTCAGGCCTCAAAGAGCAAGTAAAGAATGTCACGTCTAATGGCCAGCAGAAACCTGAAAAAAAAACGGTTGCACCGAACCTGAAGCTAACACAACATTCGCGAAACGTGATTATGGCAAAGTCACGTAAGTAGCAGCAGTGAATCAGGTTTTTAAGACGCAGCGTGGTAATTGTAGATCCTATCTTATGCAGAAACCTTGAAAAAAAATAGGTCCATACTACATCAAGTGATCAAGGGGTGATGGAATTTTCGAGGGTATCTCTTAGGTCACTTCATTGTCTGCAGCTGTCCTTCCCCGATTTCACGAGCTACCAGAGATTACAACACACAACATGCTCTGCAATGCTGCTCGTCTAATTTCCACTAATTTTCCCTTCCATAAACATGCACTGCCTATGCCATACAAATGAACTTGATCTACTATTCTACAAAGAATTAAGGTTCATGAGCAAATCCTGAAATTGTCAACAGCCAGCATATATCTGTAAGAGTTTTTAGTGTTTCACCAGTTACAGGTTCTCAGTCTCTTTTTGTCACACTTTCCGATTTACTGCGCAACAAACAATAAACGTGTATGGATGGACAGACACATAGGCCTATATTCGCATGGTAAATATAAAGCTGCTCCTGTGAACAACAGAAAAACTTATGGCCGAGAGTCACACTTCACGCGTTCTTAACTTCCGAGCTATACAGGTGTGACTGTCCACCTTCACGCCCCTACCTCTTTACAGACGGAGAACTGGTCGAAGTTACCCGCCCGGGTAGGACCCAGACCCGGTGTGGACAAATGAAAAAGAAACAAATCTGTTGGCCCTATCGGGAATCGAACCACGATTCTTGGACATAGTCACTATGCCAACTACATTATTCCAGCTCATATGTGGATACATACTTATAAGGTAGGCCTACAGGTTTCCTTTACTTGTTACTATTAGGATTTCCGGTTCAACATGCAGTTACTGACTGTGAAGTAATGAAGCTTTACTTGTCAGTAAACCTGTGCATAGCGTGACAGATGTGGTACCTTGGCTTACTTTTGTGTAGTTGCCTCGAAAAGAGAATTCAAGAGGAAATGTGTTTAAAAGAGTTTTCCTTGTCTCCCTTCCCTCTTTTCACCAGTGACTTAGACTCATATTTGAGGAAGAAACTAGTAAAGTGCTACATGCGGAGCATAGCTTTGTATGCTGCTGAAAATTGAACACTTCGAAAAGCGTATCAAAAATTCTTTTAAATATATCAACTAAGCAACAGGAAATACAGAGAAAATTAAGAAAAAAATCTATCACTAGTGGTCTGAAATATTATCTCATCTTTCCTCAGCAACAATAATTTCAAAAATTCAATTAAGAATTTTAAATTGTGTGTCAATGATTCAATGGGAAATTTGTGTCAGTTCGATTTTTAAGCTATTAGTAAAAAAAGCGTTGAAACTGACTAACCTACCCACTCACCATCCTTCTGTAAGCATCATTCACAGTCACTAGGAAAACAAATTCCATACAGCGAGCGACAGTTCCGTCCGGAAATACATTGCAATAGTGTCTCATATTACGCCACAACGACTTCCTTCCCCATCATTTTCGGTTTGTTATTAACTCTAATGGACTAACCTGAGATTCTGACAAAGGCATTAAATAAACTACAGATGTAAAGATAAATAAATATATAAATAAATAATAAAGTATATAATTAAAAAGCATCGCACTAAACCAAGAAGCCTTCTTTTCACGCAATGGATACCCCGCGGAGAGATGCAAGTGTCTCGGCCTACTGCAAACAGTATCGAATCATCTGGGATCTAAACTGGCGCAAAGACGTGTGACTTGATGGAAGACAGTAATATTTGTTTCCGTGTTCTGAGCCTGAAGGTCCTTGTTTTGATGTGTTACGGGCGACAGTAACGTGGAGGAGGCTGCACAAGGACATGATCTTGAGTGTAACAAGGGTCCAGCTACACCAGGTAAGCTGTCAATAAAGTGGGGGAAGGTCAGACTGTCCACTTTGCGTGACCTTAAGCAAAGAAAGAGACGAGACACACGACAAGGCACGGTTGTCATTTGTGACTGCAGTAAAGAATGGCATAAATGACTTGGCGTAGCACAGTTCATCTTAAGAAGTTCATGCTGACAGAGGTTGTCAAGAAAATCCCTCGCCTTTCATGCAGGGCGTAAGATCATTGCCGTATTCACAAGAACACCTAGCACTCCTCCTTCTTGGTTAGAAGAAACCAGTTTACTCTATCACTTCCAAAGTGTTTAAAGTTAATTGTTATATTATGCCCGCAGCAAGCCTACCCAAGTGGTATTTTCCTTCGTTTCTTTGAACAAAAATTTGTATACATTTCTTATCTCTTTGTCAACAATATGTATTCCGCCAGCCAATTCTTTCTTGATATTATAGTCCGAATATTATTTTCTAGAGACATAAAGAAAACGTATTTCTGCTTTCTTGTACTGATATGCCTCTGTCTGTCTGTATGTCTTATGACTGGCAAACAACTGCAATTCCTTTAGACCTTAGCGCTCACAGATTTAACCGGTGTACAAAAATACAGAGGATATCGAGAAATCTCACTCCTTGGTTTTACCAGGCTAAGTTTTCTTAACCTTTAGGCGCCGGAATTATTTTTTTTAATTTTAGCACACCCTGTATATAAAATGTGAATAATACAGGAACCAAATAGGTTAGAATTATGAAACAAACTGCATTTTGAAGAGAAAAAACTGAGAGTATATACCATGTTTAAAATATTCGGTACCTATATTTGTTGAATAAATATATAAAATGAAACTTTGGAGGTTAGCGGTGTGGTACGTCAACTATAGTTGACGTTATGCGTCAAAAGGTTAATCATTATGTATGTTCAAACCACTGAAGAAAGTGATAGTCTGTGTTAGTCAACGTCCACTTCTCCGCCTTCCGTGATACGACAGATATCCAGCACTGACATTACCCCACACACAACACGCCATATCGGAAAAGACTCCAGTGATCAACTGCCTTGAGTGGACCCGGCCACATGTCCACTACAGCCATACAGGTATACTTCAACATAACCCATACGAAAGGGTCGTAGGTCTTAAAGTCTGGTGATTTTGTAAGATAGAAGTCCGGAAATTATCCCATTCTTGCAATGATGTATTTAAGGATCAAGCTGCCATTATGGAGTCGGAAGAGGAGAATAAGGCTAAAAGAGTTAGGCGAATTAGAGCACCGCTTTTACCAGCACTAATATTTGTGCAGCAATCAAGTGTCAGTTGTCATGACAATTTAACTGGTTGCTCTGTATTGTCTTAAATCAGTATAACAGCTAGGCGTCTCTTGTGCCACGAAAGACAGTTACACGAAAGTTTCAATTTCACCTTCATTTACAAATTTGATTTAATAATAATATTTAATAATAATATTTATTTAACTGCAATTGGGTTTTCACCCGGTGGCAGTCGTTTTTAACACATATACAAGAACTTGAAGCTGTACTACTAAATTTACATCGGGAGGGATACATGAGAAGCA
>Ga0131853_10009974_pt1 | contig 17395 bp, 19 predicted proteins | sample TergutLab28metaG_FD_92764 | JGI IMG/M metagenome (GOLD analysis project Ga0131853, IMG submission 92764) | Labiotermes labralis P1 segment gut microbial communities from Petit-Saut dam, French Guiana - Lab288 P1 (version 2) (version 2) | ecosystem: Host-associated > Arthropoda: Insects >... | reverse complement strand
GGTCAACGACACGACGCCCGGCAAGGGCATCCTCGGCTTCTACCTGTTCAGCTGGCCCACGCACCCGGTCTGGCTGTACCGGCTCAACCAGGGAGTCCACGTCACGCTCGGGCTGGCCCTGGTATCGGTCCTGCTGTTCAAGCTGTGGTCCGTGCTGCCGAAGCTGTTCGAATGGCCTCCGTTCCGCTCCCCGGCGCACGCCCTGGAACGGCTGTCGCTGCTGGCGCTGGTCGGCGGCGCGGTCTTCGAGTTCACGACCGGGATCCTGAACGTCCAGCAGTGGTACGTGTTCCCCGGGTCGTTCTACGCGCTGCACTTCTACGGCGCCTGGGTGTTCATCGCGGGCTTCGTCGTCCACGTGGCCCTGAAACTGCCGGTCATGATCCGATCTCTGCGCGGCCGCGGCCTGATCGCCGAACTGCGGACCGGGCTGGCCGGCACCCGGCCGGAGCCGCCGGAGAACGGGCCCCTGGTCGCCGTGACCCCCGCCGCGCCGACCATCTCGCGGCGCGGGCTGCTGGCCTTCGCGGGCGCGGGCTCGGCCCTGGCCGTGGTGCTGGCCGCGGGCCAGTCAGCGGGCGGACCGCTGCGGCGGACCGCCCTGCTCGCGCCGCGCGGTCAGGACATCGCCGGAATCGGCGATTTCCAGGTCAACCCGGCGGCACGCGCCGCCGGGATCCACCCGGCCGGCACCGGACCGGGCTGGCGGCTGACGATCGGCCGCGGGCCGCGGCACGACATCACCTCCGGCACCGCGGAGACCGCCGGGGCCGCCCCCGTCACCGGCCCCGTCGCCCTGGACCGGGCCAGCCTGCTGCGCATGGCCCAGCACACCGCGCACCTGCCGATCGCGTGCGTCGAAGGCTGGTCCACCGATGACCAGGCCTGGACCGGAGTCCGGCTGCGGGACCTGGCCCGGCTGGCCGGGGTGCCCCGGCCAGCCGGCGTGCTGGTGCGGTCCCTGGAAAAGCAGGGGGCGTTCGCGCAGGCGGCTTTGTCCGCCGAGCAGGTCCTGAACCCGGACTCGCTGCTGGCCCTGCGGGTCAACGGCGCGGACCTGCCCCTCGATCACGGGTACCCGGCCCGGGTCATCCTGCCCGCCAGCCCCGGCGTGCACAACACCAAGTGGGTCTCCAGCCTCACGTTCTGGAGCTGACATGCCGAGGTTCCTGCGCTGGTACGGCGCTTCCCCGCTTCACCTGCTCGCGATGATCGGCTGCTTCGCGCTCGCCGGGTACGCCGCGGCCCGGGTGGTACCGGCCCACGGCATCGCCGTCGGTGTCTGGTTCCTCGGCGCGGTCGTCGGCCATGACCTGGTCCTCATGCCGCTGTACGCGCTCGCCGACCGGTCTGTCCTGGCGGTCTTCACCCGCCGGCCGCCGGAGCGGCCCGCCGCCGGCTGGATCAACTACCTCCGGGTCCCGGCGGCGCTGTCGGGGATCCTGCTGCTGATCTGGTTTCCGTTGATCCTGCGGTTGCCCGCCGGGTTCCCGCACACGACCGGCCTGCCGCTGGACCCGTACCTGTGGCACTGGCTCGGCGTGACCGGGGCGCTGTTCCTGGCGTCCGCGGCCGCGTACGCTCTGCGGCTGCGCGGGAGCCTGGGAGGCCGCGGTTAGCCGACCGCGACCGGGAGACCCTCGTCGCGCCACTCGGGCAGGCCGCCGTCGAGCACCCGGGCACGGTAGCCCTCCTGGCGCAGGATCCGGGCCGCTTCCGGGGACATGGCGCAGAACTGGCCGCGGCAGTAGGCGACGATCTGCGTGTCGCGGGGCAGGTCGCCCAGCCTTTCGGGCAGGTCGCTGAGCGGGACGTTCACCGCGCCCTCGATGTGCCCGGCGGCGAACTCCGCTCCGGGCCGGACGTCGAGGACCAGCACTCCGCCCTCGTCCAGACGGCGGGCGAGTTCCTCGCGGGTGACCGGCTCGAGGGCGTCCATGTCGCCCATCCAGTCGCGGGCGGCGTCGCGGGCCCGCGGGGCGCGGTCGATAGCGAGCCGCTTGGCTAGCTCGACCAGTCCGGTGACCCGGGGATCGGCGACCCGGTAGCGGACGCTGGTGCCGGCCCGGCGGGACGTCACCAGCCCGGCGCCCGCCAGGACCTTGAGCTGAGCGGAGGTGTTGCTGAGCTTCAGGCCGGAAGCCCCGGCCAGTTCCTCTACGCCCCGCTCGCCCTGGGCGAGCAGGTTCAGCAGTTCGATCCGCGCCGGGTTGCCGAGCGCGGCCTTCCCGACCCGGGCAAACGTCTCGTACAGCACGGTCTTCGGATCGGTCCCCTTCATCTCTCCATTCTGCACCAATCCGGGAACTACCTGTAATTTTCCAAGATTCTTTAGAGCAACGGCACCTCGCTTCGCATGCTCTATAATCCAATACTCCTTCAAGTACTCATGCCTGTGAGGGGACGCCGATGGAAGCCAGCCCAGCCCGCCGCGACCACTGGGAAGCGGTCTACGGCGACCGCGACGAGCGGGAGCTCAGCTGGTACCAGGCTGACCCCGGCATGTCCTTCCGCCTGGTGGAGGAGCAGGCCGCCCTGCTGCCGTCCGGCAAGTCCAGTGCGGTCATCGACGCCGGCGGCGGCGCTTCGGCCCTGGCGTCGCGCCTTGCCGGCGACGGGTTCTCCGACGTCACCGTGGCCGACATCGCCCTGGCCGCCCAACCAGACGAGGACGGGGTCACCCGGATCCAGGCGGACCTGCTGGCCTGGGAACCGCCCCGCCGCTTCGACCTCTGGCACGACCGCGCCGTCTTCCACTTCCTCACCGAGCCGGCCGACCGCGCGGCCTACCTGTCCACCCTGCGCGCCGCCCTGTCCGGCGGCGGCGCGATCGTCATGGCGGCGTTCGCCCCGGACGGCCCGAGCCACTGCTCCGGCCTGCCCGTCGCCCGCTACGACGCGCGCGGCCTGGCGGCCGAACTGACCGCGGCGTTCGGCGACGCGGTCACGGTCACCGGCCAGCACGCGGAGGAGCACCGCACCCCGTGGGACGCTCCCCAGCCCTTCACCTGGCTCACCGCCCGCCTCGCCTGACGGCGCCGCCAGTCGAATGATATGCCGGTTATTCTCCGGCCGCGGAAACCCTAACAGGATTCATGCGATAATCAAGCAATTTCCCAGCGAGTTTCGCTCGTTCACCGTTTCTCCACCTCGCTCACGGGATCGTTCACCACGTAGTTACCGCTGGCCAGAGCATGATGTTCGGCATGGGTGATTTCCTAGTCATCGCCGGAATCGTGCTATTCGTCGTGCTCATGCTCGGCCTCATCAAGGGGCTGGAACGAGTATGAGCATCGTTAACGGAATACTCCTGGCACTTTCCCTGACGGTATTCATTTACCTCCTCGCGGCCCTCTTCAAGGCGGAATGGTTCTGATGACCTTCTTCTGGACCATTCTCGCGATGGTCGCGGTGCTCGGGGTCGCGTGGCGCTATCTCGGGTCCTACATGGCGGCCGTGTTCGAGGGCCGCACCAACTGGCTTTCGTTCATCGAGAAGCCGGTCTACAAAGTCCTCCGCATCGACCCCGACTCCGAGCAGACCTGGCAGCGGTACGCCACCGGCGTCATCGTCTTCTCCGGGGTCGCGCTGGCGTTCGGCTACGCGATCTTCCGCCTCCAGGGCGTCCTGCCGTTCAATCCGCAGCACCTGCCGGGTGTCGCCCCGGCCACCGCCTGGAACACGATCGTGTCGTTCGTGACCAACACGAACTGGCAGTCGTATTCCGGCGAGACGACGCTGTCCTACCTGTCGCAGATGGGCGACCTGGCGGTTCAGAACTTCGTGAGCGCCGCGGTCGGCATCGCCGTCGCCGTCGCGCTCATCCGCGGGTTCGCCCGGCGCGACTCCAAGACGATCGGCAACTTCTGGACCGACCTGGTCCGGGCCAATCTCTACGTCCTGCTTCCCATCGCGTTCGTCGCCGCGATCATCTTCGTGTCGCAGGGCGCCCTGCAGACTCTCGCGGGGCCCGCGCACATCAGCGACGCCCTGAACGGCGCGAGCCAGATCATTCCCCGTGGTCCGGTGGCGTCCCAGGAGGTCATCAAGCAGCTGGGGACGAACGGCGGCGGGTTCTTCAACGCCAACGGCGCCGACCCGTTCGAGAACCCAACCGGGCTTACGAACATCATGTCGATCCTGCTGATCCTGATCATCCCGGTGGCCCTCACCTACACGTTCGGGAAGATGGTCGGCAGCGTCCGCCAGGGCGCGGCCATCCTGGCCGTGATGGCGGTGCTCTTCGGCGGCTGGCTTGGCATCGCCTCGGTCTCGGAGCACCAGGCCAACCCGGCCGTCGCCGCGGCCGGCGTCTCCCAGATCCACGGCCCGGCCGGCGACGTCGGGAACATGGAGGGCAAGGAGGTCCGCTTCGGCGACACCTCGTCCGCGCTCTACGCCGTCACGTCCACCCAGACCTCCACCGGCAGCGTCGACGGCGCCGAGGACTCCTACACGCCGATGGGCGGGTTCGCGCTCCTCACCGGCATGCAGCTGGGCGAGGTGTCGCCGGGCGGCGTCGGCAGCGGCCTGTACGGGATGCTGCTCTTCGCCATCATCACGGTGTTCATCGGCGGGCTGATGGTCGGGCGAACACCGGAGTATCTCGGCAAGAAAATCCAGGCCCGGGAGGTGAAGCTGGCCTCCATGGGCGTCCTGGTGATGCCGATCACGGTGCTGGTCCTGACCGCGATCTCAGTCTCGGTGCATGCCGGGAGGATCGGGCCGCTGAACGCCGGACCGCACGGGTTCAGCGAGATCCTCTACGACTTCACCTCGGTCACCAACAACAACGGGTCCGCGTTCGCCGGGATCGGCGCCAGCAGCAACTACTACAACATCATCAACACGGTCGGCCTGCTCATGGGCCGGTTCGCGATCATCGTCCCGGTGCTCGCCCTGGCCGGGTCCCTGGCGGTCAAGAAGCCGGTGGCGGCCACCGCGGGCTCCTTCCGCACCGACGTCCCCATGTTCGGCTTCCTGCTCATCGGCGTGGTCCTGATCGTCGGCGCGCTCACGTTCTTCCCCGCCCTGTCCCTGGGGCCGATCGTCGAGCAGCTCAGTAACGGAAGGTTCTTCTGATGTCAGCCAGCCTGTTCGACCGGGAGATCCTGCTCCAGGCGGCCGCGGGCTCCGTGCGCAAGATCGACCCCCGGGTCCAGGCCCGCAACCCGGTCATGTTCGTGGTGCTCATCGGCACCGTGGTGACCCTGATCGAGTCCGCCGCCCACCCGAGCGTCTTCGACTGGTCGGTCACGGTGTGGCTGGCGCTCACCGTCCTGTTCGCCAACTTCGCCGAGGCCGTCGCCGAGGGGCGCGGCAAGGCCCAGGCGGACACGCTGCGGAAGATGCGCACCGACACCGAGGCCCGCAGGGTCACCGGCAAGGACGACAGGCACGAGGAACGGGTGGCCGCGGCCGACCTGGCCAAGGGCGACCTGGTGGTCTGCGAGGCCGGGGACCTGATCCCCTCCGACGGCGAGATCATCGAGGGCGTCGCCTCGGTCGACGAGTCGGCGATCACCGGCGAGTCGGCCCCGGTGATTCGCGAGTCCGGCGGCGACCGGTCCGCGGTCACCGGCGGCACCAAGGTCCTGTCGGACCGGATCGTGGTCCGCATCACCGCCGAGCGCGGCCACACCTTCCTCGACCGGATGATCAGCCTGGTCGAGGGGGCCGACCGGAAGAAAACGCCGAACGAGGTCGCGCTCACCATCCTGCTGGCCGCCCTGACGATCGTGTTCGTCCCGGTCGTCGTCACCCTGTTCCCCTACGCCACGTTCTCGGGAACGAGCGTGTCGGTGGTGGTGCTGATCGCGCTGCTCGTCTGCCTGATCCCGACCACCATAGGGGCGCTGCTGTCGGCCATCGGCATCGCGGGCATGGACCGGCTGGTCCAGCGGAACGTCCTGGCCATGTCCGGGCGGGCCGTCGAGGCCTCCGGGGACGTGCAGACCCTGCTGCTGGACAAGACCGGGACCATCACCCTGGGCAACCGGATGGCGGCCGCGTTCTACCCGGTGACCGGGGCCTCCGAGGAGGACGTCGCCAGCGCGGCGCAGCTGGCCTCCCTGTCCGACGAGACCCCCGAGGGCCGGTCGGTCGTCGTCCTGGCCAAGGAGCGCTTCGGCCTCCGGGAACGGGAACTGGGCGAGGGCCACGAGTTCGTGCCGTTCACCGCGCAGACCCGCATGTCCGGCCTCGACACGGGCCCCCTGAGCACGGGCGGCCGCCAGATCCGCAAGGGCGCCGTCGACTCGGTGCGAGCCTGGGTCACCGCGCAGGGCGGGACCGTTCCGGCGGAACTCGGCACGATCGCCGAGCGGGTCTCCCGGGACGGGTCGACACCGCTGGCCGTCGCCGACGGCTCCCGCCTGCTGGGCGTCATCGAGCTCAAGGACGTCATCAAGGAGGGCATCAGCGAACGCTTCGCCGACCTGCGCGCCGCCGGGATCCGCACCGTCATGGTCACCGGCGACAACCCGCTCACCGCCGCGGCCATCGCCCAGGAGGCCGGGGTCGACGACTACCTGGCCGAGGCCACGCCCGAGGCGAAGATGGAGCTCATCAAGTCCGAGCAGGAGGGCGGCAAGCTCGTCGCCATGACCGGCGACGGCACCAACGACGCCCCGGCGCTGGCCCAGGCCGACGTGGGCGTGGCCATGAACACGGGGACGACCGCGGCGAAGGAAGCCGGCAACATGGTCGACCTCGACTCCAGCCCGACCAAGCTCATCGACATCGTCGAGATCGGCAAGCAGCTGCTGATCACCCGCGGGTCGCTGACGACCTTCTCGATCGCCAACGACGTGGCCAAGTACTTCGCGATCATTCCCGCGCTGTTCGTGGTCACGTTCCCGCAGCTGGGCGCGCTCAACATCATGCGGCTGCACAGCCCCCAGACGGCGGTGCTGTCCGCGGTCATCTTCAACGCCCTGGTCATCGTCGCCCTGATCCCGCTGGCCCTGCGCGGCGTCCGGTTCCGGCCCACCGGGGCCGCCGCGATCCTGCGCCGGAACGTGTTCGTCTACGGCGTCGGCGGCGTCATCGTCCCCTTCATCTTCATCAAGCTCATCGACCTCATCCTCACCGCGACGGGAGTCTTCTGATGCTGGGCAGCCTGACACGATCGCTCGGCCTGACCGTTTTCTTCTTCGTACTGCTGGGGCTCGTCTACCCCCTGGTGGAGACCGGCATCGGCCAGGCGGCGTTCGGCCACCAGGCCAACGGGTCCCTGACCGCGCACGGCTCTCCCCTGGTCGGCCAGCAGTGGAAGGGGCCGCGGTGGTTCCAGGGCCGCCCCGACTCCGACGACCCGATGGCGACCGGCGGCACCAACCTCGGCCCCCGGTCGAAGGTTCTGCTCCAGGACACGCGCAAGCAGGACGCGCTGCTGACCAGGGAAGGCATCGCCCCGACCCCGGACCTGGTCACCACCTCCGGCAGCGGCGTCGACCCGGACATCTCCCCCGCCGACGCCTACGCCCAGGTCACCACGGTCGCCAGGGCCCGCGGCCTGTCCGTCACCGCCGTCCGGTCCCTGGTCAAGTCCCAGGTCCAGGAACCGCAGTTCGGGTTCCTCGGATCGTCCTACATCGACGTGCTGCAGCTCAACGAGCGGCTGGCGGCGCTGAGGTGACGCCGCTCCGCCGGGTCACCGCCCGGGTGAGCCCAGGTCAGGCGTGGGAAAATGGCCCCGGAGACCCGGCGACGAAACGCACTGGATGATGAGACGCACGCTGTGGGGAACGGCTGCCGCCCTGGGCAGCATGGCGGTGCTCGCCGCCGCCATGCTGCCCGTCCGGGGCAGCCTGTCCACCGCCACCACCGCCCTGATCCTGGTCATCCCGGTCGTCGTGGGAGTGGTCGCGGGCGGGTTCGCCTCCGGGGTCATCAGCGTTGCCGTCGGCTTCGGTGTCTACGACTTCTTCTTCATCCCGCCGTACGAGACGATGGCGGTGGGCGTCCCGCAGAACTGGGTGGCGGCCGGCGTCTACGTCATCGTGATGATCCTCGTCGCCCGGGTGGTCGCGGGGCTGAACGTCGCGCGGACCCGGGAGCGGCGGCAGGGCCGTGAGCTGCGCGAGCTGTTCAAGCTCTCGGACCTGCTGGTGGAGGACAAGCCGCTGAACGTGCTGCTGCCGGTCATCGTGGCGGCGCTGGCGGAGGTGTTCGGCTCCCGGCAGGCGGCCATCCTGCTGCCCCGCGACGGCAGGCTGGAAATCGTGAGCTCGGCGGGCGCGCCTCTGTCGGACCGGCAGCTGGCGGACATCGTCCCGCCGCCGGGCGTCCCGTCCCGGCGACAGGCGCGGTCCCGGGAGGAGGGCGGCCTCATGGTCGTCGCCCTGACCGCCTCGGGCCGGCCGGTCGGGCTGCTCGCCCTGTCCGCGGACGCGGCCGCGCGCCATGAGCGCGAGCCGCTGCTGCTGTTCGCCAACCAGATCGCTCTCGCGGTGGAGCGGGCCCAGCTCCGCGAGCAGGCCCTGCGGACCCGCGTCAACGAGGAGATGGCGCGGCTCGCCCGGACCCTGGTGGCCGCGGTCGCCCATGACCTGCGGGCGCCGCTCGCCTCGATCAAGGCGTCCTCCTCCACGCTGTCGGACGACCAGCTCGACATCGGCCCGGACACCCGGCACAGCCTCGTCTCGCTGATCGACAAGCAGGCCGACCAGCTGGCCGAGATGGTCCGGAGCCTGCTGGACATGAGCCGGATCCAGGCGGGGGTGCTGCGGCCCCGGTCCACGGTGCTGCCGCCCGGCGAACTGATCTCGCCCGTGGTGGAGGACCTCAGGCAGCGTTCTCGCAGCCGCGACCTCCGGGTGACGGTCGACGACGGGCTGCCGCCCGTTGACGCCGACGTGACCCTCGTTTCCCGGGTGCTCGCCAACCTGGTGCAGAACGCGCTCCGCCACGGTCCCGCCGGCACCCCGGTCACCATCCGCGTGCGGGCCCGGGCCGACGGCGCCGGCGGCATCGAGGTGTCGGTCACCGACCACGGCCCGGGCGTGGACCCGGCCCGGCGGGAAGAGATATTCGAGATGTTCGCCCGGCGCGACAACGACGCCGGGGCCGGGCTGGGCCTGGCCATCGCCAAGACCTTCGTGGAGGCCCACGGGCAGCGGATCTGGGTGACCGGCGCCCCCGACGGCGGGGCCGTCTTCCGCTTCACCCTGCCGGCCGCCGTGCCCCTTCCCGGGGAAGGGCCCGAAGAACCAGGACCCGAGGAGTCCCCGTTTGCCACGCGTTCTCATCATTGACGACGACCTCGACCTGCTGAACGTGTGCGCGGTCGGGCTCACGGCGCTCGGCCACGAGGTGACGACCGCCACGACCGGGCGCGACGGGCTGGCGTCGGCGGCCGTCAGCGCTCCCGACGTCATCGTGCTCGACCTCGGCCTGCCCGACCTCGACGGCGCCGAGGTGTGCCGGCGGATCCGGACGTGGGGCACGGTTCCCATCGTGGTGCTGTCCGCCGACGGGTCGGAGGACAGCAAGGTCTCCGCGCTGGACGACGGCGCGGACGACTACATGACCAAGCCGTTCGGCATGCGCGAGCTCGATGCCCGGATCCGGGTCGCGCTGCGGCACGCGGGCCCCGGGCCCGAGCCGGTGACCCAACTGGACGTGGGGACGCTCCATCTCGATCTCGTGCATTACGAGGCCGCCTACGACGGCCGCGCCCTCGACCTCACCCCGAGGGAGTTCGATTTCCTCGCCTACCTCGCCCGCAACGCGGGCAAGGTCTGCACCCGCAAGATGATCCTGGAAAACGTCTGGGGCCCGCAGTACGCGCGGGAGATGCACTACCTCAAGGTGTACGCGTACCGGATCCGGCGCAAGCTCGGCGACGACGCCGGGCGGTTCCTGGTCAGCGACCCCGCGGTCGGCTACCGGCTGGAGGCCCCCGGCGGCTGAGGCGGGTGCGGCGGGCCTGGATGACCCGGAGGCTCCGGCGGGTGCGGGGGCTTGGGCGGGATGGTGTCCACGGCCGGCGCCTCGACGGGCCATACCAGGAGCACCCGGCAGGGGGCGTGGTCGACCACGAAGCGGCCGTGCTTGCCCAGCGATTTCGGGCCGAGGCGGGAGACGTCGCCGTCCCGGGCCAGGATGAGGAGGTCGTGATCGGCGGCGGCCGAAACGACGATCCGTTCGGGGTGACCGTGCTCCTGGAGCCTGGCGCAGGGACGGTCCAGGCGGGCCGCCGCGCGGTCCAGCAGGCTGGCCGCCGCTTCCTCCGCGGCCTCCTCGATAAGCGAGGCCGGGTCCGGGCCGGAATGGCCCCGGCCGAACAGGCCGAGGACGGCGCCGTGCGCGGCCTCGGGCAGTTCCTCCTCGTCGACGTGGATGAGCGTGAATTCCGTTCCCTCCAGCGTGAAGGAAGCGGAGGAACGCACCGCGTCGATCACGGCGGGCCAGGTCCCCTCGCAGACCCAGACGAGCACTCTCGCCAAAACGTCAGCCTCCCAGCACAGACAGCGCCGCCCACAGGGCCAGCGTGGCGAAGACCAGGCCCGCGGGCACGGTGAGAAGCCCCAGCAGGGTGAACTCCTTCACCGACGGACCCGACCCATGGTGGCGCAGCACGCGCCGCCACAGCAAGGTGGCCAGGGACCCGGTGTAGGTGAGGTTGGGGCCGATGTTGACGCCGATCAGCACGGCGAGCACCGCGCCCGGGCCCGACGGCGCGGCCAGCGGGAGCAGCACGAGCACGGCGGGCAGGTTGTTGATCACGTTGGCGAGCACGGCGGCGATGGCGGCCACGGCCAGCAGGGCGGGCAGCCCGGACCCGTCCGGGAGCACCGAGCCGAGCGCGCGTCCCAGGCCGCCGACCGTGACGGCCTTGACGACGATCCCCAGCCCCAGGACGAAGACCAGGAACGGAATATCAGCCGAACGGATCAGCGGTTTCAGTCCCGTCCGGCCCCGGAGCAGTCCCCGCACGGCGAGGACGGCGGCGCCCGCGGCCGCGGCCCAGGCCGGGGCGACCCCGATCGCGGAGGTGACGACGAAGCCGATCAGGGTGAGCACCACGACGACCAGGGCGAACCGGGGCAGCCGGGCGGCCCCGGCGTCGGCCGGCGGCGGGACCGGCGCGGCCGGGGTGGCGCCGGCGGGGAGGTCGGCGGCGAAGAACCGGCGGAAGGCCACGTACTCGACGGCGATGGCGGCCAGCCAGGGCAGGGCCATCACCGCCGCGAACTTCCCGAACGCCATCCCGCTGGCGGCCAGCGCGAGCAGGTTCGTCAGGTTGGAGACCGGGAGCAGCAGCGAGGCCGAGTTGGCCAGGTGGGTGCAGGCGTACAGGTGCGGGCGGGCCTTCATCTCCAGGCGGGCCGCGGTCGCGTAGACGACCGGGGTCAGCAGGACGATGGTGGCGTCCAGGCTGAGCACCGCGGTGGTGACGGCCGCGACCGCGAACACCTGGAGCAGGAGGCGCCGGGGCCGGGCCCCGGACGCGCGGGCCAGCCACGCGCCGCACGCGCGGAACAGTCCCTCGTCGTCGCAGAGCTTCGCCAGGACCAGGACCGCGGCGAGGAAGCCGACCACGGGGCCCAGCTGGCGGGTCTCGGCCAGGGCGGCGCCGGGATGGAGGGCTCCGGTGCCGACGACCAGGGCCGCCGCGGGAACGGCGGCCACCGCCTCCGGCCAGCCGAAGGGGCGGGCGACCGCCCACACCAGGATGACCGCCAGCGCGAAGACCGACAGCGACTCGGCAACAGCGGCGCTCAGCCTCTACCCCCCAAAAATTCGTATCTTATTAACGATCACCGGTTGAACCCGGGTTATTTCTTGCCTTACCTTCACCGTACGGATGCAGTTTCGGTGCGTGACGTTCCCGCTCGTCCCGCCCCGTCGCTTTCACGTTGGAGGACGAGTGCGCAACCATCACAATCGCCCGGTAACCCGCAGAATCGTCACGCTGGCCACCACCACGACCCTACTCGTGGCCGGCGGCCTCGCCGCCGCGGGAGGCGGCGCGAACGCGGCGGTCAGGCCCGGGGCCGCGACGGCGCACAGCGCGACGGCCGCCGCGGCCGCCGCGGGGAACCCCGACCCCACGAGCGGCCCGCACCGGCAGGCCCTCGACCCGGTGACCCGCAAGAAGGTCACCGTCTACAAGCCGGCGGGCGCCACCCCGGTCCACCCGGAGAAGGTCTCCCACCCGGGCCAGGACGGGATGGGCACGGTCACCTCGGCCCACGACGGCGGGAGGACGGCCGGCACCAGGGCCCCCGCGGTCACCGCGGCGCCGGCGGGCCTGCCCGGCATCGACGTCAGCTCCTACCAGGGGAACGTCACCTGGTCCTCGGTGGCGCCGAACATCGACTTCGCCTACGCGAAGGCGACCGAGGGCACCTACTACACCAACCCCGACTTCACCAACCAGTACAACGGGCCCTATAACGCGGGCCTCATCCGCGGCGCCTACCACTTCGGCATCCCGGACAACTCGACCGGCGCCTCCCAGGCCGACTACTTCGTCGCCCACGGCGGCGGCTGGTCCGGGGACGGAAAAACCCTGCCCGGCGCGCTCGACATCGAGTACAACCCCTACGGCGCCGAGTGCTACGGCCTGAGCAAGGCCACGATGACCGCCTGGATCTGGGACTTCGTCAACGAGTACGCCTACGACGCCGGCGTCTACCCGGTCATCTACACCACCAACGACTGGTGGTCGACCTGCACCAGCGGCGACACCGGATTCGCCGGCTACGACCCGCTGTGGGTGGCCTGCTACTGCACGGCCGCGGGCACGCTCCCGGCCGGGTACGGCTACTACACGTTCTGGCAGTACGCCGACTCCGGTTCCGAGCCGGGCGACCAGGACGTCTTCAACGGCACTTACTCACGCCTGCAGGCTCTCGCCGCCGGTTAGCGAATTCGTTACCTTATCGTGATCATGTAACTACTCTCTGTAATCGCCATCGCCGGCTTAACCTGACCGCGACGGCGATTACAACCCTCCATCGCCGCCGGCATATCCGGCTCGCATGGAGGTTCCGTGGCGAAATACCGATCTCTCACCGTCCTGGCCGCACTGCTCGCCGGGACCCTGGCCGCGGGCATCGCGGGCGCGGCAAGCGCCAGCGCTGCCCCGGGCGCCCTGCCCGGCATCGACGTCAACAGCCACAACGGCCCGCTCAACTGGGCCAAGGTCGCCAAGCACGTGCGCTTCGTCTACGCCAAGGCGACCGAGGGCACCTACTACACCAACCCGGACTTCACCAACCAGTACAACGGCCCCTACCGCCACGGGGTCATCCGGGGCGCCTACCACTTCGCCATCCCCGGCAAGTCCAGCGGCGCCACCCAGGCCGTCTACTTCCTCAAGCACGGCGGCGGATGGTCCCGCGACGGCCGGACCCTTCCGGGCGCCGTCGACCTCGAGCCCAACCCGTACGGCCGCGAATGCTACGGGCTCTCCAAGAGGCAGATGACGAGCTGGACCTGGGACTTCGTCAACGCCTACCACCGGTACACGGGCGTCTACCCGGTCATCTACACCAGCGCCACCTGGTGGAAGGCCTGCACCGGCAACGCTCAGGGGTTCAGCGCCTACGACCCGCTGTGGATCGCCTCCTACGGCAGGTCGTCGGGGTCGGTAACCGGGTACCGGACATTCACGTTCTGGCAGTACTCCAAGCAGGGATCGCTCCCGGGCGACCAGGACGTGTTCAACGGCACGTACGCCCGACTGCGGTCGCTCGCGGACGGGTAGACGCACGCGGCCGAATATCGCTTCCCGGGCCGGGTAGGTCTATACGGGCAAGCCCGTAATCTCCGACTCGGGAAGTGATAGGCATGGCCGGAGCACTTCGGATGCGCCGCAGTCGCGGGGGCCTCACCGGGTTCCTGCTTCTCCTGCTCGGTGCCTGGGGCGGCCTGATCGCCTTTATCGGACCCTATTTCCACTACGCCTACACGCCGGACACGGCCTGGGCCTACACGTCAGGCCGGCTCTGGATGGAAATCCTGCCCGGAGCCGCCGTGTTCCTCGGCGGCCTGATCATCATGCTGACCGCCGCCCGGCACTTCGCCATGTTCGGCGCGCTGCTGGCCGCGGCGGCCGGCGCCTGGTTCGCGCTGGGCCAGCTGCTGTCCCCGCTGTGGAACCACGTTCCCCTCGGCGGCGCCCCGGCCGCGGCCGGGTCCACCATGAGGATCGCCGAGCAGCTCGGCTTCTACAGCGGCCTCGGGGTCGTGATCGTGTTCCTCGCGGGAATCGCGTTCGGCCGGATGCTCAGCCGGCCGCCGGAGGCGGCGCCTGAGCCCGACGAACCATACGACGCGGCGACCGCGCCCACCACGATCCAGCCGACCGCCGGCTAGGGAGCTCAAACCGCAGAGACCGCCGGAAGCGCTGGCAAGGCTTCCGGCGGTCTCTGTCCAACGGCCTTACTCGGGGCGCTGCACGGCCAGCGAAAACTGGGCGTTGCCCTCATCGTCGACCTTCGCGTCGAGCACCTTGTCCTGCAGGTAGGTCGCGGCGTTCGGCTCGAGGAAGACTCGCGCGCCGGCGGCCTCGATGACCTGGTCGTCATCGGACGGCTGGGGCTCCGCCGACAGCTGCAGCTCACCCGGGTTCTCCGGGGCCGCGGCGGACGACGCGATGCGCAGACCGCTCCCTTCAGGGGTCTGCGGAGTGGACGTCACGGACTTGACGACCTCAGCGGCCGTTTCGGTCAGGAGCAGCATGGTGCGCTTCCTTTCGTATTGCGTCCGGCTGGAGTTGCCGAGGGTAGCCGGCAGTCCCGCTACCCCGTCAAACCGTTGATACACGCCGCAGAAGCATGCGGATAATGGGAAGCATGAGCACTCTTGACTCGCCGGTCCCCCGGTTCCACCTGGCCATCCCCGTCGACGACCTGCCTGCCGCGCGGCGGTTTTACGGCGAGGTACTGGGGCTTTCGCAAGGCCGGGAAGCCGAGACCTGGGTGGACTGGAACCTGCACGGGCACCAGGTCGTGACCCACCTCACGACGTCACGGAACCGTGAGATTCGCAACCCGGTGGACGGCCACGACGTGCCGGTTCCCCACTTCGGGCTGATCCTGGCCGTCGACGCGTTCAAGGCCCTCGCCAAGCGCCTGCGGGACGAAGGAGTCACATTCGGGATCGAGCCGTACGTGCGGTTCGAGGGACAGGCCGGGGAGCAGTGGACCATGTTCTTCTACGACCCGGCCGGAAACGCCCTGGAGTTCAAGGCGTTCGCCGACGACGGCCAGGTCTTCGCCCGGTGAGGGTCGTCTTCGCCGCCGACGACTCCAACGAGTGCACCGAGGCGGTGACCGCGCACCTGCGCGCCGCCTGCGACCTCACGGTCATCAGCGGCGACAGCTGGCCCGGGTTCTCCGCCGCCGTCGGGCGCGCCGTGGCCCGGGGCGAGGCCGACCTCGGCGTCCTGATGTGCTGGACCGGCACCGGGACGTCGATCGCGGCCAACAAGGTGCCCGGCGTCCGGGCCGCGCTGGCCTGGGAACCGTGGATCGCGGAGAACGCCCGGCGGTGGAACGACGCGAACGTGCTGGCCCTGTCGCTCAAGCGCCTGGCGCCCGGCGTGGCGGTCGACTGCGTGCGGGCGTTCCTCGCCGTCGAGGCCGAAGATCCCGACGAGACCCCGAACATCGACATGATCAGGGATCTTTAGAAAGTTACGGTTCAGAACGGTCCTGTGCGGTTACGATCCTTACGTGCCTTCTAACTTGGTGCAGTTCCTCGTTCACAGTGTGACCGCCCCCGAAGGGGACTTCCTCGCCGAGCGCGAATCGGCCGTGACCTGGCTGCGCGAGCAGTGCCTGCTGCCCGGGGAGGCCGAGATCACCAACTCCGAGCACTCCGCGCTGCTGCGGCTGCGGGACTCGCTGGTGGACGTGCATACCGCGCGCGCGGCCGGCCGGCCGGACCCCGACGGGGCCGCCCGGCTGTCCCGGGCCCTGGCCGACGGGCGGCTCGTCACGACGGTCACCCCGGCGGGCGAGGCCAAGCTGGCCAGTTCGGCCCGCGCCCCGTACTCCAGCGTCGTCGCCGCGATCGCCATCGCCGTCGCCGAAGACGGCCTCTGAGCCGCCCGCTTGACCCCTGACGCTGACCCCTGGCGCTTAGGTTCGCGTCTTCTGCTGTCCCGACGACAGAAAGCGCGAACTTAAGTTGTGGTGGCAGTCGTGGTGGCAGTCGCGGTGACCGGTAAGCAGAAGCCTGCGGGGCGGTTTCCTCCCCTGCAATCACCCCGGGATCACAGGAAGAGGCGCCCTCTCGCCCCGCAGGCTCTTCCCACTCTGCCGCCGCGAAGGCCAGTAGGCGTAGGGACTTTGGTCCCTCTACCTGCGGGCAAGCATCAGGACGTCACCGAACCCGTGGATTTCTGGGCCGATTTCCGGGCGGAGCCGTCACGGATGACGATCACGCGCGCGTCGTGAGCGGAGCCGGAGACCGGGCCCGCGACGTAGACCTTCCGGCCGTCGGCCAGGGCGCTGGCCGACGTCTTCTCGCGCGCCTCCCGGACCGCGGACTTGCTGGTCAGGGTCCAGTTTTCGATGTAGCCGTTGGCCGCCTTCACGGTCACGGTCTTGCCGGAAACCGACGTGATGGTGCCGCGCTCGAAGGCGACGGTCTTCTCGCCCTTCTTCCGGGTTTCGAAGGTGTACTGGCCGTACTCGCCGGGGAGTTTGCGGAGCCGTGCGAGGTCCCCCTTCCGATTGCCGGCCTTAGCGCTCGCTTTGCCGACCGTGGCGCTCGCCCCGGAAAGGCTGGCGCCGCTGGGGGCGCTGGAGAGCGCGGCGGACCCGGTGCCGGACGGCGCGGAACCGGACAGAGCATCGGACGCGGCGTAGGCGCCGCCGGCCACAACCGCGCAGCCGACGACGAGGGCAGTGATCTTGGTGCGTCGTGTTTTGGCGTTCTCCCCGCCGTGAATGACGGGGATTCCCGGTACTCCGCGGCGGTTCATGCCGCGTCCTGGGTGATATCCGCTCCCGCTGGCGCGGTATTACGCGGACGCTTGTTCCCATGCCCTGGGTCGTGCGCAGGGACCCCCTCATCGCGGATGAGGATCAATCCCCGGGCGAGTACATTGTCGGCCGCGTTCGCGTCGGCGTGATCAGCATGGCCGCATGCGACGCACTGAAAAACCGGTTGGCTCTCCCGGTTTTCAGGTGCGATGTGCCCGCATTTGCGGCACTGCTGAGATGTGAACCGCGGGTCAACGAAGACGACCGTGACACCGGTCGCCTCGGCTTTCTGCCGGGTGCGGGTGCCGAGGATGCCCCACGCGGAGGCGAGGATCCCCCGGCTGAGCCCGGCCTTGGCCCGGGCCCGGTTCAGCAGGAAGGCTCCTTCCCTCTCCGGGTCCGGCTTCGGCTTCGGTTTCTTCACCATGCCGGGGATGTTCAGCTTC
>Ga0131853_10009973_pt1 | contig 17397 bp, 12 predicted proteins | sample TergutLab28metaG_FD_92764 | JGI IMG/M metagenome (GOLD analysis project Ga0131853, IMG submission 92764) | Labiotermes labralis P1 segment gut microbial communities from Petit-Saut dam, French Guiana - Lab288 P1 (version 2) (version 2) | ecosystem: Host-associated > Arthropoda: Insects >... | reverse complement strand
TAGTTAGTTAGTTAGTTAGTTAGTTAGTTAGTTAGTTAGTTAGTTAGTTAGTTAGTTAGTTAGTTAGTTAGTTAGTTAGTTAGTTAGTTAGTTAGTTAGTTAGTTAGTTAGTTAGTTAGTTGGCTGGCTGGCTGGCTGACTGGCTGGCTGGTTGGTTGGTCGGTCGGTCGGTCGGTCGGTCGGTTGGTTGGTTGGTTGTTTTAATATTGTTATAGGTCTTTTCACTGACTGTTTCCTCCTTGCTTCTGCAACAGGATGTCTGTGCACATTCATGAGACAAGACGCCGTGTTGGTCACCACACGGCGGTGAAAAGTCTTTTTGAGGTCGTGTGTTTTATGGAACGGTATATTCCGTTAAGTGGGTTAATAAAGTTTCGAAAGAAATATATATCCCCCACCCTGAAAGCGAAGATATTACGTGTAAGTTACACTGAAACGTAAGGGAAAAGTAAAGCTGCCCCTGTGTTTAATTAAGCATCACACCATGATACATTGTGTGGAGGTACAGTTCCACATATTCTTAACCTCAGCACTAGAGAGGTCAGTGACAGTTTTACATCCCGGCCGATTAGACGTAGAGAAAAATACCGAGGTACACATTAAATAGGACGCTGGGTGAGCTCTGGAGTCTGTCTGGACGCGTCGGAGACGAGAAGCATCTTTTGCTCCTGTCTAGAATTGAAGACGGTTGTGCGGTTGTCCTGTCCGCATCCTATGTCACTATGGTTACTGTAACAGCGCGCTCATGTCAGACCCTTCGTATCTGGTGTAAATATTCTCCCAGAAGTTTGGTTCATCGCATCCTTCAGTCCAATATTTGTCAGTATTGCTTATTTCGGCACTTCAATCTGAGTGATGGACGTGAGAACTTTCCCAACCGTAAGACGTTTCTTAGGATCCCAAAGGCCACACGTGATGCCGCGCAACGCTGTCCTGGAGGAAGCTGGCGAGTCGATAAGTGAAAGCTTTCCTAGCCACTTTTTTTCCATCCTGAGAACCGATGTTAAGATCTAGGTTTAGTCTAATTTAGTAGCTGTCGTAACGGTACAACTGACAGATCTGTCCTGTTAAAACACAACCATTCCTGTTTTGACTACAAACGGTCATGTTGTAACAAACAGACTGGCCTGACGTCTAACCGGAGCCCCTCTCGTAAGGAGAGAGGGAAACACATTTGACGGTGAGACTAACCTGACATCTAAGCTGAGCACACCTCTCGTAAGGCAACTCAGTGGTGGGGCTATAACACGAAAGAGTCCAACTGACTTATTTTCTGGTTTCCTTTCCCAAGTATATCTGACGAAATAAATCGCAAGTCTTACTGCGAATAGTAAATGAAACACCTTTCGCAAGTCAATAGAACCTATTGAAAGCGGAACATGTCTCAAAGGGAATCTGGATTAAAGTGAACTTCTGCTGTAGAGGATGTAAAGTCAGTACAGTTAAAGACTGAAAATAAAAGTACAGTTATCTGCAATGCAGGGAAACTGTTTAACGCACAGACAAAACTGAAAACCGGTATACGTGATAAACAGTGCTCGGATTGAACCGTAACGCACCGGAACGTCGTTCTGGTTGATAAAACCCGATAATTTCAAGCTTAAAGGTGGGCTTTTTGCAATCGATTCCAGTTGTAAAGATTTTCCCATTCCAACACTGATTACAACGAAAAATTTTCTACTGGAATGTTTGTTGTTTCCTTTTCACGTGCTGCATGAAATTTCCCGAAGATTATTCGACAAATAAAATTTCTGGCACAAGTGGGAAAGAATTAATTCCACTCTCCACTGTCTGTGTGTATTAGGCCTACTTCATTAAATAAAGTGGTCACTGTGCTTAATTAAGTAGACATAGTGCTTAATTAAGTTTTCGCTGTACTTAATTAAGTATATCTCGTGCTTAAGTATTCGCTGTGCTTAATTCAGGATACATTGTTCTCCGGGGGACCGCGGTAGTACAGTGATTAAGGTGCTGTGCTACAAATCGGAAGGTCGCTGACTCGATCCTGATGCAGCGAACTTAGCCATGGAGGTACCTGTCACGCTGGAAGTGATTTATCAGGCAATAAAAACAGGGAAACCCCATAAGGCCCCTGGATATGACGGCATATATCTGGAATTCCTGAAGAAAACATGGGAGACGACCAAAGAAGACCTTCTGCAAATAGTAAATGAAATGTACACTGAAGAAATCATTTCGGACTACCAGAAATTTGGGATAATTGTCTGTATACTGAAGCAACCACACGCCACACAAGTTGAACACTACAGGCCCCTAACAATTCTTAATACTGACTTCAAGCTAGTGACCAGAATCATAGCTAATCGCCTCTGACCATGGATGCAGGACCTGCTTAAGATCAGCCAACATTGCGGCCTAATGGGCAACTCAGTATTTGAAGCCATTGCCACTATAAGAGACGCAGTTACCTATGCGGAAGTTACGAGAACCCCACTGTGCGTCCTAACGATTGACTTACAAGGTGCATTTGACAACCTTTCTCATGAATACCTGTTCGAGGTACTGTGTAAGTACGGCTTCAGTGAACTTTTCAGGAAATTCATATGGAATATCTACAACAACTCGACATCGTCAGTGTAAATAAATGGTTACAGATCCTTTCCCTTTCCAATCAAGAGCTCCATCCGACAGGGGTGTCCTTCGAGCATGATTTTGTATGCAATGTGCTTAAACCCACTCCTCTGTACTCTAGAAAACCCTCTCCGTGGTTTAGGATGGGGCGACATCGTGCAAGGACCTCGGTTGTAGCATATGCTGACGATGTCACAATTTTTGTGACAACTCCTACTGACATAACAAAGCTACATGAGGCGATACACTGTTTTGAAGCCGCATCGGGGGCAAGAGTGAACACTCAAAAACCAAGAGCAATAGCCTTTTGGTCATGGGACAAATCCATTGAAATTATGAACATCCCATACCATGACACTGCAACAATCTTGGGCTTCCAGATAAAGAATACTGTAGGGGAATCTGCCCTTGCAAGTTGGACGAAGACAACAGCGAAAATAAGAGCGCATGCTCAAGAAGCTTACTGTTGAATGCTGACTTTGGACAAGAGAATACAATTTGTCCATGAATACCTCACGGCGCGTGCTTGGTGTGTGTCTCAAATCTACCCCCCGCCTGACGTATGTGTGCGTCAACTGAATACGACGATCTCTTGGTTTTTATGGAAGGACGACATATTTCATGTGCCTCTGTCAACCCTGTATCGGTCAAAGGAAGAAGGAGGCTGGGACTTAAAGAACTTTCCTGCAAAAAGTCATGCTTTGCTGTTATATCGAATGCGACAACAAATGATGGAGCAAGGAACAATAATGTCGGCTTGGATGTGGACATGAGGCCTAAATGTAAAAGGAGACAACCCACCATTTCGGGATGTCATTCCCGAAAATTTAGAATATCTGCGGCATTTTGCGATGGATTCGGCGTATGTGGACGAACAAGGGCCTATGGAATCCAAGCGTGCTTACAAAAGAAGAGTATACAATATTTTTTACCACATAAGCAGAGGTGAAACAGGTACACAGGATATGCACATCACCAAAATATGGCCAAATACAGTCTGGAACACCGTGTGGAAGAACATTCACTGCACCTCTGTACCTGGAGGGACGAAAGCTGTATGGTATAAAGTAATACATGGCATCCTACCTACAAATGTCCGTCTCCATAAGATACGATTATCACCTACTGATAAGTGTAATAATTGTGGCATGCACGACACGATACAACACCGCCTCATCGAATGTGGAGAAGGACCATAAATCTGGCAATGGACTACACAGAAACTTGCTCTCATTCTCAGGACAATCCCACCACAAATACCAAGCGAATGGCTCTTACGTCCACAATGTGCACTGTGGCCTCCTACGCGACGACGTGCCGTCATGTGGTTACTGGCTAACGTAATACTTTTCAGAACACGACCCAACCAGGAACTCACGCTACGTGACTTCATTTCATTCATGCATGCAAATAAATACAAATTGTACCAAACAATGAAAAGAAGACTTCTTGTGGCAAACTACCTCTGTGTCTTGGACATGCCATAGAACAATGAATGAATGGTTTGCTTCCTCACATAATCTTCAGGAATGTAATTAAACATCACGTTCTTGGTGTAATTCTCAATTAGGCATAAAATATATAACCACACATCAGTGCACTGACTCTTTGAAAGTGGCATACAGTGTTTAAGGTAATATCCAGTGAACCAGGATTGTGTCCGATGTTATAAATATTGCCTCCAGTTATAGGAATTTTCTACATAGTAGATGTGAGGGATACCGCGGACAAATTGTCCGACCAAAGCATGGGGGTGGTATGTGAATTGTGGGAACATTTTTTGTTTTGGACTAGTGACATAGAATCATGTACCTTCCTCAGCTGATGCAAATAGTATCTCGATGCAAACGGGACTCAGACCAATAATGGATCCGGAGGGTGCTACTGTAGTCATCAGTAGTACTGGAATAATATTAATACGATCCCCTTTTCCATTGTCAGCATTGTATCTTAGTCAAAGTCTCTGATATCATGTATATTGAAACTGTGTGCTACTGTACCAAAGGCATATATGAATAAAACAAGAAAAAAAGTCCCAGCTGGTGTCAGTGGATTTTTCATTGACATAAAATCCTTCCGATCGCACTATGGCCCTGGGGTCGACTCAGCCTCTAACATAAATGAGTACCAGGAGCATTTCTTGGGGGTAAAGACGGCCAGTGCGTAAGGCTGACAACCTACAACCGTCCTGCGCCGTTGTCACGAAATCTGGGAGTCTTAACTTCCTGGAACCCTCTGGGCCTGTCCAGGCCTTTAATGAGACTGCTTTACCTTTACCTTTTACATTGTTCTTCATTAAATAGATCCTATGCTTCATTAAGTACGACAGCCAGAAAAATTAGTGAGGAATAAAAGTTATCACTAATCCGCAGATTTTTGTCCTCTTCTTTATAGCTTTAGAGTCATACAGTTTCAACCGCCTGTCTCTCTACCCTTGCAAAAGACCCCCCTGTACCCATTCGATAGAGGTTGGTTGGGCCCTAATGCGACTTTAAACGCTTTGAAGAAGATAAAAGTCTCTCCTTATACCCGAAATGTGACCCCGATTTCGCAGCTTCCATCCCTTGCCCTCGTTACCGTACTGACTGTGCCCATCTCCCCATCAACAGTTCATTGGACTTCTGGTAAGAAATCGATGTCAGAGAAAGGAAACTATCATTTTTCTTCATTCAGTCACAGTATTGTGTTGGTAAGTTCACGAATATAGGACTTCATTCTGAGCAGCAGTACACAATTCCCGAGTGGCTGGTCGCCCGAGCGGCTAAACTTTGTACGGTGGCACCTAATATTTTGGGGGCCTCAGTGTGAAACGTGCTTCATGTCACCCTTCTGGAGCCCAGAATTTTGAATTTTCTCCTAAATAATTGGAAACTTCTGCAACACTGGTTTTGATCATTGATACATTCATGAATTACACAGTTTTTTTGCGTTTATGTACAAGTGTCAGACAGAGAAGATTCAAGAAGCACGTGATTCCGTTGCAAGCACGTTTGAGTTTATGGGGAAAATCTTAGTGTTCTAAATATATACTTTCCTTCTTCTGAGGCATATTACAGCACAGCACATATCCGTCCTTCGAGTGAGAAATTTTAGGCGATTTAACGACGTTTCTTCAGGTGAATACCTTATACAAAACCCTACACCGTAATGACTGAGCCAGGAGACCGCGTGTTCGCTACTATAGCGCGTTTTAATGTAGGCCACTTATGACTAACCCGCGTGGAGAGACCGTACAAAACACAGTATAATTCGGTACGGATATTGTTTGTTACAAATCCCTTTTAATGTGCTGAGTCGTGTAAGAAAATATTATTCATTATTTACTGCACGTCGCCACCTTTAGTCTCTGGCGTCTCACCGCGACGGTCTGGGTTCGATTCCAGGGCAGTACGCGTGGTATTTATGGTGAAAAAAGTGGCACTTGAACATAATTTCCTCCCATTACTTCTGATTTCCCCTGTGTATAATTCCACCGATGCCCCATGCTTATTCATTTATTTACTTACTATCGACGCCAATATAAGCTTAGTAACTGATAGCGTTTTTAAATAAAACCTTTAAAATAAACGTGTTTGTGGCAGCCGTAAGGCCCATCGTACTACAACGTAAACAAAAATATGTTCAATTACTGTGAAACAGTTTGTAATTAACCATTAAGAATCCACTGGCTCGTATGTATCACTTACTTTGGCATTTGGATAGCCCAATCCGCATATGCTAATAAATTTTTTGTGTATACGGTACGTACATGTGTGTGTGTGGGTTGATGTGTGTTTTGTGTGAATCTTGCAACAAAAAAAACAGCGATTATTTCGCCGTACAACAATGACGTTGCAGTCTTTGTAATGGACAATGTGTTTACTGCGCGGTAGGAAATGAATATTTAGCTGTGTTTTATGTATATGAACCTCAGGCTGCGAAGCGCTAAGAACCTTACAAAAGACGTGCATGGATGCACGCATCTTAAGTTTCCAGCTGTCCGCCTCACATCGACTTTCTTAATTCCGTCTTCGTGTAACTGCGTATAAAGACGGGGCGAATCAATATGTCTTCATGAAGGACAATAAGGTAGGCTCCTAGGTGATGCGTTAAAGAAACGCGCGTTCCACCGAAGGGGGGAAAAACGATATGGAAAATATAAATGGCATAAACACCTCATTATTAGTTGTCAGTTGTCATATTCCTGCCTGTTAAACCTTATAACACATCTTCTTGAGCTAGTATAAGATACAATCCTCACGTTCAGGAAGATCGAGTTTCGAACACCCACTTCCAAACAGAGTTGTTTTATAATTTTATTTCTTCTCACCTGGAAAATATTAAGATGGTATCTCGAAATAGCATCGATTCCCTATCTCCTTCATTTGCTATTTCATTATCGCACCAATGTTCAACGCTAAATATATAACTATAGAATTTTCAGCATTCTAAGCATAGGTATATATAGAAATCACTCGTGAGTGAATTTGATTTTACATTATTGTCTTCAGCTGTTATATATAACATCACGTGAAGAAATATAGTAATTATATAGACCTCCGTTACTTAATGAATTATCCGGTTAGCTCAGTTGGTGTAGTGATAAAGATACGGCTTTGTCTACCGAAAACTTCCGGCAGAGGCGAAAATTTCTCTCTTTTCCACCCTACCCAGATTGGCTCTGAGTCAATTTGCACAGGGTGTTTTCGCCCCGAACTCAAGCGGCCGAGACCTCTTACCAACCACTCACTTCCATGCACTGCTAAAGGTTAAGATGCCCTGGAGATATACCAACACAAGCAGGCCCAGTCTGTTTGCTGGTCTGTGATATAAAACAAATGGTTTTCCATTTTGTATATTCTATACTACAGTCGGTTGCATATTCGGTTGGACAGTCTTATGCATTGTAGATCTGCTAGATTTCCCGATATAATGTCCAAATTTTCGACGTGATTACGCCTTCAAAAGAAAAGCCACACTTCTTAACCGAAGTTTCAACACATTTACAACGAAGTTCATATGAAGAGCATTTAACAGTTTAGTTCCTATATCACGCCTCACAAAAGGCACACAACGTATGAATTGTGAGGTTAATTCTGCTAATGAACTTTCAGGAAAATTGTCATTGTTTTATCTGACAACCGAAGAAAATCTCTGGGTAAATGACCAAATGACATAAAATTCAAAAAAATTATGTCGGCCGAATATCTAATTCTTTGACCTTAAAGCTGGTGGATTGTATGAACACACAATGCCTCACGGAGAGTTAAGAATTGAAAATACACTAAATGAATTAGCACCAAAGAAAGCAAGAGTAAAAGGGCAATATATCAGACTCATGAACCTGGGCACTTCAGTCGGCATAGTGATCAGGCTACGAGCTGGGCAACGGTGGAATTCTGGTTCGATTCTCGGTAGTATCAGGAGAATTTTCTATTTTCTAAAGCGCCCTGGGCAACTGGGCGGCCAACCCCCAACCTCCCGTTCAATAGGTGATGGAGTAAAGCGGCTATGGAGTAAACCTGACCACTACTGTCCATCTAGAGCCAAGGTTAGGAATGAGTGGAGCGGTACCTTCACTCCCCCATATGCCTTCATGGTGTCCACAAAGACAACTTTCTTTGCCATTTATTTTATGAATCACACTCATGCTTGGCCTGTGGCTGATTTGACCTCGTATCCCGAATAAATTGACAAGAATATTTGTCTCCACATCCTTATTTATCGCGGGCACAGTAAATCGATACCGCTTTCTAGTGTTTAATAAAATATGAATGTAATCAGCTAACTTTAATCGTTGACTAAGACATCTCCTTGCAACTGCACACCTGAATGTTAGATTTTATTTTTTGTCACGATATCCAAAATCGTCACATATCTAAAGAAACTCGATTACATTAAATATTGATCGGACACTGCCACCTCGTGCGTTTAATTGGAGTTTTCCTCGACTTGGTAAACTTTTTTTTTCATATTTAATTGTCGTCACAATTATCTCGGGACAGGTGGTGTTTCAGCTTTCTAGGTCCAGGCAGAAGAAAGCGAAAGTCAGAAAGTGTTTACTATCTAATGAAGTTTTTCTTTTCTTTTTTTTTTCAGAATTATTTACGAGAAGCACAACGAATAAATGTATGAAAGAATGGCGATGTAACCTATGTCCGTCTGTCCAGTAGCACGTTGAATGTTAAAAGATAGCTCTCGGTGAAATAAGGTATTGGGAAAATACAGAAACTTTGTCGTGAGTGCTTAATTCCGTTTATATCTGACTTCGCACGAAGCGCCAACCAACATAAGTTTTGTCGATTTGATGAAAATCTCTTTTCCTCACAAAACATTGGCATATCTTATATCGTGTAGGCGTCGCTGATTCTCCATTTATTTACTTATTCATTCATTCACACCATTCATTCATTCATTCATTTATCCGTCCATTCATGTATTCGTAATGATAGGAATTCTGCGCCTAGCAGACACGTGCCAACCATCTCTGAGGTCTACCCACCCCCTTGTCCAGTTCCAAGCGTGAAGACGGTCACATGTTATGTCCATCACCAAAGTTAGGAATCCATGGAACTTTAGTCTTACTGATCCATACATCTTCACGACGTGGTTTTTTAAGCATAGGAAGAATAAGTGGATATTATTAATTGCGTTATTCTACGTGGTGCAATTGGTTGAGGCACTGCGCTACAAGCCGGAAGGTTGCGGATTCAAATCTCGATGATGTCATTGGAATTTTTCATTGTCATAATCCTTCCGGTCGCACTATGGCCCTGGGGTCGACTCTGCCTGTCACAGAAATGAGTACCAGGGATATTCCCTGGGGGTAAAGGTGGCCGGTGCGTACGGCTGACAACCTTACCATCTTCTTGTGCCGAGTGTCTTAAAATCTGGGAGCCTCAAACTCCTGGAACCCTCAGGGCCTGTCCAGGCTTGCAATGGGATTCTTTTACCTGTTTTGTGTATACACAGAGACAAATAAGTATCCATGAGACAAAACATTTGTTTACTGGACACCTAATCGCAGCTAAATATTACGGCTCATATATAGCCATCCTCGACCGCCTCTGTGGTCTAATGGTCAGAGTTTCTGGCTACAGATACAGAGGTCCCGGGTTCGATCCCCGGCGCTACCATTTTTTAGTAGTAGTGGGGTCTGGAACGGGGCCCACTCAGCCTCGTGAGCCTCGTGAGGTCAATTGAGGAGCTACTTGAATAAAAAACGTAGCGGCTCCAAGTCTAGAAAACAGAGATTAACGGCTGTGGGGACCCGTTGCGCTGACCACGTCACACCCCTCTATCCGCAAAAGTTGGCACTAACTTCGCCGACGGGCGGCGGCCGCTCTGTCGGTATAGTTCGCGTGCGGACTAAGGCCACGGAGTTTATATAGCCATCCTCAGGCTGTACAAGATGGCATAAAAAGAAAATGTACATACAATTTGTACAACGTGAGTGTAGCTTAGTACGAGCTCCATCATTTTTTAATAAAAAAAGTTTGACGGATATTAGTTATTTCCTTTCTTTCTTCCATAGTTTTTGTTTCAGTTTTCTAACGTGCATTAGTACGAGTATATGTTATGTGTGTGTGTGTGTGTGTGTGTGTGTGTGTGTATATATATATATATATGTATATATAACGTGTACACATATTTTACCCTCCAGTTCAGCCAGCATTCATTCAGCAATGCTTATTCTAAGATGTATTTGCCAAAAGGGGTCATAGCTGTTTGCCTGAAACGCAGTCATACAAAAATTCGGCGTCCATCATCGTATGAGAGAAGATTTAATTAATTTCCTTCTTCTACCATGAACTAACTGGCCTGGATTATTAATGATGGACTGAAAATATTACGTTTGTGACATAATTTGAAGTGTTATGAGGTCATTCTATTTGAGTTCACCTGTAGACGAAAATTGCTTAAAATATTATTTCGGACAGCCAGGGAATGTAAAATGGAACATGACAAGTTGAAAATAATGTAATTCTGTGTAGCGATAGTAGCGTCAGGGACATCTGATGGTGGGGCACCGAGGTAACCACGTTAGCGTCACCGTAGTTCTGTACATATGTATTTTGGAGTGCCTGGATAAATCTCGGCCTGGTGTTCTTGACTAAGGATTTTCATGGTTTTCTACATTGTCCAGAACATCGATCAGTAAACCCTCAGTTATCCACGCGCTTCATCATCATTCGACACCTTGTAACTTCTGTAGTTGAAACATCTTTGCATTACCTAAGATTCAGTCAGTAGTCTGCTACAGGAACAGGGCAAATCTTACAAAATCTTGATTCTCCTCTGATTACGAACCATTACAACTAAATCTAAATCTAAATAAATTAGGCTTAATAAATAAATGTTGACACTTTGGATAAATAAATTACTGGAAGCTGAAACAATATTACTGGTACGGATTATGACACAAGAATTTAATTTGTATTCATGCATCAGTTGCAGAACTGTAACATATGGTATGATGCTTAAACCTTTGACAGAAGAAAGCTGTAAAAGGGGAAATGACTTCCTGCAGTACTGTACAGCTGGTGATGACTTATTTTAAATTAATAGATGTGCGATTTGATGTTCCCACTTGTGTATTAATATTACTGTTACTCTGGTGTGGTGGCTAGAAGGGTTGATCAAAGGTACCGCCATCACTCATGTCTACGTGTTTCCCGCACTTGTCAAGAGATGGAGGTAAGTGCCGATGCCCTTGCAGCTCCATCTGTCACTGTGACACTACATTCTCGTTACCAACCTAAACCATTTACGTTACCTGTTTTATTAATCTGAAATACCAATCACAGACGATATACCGAACACCTAATTCAAGTTAGACTATTTGTAAAATTATGAAGGTCTTTTAACTATTGTTAAGGTATACGTCAACTTCGTCTCCTACCAATACGTCGGCTGTCGTGTGTTTGTGATTGTGGTTGGTAGGCATTGTGATTTTAAACACATAACAAGAATCGTGCACATATGAATATTATAAACCGGCTAGTCAGCTGGTATGTTATAAAAATGCATATTTAGGAGTAGTTGCAGTAGTAAGTAACGGTATTCAGGTGATGTTATGCCGTACCTAAACTAAAGAAATATGACGTGTTTTAGTGCATTTATTACTTATGTAGATTTTGACGGTTAAAGGTTTGAACTGTGAGTTAAGGTGTGCAAAAATTGTCCACTGTGCTGTAAGAACAAACTTGATTCTTCCACCCCATTAAAGGAACATCTGACGCATTTTGCTGCAGGTTCTGTACGGTGCCCACAATGTAGCCGCAGTCCTATTGGACTGTAACACGATACTACATTTCAATGTCCATGACTTTCAGTGTTAGGATGAGGAAATGAAAGTGCGTGGCGTACGAGAAGAGTCTGAGAGTCATATAGTAAAAGTTGGTACCAGAACAAATTACGACAGGAAGCGGCAGTTCATGCAGTATCACTAAGTCTGAAATGGCCATTGTAGCAGAATGTGAAGTGGCCAATGTGATGGAGTGTGAATTGAAGTTGAAGAGCAGATACAAGTATGTATGGAACAAATACATCAGTGTTTACATGATTTCAACAACTTAAATTCAATTAGCCTTGTTATAACACATTATGCTCCAGTATATGGAGTAGTTAACAATCTGAATATAAATCATAATATTTCAGAAGCAAAGCCAGACAGCAGGTAATTATGCAATAATGACACAGTTAGTGCTTGTAACAAATCTTAGCATACCTGTGGGATGTGTGGAGTCACTTCGTGGCAGTTAATATTCTCAAAGAACACGCATTAGATAGTCATGGATTAAAACACATTGTTGTCAAAGGAAGTAATGTGGAAGATTCAATGGGAAAATGTCCAGACAGTAATATGCTTGATTACATTGATAAGGAACACAAAGATCCTAAAAACGCTTCTGCTGAACAACTTTACCCAACAACTGGACCTCACTGGATTCTGCCAAAGCCATTTACCACAGACATAACAGATGTCAACTTTTCCATTATGAAAAAAGAAGTGCAACCAGTAGGACTGATTGTGATCTGTGTGGCAAGCAGTTTGAGCAGCAAACAATTTCGTTGTCCATAAGAATGTTTAGCTGGATCCGAAATTTTGGCTACTGAAATGCCCCTTGTTCCAGAAATATTTTTTTACCAAAAGTTCTTACAGTTATTATCACCTGAGTGTGCATGAATATACAAGGCTCCATCGATTGTAGAAGAGCATGCAAAGTCTGTACCTTGTAGCCTGGATGGGAAACACTGTCAGAATACTGACCACCGAAACATATATGCATGCACCTTCATAAGGCAGAAAATACTCTACAAAGTCAAATCTTATGTGTGTGCACACACTGTGATAAGCGATTTACAAACACATTTGAAGTGTAACGTCATGAGAGGGGACACACAGGTGAGAAATGCCATATATGTGAGGTATGTGGGAAATACATTCTGTATGAGCTAGTTTCTGAATGTCCATATGCTTAGCCATACTGGTGAGAAACCATACAGTTGCAACATCCGTGGAGCAGTCTTCACCTGCAAGTCTGCACTGAGAAATGTTTAAGTTCATTCCCATGGTTGTAAGGGCATTCAACTGTGTGCACTGTGACAAGTCATTTTTTATGTATATACAGCTTTACAACCATGTGCAACTTCATACATGTCCATTCATATGTGAAGGCTGTTCCAGGGTCTTCACTGCTTATGTTCTTCTCACCAAACACATACAGACACATAAGAAGAGCTGCTGTGGTAGGTAACAGGTGTGGAGGGTATACCTTCTTGAGAGTTACTGTGATACACGCTGGCTAACAGGGCTCTGATCTACCCAAGCCATAGTGGAAGGTATCATGCTGAAGGCTGCATGGCAATGGGGTAATGATAGCATTGTCATAAACAATCCCCTTGGGGAACCAGTCCACATCCCATTGTATGTAAGACCTTCCATCCACGTGGGGCTCCATGGACGGTGACCGATGTTTTCCCCCTATTTCATGGGAGAGCTCCTTAACTGGGGACTCTATGAGATATAAATGAATGAATCAACCATTGGCTCTGGAGATGGATCATCTCTCTCCATAGGGGCCCCGTTGGGGGTACATGAAGGAGGGCTCCTTTACTGGGGACTTTGAGAGAGAGGTGAGATTTTGTTTTTATCGGGGGATGTGTAAAAGAAGGCTCTGGAAACAGGCATCTCTCTCCATAGGGACCCCGTTGGGGGTACATGAAGGAGGGCTCCTTTACTGGGGACTTTGAGAGAGAGGTGAGATTTTGTTTTTATCAGGGGATGTGTAAAAGAAGGCTCTGGAAACAGGCATCTCTCTCCATAGGGGCCCCACTGGGGAACCTGGGGGGTGTTTGTCTACTGGGGACTCTGAGAGATAGATGAAGGAGGGCTCTGAAACAGAGCATCTGTCTCAATGGGAGCTTTGTAAAATCTGGAGGGGGGGGGGCTGCTTTACTGGGGACCCTGAAGTGAAGGATGTGTAAAGAAGGCTCTAGAAATGGATATCTCTCTCCATGGGGGCCCCATTGTGGAACGTGGAGAGGAGCTAATTTACCAGGGACTTGGGGAGCGAGATGAGGAGAGCTCTGGAAATGGGCATGTGTTTCCATAGGGGTCCTGTTTAGGGAACATGGAGGGGATGCTCATTGCCCAGGGACTTTGAGAGAAGGGTGAGATTTTTCTGTCAGGAGAACTTTTACTGGGGAATCAAAGAGACGCATAAAAGAAGGCTCTGAAAACGGGAAACTTTCTCCATAGGGGCCCTGTTGGGGAACCTGGAGAGGGTTTTGTTTACTGGGGACTCTTCAGAGACAGATGAAGGATGTCTGTGAAAAAGGAGCATCTCTGTCTGTTGGAGGTCTGTGTGGGGAACATGGAGGGGGGCTCCTTTACTGGGGAACCTAAAGAATATGTAAAGGAAGGCACTGGAAACAGGCATCTTTCTCCACAGGGACCCCTTTGGGGAACCTGGAGGGGGTTCATTTACCAGGGACTTTGATATACAGTAATATTAGGGCACCTTTTCTTGGACCCAGAGGATGTTAGGAGCCTGAGGCTGGGGGCCGTCTGGAACTTCAGTAAAGAACCAGTGCTCCCAATGACTTGGCATTAGAGTATGGGGCATGAAGGGCCTGTCTAGAGGACTAGGTGCATTTGGACTGAAAGGTCTCAAACTTGATTATTACTGTAATGAATGCCAACCGTAATCATAAACTGTTAACAAATTGTATAATTTAGTATATGTAAATGTTACACTTGTACCATGCTTTCAGTAGAATTTAACAGACAGGAAATGAGTAGTTGCACCACAATTGCAAATGCTGCAGCGTTAGGTAGTTCATTATACTTAGAAATATGCCTGAACCTGCAGTGATGTTAACACAGAGTTTACTAAACTCTGAAGAATGTCTGAGTTGCAAAGCCACCTCTATAAATTTTAGTGTTTAGAGGTAATTGTCCTCGCTCAATCACTTATTGCTCACTTGCCGAATTGCTGGTTGATATTGGTTTGACTACCGGCTCTTTGGTGTCTACGGTGTTGAAGATTTATTATATGTGGAAACAGTATATATTTATTAAGACAGCAAAGTGACTACAATGGTATTAAAGTACAGCTGTTTACTTCTGGTAAAAGGTGAGTTGTGTTGACTGCATAGAAATTACATTTTGATTATAAAATTTTTTTTTCAGTTGAGCAACTTTGGCTACTTATATTGGTGTGTGATTTAATTCTAAATTCAACGCTAATCGGCTTACAACTAACTAAAGAGGCGAGACAGTTATTTTAATTGGCATGAGAATATTAAAGTGTAACTAATTTAGGAATTTACTAAGTTTGTAACTTTGGGAATTTGATATTGGTATTTTTACTTTGGTAGACTAGAATATAGATATATTTATTTTGGTAAATTTGGATAATCATTGAGGTTGTGCTATAATATCCCTGAGTCCCGATTTACTGATCCCAAGTTGATAGAATTGAGAGCAGTTGACAGTACCTGCTAAACAACTAGTGTTTGGTGGCAGTGATTGTGGAAACTACGAACGTGGGAACTAAATTAATAGGAATATCGTAAGCATATTCCACTTAATGTCAGTTTGTGTTATGTAGTGGGAGCGAACTATTACACAGGAGGCACTACATTACTCTACTCTTCTCCAACAGTTCGCAAAATATTATAACCCATTTCATCTTGATACACCTGAAAGCCCAGGAAGCCTTTTTTGCAAGATAAAAGAATAACTGCTTGATTAGAGTTTATTTCATAATTTTATGCTCTTGTCTGTGTTCATATGAATATCATTTTTAAGTTACTATCACTTCACCATATCTTAAAACAATTTTAAACGGATGTGTTGTGAACTTGGTTAAGAAAGGTGAACATATGCTTCATTTCTCTTCCATCATTTCCAGAGCAGTGGTTTTTATAGTTTGTACATTATAAAGTCCTTTAGTAAAGAATATGTAATGACCGAAAAATAGCAACACTGGTAATTGCAATCTAAGGTTCATTTCTGCTGATACTAGTGCCCACCACCTGACATGGTCCTGAGCCAGTTCTGTGCACCCCTTTGTGTTACAGCCTTCCTGCCCTAATGTACAGTTGCATGTTACTCTGGGTCTCCTTTGTCTTCCAAGTGATCATTTTCCAGGATGACTCACGACCAAAATTCTGAATGTGTTTGTTGACCTTACCAGCCTGGCTAAATACCAAGCCCACAGTAGCTTTTAAGACTTTGTTTTCCAGACAGTGCTGCATAACTCACAGTCTCAAAAGTATTTGTTATGTAATATTCTAAATTGCTCACATTTTATCTGTTATACATCCTGATATTTTCCTGAGCACTGCATTTCAAAACATCTGTAATTTATACTCATTTCTCAAGCAAGAGACTACATGTCATACCCATCAAGGTAAAGGTGACATTGTCCCTGTCCATGCCATGAAGGCATATATGGGAAGTAGAGGTATTAGCTCCACTCATTCTTAATCTTGGTGACAGGCAGAGGTGAGTGGGCAGCTTCACACCACAGCCACTTTACCTCTGGGAAAGGCTTTGGTGTCCATTGAATAGGAAGTTTGGAGATCTCAAGAATCAGTCATTTTGGAGAAGAGAAAACCTCATTTTTCTACCTGGATACAACCATACAAAACATTATTGGCAAAATAATTTGCTGTGTGTCATGTCCAGCGTTGATCTTTTCTAGTGATTAGTGAGTTGTAGGATCTGTTCTGAAAAACAGTATGAAAGGCTGCTCAAGGGAAATCTTGGGAATACTATGATAACATGAGATTCAGAGAGTTGCAGTGTTTTTAAAAGTTTTGTGTGTAATATTTTACTGTTTTATAAAAATGAGCTGATTATGAAATATTGTTTTCTCTGTTTGTGTGATAGGAATATTCATCCCATTTCAGTAGCAACAAAAGGGTTATAAAAATGACATGAGTTTCAAATTGAATTGGCTAGTTTGGAAATCACATGTGTTGCATATGCAGATCTGCTGTTAACAGAGCTCATTTGCAATAGAGGTACAGGCAGTCCTCATGTAATTTTTCTTGGAGCAACATTGTTCCACTTTAATGTTGACACACTTAGTAATCAAAGGTTCCTAGACTTGAATTAACCTTGTTTTCTCTGGCAGCTGGTGGGATCTTCAGTCACCAGACTAATAGGTATTTTAATGATTACTAACTAACTAAACTCCGTGGCCTTAGTCCGCACGCGAACTATACCGACAGAGCGGCCGCCGCCGGTCGGCGAAGTTAGTGCCAACTTTTTCGGATAGAGGGGTGTCACGTGGTCAGCGCAACGGGTCC
>Ga0131853_10009971_pt1 | contig 17399 bp, 16 predicted proteins | sample TergutLab28metaG_FD_92764 | JGI IMG/M metagenome (GOLD analysis project Ga0131853, IMG submission 92764) | Labiotermes labralis P1 segment gut microbial communities from Petit-Saut dam, French Guiana - Lab288 P1 (version 2) (version 2) | ecosystem: Host-associated > Arthropoda: Insects >... | reverse complement strand
CGTATGTAGCATGAGAGCAAGACCTAGGCGGTTTTGCTCTTTATACATGGCTTGCATATGGGTTTTACAAAACCCGACTTTGTTGGTTTCCATGCGGACATCGTCCTCCATGTATGCAGGACCCATTATGAACTGTATAACATCATTTTCTAATTTTTTTTCCATTACACAAAAGGCACAGCCACAAGGTTCACGCAGTGCATCTAAAACAGGGATCGTGTGAATATGGTCACGCATTTGGCACCTCCTAAGACATTGTCTAAGATTCTAACACACTAGGTAGGCGGCAACAACTCCGGGAAGGCAAAAAACTCGGGTAGAATGATATTCGGCTCTTCTTTGGTGATAAGTGAAAAGTACGAGTTTAGGACTTTTTCCAGCGATGTTTTAAAGTCGTGACGTGTAGCAGACTCGATTGCAACCAGCGGAATTTCTGCATGAAATTGTTCGCCGATATAAACTTTTGCCGTACCAATTATGTCGCCCTGTGAAATTGGTGCTTGCATAGATACGGGCGATACAATTTCTACAGAAAAAGTTTCTTCCTTGCTGATTGGCGCACGAACGCCGGTATCGTAAACAAAAGCAATATCGTCCGAACGGGTTCTTGTAACGGGCATTACGCCTGCAAGGTCGTCTTCTTTAACAAGCGTTTTGAATTCGAAGTTAGCAAAGCCGAAGCTTAAAATTTCTTTAGTGTCCACCCATTTTTGGTTGCGTCCTTCAGTTCCCCAGCCGGATGCCAGCACAACAGAAATAAGTTGCATCCCATCTTGTTTTGCTGCACCAACAAAACAATGTCCTGCTTTGCCCGTAAAGCCCGTTTTTACGCCGTTCGCGCCCGGAAATTCGTTAAGCAAGCGGTTTTTGTTATGAAAAGAGTAGCTGCGCTTGTCGCTGGAAAAGTTTGCATCCATTGTGTTAGTGAGTGCTACAAAGCCGGGGACATCCAATGCGTATCGTGTAATTATTGCAAGATCATAAGGTGTGGAGCTATGGTTTCCTGCATCTAAACCGCTTGCAGTTTCGAAAATAGTGTTCACTGCGCCAAGTGAGTGTGCTTTTTCTGTCATTTGGCGGCAAAACTCCTCTACTGTGCCTGCCAAATGTTCTGCAATGGCAACAGCGGCATCGTTGGAAGATTCCAACATTAATGCAAGCATTAAGTTACCTAAACGCACTTGCTCACCTGCGGTTAAATCCATTTTTACCTTTGGTGCGGCGGCAGCTCTTTTAGAAGCCGTTACGGTTTCGTCCATTCTGCCACTTTCCAGTGCAAGTATGGCTGTCATAATTTTTGTAGTGCTTGCCATGGGCAATGGGGTGTGTTCGTTTTTACCCCAAAGGATACGCCCGGTTTCGGCATCCATTAAAATTGCGCCATGGGCGTTTACGGATGGTTTTTCTATTGCTTCGGCTTTTAGCTTCACAGTAAAAAAGGCAGATAGCGCAATGGCTATAAAAAATGCTGCTATAAATTTTTTCATTAGGTTTACCTCCCAAAAAATACAATGGGAATATTTTGCGCCTTTTTTACAAAACTATACATAAAAAAACCCTGCAATCTAGTGATTGCAGGGTTTGTCCTATCGTGCGAGAAATGATTCGAACACTCGACCTTCTGATCCGTAGTCAGACGCTCTATCCAGCTGAGCTACTCGCACATATTTTACGCAAAAAGGTTGACGGCTCATTCGCCGTAAGTGTGGGTGTTCATATTACGTATTGCGGAAGCAGGATTTGAACCTACGACCTTCGGGTTATGAGCTTAACGACGCATATATTAGCATATGTTTTATAGCATTGTCAAGCATTATTAAATACCGCATAATTCCTAGTATTGTAGGTGTTTCGATGCAATAAATCCTTGTCACCCTTAGTATCCCTATATTTCAATTCTCAACAAATGTGTTAGATGAGTGTTAGATGTCCCGTAAAGACGAACGGTTACTCATTGCTATTTTCAATAAATGAATTGTATGCAAACATGATATTTTCTTATGCTCATTATTTAAGATAGTGATTATAAGAAAGTGTCATTTTTAATGAACCCATCTTAAATAGGTGTGGCTTTCTATTTTAGGAGGTATAGATGTTTGATAAGCCGATAATAGTCACCTTTTCCGGCAAAGCACGGCACGGTAAAGACACTGCACTTGAGATTGCAAGACAAAACCTTGGAGAACAAGGAAAAAAGGTGTTTGTCACGGGCTATGCGGACTATCTCAAAACTATATTAGCAAATGGTTACGGCTGGAACGGTAAAAAAGACGAAGCAGGAAGAGCCTTACTACAACGTGTTGGCAGCGAGTACAGGGACAAAGACCCTAATTTTTGGGTAGACCATGTAATTAACAACATTAAAGCTGTAGGCAGTGAATATGATTATATCTTGATAAGGGATGCTCGATATCCAAACGAGATAACCCGTTGGGCAGATTATGGCTTTCCTATTCACTCCATTCACGTAGAACGGCTTAATTTTAAAAATGATTTAACACTAGAGCAACAAAACCATTCAAGCGAAAATGCCTTGGATGGTTTTTTATTTGACAAATATATTGCAGCAGCAGATTTGAAAAATCTTGAAACGTCTATCAAAAAACATCTAAAGGAGGACAAAATGTCATCACCACAAGTTCAAACGATTATTGCAGGGCTTGAAAAAGGAGTTAAGGATATTTTTAAAAGCGAAAAATATACTCAATATCTAAAAATTATGTCACACTTTCATAGATATAGCCCATTTAACCTCATGTTAATCTTGCAACAAAATCCAATGGCAACTAAAGTTGCCGGATTTCATACATGGAAAAAAGATTTTGACCGAAGTGTTGTGAAAGGGGCAAAAGGCATAAAAATTCTTGCTCCAATTTTTAGAAAAATAGAAGAAAATATGCCCACAAGTAAAGAGCAACCTATAAGTGATGACGCAAAACGAGTTGTTGTAGGGTACACAGTAAAACACGTTTTTGATGTTTCGCAGACGGAAGGTAAACCTTTACCAACACTTGGCATAAATGAACTAACTGGAAATGTGAGCGACTATAAGAAATTTTTTGCTGCCATAGAAAATGCATCACCAGTTCCAATTAGCTTTGAAAAAATATCTTCCGGTGCAAAAGGTTATTTTAGTCTTACAGATAAGCGCATCGTAATTAATGAAGACATGAGCGAAGCACAAACCGTTAAAACTTCCTTACACGAAGTTGCACATGCGAAGCTTCACGATATCGACAAAAACTCATCTAAGAATATCTTAGTAGACCACAATATCAGAGAAGTTGAAGCAGAAAGTGTAGCCTATACCGTTTGTAGACATTTTGGAATTGACACATCGGATTACTCATTTGCATATATCGCATCTTGGAGTACTAACCGTGAAGTCGAAGAGTTAAAAGCCTCTCTTCATGTAATACAAAAAACTGCGAATGAATTAATAGAAGCTATAGGTAAAAGTCTAGAAAAAGAACAAGAAATTGTTCCCAGTGAGGTTGCAGAAATAATACAAAAAATAAAAGACGATGTTGTCATGGAATGTGCTAAAGTAAAAGGTTATACAAACCAAATTGGCGAAGATACAAGACTTGTACATTTAACAGACAAACAAGCTGAAATTGCAATTTCACTTAGAATACCTATTGGCTTAAAAGGTACACATCCGGGGCATCATGGTAGTAGTGCAGGGCTTTATAATTATAATATTTTAGACATTGACGATTTATCACGTTTAGATGAAATAAGAGCATCTAGTGGAAGAAGAGGGTTTTACGGAGCATCTACTCCGTCAATACATCCAAGCCTTCCATACCCCGAAAAAATGTATGAATATATAAAACTTGTTGAAGAAGGAAGATTTTCTGACTTTAACATAGCAGAAAGTAAAAGTGTATTTGAAATTACAACATATGATAATGAGAAATTTAATTTGCCATCTTCCGATGATGACTTAGCATCTATTGCATTAGGACAAAAACAGTTTACTGTTACAGCTTCTGTCAGTCCTGTAATACAAAACAAAGTGTTTGGAATAGAAGAATTAAATAAACTTAATCAAATGGCTAAAAACATTGCAGCATTAACACCCGATGAATTAAATAAATTTAATAGTGGTCTTGTAACCACAACGAATGAAACTTTTGCAACTTATACAATCGCACATGTTGATGGGTGGAGTATAGAGGGATAATCCTAAAATCTAAAATATTCTGCATTATGGAAACTATGGAAAACCTAATTCATCAAGTGTTCGTTTCCGCTCAAGGCATGGATAACTCTGTGGATAGTGCATGGACAAAGAAAATCACTTTGCCCACTCACAACCCACAGAGTTACCCACACCTATCTCGGACGACCACTAGATTCATTATGGTTAACCACAGTTCCCACAACGCCTACAATCGCTAAGAATAAGGATAATCATGGATAAAAATATAATGGGGAAGATTTTATGAAGAACAACTACACACAACAAGAAAAGGACAATGCGAACAGCCAAAACATCATTGACTACTTACATCACATACATCATCCAATAATCAAAGAAGGTTCTAAATATTGGCGAAGCAAAGAATATAGAAGTCTCATAATAAGGGAGAGCGATGGTTATTTTAATTGGAATAGCAGAGGTATTAGTGGCTTTAAGCCCGTGGAATTAGCAAAGCAACTTCTTATGCAACAAGGTTATCCGGAAAAGACGGCACTTGTAATGGCGATTCATAATTTAAACAGCATGTGGGGAGTATCTATATCAGATTCTCCATTATTGAAGAATCCATTTATAGAAAAAGACACGGTAAAGGAAGCATTAGTGATACCAGCAGCAGATAAGAATAATATCCATGTTATAAAATATCTTCATCATGAAAGAGGTATTGATAAAGATATTATCAATAAATGCATAAAACAAGGTAAAGTTTATCAAACAAAGCAATACAGTAATGTAGCCTTTGTTTCAAAAAACAAAAAGGGTGAAATCAAGCACATTTTCATTAAAGGAACATCAACACTAAAACCGTTCAGAATGGATTCTAAGGGCAGCGATAAAAGCTGCCCTTTTATATTGGAAGGAACCCCAACGGCTAAATATGTTTACGTGTTTGAAAGCAGTATAGACGCACTCTCTCATGCAACACTCTGCAAGATAAACAATAAGATTCATACTCTTTCTTCTGCACATAGACTTTCACTGCATGGTACATCCTTTGGTGCATTAAAGACATTTCTTGCAGATAATCCTAGTGTAACAACTATTATCCCTTGTCTCGATGCAGACGAAGCCGGACAAAGACGCTCGGAAAAAATGCAGGTTGAGTTTATCGACCAGGGCTATGTCGTGAAAGAACACAGACTGCCTACAGTAGGCAAAGATTACAACGAAATGCTTTTGACCTGTAAGAAATATGGGTTAAAAAGAAAGTTCCCCGTCTGATGATGATTGATTGGCTGTCAATCGAAACCGCCCGATATCGGCGGTCACGGGAAGCCCCCGTATGCTAAAAAATATCATTTAAAACACAAGGAGCTGACGAAAATGTCAAAAGTAAGTTTGGTAGCCATAGACCATGGCAACAGTAACATCAAAACTAAAAATTATGTATTTCCTGCTGGGGTTGTAGAGTGTGGACATATGCTTACGCTGGGAAATCAAGATGTTTTAGTATACAGGGGTAAAGAATATATACTTGTATCAAAACGCATGACACAGCGAAACGATAAAACAACAGATGACGGACACTTTATATTAACGCTTTTTGCTATTGGTAAAGAACTAATGCACAACAATTCTAATGCTGTTAATGAACAAGGAAAAATTGTAAGAATTAAATTAGCTGTAGGTCTACCGCCCGGATATATAAAAGAAGGTGCAGTAAAATTTGCCGAATACTTAAAACGTCCCGGTCAAGTTGAATTTGTGCTTAATGGTGTACAGTTCTGTATAGAACTTGTTGATGTGCGAGTATTCCCCCAAGCTTACGCAGCCGCACGTACAGTTTTTAATAAACTGAAAGATATCCCTTTTGTAAATGTAGTTGATATTGGGGGCTATACAGTTGATTGTATACGGTTAGAAAACTTTGCCCCGGATGGACTTGTGCTTACATCCTTACCACATGGTGTTGACGTTTTATTCGCTCGAATAAACGAAAAAGTTAGAGCTAAAATGGCTAAGGAAGTCCCGGATGCAGTAATTGAAGGTGTTCTTCTTGACGATGAAAAAACTTTAAAAAATACATCACAAGAACGCATTGACCTTATTCTAAATGAAGCTAAACCATTTACAAAAGAATTGCTGCTTACCGTATCACGAACAGGGCTAGATTTGGAAGAAGATACTACATTATTTATTGGTGGTGGCGCACTCTTGCTTCAACGCTTTATTACCGAGGTAGCAATGGTTAAAAAGCCTATTTTTGCAAAAAGTGTTCATGCTAATGCACGTGGATATGAAATAATCTATAGGGCAATGACTAAAAAATCTTAGGGGGTACAGAAAAATGGCAAAAGATAGTCAGACAAAAAGAATCTTTATTCGCTTTGACGATTTACTCCCCTATAGTAAGCATCCGTTCAAGCTGTATACTGGGCAACGACTCGATGACATGGTGAGTAGCATTCATGCTAATGGAATATTGCAAGACCCGATTGTGCGTCCGCATCCTACTATACCAAATAAATTTGAAACGTTAGCCGGACATAATCGTTGCAATGCAGGAAAAGCAGCCGGACTTTTTGGGGCAGAGTGTTTGCTTAAAGAAGGGCTAACAGATGAAGAAGCTTATTTGTATGTTATTGAAACTAACCTGTATCAACGTTCATTTGCAGATTTTTCTATCTCGGAAAGGGCTGCGATTCTCGATGCACACTTTAATGTAATGAAGTGCCAAGGTAAACGCAACGATATTGTTGAAGAAATAAGAAATATCATGGCTCATGATGGCAACTCCAACGTAAAAGCAACTTCGTCCCCAGTGGGGACGAAGTTAAGAACAGCAGAAGCACTTGGTGAGCAGTATGGTTTGGCAAGAACAGAAGTTGCTAGATATATTCGACTTAATTCATTGATAGACAGCTTTAAAGAAATTTTGGACACAGGGGAGCTTTCTATCCGAGCAGGATATTCTATATCTTTCCTTATAGAAAACCAGCAAGTCGAACTTTACAACTATATTGTAGAAGCCCAGCTTAAAATTACGATGAAGCAGGGAGAAGCTGTTAAACGGTTAGCAGAAAGCGATAACTTCAATGCAACAACACTTGATGAAGTTTTTTATGGCAAACCTGCGCAGTCTATTAAACCAAAGAGTATAGTAAATCTAGCATATAAACGACAACAGCTTAATATGTATTTTGCGCCGGACGACACAGAAGAAATAATTGCCACAACAATTTTAGAAGCACTTGAGTTTTACAAACAATACAACGGCAAAATTCAAATAATTGTAACTGATGGGCGAACGCTAGAACCTACGACAGTAATACCACAACCTACGGAATTGCCATTACAGCCTGTTAACCCTACTCTATCAGTTGAAATTTTGCCGGAAGAAGAAACGGACGATGTTGACATTGTTAGTGATGAAGAAGCCGATAGCATCATGGATGCTATGAAAGCTTTCATGTAAGCTCATTTCCTCAACATAAGGTCTTAAAACCCTAAACAATCCCTCGAAAACTTTGGCAAAACACCTGCCTTGTTTTCTTGGAATTCTTAGACAGGAATAGCCGAATGTTTCGGCGACATACAGTTTGCTGGCAAAGCCAGCAACAAGGACGTTTGTAGCGAATGTTTTTTCGACATTCGCTTTTTCATATGAAAGTCAAACGACATTTTTCCGACATCCCCAAGTAATTGAAATGGCTTATTTACAAAGGAAACACCGAATGTTTTTTACAAATTAATAGACAGGAGGGCTTTAATGGCTAATAATGACCCTACGGTACAAATAACCGTAAAAATTAAGAAAAGTAAACACCGCACATTGGAAAAACTGGCAGTTAAAACGGAGAAATCACTTGCGCAGTTAGTGCGAGATTATATCGACCAAGGAATGGGGATTGATAAAACCATGGATGATATAGACCTTATACGCAAATATATTCGTGAAGAATTAGAAGCTGGAATGGATCAACACATGAGCCGTATTATTAAACTATTAATTAAACACGGTTGCATGATATATCCCATGGCTTACTTTAGTGCAATGATGAGTTCTGCGATGGCAGCAGAGCAAAATATCAACTACGATGACCTCTTGGAATCAGCAAAAAAAGAAGGTGCAAAATATCTTGGTATAGGAAGTGATGCTGTAGATATTGCATATAAAGAAATGTCAGCATTCAGCACAGGCACTTAAATCTATATCAAGACTATGTATAGGAGGTACGCATGGCTTCACCATTAATTTTTATACACAGACAGCGTAATCCTAACGGTTTTGTAAAAAGCAAAGTAAGCAAATCTTCAATATCCACTAGCCAATGGGCGCACAAGTATGTCTTATACATGGCACGGCGTGAAGGTGTTGTCAAACATGAGGACGTAAATCATGGGCTATTCGGAAAACTTGAGAATAATGATAACGGCAACTTTGGAATTATTAAAAATATTGCCGGCACAGCAGAGTATGTTAAAAACAAGGTTAAAAATGGCACATGCCTTTACGACAATATAGTTTCGATATCAAAAGATGATTTCGGACGACTTGGTTATGACGATTCTCCGGATGGTATTAAGGCATGGCAACAGCTTGTGAAAGATAACGTTAATAAAATGGCAGATAAGATTGGCATACCTGCATCAAGGGTGGAGTATATATCGGCATTGCATATTGAAGATGGAAAGCCCAACCTTCATCTTTTGTTTTGGGACAGCAAGCAAGGTATAAAGCCTTACTACAAGTACAAGAAAGCTGCATCAGAAATGCGAGGGAATTTGACGAAATACGTTTATGCAGATGACCTCAAAGAATTAAGCGAAACTAAAACATCCGCAAGAAATTTTATTATCGAAACTGCAAAAGTTCTAAATCGAAATATTCCTACTTCTTACTTGGATGCAATAAGAGCAAAAATTGTAAACCTCATGGAGAAGCTGCCTAAAACCGGGCGGCTTTCTTACGACTTCTTGCCGGCTGACCTCAAAGTAGAAGTTATGCAAATAGCAAAGGACATTATAAAAGATATTGCCAGCGAGAACCCCGATTTCAAAGCCGAGTTTGAGACATACAAAAAAGCTGCAAGGGATATGGCAAAGTTATATTCTACTGATATCGCAGCACATGACAAAGCAGAAGAAAAGGCAGAGGAAGACCTAACAAAACGGTTAGTGAATCAACTATTAAAAAGCATAAAGGATATTAACCGCAGCTATTACATTAAAGGCAGAGAAGATTTTGGAACACAAAAAAACCAAACAATGCACCGCAATATGACAATGCAGCTATTAGCTTCACTGTTTCGTTGCGCAAGGGATGAAAACAGAAAACCTCATTCAAAACACTTTATCGGCAAAACAGACAGAATCGAAGCACGAAGAGATGCACAACAAAAACACTCGTCAGCAAGTGGTTTAAATTGGGGAGATAATTCTTTATAATGGCAAACTTATGACATAGGAGGTGTTAACGATAATTAGACGAAGAAGAAAAAGGTTCATATGGCGAGCTGTAAGATTTCTTTTTAGGTGTGGACGCTATGCGCTCGTTCCTCTTGGGGCTTTAGTTTGTGCTACTGCACTTTCTTTGTTCTTGAATGGTGAAGAAATTAGACTAGGTAAATTTGGGCTATTCGCAATGATAGAGGGTTTACGGGCTGGTGGTCTTACATCAACATTCTTTTGGTTGTTTAACTCAATAATAGTCGTGTTGCTTCTAGTATTCACATCTTCATTAACGAATAAAAGTGACCATTTTCAAAGTTCTTTAACACAAGTAACCAGCAAAATAAAAACCCCTGCGGCAGTTGGGCAAGGTCAACATGGGTCTGCAAAATGGATGACAGAAGCGCAAGCTGATGAAATTTTTACATCATATATAATAGACATAAAAAATGACAACGCCTTACGTATACTTCTAGAAAATGGAATAAGAGAGAAAGCGTTAATTAATAATAGAAAGTAGATGTATATGGGCAAGCAAAATTTTCACCCAAAAGGTGGCATTGTCGTTGGTTATCAAAGACAAAGTAAGCACAAAGAAAAATTAGATATAGTTAATGGCGACATACACAGTCTAATTCTTGGTGATACAGGTTCGGGGAAAACACGTAGCCTTTGGTTACAAAGCATTGCAAATATAGCACTTGCAGGCGAAAGTATGGTGCTATCTGACCCAAAGGGTGAAATATTTGATTATACGAGACCGTATCTTGAAAGCTTAGGCTATAATGTTTACTGTCTCAACTTTAAAACACCAACTAAATCACATGGTTATAATTTTTTACAAGGTGTAATCAATGCGATAAATAGTGATGATATTCCAAGAGCTATTGATTTAGTGTGGGATATAGCCTCAAGCCTCGTACCATCGAGTAAGGGTGAACCAATATGGGAAAATGGTGAAGCCTCTATAATCGCCGGAGCGATTATGGCAACGATATACGATAACAAGGATAATCCTAAATTACAAAATATGACCAATGTATATCACTTCATAAGTATTATGTGTAAATCAAGAGATAAAGGTGAAATGCTCCTTGATACTTATGCAGACACACAAGGTCAAAGCCATCCGGCTGTACCATTATTTGCCGTAGTATTACTTGCCCCTTCTCGCACAAGGGGCAGTTTTTTTACCGCCGCACTTGCAAAGCTGCGATTGTTTACAAGTCCCTATGTTTATAACATGACACGGAGAAGTGATTTTGAATTAAAAGATATTGGTCATGGAAAACATGCTGTATTTATTGTATTACCTGATGGAAAAGAAACCTACAATAGCTTAGCGTCTCTTTTTGCGTTCCAAATGTACCATGCTTTGTCAGATGAAGCAGACCGCCTTGGTGGTCGCTTAAAAGTACGAGTACATTTTATGTTTGAAGAGTTTGGGAATTTTACAAAATTACCTGGTTGCGCACAAATGGTTACAGTAGCACGTGCTAAAGGTATTATACTTAATTTGGTGTTACAGGCTTTTGAACAGTTAGATAAAATTTATGGGAAAGAGGATGCTAATACAATTAAAGCAAATTGCGGATGCTTAATATATCTGCGTTCATCAAGTCCGGACACTAATGCTGAAATATCTCGGCGACTAGGTAAATATACAACGTCAAGCTACGGGCGTAGTAACAGCACTACCGCCAGCCGTTCTGCTCAGTCCGGTGCAAGCATGAGCCTTATAGCAAGGGATATGTTAACACAAGAAGAGGTAGGCAGAATTGAACGACCATATGTTTTAGTTATGTTGGCTGGGCATCCACCCGCCATAACAATGATGCCGGATATATCAAAATGGTTTTTTAACGACATGCTTGGTATGGGTGATGAAGAACATAATCAAAAATTACGAATGCACAGGAGTAGCCAAATTGCCGACAACAGGCAAATAGAAATACAGTGGTGGGATGACTTATACAACACATGGAATCAAAAAAGCACAGAAAAAACGATAATGCAAGCAATGACAGGTGCATTAAAGGCAGCGTTGGGAGGCGATACACCAAACCTTACGTCGGAGACTGAAAATTTTGATTATCCATTTGAAGAAATAACAGATGAGGACGAAAACCCAAAAAGCAAGGCAGCAAATGTTATGGCAAAAAATCTTAAAGCTCTGCGGAATAGTTAAAGCAGCTCATATGAAAGGGGTGATTATCTTCACCTAGAATTTAAAATGATAAATATGTGTAGCAAACAAAAACCGTACTCAAATTGAGTGCGGTTTTTGCATTAAAAAAAGAAAAGAAAGGAGTTCTCATAATGAAGAACTTTTACAACACAAGTCTAAGACTATTACGTAGTTGGGGGTATGCATTAGCTTCGCCTAAAATCGCTGTAGCAATTTCAACATTTATCATGATGCTTTTTCCAACAACGGTGCAAGCAAACCCCTTGATAGATAATGACGTAACACAGGGCTTTATTAGCTTTCTAGCAGATGCTCAAGCATTAATTCTTGTGGTAGGCATCCCTACAGGTGTACTTGCCGTTGGGTATTGCTTCTTGCGCAAATCGCAGTGTGATGAAACAGATACAAAAAAGTGGGATACGAGACTTAAAACAACAGCTCTTTGTTCAATTGCGGCTGTTTCGGTATTTGGTTTTGCGCCAACGCTTATATCACACTATCTTAATATGTAAAAGACAACATCCAAGCTTGTAGAATTATTTACGGGCTTGGATGTATTTTAAAGAAGGCGGTGATATTTATTGTTTCGTATGCTGGAAAATCTAATCAGTGACATCATAGATGCAGGAAATGAATTTTTAAATGGACTTATTGTAAATCTTTTGCAGGCGGTCTTTGAGCCGGAACGCACTATGGATGTAAGCTATATGGGCATGATTACGTTTGGAGGTATTGACTTTAATCCACTCTTCACACTGTTTAGAAATATTGGATTGGGGTTTATCGTTCTAAAACTTTTAAAAAAGGGGTTTGATATCTATATTGGTTGGGTAGATGGGGACAAAGATAATGATGTTGGACACTTAATGTTAAATTACCTCCGTGCTACAATAATGGTCTTGGCTTTTCCCGAAATTTATAGATTCATTGTAAACGTTATAACTACACTCTTGGGAGAAACACTCAATGCATTAACTGCGGGTGCAACACCGGATTTTGATATGACAGGTATATCTCTAACAGGTGTTGCTGTTGGTATTCAACTCAATACTTTTATCATGGCAATACTCCTGTTAGTTTTGCTGGTTATCCTGCTAATATTGTATTTTAGGCTGCTAATTATGGGATTACAATTGCTAATGCTAAGAATTGCATTTCCTATAGCTTGCGTGGGATTGGTTGATAGTGATAAAGGAATATTTAAAGGGTTTTTCCAAAAATTCATAATGCTTTCTGTTTCTGCGTTTGCAATGATTTTCTTCTTTAGGTTTTCATTGCTTCTCGTGATGAACGGCAATCCATTTTGGGGACTGGCAGCAGGTATGGCAGCATTGAAAACACCCGATGTACTCCGTGATTTTATGATAGGTTACGGTGGCGGCGGTGTTGCAGGAAGAGCGATGAGTGTAGTCTATGCAAGTTCTATGGTGTCAAGAGGTGTGTCAGCAATTAAAGGCTTTAAGCTTCCGATTCGCTAAGAAGGGCTGGGTGGTTTATAAATGGAACACATAAATTATGCTATTATTGCACTTCAAGTAATTATTGGTGTTGGCGCACCTATTCGTATAGCACTTATATTTTTGGGGGCAGCCGTATTCGGAAGTGAAGATAGCAAATACAAACAACGGGCAAAAAATACATTCATCTTTTGGGTGGTAGCAATGCCGATTACAGCTATTCATCACATCGTTATTGGATATTTTTAATCGCAATTAAAGGTAAGTAGAAAGGAAATACAAATGCATGAACAAAGAGCAATAAGTACATTGTATATACCCGATAATATAAAAACAGGGTATGAGTTTGTATCGGGTTTTGGCTGGGGAGAATTTGCAAAAACTGCTGTAATCATAGGCATTTCTTTAATCGTAGCCTTAATATGGAATGGAATATCTGATAGCACCAACGGCTTTATCCGTAGCTTTCTTATTGTTGCGTTAAGTGGCGGTGCTGCAATCGGATTTTTTAGAAAAGATGACACTAATCAATCCATGTTAGACCATATGAAGAGAATTTTCCGGTTCTCTAAGGAACAGCAAAAATTTAAATATTGTTACTATAATCCTTTTGGGTTAGGCGTGAATAGTAAGGATGTGACCTCATGAGTATTCTTACTTTTCTAGGACTTGGTAAGAAAAAAGACTCGGAAGCAGAAAAACAATTAGAAAAAAGCTTAACTGCCAACGCTTTTGTAAATGTTAAAGATATAGTGGGTACAACTGTCTACTCAAAAGACGGAAAACTCTATGCGTATATAAAAATCAAAGCTCTTTCTTTGGAGTTATTATCTGAAGAAGAACAACGCATTAGAGGGCAGCAATTTACAGCAGAATTTTCTGCTATAACAAAGTCATATAAATTTTTTTCAATTTCACGACCTGTCGATGTTTCTTTTATGCTAGATAATTTAAACAGCATTAATTCTAAGACCCATGATATGAAACGCAAAGCACTCATACGCAATAAAATTTTAGAAATAAACCAATTTGCTATGAGCGGCGATATTTTAGAGCATAACTTCTATATGGTCTTATGGGTCGCAGATAAAAAAGATGCAAAGAAAGAACTTCATAAATTGGCAGGAGAAATTATTAGCAAGTTTAAAGCATGTCAAATGGAAGTTAACTTATGCAATGATGGTGAAATAATAAAATTATTTAATCTCTTTGCAAATCCTAATTATGCACATTTGGAAGGTACGGATATTGAAGAACATATTCCTTTTGTAAAATAAGAAGACGAGGTGAAGAATTGCCATGGCAAAAAGCCAAGAAATCCGGCAGGTAAATAATAGCTTGCTGAATACAATAACACCTTTTGGAGGCATGGAATTTCATAGAAATAAAATAATGCTGGGTGAAAATATTGTTAAAATTTATGGTATTGTTAAATATCCACCGACGTTGAATCGTAGTTGGGCTTCTAAAGTCTCGAACCTACCAAACGTTATTACTTGCCAAATTTTTGAGCCTACAAACAATAGTGATTTGCTGGCAAACCTTTCAACATCAGTAAGAAAGTACAGGGACACTATCAATACAACAAAAAATGAACTAGATAGACAACGAGCAGAGCGCAGAGCAGATGATGCAGCGCAGCTTATGGTTCAGATAGACCAAAATGGTGAAATTATTGGATATATGGCAAATCTGATTATGGCTGTTGGCAGAGACGAAGTATCTTTGGAACGTACATGCAGACAACTTGAAGCAGCAGTAGCAACATTGAACTGCAAAGCGAGGCTTTTAACAAATATGCAAAAAGATGCATTCAAAACAATAAGCCCTTATAACGAGCCTGTAGAAGATGTTCTAAGTGTTTTACGGCGAAATGTTCCCATGTCCTCCTTTATAGAGGGCTTTCCTTTTGCTTCAAATTCTTTTGTAGACCAAAATGGATATCCATTCGGCAGAAACTCAAAAGGCGGTTTAGTGGTTTTAGACCCATGGAAGCGTGGAAGTGACAGAACTAATTCCAATTTTGTTGTCTCGGGAGTACCGGGGGTTGGCAAATCTACAGTTGTAAAATACATCATGATATCTGAATACATGATGGGAACGGCTAGTATAGTCATAGACCCGGAACGTGAATACAAAGATTTAACGAAAAACCTTGATGGTGACTGGGTTAATGCTGGCGGTGGTGCATTTATAGTTAACCCTCTGCAATTTAAGCATGTGCCTCTTGATGATGACGATGAGGAGGATGCTCACAAACTTTACACCGATACAGAGTTAAATAAAGGCAATAATAAAGGCATGAGTATGTCTATGGCATTGCATTTTAAAACTTTAGAAGTATTTTTTAAGTTGTATTCTCCGGAAATTACAACACGACAACTTTCATTATTAAAAATGCTTCTCGAACAACTGTATAAATCGTTTAATATTACGTGGGATACGGATGTTACAATGTTGAGTAATGCGGATTATCCTATATTCTCTGACTTGTATAATCTGATTTTAGAAGTTAGAAAGACAAAGAAGTTGCCGTGTGGTGATGAATTAGCTGATGCTTTCGTAGATGATATTTTCGAGTTAGAAATTATGCTTAGAGAATTATCTCAAGGAGCAGATAGCTTTATATGGAATGGACATTCATCTCTCGACCCGAAAAGTAACTTCATCTGCATTGATACTTATGATTTACAAGACACATCCGACAATGTCAAGAAAGCGCAATATTACAATTTACTAACGATGGCTTGGCAGCGGATGAGCCGTGACCGCACAGAAAAGGTAATGCTATTTGCCGACGAAGCCTATTTAATGATTGACCCGCATGTTCCTCAAAGTCTTATTTACATGCGTAACGTGGCAAAGAGAGCAAGAAAATACGAAGCAGGACTGGTTACTATATTCCACAGTATTGTAGATGTTGTAGCCCCTTCCATAAAAATGTACGGTCAAGCACTTCTTGATACACCTGCTTATAAAGTCCTTATGGGTACAGACGGCGTTAACTTGATTGAATCAACAAATATATATGGACTAACAGGAAGTGAACAAGAGCGTCTTGCGAGCAAACAAAGGGGAGTATCTGTGTTTTTTGCGGGAAATCAACGTTTTGTAGTTAATCATGAAATAAGCGATTTCGAGTTGCAGTTAATGGGTACAAGAGGGGGACGGTGATGCTTTATCGAACCAGCAACCGCAGCAAAGTTAGCTATTCAAGCTGCACAAATATTGGCAGATAGGGAGAAACGGCAAAAATTATTTATGGCGATGGGAATTGCAGCAGCAATTCCTTTTCTTCTTATTACTCTGATGTGGCACACCATTACCGCACCTGCGAGGTGGATTCGTGATTTCTTTACAAGTGATGAAATAGCAATAATTGAAGAACTCCGTAGAGAACATGGCTTTCCCGGCTTAACACTAGAAGCTGGGTTAATAGATGGTTTTTACGACCCATTCCCCGGCGTAGATTGGATTGTAACTTCCCCATTTGGGTGGCGAATACATCCCATATCCGGGAGGGAATCTTTTCACTTGGGAGTTGATATAAGTTGGGGTGGTGCATACGGCACGCCAATTGGTGCAGTAGCCAGCGGAAGAGTGTTACATTCGGGGTTTCATCACTCCGCAGGGAATTGGGTAATAATCTATCATGGCGATATAGGCGAATACACAGGGGTTATAACTGTGTATATGCACAACACATCTAATGCTGTTTCCACAGGAGATATCGTCGATGCAGGTGATGTCATAGGTTTTTTAGGCAGCACAGGCGATTCAACCGGCCCCCATTTACACTTGGAAATAAGGATAAATGGGTTTGCTGGTTTCACCGATGCAGGGCATGTATCAGGGACAGCAGTAGACCCAATTTTATTTATTGGGCTTCCGGGTATGCGAGGTATTGAGGAAGAAGACGAACCGCTACCACCACTGCTTCCTACGCAACAAAATCCTATACCTTCATAGTTGGCAAGGAACTATATCTTTAGCTGTCAGAGAGGAGAAAAAATTAATGTCTGTATTTCTCGCAATGCTAATATGTGGTGTTGCTATTTTCGCAATTGGTCTTATCATTGTTAACGCTACTGAACCTAGCGGAGGTGAAATGAAAACCATTACTGGACTTGGTATCACCTGCTTGGGAGTTTGT